>LZQP01000002.1_pt1 | contig 381012 bp, 449 predicted proteins | sample 768551 | NCBI WGS metagenome assembly LZQP01 (sample SAMN05207184, study PRJNA324509) | oil field metagenome | isolation source: sample BH-FW-16 from oil reservoir | place: India: Bombay High | collected 2015-12-03
AGCGTCCGCAGATCGCACGGACGCCGAAGAAACATCCGCCCCTATCGCAGATGGCGGAGGCTTCACACTATCATCAATCGAACGTGCCGATGCTGGAGGTGTTTCCGGCGCAGGCGGTTGAACAGGTTCTTGCACGCTCGCCACTGCAGGCTTGTCACGCACAACGGTAGAAGGCTCAGCACTTTTGCCCTCAACACCCTTGGGCCCATCTACATGGTCTTGAACTTCAGGTGACGGCGGCGCAGGCGTTTTATGTGCATCAGATGAGCTATCGGTAACGACATCGGAGGCCTCAGCCACAGAAGGTTTCTTCACCGCACTCTCACCAGTCTCTGCAGAATGCACGGATCTCGCCTGTTCGTCTACAGGACTGGAAACCGTTTCATTACCCGCAACAGGTGTCGTTTTTGTCTCTTGGGGCTGTGGCGTTCTCTCGTGAGACGGCACAGATTCCTTAATAACATGAGGCTGCGCATCTTGAGCCAGTGCCGATGTCTTTGGAGAAGAAGTAACGCTGTCTGGTACTTTATGAGGACGAGTAGCCTTCGCATCAACCGTTGTAGGCTCAACTGCCGAAGGCGCTTTTTCACATCCGGGCTCTGATGCGCTTGACGATTACTCACAATAGATCTCGCCTTATGGGCGACATCACCAACAGAGTTACGAATAGCACGCCCCAAAGCCGTTTTATTAAAACCCGCCGCTATCCCCAAAGCAGGGGTCACAATATGCACGCCAGGCGTTTCAATATCCATCGCATCGGGGTTTACCGCAGAAACAGGAACCGTAATATGCTGATCTGCTGTAGGCTCTGCTACGGGTTCAGGATCAACAACGGGCGGCTCATAGCGTTTTTGCACATCAACCAGCTCGGCTTGATGGTAACGATTTCGGTACATAATAGAATTCAAATTGCCATTTTCACGCTCATATAAACCTTTAATCGCTGTGAATAGTTCAGGATCAATTTTATCCTCTAATGCCTTTTGAGACCCCGGCCCCCACCAACCATCGGCCTGTTTCGGGCCTGCACCTATATAGGTTGCCTGTGAAATCCGCAACCATTCAGTAAATTTATCATTTGTATGACTATCCCAAACACCCGTCGCAGAAAGACCCAAATGTTTTTGAATAATAGAAATTTGTTTCGGAGCACTAAATAACAAAATATCCTCAGGCACAGGCTTTGAACCAGCCGTTACGCCCGTCAAATCCAAAGAATATTTATGCTCTATCGTTTGATCACTTACCATTGCACTTCATGTGTTTTCGAAACCTTTGAGTGCATTATGCCGAAAGAATTTTAAGAAAACGTAAAGACTTTTGAAAAAGCGAGCGAGGTTAAGCAAGTGGCTCGACGGCAACAGATCTCCTTGGCATACAACTTGCATCAAATATGGACGCACAAAAGAAAAAATGCTATACTAAAGTATTAAAATTAGTGTAGCCCCACAACCAATACGAGTGGCATACATATGAATAAGATTACGCTTTCACCACAAAATAATGCGCTGTCCTTACTCAAGGCCAACACTAGTAACTTATTTCAAAATAACACCAAGCAGCCCTCTGTCGGTTCAACAAGTCAAACAAACGCTTTGCTTGCAGAGCTTGAAAAAAGCGACCCGGAGAAGGCTAAAGCCTTCCAGAAAAAGCTAGAAGATTCACAAAATCTATTAAAGCAATTGACCGCTAGCCAAAGCGATTTTAGCGAACAACGCAAAGCCGAAGCCGCTAGAAAACTTGCTGAAGTCAAAGAAAAATTAAAGGCTTTACGCCTGCTGGCATCGATCAATCCCGAAGCCGCCGCACGCCAAGCAAAGCAAATCGCCCGAGAATTAAAGCAAGCTGTACAAGAATACAGTAACGCTAGTGGTGGAAATCTCAGCACTGCAACACCAGGAAATCTGGGCGTAGAAAACGTCGATGCAACAGCAAGCACAGAAACCCTAACCGATCCCGCAGCTGCGACTGTGCCCTCAACAGAGGCCAACATCACAACAACAGATCCAACCGACACCGCCACAGTTGATCAACAAACAACACGCCCTCAATCAAAGACGAGCCAAACCAACGAGTCGGATAGCGATACTTCGCCTCAGGCCCAACAAGCAACCCAAGCTGAGACCGAAGCCCGCACAGAGCTGACAAAGATCGAAGACGACATAGAAAAAGAACAAGACGACACACCACCTTCTGTGCGCGAACAAGTACAAGCCCAAATTGCACAAATCAAGCAAAGCTTCGCAGCATCAAAGGAAGATAAAGATTTTGCCAACGCAGCTCAAGAAATCAAAAATACGTTAAAAAGCATTATTGAAACCATCAAACGGCAACTACAAAATAAAAACAGCGCCGCTACCCATCAGGACGTACAAGATGCTAGCAATGATTTAAAAGAAATAGACAAAGCCCTCAGCAACATTTCATCTGGCTCGCTAAGCACGCCTCTCGGGGATGTAAGCATCGTCAACATTCTGGCATGAGTAGAATCTGAATAGTTCTTCTACAAATAGCGTTACTAATATTTAACAAAATAGAAACATCACTCCACACGACCTAGCTGATATCAAACCGCCCAATCGCCCTGCGCATAAGATTTTTCCAGCAGATTTCGGACAAGGATTAGATGGTGGACCCTAGCGGGATCGAACCGCTGACCTCCTCGCTGCCAGCGAGGCGCTCTCCCAGCTGAGCTAAGGGCCCTTATTCGTTTTGATGCATAATATGCCAAATATGCCAAGCGAAAAGAGAGCTATACAGATAATAGAAGTTATTAAATCGGACAAGTGTTTTTTATAGTTTTTTGACAAAAAGTAACAATCACAGCTTAGAAACTATTGAGCTGTTGTTCCAAAATACGAACGCGCTCTTGGTAATGCATTTCCATATTTTTCATCTTTTCTTTGGTGCGTTCTAATTCATCTTCTAGACTATTTAACGTCGCCAATTGTCTATCCTCTGTTAATTGAGGGTCAAACAATAGCGATTCTAATTCTTTTTTATCTAGCTTACATTGCGTGCGCTCACGCTGAAGCTTTTGCCCCATAGATTTAAGCTGCCGTTCAGCTTCTTGATAACGCATTGTCGCTTTTTCTAAGTTCCAATCTTTGTGATTGAGCATAGACGTGTTGTGATTCATCATTTCCGGCAAATCATCAGCCGTTGAATTATCTTGCATCGCACCCCATTCATCAATAGGCATCGTTTGCGCCATACCTGGCTTGCGACTAGGCGGAGAAATCAAACTTCTCGGAGTATTCATCGCTGCCTCTGACTGACCTTGCATAGAAGGCGGCGCAATCACATGATCAATCCGTGACGTAGGCACAACTTGTGTCTCACCATAGGCTATTGTTTCGGGCATGACAGGCTCTGCAACAGGGCGGTAAGACGCATTTAAACACATTTTGAAATCGTCTTTATGCTGTTTTAACCCGACCAAAGAGAAATTAAAGTTATTACCGCCAACTATAATATTCACAGACGGAGCATTCATCAAATTGCGCATCATATTGGCATGCTTGCTCACTGGCAAAGATAAGGTCTGCGCATCAATAGCTGTCGCATCTAAGGTCACAGCAGGCGCTGGCGTATCAAATTGAATGGTTGTCTTGTAAGACGTTGATGGCGCAAAAGCGGCTTGCTGAAAATTAATATTTAAATCAACAGGATATGTCTGCGGAGAATTCTTAGCACCGACCAAGCTAAATATAAAACCGTTATTATATGTATTGGTAATGCGGCAGTTTTGTTGATTTTGCTCAATATTCCAAGAATCTGTAGGATAAAAATATAATGGCGCAGCCATAACTGATCTAGCTGACGCACAACAAAGAACGCCGCAAATTATGGCCGCAATGGTTGCGAGTCTGTATGTTTTTATTATGCTTGCCATTATTTATAAATCACGATCATTGATTTGTCTGAAAACATTATCACCGCTTTCTTTTACAAACAACATTATAGGGGGTGTATTCAGGCAAAAATCCTGTATAACTTTTTTATGTCTTTAGAAAAAATTACATCCGAAATTGAAAAAAATTAGCTGGCGCACCCGCTATTGATGCCAAAATCAAATTAGACTTTGGCGATGATGGCTGCGTATTCATCGACAACACAGGCGATCAACCCGTAGTCAGTAACGCAGACGAAGAAGCCGACACAGTGCTTGTCTGCTCACTTGAGCTCTTCACCAAAATCGCCAAAGGTGAACAAGACCCCACCATGGCCTATATGATGGGCAAGCTAAAAGTCAAAGGCAACATGGCACTGGCGCTAAAGCTTAGCAGCTTGCTTGAGGGTTAATGCAAAACGCTAGTGAACATGGCTTTCAATATCGGCTTTTAACTTAGCAACCGTATCTTTGCCACGATAGATACTGATGAGTTCGTCATCCGGGCTCATCAAATAAACATAGCTAGAATGATCCATTGTATAGTCGCTTAAATCCTCGCTTTGGACTTTTTGCGCATAAATGCGATACGCGGATTTGACATGATTAATCTGCTCAACGCTGCCTGTTAAGCCAATAAAACGAGGATCAAATAAACTGATGTAGCTTTTCATGACTTCGGGCGTATCGCGCTCTGGATCGATGGTAATAAATAAGGGCTGAATACGATCGGCAACAGCCTGAGGCAATGTTTTTAGCGTCGCAGTAATCTTCGCCAGCTCAGTCGGGCAAATGGCTGGACAATACGTAAACCCAAAATAAATAAGCTTATATTTGCCTGCAAAATCTGTGTCGCTGCGCACGTTCCCATCTTGATCCACCAATTCATAAGGCCCGCCAATACTAGCCCCCGCAATTTTCGTCGATGATTTTTGCTGCACACGGGCAGGCTTGCCCTCATTCGTATTTTGCAAATACACAAAACCAATACTGAACACCAACGCACATAAAATTAAAATGGTATAAATGGGTTTCATAGTGAATTCCTTTGCAGCTGATTACAGATATGTATATAGCGGATGTGTTGATGCTTGACAATTCCCGTCAGTATGTAAAAGTATCGCCATAGAAACCTTAGGGGTGCATGACATAAACATGCTGAGATTATACCCTTAGAACCTGTCAGTTAAGGCTGGCGTAGGAAAAGGAAAAAATATGCCTCATATTATCGTAGAATATTCATCCGATGTTGGCGATCAGGTTGAGATCACCAGACTATTAAAATCTTTGCACGATACGTTAGCCGATCAAGGCATCGACAAAACCCGCATTAAAACACGCGGCATTAAATTGCCTTATGTCGTTGTCGGCGACCAAGGCGTTAACGGCATATGGTTCATATGACGTTATTGTTGCTAGAGGGCCGCGATGTCGCAACGAAAAAGCAATATGGCGACGCCTTGCACAAAATCGCAAAAGATCACGTCGAATCCGAATTGCCCAATGCGGCTGTCACACTAGAAATTCGCGATATGAATAAAGATACATATTATCTTTAAGCGCATATTTTAACACCTACATTACCATTGTTTTTAAAAAGGAAATAACATGTCTTGTTCTTCAAATTCCCCTAAAAATGCTGCAGATAACGCCGCAACAAAAAACATCTGCCCTTCTACGTTGCACGTCACGCGCGGCTCTCTACCAGCTAGCAAAAAAACCTATGTTGGCGACCTAAAAGTCCCCATGCGCGAGATCGCATTAAGCAACGGCGAAAGCTTAACCGTCTATGACACATCAGGCCCCTATACAGATGAAACGATTGAGCTAGATATCATGCGCGGCTTGCCCAAAACACGCCTAAAATGGGTGATGGAACGCGGCGATGTTGAGGAAATCGAAGGCCGCAAAATCCAGCCTATCGATAACGGTTATAAAGACGAAGACCAAGCCGCCCGCCGCAAAGAAAAATCTGGCATGGTGCATGAAAAATTCCCTGCCAGCCCAGAAAAACCACTCCGCGCGAAAACAGGGGAAAATGTCACACAAATGCATTACGCACGCCAAGGCATCATCACACCAGAGATGGAATATATCGCCATCCGCGAAAATCAAGCCCGCACTGAGGCCTATCAAAACGCGCATCCCGGCGAAAGCTTTGGCGCAAATTTACCGCCCCTGATTACGCCAGAATTTGTGCGCAAAGAAATCGCCGAAGGCCGCGCTATTATTCCTGCTAACATCAACCATACCGAAGTCGAACCGATGATTATCGGCCGCAATTTCTTGGTCAAAATTAACGCCAACATCGGGAACAGCGCCGTGACATCCTCAATCGGCGAGGAAGTCGATAAAATGGTTTGGTCAATTCGTTGGGGCGCCGATACCGTGATGGATTTATCAACGGGCAAAGACATCCACGATACCCGCGAATGGATTATCCGTAATTCACCCGTGCCAATTGGTACAGTGCCGCTATACCAAGCCCTAGAAAAAGTAAATGGCATCGCCGAAGACCTAACATGGGAAATCTACCGCGATACATTGATCGAACAAGCGCAGCAAGGCGTGGATTATTTCACCATTCATGCGGGCGTTCGCTTGCCTTACATCCAGCTAACGGCTGATCGCGTCACGGGCATTGTTTCCCGCGGCGGGTCAATCATGGCAAAATGGTGCATGCATCACCACCGCGAAAGCTTCCTCTACACGCATTTCGAAGAAATCTGCGAAATCATGAAAGCCTATGACGTAAGCTTCTCACTCGGTGATGGTTTGCGCCCGGGATCGATTTCTGATGCGAATGACAAAGCCCAGTTTGCGGAGCTTGAAACCCTAGGCGAGCTAACAAAAATCGCATGGGAACACGACGTCCAAGTCATGATCGAAGGCCCCGGCCACGTTCCAATGCATATGATCAAAGAAAACATGGATAAACAGCTGGAGCATTGCCACGAAGCGCCATTTTACACGCTTGGCCCGCTAACGACAGATATCGCGCCGGGTTATGATCATATTACATCGGGCATTGGCGCGGCGATGATTGGCTGGTATGGCTGTGCGATGCTGTGTTACGTTACGCCGAAAGAGCATTTAGGTTTACCCAACCGTGATGACGTAAAAACAGGGGTCATTACCTATAAAATTGCTGCCCATGCAGGTGATCTGGCAAAGGGACATCCAGGCGCACAACGCCGTGATGATGCACTATCACAAGCACGATTTGACTTCCGCTGGGTTGATCAGTTTAATCTGTCGTTAGACCCAGATACAGCGCGCGAAATGCATGATGAAGCGCTTCCAGCTGAGGCACATAAAGTATCATCATTTTGTTCAATGTGCGGGCCGAAATTCTGCTCCATGAAAATCAGCCAAGAAGTCCGTGATTTCGTCGCCGAACAAGATAAAAATAAGGTTCAAGCGGCGGAGTAATGGTAGCGCCCAAAAGTCTGTTTAGATTTTATGGTAAAATTGATTTTGCTGAAGAATTTTTGGCAAGCAAAGAGCTTGCCATTCCGCACTATAGTAAACTCAATGATCCCTTTGATCCTGGGTTATTTATTTACGGTGATTCTTCGTGGAAGAATGCAATAAAAGATTGGCAAAAATCCGAAAATGATATGCGCAAACAAATTTTAAGGGATACTTATATTGCTTGTTTTTGCGCTCATGTCGACAACCAAAATCCTAGAGATAATCTATATATGTGGGGTCATTATGCAAACGGGCATCGAGGCTTAGCCATTGAATTTGATTATAACATTTTACAACGCTGCATTAAGGATCTAGGAAAAAATATTCGTTGCGCCTGCCATTACAACCCGTCGATTATACTATGCCAGATATGTTAAATTCTGAAGATCTCAATAAGTATTTAAATGGAGATAAAAAACTTTTAGAAAAGAATTTAAAAGGTAACCTAAATAAAAAAACGAAGAATTGGGAGCAAGAACAAGAATATAGGTTTATGTTTAAAGAGGGCTCTGATAAGGTTAGAGAATGCTTTAGGGTTCCTATTTTTGCAAGTGCTGTTAAGGCAATATATTTTGGAATGCAAATTGAACCGGATGCTTTAGAGAGATTAAAACCTATATGTTTTTGTAACTTTCCAAAGGCAAAACTTTATTCAGCTGATAAATCTATTGGTAAGTTACAGCTAGAATTTAAGGAGATAAAAAATGACAATTAAGACAGGTGATAAAATACCAGCAGTGACGCTTCGTCAGCTTGGCGCAGCGGGGATTGAGGAATTAAACGCGGCGGATTATGTTGCGGGTAAGACCGTGATTATCTTTGGCGTGCCGGGGGCGTTTACGCCATCATGCGCGCAAAAACATCTGCCCGGCTACATTGAAAATGCTGAGGCTATCAAAGCCAAAGGCGTGGACGAGATTATTTGCCTGTCCGTGAATGACCCCTTCGTTATGGCGGAATGGTCACAGCAGTCGGGCGCAGCGGGCAAAGTCACATTATTATCAGACGGCAATGGTGAGCTAACCAAAGCGATGGGTCTAGACTTTGACGGATCAGGCGCAGGCCTAGGCGTGCGCTCCCTGCGTTATGTCATGATCGTCAAAGACGGCGTGATCGATAGCCTCGATATCGAAGCAGCCCCCAGCGATGTCGAATTGTCTGGCGCACAGGCCTGCATGCTAAAGCTTTAGCGTCGGACATGGGCAGTGCACCCCAGATTTTTCGTGATTTAACACCGCATGATGCGGTGGCCACACACGCCATGCAATGCCGCAGCTATGAGGCACAAATTTGCGAGGATGTATCTTTGTTTGCAAAGATGCTGCACGATCCGCGCACTGTTAAGATGGCCATCTGTGATACGACGGATACGTTGATGGGCTATGTGTTTGCCTATCCTGCAACGGTGGGGCGAGTTGACTTTTATGATGGCCCGAATGGCTGTCAGGACATGCAGCAATTTTATTTGCATGAGCTAACACTCGATCCTATCTATCAAGGGCGCGGCTTAGGCGCGGCGCTGTATAACGCGCTGGAAGATCGATTAAAAACATGTGGCACATCGAAAATTCTAGCGAACGCGATTGAGGGACGGCTTGCTTTTTGGCAGAAAATGGGCTTTGATGCTGTCACCGCGGCGGATTATCATGGAATGCCCTCGACGCGGATTGAAAAGATTATAACCAAGAAAGACCAAGATTTATGAGTGATTTACCTCCTTGCCCGAAATGCCAATCCGAATATGCCTATGATGACGGATCAGGCATGTTGAACTGCCCTGAATGTGGACATGCTTGGGATCCTGCATCAGCAGCAGAAGAGGTCAAAGTATGGAAAGACGCAAACGGCAATGTTTTACAAGACGGCGATACAGTCACAGTCATCAAAGACCTGAAATTCAATGGCGGCGTTGTCAAAGTCGGCACCAAAGTTAAAAACATCAAATTGGTTGATGCGGATCATGATATTGACTGTAAAGTTCCGGGCATTGGTCAAATGGGGCTAAAAACAGAATTTGTTAAGAAGATTTCTTAATCAAATCCGACATAAACATTTTATAAAAGGCGTCTTTTCAGGCGCCTTTATTTTTTAAACAAAAGTCATTTTTCTGTCTCTATAGGCCGTATGACAGGCGGTGTCATAGGATCGATTTCCGCAGGCTGACTAACAGGCGGCTGAGGCATCATTGTGTCATGTGATACGCTATGAATAATGGTTTGTGCTCCGCCATTTTTTTAATATCACTGTTATAAGGTAACAGATAAGTAAACGCACTAATGACATCACCGCTTCTGGATTTGACAATGCGCATGTTAATTTCATAGCCATTTTCTTTGGTTTTGCGATACGTGCCCTTAACAAAGTTAATGGGTTGACCGGAAAATTCTTTTGCTAAGCTTTCATCATTCGGATTGCTGACTTGGCTTTGATCGATTTTATAACCAAGTTGCAAAAAACGTTGTCCGATTTGCTGCGGGATGACCTTGGCAAATTCAGAAGTCAGCTTCGGCGCGTCCAAATTAATCAACGGCTCAACCACGGTAAGTTCATAAGTATGAAACCGGTTACTCGCTTGCTGGATCATATAATCAGCAGCTGCATAATTTTTCTCAATCAAGTTAACGTCTTGCCCCCAAATTAGCTCTCGCCCAGCGCGGGGGATATGCACCATAGCTTGAGGCAAATACGAACACCCCGTTATCGATAAAATGCTCAAAAAACCAAAAATAACGGTAAAATATTTACGCTGTGTCATCATTAAAACCTTTCTTTCGGATAAGGAATATATCCATCTGGAGGCACTGGCTTAGATGGCTCCACATGAGTAGCGTCCTGAGGCTGATTACGCGCCTTAGGTTGAGTACTGGGCGCGTACGGGGATTCTCCTGTTATATGCAAGCGATTTCGCATGAAACTAGACGATCGATTAGAATCCTCTGGTATTTCAAACGTATTCACCTTGGTATAAAAAGCAGGCACAATATGATCTTGGCTAATAGTAGCCTGCGTCACATTACGCTGCGCTAGATTCAGCATAAATGTAACATGTTTAGTCGCATGAGCCTGATCCGCCATATCAAAATCTTGATCAAGGCTATCTTGTGGATAGGTTTCATATGCATCATAATATAAATGCGGGAAGCCTTCGGGCTGTTTGGCTAATGTATACCCCCGCTTATACAGCTCCTGACGCAGCGCGAAATCATAGCTATTCACAAATAAATTCGGATGATCATGAACCGGTAAATAGATAACCTTGCTCATCGACGGGTATTTGTATTCGAGCTCATTAAGCAGCGTTTCAATAATGTCTGTCCACATCCGTAAGGATTGGTCATTAATCGAAGGCATATACGCATAGCCAATATCTTGGCTAGGGTGCGCAGCCGGAGAACGATACGTCGTATTATGATACTTATACCCCGGCGGCGCCAAAGCACATGACGCCAACAAAAGAGCGCTAAAACAAGCAACCCAATATTTCCGAGCATACATAATCAACATTTACAAAACAGCTTACAATAAATTATCTCAACCCTCATTGTAGCGATTTTTTGCACAGGCGTATAGATATAGTCTTCGCACAAAAAAACTTAGGCTGTTTTGCTTTTTCAATCGCCTGCGTTGTGCTGTATCCTTCGACAACTTGCAGGACTTTGACCTCACCGCCGTAGGCTTGGACCGTAGGCGTTTCAGGAATTTCATGAATTTTGTAATCGCCGCCTTTGAAATAAACATCAGGCTTTAACGCGTTAATCAATGCATTAGCCGTATTATCATCACCATGCTTTTTCGCCCCAAATAAAACCACACTATCAACCGAGGCCAGCGCCCCTAATACTGTAGCACGTGCAGCTTCATCATGAATTGGGCGGCTTTCGCCTTTTAAAACTTTAACGGAACTATCGCTATTTAGCCCAACAATCAAACGGTCACAATGCTGACGCGTTTCATTTAAATAGCTGACATGTCCAGCATGAATAATATCAAAACAACCATTCGTAAAACCAATTTTCAAACCACGCGCACGCCAGCGGGCAATACGCTCCACGGCCTCGTCCTCTGTAAGCAAAGCCCCCATTAACGTGCCATCATTTGCAGAAAAGCCGTCTTGAGACAGCGCGTGTTCCATTTCATTCAAACGAATAGGCGTAGTGCCGACCTTGGTCACAGCGATATGGCCTGCAATATTGCCCAAATGAGCCGCATGTTCCAACGTACCGCCGCTGGCTATCGTCGCCGCGATCGTCGCAATCACCGTATCCCCCGCACCCGACACATCGTAAACCTCGACTTGATCAGTAGGGCGAATATGATAAATGTCCTCAGGATCAGATGTAATAACACTAATACCATCTTGAGAGCGCGTTGCTATCACCGATTTGACACCAGATTGTTGCAACAACAAACGAGAAGCATTAACAACATCCTCATCAGTATCGGTAACATGCCCACGCGTTGCATCGGACAATTCTTTACGGTTTGGCGTCACCGCATACGCACCGCGATAGATGGAAAAATCATTACCCTTTGGGTCAACAATAACAGGAATATCATAAACATTGGCTTGCTTAATCATATGGGCAATAACGTCAGGGCGTAAAATCCCCTTACCATAGTCGGACAACACAACGCACTGCATATCCGGTAATAACGTATCAAATTGGTTTAAAAGCTGTGTTGCAACCGAATCATCGATTGGCGCAGTTGATTCAAAATCAGTCCGCAATAGCTGCTGATGCCCTGCCAAAAACCGGGTCTTTGTACTGGTTGGACGCGTAGGATCAATAATAAAATGCGTTTGAGCACCGCCCTTTTCCACCATAAGGTCGCGCAATTGTTGCCCCTCACGATCGTCACCAATCACCGATAATAATACGGCATCTGTTTGCAATCCAATCAAATTAGCAAAGCTATTACCAGCGCCGCCCAGCATAGCATTATCGCGTTTTTTGCTAAGAACGGGCACAGGACTTTCTGGTGAAATTCGGTTAACAGAGCCATAAACAAAGTGATCTAAAATAATATCACCAATCACCAAAATGCGTGTTTTAGGCATTGCCGCACATATTTGTTTTAAAGCCTGTTTATCCATGAAAATGGGATACCTTTTATATTTTACGTAACGTATTAATAATTTCTCAATCTATTTACGGTTTAATCAAAGTACGAACCGCAAAAGGTTGCTCTCAGATTTACGTTAGAACTACAGGGAAATCAATAGCCGTTCGATAAACAGCTTATGAAAAGGATAATAAAACCTATGCAAACACCCTCTGACAAATTTCCATTTACATCGACACAGGCCGCTCGCCTGCGCAGCGATGTAGCTATGGCTTTTGTTCAGAAATGTGCATTATTCGTTTTATTGTGCGCGGCGCTCATTGTTGGCTCCGTTCAGGTCAAAGCCAATTTTTTCTACGATATTCCCGAAGCCATCAAAATCAGCGCAACAAACACCACTTTACAACCATTGAACCACTATCCATCATTATTAGGGTCCACTGAAAAAAGCTCGCTACAACTGCGCCCCTTTGCGAAATGGAGCTCTATGTTCTCCCGTTTCCAAGATCAAATCGAAACCGCACAAGGGCAAGCTGAAATTTCCAAGCTTCGTACGCAGCTAGGCTTACTAACGGATAAACCCTTACTCACACAAGTCAAAGTCGTGAATGCTTTATTGAATAAGCAACCTTATATTAATGACAACCGCAACTGGGGCCAAAGTGACTATTGGGCCACGCCAGTTGAATTTTTAGAACGTGGGGGCGATTGCGAAGATTATGCAATCGCAAAATATGTTGCGCTGCGTATGCTCGGCGTGCCCGAGCAACGCTTGCGCCTAGCCATCGTCCAAGATACGTGGAAGAATATTCCGCATGCAATCTTGATCGTCTATACAGATCAAGGCCCTTACATCCTGGATAACCAAACCAAAACCATTGCCTACGGCGGGCAAGCCGGTCGTTACCGCCCCATTTATTCAATCAACCGCCAAGCATGGTGGCTCCACACCCCAGCTAGCCAAGTCCAGCGCACCGCAGCAGCGTATTAATACAACTCTAATTAAGACCGCATTCCTGATAAAAAGGATCCGCTTCAGTGACATATTTACTCGGTTCAACCAAGTAGGTTTCTGCTATTATATCACTTGCAAAAATATTAAGATCAGTAACCACCTCATCAAGAGAATCACAAAAAGCACCATAACCGTTAATGGCCGAACCTTTAACACTAGCAATCGTGCGCGGTATAAAAGAACTGGCTAAATATTGATCACATTTCCCTCGTTTCAAAGCAATATAACTATTTTCGATCAAAGAACCTGTAATAGGAACACAGATACCCGCCCCATCTAAACAAGAGCGAACAGCTCTATGATCCAGCTTGACGTCTACCACATCAAAATCGGCATAAAAAATATCTTGCTTATCCGGCTGCGTTTGAAAACAATGCTCCAAGACCAAAAGCCGTGCTAAATCCACACGTTTCCAAAGATTATCCTCGTCAGGGTTTGAAAAAATATTCTGTAGTTCCGTATAACGTGGCACTTCATGAATATCATGAAAAATCACATTATCTGGCGCATTCATATAAGCATGGCTGTCCATAAAAAACGGCTTTTCTGATCCAGCAAAGCATAATCAACCCAGATATTAAACTGACTATCAGGATACCGCTGAGCATTTTTATACGCCATGTCAAACAAAGTCAGATTCACACTACATAAAGTCGATGGCGCATGATCCTTAAGAGGAGAATTGGCATTAAGCCAGACATAATTAACAGAACATGCCCCTAAATCAGTGTCAGGTTCACGCCGCAACAAATGCCGTTGAAATAAAGATGTTAAAACTCTCATTAACCATGTTTTAACATAATTCTTTGTGTCGCGCAAAGAATTCAAAGCATTAATCAAAAATATATTGACATAACATTAAGATGGGCAAAAACCCACCTTTTCAACTATATAAACAAAGAGAATCACATGACTACAAAAAACGACAAACGTCTATCACAATGTCTGCTTTATTAAGCGTATAGAAATGCAGGTGCTGGACATCATTTTGGATTAAATTCTGTGCTTGGGATTTTAGCAAATGAATACTGAGCTCACGGATCGCATCGGGATTATTTTTAACAGCTTCAAACGGCTCTTGAATGGTCGCAGGAACGCTGGCCTGACACCGCTGAGCAAATTTTACAACCGTATCAATATTATGAATAGGTAACAGCCCGGGAACAATGGGAATATGCACCCCCATTTCCAAACATGCCTCAGCAAAGGTTAAATACACAGGGTTATCAAAGAAAAATTGCGTAATCGCCCGATCCGCACCCGCATCACTTTTGCGCTTCAAAGCAAGCATATCTAACGCCAAGGACGGTGAATCCGGATGTTTTTCAGGATACGCCCCAACAGAAACTTCGAACGGATGCCAGCTTTTCAAGGCGTGAACAAAATCACTGGTGTACTGAAAATAATCGTCATCACGCTCCAAAGGCCACTGCAAATCGTCCGGCATATCCCCGCGCAAGGCAATAATATGGCGAATACCATGATTCCATAAACGATCTGTATATAGTTTCAGCTGTTCAATCGGCGTATCAATAAAGGTCAGATGCGACGCGATCGGCACATGCGTAAGCGCCGCCAGATCCAGCGCCGTTTGCATGGTTTTTTCCTGAGAACGCGTACCATCAGTGCCGCATGTAACGGACATAAATAACGGACCAAGCCGCGCGTATTCCATTGCGGTTTTTAGCAATGCTTGATGACCGCGATCGGTTTTCGCCGGAAAAAATTCAAAGCTAATCGTCGGTTTGGGCATAAAAATATCTTTCCTCACATACGCAATCCGACTAAACGTCAAAAATAATTATATCATGAAGCGATCCAAATACGGTATAAATCAGCATGAACACACACCTGTCTTACCCCAAAGAGGTGATGTTAACCTCATTAGGCTTTGCGCTTGGACATTCGGCGATGCCGCTGTCCGATACTTAAATGCGCACCCCATTGTGATTATCGCCTTTATATCCGAATTTATTTAGCGAATTCCCCGATCTATGGACAATCGTAGGCAGCCTTGTCACTGTCGTCGCGGGCCTCTTGCTCATTAAATTTACGCGCCCCGTTTAAAAACGTCTTTCCTTTCGCACAGGGTTCGTTTAAAAACTGTGTCATGACTAGTATTACATCGACCGAAAAACACGAACATATCCTCATTTTAGACTTTGGCTCACAAGTCACACAGCTGATCGCACGACGCGTACGCGAAAGCGGCGTTTACTGTGAAATCTGGCCGTTTAACCAAGCCACAGACGAACGCATCCGCAATTACGCACCCAAAGGCATCATCCTGTCAGGCGGCCCCTGTTCAGTTCTAGACAACGAGGCCCCCAGCGCACCGGAAAGCGTCTTTACATTAGGCGTTCCCGTATTCGGCATTTGTTACGGTCAACAAACAATGGTGAAACAACTGGGAGGCTCCGTCGAAAGCGGTCATAACGGTGAATTTGGCCGCGCAATGGTTGCCACTGTTGAAGACAGCGAAATTCTATCTGGCTGCTGGGCCAAAGGCGCTTCCGAACAAGTCTGGATGAGCCACGGCGACCGCGTTACAGCCCTGCCCGAAGGCTTCAAAATCATCGGCAAATCCGAAGGCGCCCCATACGCCATCATCGAAGACTCCACGCGCCATTTCTACGCCGTACAATTCCACCCCGAAGTCGTCCATACGCTACACGGGCGTGAGCTTTTGAAAAACTTCACACACAATGTCTGCGGCTGCGCAGGTGATTGGACGATGAGCAGTTTCAAAGACGAAGAAATCTCCCGCATCCGTGAAAAAGTCGGCGACAAAAAAGTCATCTGCGGCCTATCCGGCGGCGTTGATAGCTCCGTCACCGCCATCCTGTTACACGAAGCCATCGGCGATCAGCTAACCTGTATCTACGTTGATACTGGCATGATGCGCGCAGGCGAAAGCGAGCAAGTCGTCAGCCTGTTCCGTGAACATTATAACATCCCGTTAATCCACGAAGATGCCAGCGACCTGTTCTTAGGAGAACTAGACGGCGTCACCGACCCCGAAGTCAAACGCAAAACCATTGGCCGTCTATTTATTGATGTATTCGATAAATGCGCAAAACAAGTCGGCGATGCCGCATTTTTAGCGCAGGGCACATTATACCCTGACGTCATCGAATCTGTATCCTTTACAGGCGGGCCATCTGTCACGATTAAATCTCACCATAATGTCGGCGGCTTGCCCGATACAATGAAATTACAACTGGTAGAACCTTTACGTGAACTCTTCAAAGACGAGGTCCGTGACCTAGGTCGCGCCCTTGGCATGCCCGAAGATTTCATCCGCCGTCATCCATTCCCAGGCCCAGGTTTAGCCATCCGTATGCCCGGTGAAATCACGCGCGATAAATTAGAAATCCTACGCCAAGCCGATACCGTATATCTGGATGAAATCCACAAAGCAGGCCTGTATGACGAAATCTGGCAAGCCTTTGCCGTATTATTGCCTGTGCGAACCGTCGGCGTGATGGGTGATGGCCGTACCTATGATTATGTTTGTGCATTACGCGCTGTGACCTCGACAGATGGTATGACGGCAGATTACTACCCGTTCGAACATGAGTTCTTAGGACGTGTATCTACGCGAATCATTAACGAAGTCAAAGGCATCAACCGCGTAACCTACGACATAACATCCAAACCCCCCGGCACGATCGAGTGGGAATAGTTTTTGTCTCGTAAGATATTGATTTACTTTGTATTTTTCATGCAATTGCACAATCGGACGCCACGGGCATTTCACAACCGATGAAGCACGCCGCATAGCCAAGGACAAGCTTTACTTAATGGCACAAGGCATTGATCCAAACAAACTGGACGAACAAGAGAAAAATGAAATCAAAAAGGCGCAATCAGTCATAAATAAGAGCACGCTTTGTACGCAAAAAATCTTATTGCTCTAGGCACTGAGGATGGCCGCAATATCTCTGACAATTCGCCATAACCTCTTCTTGGTTCGTTTCATTACATGCAAAAACACGTGCAAATTCTATCGCAGCATTGCGGCAATCAATTGTCTTATACGGCACATCAATATCATTTTCTACACCGGTATCAGGGCAACGTAAATGCAAACGATATGTTTTAAGTGGCCCATTCGATTTCACAGATTTTCCTTTTGAATAACCCTTTCTGGATATAGAACTAGGGTATGGATCAAAACTAAATTATCAGCCTGCCTCCACGAGCCTATTGTTTCAATGAAGCTCTGGAATCAGGTGCAGGAGATTTTGGACACCAATGTTGTCAAACGCACCCGAACGACCAGCGATGACCGGCCTTATCTTTTAAAGGGAATATTGGAAGATCCGGATGCTATTCATTAACGCCTACATTCACCAAAAAGAAAGATCGGATTTACCGTTACTATGTCAGTACGCAAGCGATTAAAAAGAGCTACTCAAGCTGTAAATTGAAGACAATATCAGCACCGTTACTGGAAGACATTATCTTGGGCTATGTCCGGCGAGTGCTGACCAACACCGAGTGGCTGACACACATAGTTGGTGATGAAGATGATATATCGATCCCCGATATTAAAGCCATGATGCAGAATTTTGATGTGATGTGGCCGCAACTCTTCCCAGCCGAACAAGCTCGGATTGTTCAACTCCTCATCCATAAAGTAACGGTTTTTCCGAAGAAATTGGTCATTGTATTTCATCCGCCCGGCCTTGCATCGGTATTGCAGGATCTGCTGCCGGATCTGACATTTAAAAAAGATGAGCAGCCAGACAAGCACAAACCGATGGTCATGGAAGTGGCCGTAGACTTTAAACGGCGCCACAAACGCAAAATAATTACAGCACCGGGCGGACAGGATTTAATCACGGGTGAAAATCTCAACCACGATGATGCATTGCTGAAAGCCATCATCCGCGCACATAAATGGCAGGATATCGACATGAAAACAAGCAAAAAGTGAGCAACGACCCTTCGCAAAACCCCAAGAATTTAGGGCTTCAGGGCGTTAATCTCAAAGTCTGGAAAAGGTTCGAAAGTATGAAAATGGCTGTGCTGAGTGACCAAATAAAAACTGAGTCTCTAAATCAGCAAGCTTTTTACACCCCTGATAATATCATTGCTGGAATTTGCTGGAAAGTCTTATTTTCTGCTGGTCTCAAGTGAGCGGTGAAGGCTTGAACCCGGACTGCTCCCTTTGGAGATTTTGGCCTATTTTACGGTTTGAATCCGCTCCCAGGATTCAAATTCACGCCAGACCCAGCACCTTCAAAATTTTCAAGGCGCTGTCTAGTTTGATAGTTGTCTTGCCTTGCTCAAAGCTATTCAGCGTGGGCTTGCTGACGCCTGCCAGGACTGCCAGCTGCTCCTGCGTGAGCTTTTGCTCCTTGCGGCGTTTTACTGCTCGATGACAAAGCTTTGCCAATTAAGCTGAATGTTCCGTTCCATCTCTTTTCCATCAGTTTGATCAAATTATCTTTGAAGTCCTTCGAACCCAGTGGTGCCTCACTGATCGCGTCCTTCGCTGCCTCGGTATTTTTGGCCAGTCCTTCGGCGGCCATGTTGATGGCTGCTGGAGACAATCCAAACTCCTCACCCAACAAAACGAGATGACGCCCTTTGAGGTCACCAATCGGGTGATCTTTGGATCCGGCAATCGCAAGTGCCAGGGTTTTATAATTGTAAAGCGATGCAGCAACCTGATCGTAACTCGGTGTCAATCGGAGACCTCCATTGCTATGAAACATCGCGAAGTTTTTAAGATGCATATCGGTATTGCCCAAGAGCAACCCTGTTAGAATTCTGCGGTAGAGTAAGTAGCCTTGCGTTGGCAAACAGCCCTTTGTCTCAAGTATGAAGTTTGCCATGTCCTTATGTGCGCCATCGTACTTTATACGTGATTTCCTGCCGAGTAGCTGATTGAACTCCTCAAAATGCAAACGACCCTCAGAGCCTCGATCAAACCGCTTAATAAGCAATGCTGGCTCATCCAATCCTTCTACTTCTTCAATGCCAAGCTGAACGATTTCGTCATCTGGCAGGAGCGCCTTAAACGCCAAAGTCGTTAAGTATTCATTTTCGACTAAATCGGGATGCCCTGGTGACGGGAATTTCGCAATATGGGTGCTTAACTCATCAATGCGGGCGGGTCTGAAAATACCGCCTTCTTCGATCACAGCGAGCTTTGGCTGTACGCCTGATAAAGATGCGCGGCTGGTTAAAACGGCCATCTCCTTCGGATCACTCATATCGAGCATCGCCTCGCTCAAATCAGAAGGCTCAGGATCAATAATGGAAACCGCTCCGGCGCAATCAAAACCGAAGGCCAGAAGCAATTCAAAGCGTGAGACTTCACGCCGCCCCAGCAGACGGCTTTGTGCTTGTTCCAGCCAGCCTTCAGAAACCAGATTGTCGAAGAATGGGTGAAGACCGTTATTGCTGATATGCGGTTCTGAACGAACAGGAAGCGTGTGAGCAATTGCCGGATGACCGCCCTCAATATAACTGCTATCGTAAGTGAATGTGACGCGGTCTCCAGGTTCCTCGCGGATGAAACCCGCGAAGAGATCCTTATAATAAACCTTGCCCCACAATAAATTTGCCACGGTTAAATCCTTTTTACTCAAAATGCCACATTAGGCTATAAAGTAAAATATAACTTACTTTCTGGTATTTTTCAAGATTTAAAGTAAAATATATTTTACTATATTATCTCATAACACCCCGTTTTACGCGCACCATGAAACTGGATCATGTGCTTTGCCTTCAAATCAGCGATATCGCGTTTGGCAGTTTTCCTGGTCACGCTAAATTGCTTGGCTATATGTTCTGCTGCAGTATTCTTGTCAGATTCTAACTTGATCAGAAACCATTTTTGTCTCTCATTCAAATTTATAGGGACATTTATAGGGACATCATTTTGTCCGGTTTTGGCTTCCGAAGAATGCGTTTTCATGGCATTAAAAGAGCTACGCTCAAGACCCTTTATCAATCTGTAATCATCCCAAAAACTTTCGCCAAACATATAAGATAAAAACCACTTCCTCAATGTTGGTGACGCTTGCAGCAACTGAACGAAATGCAGAGAGGATGGCACTTTGAGACCATCATGCCAATTACGAATGGTGCGTAAATTCGCTCCTGTCGTCTGGCCGATTGTTTTGATGGTGGAGGTGTATTGACCGAAATCTTTTTGCAAAGAATACGCAACAATTTCGGCTAATTTTTCGTTGGTTATTTCCTCATTCAGCCCCGGAAATAAAGGGTCCATTTTTGTAAAAGACATTTTACTGCTCCTTTCTTTATCATTGGAAAAGAACAGTTTGCGATGCGCGGCCTGAAAATCAGACCAGGTCATGGCGCTTTATTGTGTATTTAATACCGGGCGGTTAAGAGTGAAAAATTATAAGAACCATGAATCTGGGAATGAGAGCGATGGACGCAAGGCGGCCATGTATGTTCGCATGTCCACAGATCACCAGAAATATTCGACCGAAAATCAAGAGCAAGCCATTCGGGATTACGCACAGCGGCGCGATATTGAGATCATCACAACCTATGCCGATCAGGGCAAGAGCGGTCTTGATATTGGCGGTCGTGAAGCCTTGCAACGCTTGATTACCGATGTGCAGGATGGCAATGCGGCGTTTGATATCATTCTGGTTTTGGATGTCACGCGCTGGGGACGTTTTCAAGATGCGGATGAAAGCGCTTATTACGAATATATCTGCCGCCGTGCTGGCATTGACGTTCAATATGTGGCCGAACAGTTTGAGAATGACGGCTCCCCCGTATCGACCATTGTTAAGGGCGTAAAACGCGCCATGGCTGGCGAATATAGCCGCGAGCTATCGGCTAAAGTCTTTGCTGGGCAGTGTCGGCTCATTGAAAAAGGATACCGTCAGGGCGGCCCGGCAGGCTTTGGCTTGCGCCGCATGCTAATTGATGAACAAGGCAATGATAAGGGCACGCTCAAGCGCGGTGAGCATAAAAGCCTGCAGACAGACCGCGTTGTATTGGTGCCAGGGCCGCAAGATGAAATCGAAACAGTGCGCTGGATTTATCGCTGCTTTGTCGATAAGCGCATGAATGAAAGCGAGATTGCATCACAGCTCAATAAACAAGGCGTAAAAACAGACCTGGACAGGGAGTGGACTCGCGGCACCGTTCATCAAATTTTGACCAATGAAAAATATATCGGTAACAACGTTTTCAACCGCACCTCATGCAAACTGAAAAAACGCCGCGTGAACAATGACCCTGATATGTGGGTGCGCGCGGAAGGTGTTTTTGACGCGATTGTTGAAACGTCTTATTTCTATACAGCACAAGGTATCATTGCCGAACGCAGCCGCAAATTATCCGATGAAGATCTGCTGACAAAATTAAAAGAACTGCATCAGCGCAAAGGCTGGCTTTCTGGCATTCTGATTGATGAAATGGATGATATGCCTCCAGCAGTGCCTATGCACACCGCTTTGGCAGTCTCATCCGTGCCTATCAGATGATTGGTTATACGCCAGATCGTGATTACCGCTACATTGAGATCAACCGTCATCTCCGCAAGATTTATCCAGGCATTGTTGAAGATGCTATCCGCCGTATTGAAGAACTTGGCGGGTCTGTTCATAGAGAGGTCACATCGGATCTTATTTTTGTGAATGATGAGATTAGTGTCTCGATCATTATATGCCGCTGTTTTCAAACACCGTCTGGCAGCAACCGTTGGAAAATCAGACTTGATAGCGGATTAAGACCAGACATCACTATCGCCATTCGCATGGATGAACTGAACGAAAAGCCTTTTGATTACTATCTGCTTCCCGCCTTAGACATCGAGGATCCAAAACTTCGATTGGCTGACTCAAACGGGATCAGATTGGATTGTTATCGTTTTGATGATCTGGAAGATTTTTCAGTCTCACCGGTAGAACTAAAATATCGCCAAAATTATGGGGGGCAGCATGAGCAAAGGCATAAGAGATTCAGAAATCCAAATGTTAGATATTGAGGACATCCATATCCTTAACCCACGCGTTCGCAACAAAAAAGTCTTTGAAGAGATCAAAGAAAATATTGCGCGCGTTGGATTAAAACGTCCCATCACCGTAACGCGCTCACAGGGGGATTCAGATAAACCCTATGATCTGGTCTGCGGTCAGGGACGATTGGAAGCGTTTGTGGATTTGGGGCAATCAAAAATTCCGGCCATCGTGATTGACGCTGATGAAGAAGAAGCTCTCGTGATGAGCCTTGTTGAAAACTTGGCGCGCAGACAGCGCAGCAGCCTTGATTTGCTGAAAGCCATTGAAGTGCTGCTCAACAAAAAATATACGGCGGGTGAAATCGCTGACAAGACTGGATTAACACCGGAATATGTCAGTGAAATTATAAAGCTGATTGAGCGTGGCGAAGAACGCCTCATATCTGCGGTTGAAGCAGGGAAAATTCCCCTAAACATTGCGGTTAAAATTGCCTTGTCTCCAGGCAATGAGCAGCATGCCTTACAAGAAGCATATGAGAATAATGAATTACGTGGAAAGCGGCTTTTGCAAGCACGCAAGCTGATTGAATCTAGGCGTCTAAGGGGAAAAACTGTACGCGGCGGAAGAAGCTCATCGCGTGGAAAACGGCAAGAAAACATCTCCGGTCGGGATATTGTGATGGCTTATCAAAAAGAAGTGGATCGCAAACGCTCTGTCACCCGAAAGGCTGAGTTTGTGCAGACGCAATTACTCTTTGTCGTGGAGGCATTACATCGTCTTTACGCTGAAGATCACTTTGCCACATTACTTAAAGCGGAGAATTTAACAACACTGCCACAGCCTATTGCAGAAATGCTTAAGAATAAGGATAAACGCTATGGGTAATAAAATAAAAATCGGCTTCGATGACCAGACGGTTGATTTACGGCTGGCACAGATCATTCCCGTTAAGCCTGTCACGCCATCAGCTCGTAGCAGCCGCAAATACAAGCAGATACTCTCATCCATTCAGGAGGTGGGAATTATTGAACCGCCTGTTGTCACAAGAGAAAAGGCCAGCTCAGATCTTTATATTCTGCTGGACGGGCATCTGCGTATTGAAGCCTTGAAAGAAATAGGAGAACAAAGCGTTACCTGCCTTATCTCAACAGATGATGAAAGCTTCACATACAATAAACACATCAATCGACTTTCCACGGTGCAGGAACATAAAATGATTGTGCGTGCTGTTGAGCGTGGCGTTCCGGAGGAGAAAATCGCACAAGCACTTAGCGTTGATGTTGCCAGTATCATCCGCAAAAGAACTTTGCTAGAGGGTATTTGCCCCGAAACTGCGGAGCTACTGAAAGACAAAATGGTAGCCATTGGTGTGTTTCATATTCTTCGTAAAATGAAACCGATCCGGCAGATGCAAGTGGCCACATTGATGAATGATGCCAATACATATTCTTTGTCCTATGCCAGAGCTTTACTGGCCTCCACGCCAAAAGAAGAATTGAACAATCCGGAGAAACCGAAAAAGGTTCGCGGCTTGACCGATGAACAAATGACACGCATGGAAAATGAAATGGCAAATTTAGAGCGTGAATACAGGCTGGTTGAAGAAAGCTACAGCACAGATGTTTTGAATCTTACGCTGGCTAAGGGCTACCTGACCAAGCTACTAAATAATGCTGATGTCGTGCGCTATCTGGCACAAAATCACTCGGTTATGTTATCGCAGTTTCAAAAAATTACAGACATGAAATCCATCGCTGATGGTTCTGAAGGATCATAAGTTTACTGAAGCAGACGCCCGGCCTTGAAAAAGAGAAAGTTTGGCCCGTGTGCGTCATTCAAGAGGCCATAAGGAGACCGGGATCCTTTCACGTGCGAGCCGTGAAAAGCGCCGGGACCGTGGGAGAAGCCGTCTGATTACGGTCAGGCATGGAGCGAGCACGGTGGCAGGGATGGCGGCGAACCCGCACGGAGCCTGCCAAGCTGGTGCGCCATATGCCCTGCCGCCTGATTGCTCAATACGGATTAATCAGGTTCCGTCAACGCACACTGACAGCTTAATAGCTTCAGATTTTGCTGATCAGTGTGCCAGTCAGAAAGAACGATGATCGTATATCTTCAAAATCATCAGCGGTCATATGGCGCCTACGATGATCTGAAAAACGCTCACCATCCTTTCTTTCTGTTCTCCAACCATTAACCTTCCATGGCTTGCATAATTTGCAACAGCCACGGCGATTTCTTGGTCTTTTACGTTTGTGATGCATATTACTTCTCCTTACCAGTAATATTCATGAGGCTTACGATTACCAAGAGGCCACGCAATGTTTTCAGGATCATCACCCTTTAAAATACGGTGACAGAGCCGAGCATTTTTGCGGCGTTTTGGTTTATTCATAAACTCATTGACCCACCACCCTGGGGTGGAAGCCATTGTTTGATGACCATCACGAAATGTTTTACCTTTCCAAAGTTCGTAAGGGTCACGTCTAAAAGTACGTGCCATTGTTTTTCTCCTAAGTTGGTTAGTACTTAGAAGAGCGAGCCTTTTCGCGGTGATCGAAAGAAAGGGAGACGGCACACAAAAATCCAGCAAACGACATGCGTTTCCGGTTCTTGGTATCCAATAATGCTTAAAATAAAATTGCCAGTTGTTCTTAGTTTACAGCTAAAGCCTGTAAAGCTCAAGTTTTACTGGTGTGACATTTTAAAACATCTAACAACAGAACCATCGCATAGGTGTCTTGCTTACAATATTCAGTAAGGTCATTCCAAAGAGCTGGCCATAAAGTTTCTTTTAATTCACCGGCCATAAATGCTCCGTACTGCCGCATGGCTTCCCCGCCATGACCAATTTCCAGGTCATCGTAGCTTAAATCTGTAAAGGTTGGCAGCACCGCCTTGATCGATGCTGAGCTGTTTTGATTGGGGTGATATAGCCAGCGTTTCTTGAACGGCACCAGTAAATCCAGCACACGGGCATTGATTGCCTTAATGGCTGCAGCCAGATCTGGGAAATCTCTGGCCAGCTCATTGTTACGCGCAATCTCAAACGCTTGGTTATATACCAAGACCGTGCCTTCATTACCGCACAGCTCGATCAGCCTCTCAGCAAAAGCGCGGCGAGGATCCGTCCGTTCTTTGTGCAGATATTCGTGATGCACAAGCTCGGCTCCTGGTCTTTCTTGTACATGGACAGAAAATTGAAACGGAATCTGTTGGAATGGCCGCGTACCATCAAAGAGAGGTATGGCGGCTTGAATTGTTTCGTAATCGAGAAAATAAAGTGGATATTGCACTTGATCCAAAAAGCCGGAGATATTGGCATTATCGACAATAACGTCACCGCTCAAATAGCTTTCAACATCCAATGCTTTTGCACCACCCGGTCGCACATGGTCTGGCAATTTCTCAATATCCAGACCGTGACGCTTTGCAATTTCCTCTGCTCTGGGCTTTTGAAAAATATCATAAACAGAATATTCTGGGGCATGCGCCCAGCAGTACGGTTTGTAATCACACTCAAAAGGCTTAAAGCATCTGGCGCCAATCGATATTTTTGGTTCTTCTTTACGTTCAAGAACATAACCAAGCTGGCCAGCAACAGCCTCAACTTCACCTTGTTTGGAAAATACGTGCCCTGATATTTCTTCCAATCGTAAAAGCTGCTGGGGATCAATATCACCGTCTCGGACATACTCATTATTAATCACCATCATGAAGCATTTGCGGATTTTAAACCCAGCACCGTAAAAGACATGATACTGAAACGACATGTCATCAATGTGATAATCTTTTACGCTCGTTGAGCTTTTAACTTCGATCAGATCCCATTCATCGCTGCCATCAACACGCTTTAAAATGTCTATCCGAGAGTACCCACCATCAATCGGATGAATGGCTGTAGCCTCAAAGATTACATCGTGGCCTTCTTCAATATATTGCTGAGTTGTTTCAACTGCGCCTTTAACATCCCAATACTCGTTTTTGACTTCGATGCCTTCGCCAAAATACTGCATCGCCAGTTCGCCAATCTCATGGCCAGTATCAAACAGAGCTTGTTTTTCAGGGGTTATTTCCGGGGCCAGATCTTTGCGGTGTCGATAAAGCCACAAAGCCTTGGCACATTGCAAACCCTTTACGTATTGGGATTTGGAAATCGTGTGCTCTCTCATGCCGCCTCCTGAATTCCAAGGCGCTTCATAACACGACGGGTTAGCATCTCGTATTTATCTATAAGGCTTGCAGGCTCTAATATTTCGACCTTGCCGTCCCAGGTAAACAAATGCCAGCACATCTCTTTCCAGCCTGCCGCCTCAAAAGATACAATGACAGAGCCGTCTTTTTGCTCCTCTATGATTTGTGTTGGATGGAACAGGTGATCTTTAACATCATCAGCGACCTTTGAATCAAACTTCCAGCGGACTTTGAAGGGGTCTTCTTGATACACTCCGAATGATCTTTCACTATATGCTTTCAGATCAAAATCATCATGGCGTACAAAAAAGTCCTCCGTCAGGGATATTTCCTGAATATTTGCCAACGCAAATGTACGGATATCCTGAGCATCATCACACCAGGCGATCAGGTAATGGCGCGCGCCATATAAAAAGCCGTAAGGGCAAACAACGCGTTCTCGAATATCACCTTTAACACGGCCATGATAAGTGATCAGGACTTTCTGCGAGCCTTTTATCGCCTCACGGAGCAGATATAAAACCTTTGGCTCGATCTTCGGGCGCGGCCCTGGGCGCATGGCATGCCCCTCGGCCTCCAACAAGGCTTCGAGATCTGTTTCAATCCTCGAAGCTCTCTCCGGGCGCACCATGCCTTTGAGTTTGATCCAAAGTCGCTCCAGATTATCAGCCTGCACAGGGAGATTTTCACGGCGCATTTGGTCAATTGCAGTTTTCAGCTCTGAAAGATCATCGGCGTTCAGATGCGTTAAATGTCCAAGCGAACCTGAGCGCAGCCGCCACTTCTTTGTTTTATCCTCTTGCACACGCTCTTCAACATTTGGAAACAAGCGTATAACGGCATCACGCATCCGCTCAGCTGTCCGTCTGCCGACATCGAACTTCTCCTGAATGTCTGAAAGGCTTACGCCCTCACTGGAAGCCTGCATTTGCTCTGCTAAATGTAAGAGCTGCTCTGCTTTTTCAAATCTCATGCCTTAACTTTCTGACGCGTTGTTTGATTGACCACATATTGTCTCCATGGCCACTTTTTTCTTCCCCCCTTGGAAAACATTGCGATTTCCACATTTTCTCCAGATGTATTAAGCTCGGATGCAAGATTTTCAGTGTATGCACAGAAGTTCGTGTAGTTTTCGACTGTATTTTTCTTGTTAACGTGCCCAGCAGTCAGATGAACAATATCTTTATTCGCGAGCAAATTGACTGATTTTGAAGTCCACTGATCCATGATGTATCCTCTATGGGATGGCTCGCAAAAAATACCAGCTTCGTAAAATAAGCGGCTCCCATCCCTAAATTTTCAGGCTTTTTCCAAACATCATCAAAACGTTTGTATGCTTCAAAGTGCGAAATTTTGCCACCACGCATATCACTAATAATGGGCTGTATTTCTGGAAATCTATTGAATAAAGTAATGCCGTGTTTTCTGTTTTGACCTCCCCAAGCCATAACAGCGGCTACACACTCTAAATCTGTAGCTTCACTATTTTTGTTACATAGATTTTTCAATTGGCTACGTGTCATTTTGCCATCGGGTAGATTGGTTTGGGGGTGTTCGAAATTTAGCCTTGGTGATACGTACTCCCACCATTTTTTAATATTAAAACCAACCCATTGCTCTTCTGATATTGCATCAGCAAGCGATTGAACAAAGTTTTCATGATGTGTTTTTGTCATACTTAGTGAACTCCTACCGCCCATAGAACACTAACTGTACGTCAAAAACGGTCGTATTGGAACTTAAAGCTAAACATATATGACCGTTTTTGACGCATACAGCCTGTATGAGTCGAATGATCTCGGCAGCGTGCTGGGGCAATTCAACTAAAACAAGGAGTTTAGAAAATGAAAAATCTAAAGACTGCCTTGCTATGCGCGGCTGCTGTAACAATGATGTCAGCTCCGGCAAAAGCAGAGGAAAACTTTTACTTCAAACCATATGTAGGCGCAGAATATCAACATACTATCGTTGATTACGCTTCTGTTGACGGCATCAGCTTTGACGATGTCTATGAAGATAATTTTAATGGTGGAGCCATCTATCTTGGCGCCCGCATTCACGATCATCTCGGTCTTGAGGTTGGTTACAGTCGTACTACCGAAGAGGACGTAAACAATGTTCTGGGCACAGGGGTGAATACCAGTCTCAAATTACAGTCATTTACTTTTGATGTTCTCGGCTACTATCCGGTAGATGAAGCGCAAAAACTGGAGCTGATTGGCTCTGTAGGTCTCGCACGGACTAAAGCTGAAGCTGAAATCGATGCAACCACAATCGGCTTCACCTCAGCTCGTGACGATGAAACAGAAACAAAACTGCGCCTCGGTGCCGGAGCGCAGTACGAATTTACACAGGACTGGAATGTTCGCGGAATGCTAAGATGGCAGGATGCAGATTTTGAAGACAGTGCGGACAATGCGTACATCTTCAGCTTAGGCGTGAATTACACGTTCTAAATTGTGTTATGCCGGACTGTTCCCCCACACACCAGTCCGGCATAATCCTCAGTTTTATTAGGTTTTGGAGTGGTTTAACTTGCTATAGTCTCATTTTTGCCTTATTTTCTCACTTGTATTTCTTAAAAAGGAGATTCGCAGGTGGAAACCGATATCATGACCATAAAAGAGGTCTCGGAATACCTTAAGCTGGTCGAAAAAACAGCTTATCGACTAGCCGCACAAGGTAAAATCCCAGGCTTTAAAGTTGGAGGGAGTTGGCGTTTCCGCAAAAGCGAAATCGATGCTTGGATAGAAAAACAGGCAAAAGATAAGAACAATAATTAGGAGACAGTTTTGCATATCAAATCTAAGCAACGTGTGACTGACCATGGGGAAGTGTTCACATCCGAGCGTGAAGTAAACGCAATGCTCGATTTGGTGAAACAAGAAACCGAAAGAATTGAATCAAGGTTTTTGGAGCCTGCGTGTGGAACAGGTAATTTTCTGGAGGAAGTATTAAAGCGCAAGCTAGATATTGTTCAATCCAGATACAAGAAAAGTAAACTAGAGTACGAAAGATATGCTGTGACAGCGGTTTCTTCAATTTATGGCGTAGATATCTTGGAAGACAATGTTATTCATTGCCGAGACCGTCTATACGATGTTTTTAACGAGCGTTACAGCCAGCTTTATAAAAATAATTGCTCAGAAGATTGTCGTAAATCAGTTAGCTTTATTCTAAGCAAAAATATTCTATGGGGTGATGCCTTAACCATGAAAACCGTTTGTGGAAATGAAGATCCAATTGTTTTTCAGAGTGGTCGGCTGTGAACGGCAGTATGATGAAGCGCCGTGATTATTCTTTAGCGCATCTTCTTGTATATCAGCCAATGGAAGGACCAAACCTGTTTTCAGATTTGGGCGAAACGGCCTTTATACCTAAGCCGGTGGCAGAGTTTCCTCTGGTTCATTTTTTGAAGTTGGGGGAAAATGTTTAAAATTAATTATAATCCAGACGTATTAAGCTGCTTGGCAAATTTGAGTAACGATGAGGTTTTCACGCCTCCTGAAGTAGCCAATCAAATGCTGGATGCTTTACCTGCCAATCTTTGGCAGGACAAGAATGTAAAGTTTCTGGATCCTGTTTCTAAGTCTGGTGTTTTCCTCAGAGAAATAGCCAAAAGGCTAATCAAGGGTCTTGAAGAAGAAATACCTGATCAACAGGAGCGAATAAATCACATCTTCAGAAATCAGTTATATGGATTGGCAATAACTGAACTGACTTCTTTGTTATCACGCCGTTCAGTGTACTGTTCCAAAATCGCAAACGGAGAATACTCCGTCTGTGATTCCTTTGACTCACAAGAAGGAAATATAAAGTTTTCTAACGTAGAACACGTATGGAAAGCTGGAAAATGTATTTATTGTGGGGCCAGCGAAGAAGTCTACAAAAGAGGTGGCGATCTTGAAACACATGCTTACCAATTTATTCATACTGACAAACCAGAGGAGATATTTAATATGCGATTTGATGTGATTGTTGGAAATCCACCCTATCAATTAAGTGATGGGGGGGCGCAAGCTAGCGCAAAACCGCTTTATCATCAATTCGTTCAGCAAGCTAAAAAACTAAATCCTAGATATTTAACGATGATTATACCTTCACGTTGGTTCTCTGGAGGTAAGGGTCTGGATACGTTCCGCAGTGAAATGTTAAACGACCAAAGGGTAACAAAGCTGGTTGATTATTTTGATTCAACAGAGTGCTTCCCTGGGGTCGATATTTCAGGTGGCGTTTGCTATTTTCTCTGGGAAAAAGATGCAAAAGATGATTGTGAAATTACAACGATTAGAAGCGGTGAAAAAATACATTAAAAAGACCATTGTTAGAAGGTGGTAGCGATGCATTCATACGCTTTAATGAGGCTGTAGAGATATTAAGAAAAGTTAGATCTGTCAAAGAGGAAAGCTTCAGCACCTTAATAAGCTCCAGAAAACCTTTCGGATTAACGACAAATGTTAAAATACGGCCTAAAAACTTCACAGACGCGGTGAAAATTCATGCTTATCCCAAAGATGGTTTTATCACTAGAGATCAGGTGGTAAACAATAGTGAATGGATTGATCAGCATAAGGTTTATATTTCGTATGCATATGGTGAACGAGGCTCCTTCCCGTATTTAATAATAGGCAAGCCGTTTTTAGGTGAGCCTAACACCTGTTGCACAGAAACATATCTTGTCATAGCGCCAGGAAAATCAAAGCAAGAATGCGAAAACATAATGAAGTACATGAAAACGCGTTTTTTCAGATTTCTTGTGCTTTTAAAGAAAAACACACAGCACGCGACATCTAGAGTTTATTCTTTTGTCCCCGTCCAAAACTTTGAGGAAGAATGGGACGATGAAAAGTTGTATAAAAAATATGGTTTAAATGAAGACGAAATTGCTTTCATTGAATCCATGATTAGACCAATGGATTAATGCTATGAGCCAAGACTTCTTCCCTTCCAGACCAGATATCCGACCTAAAATTTATGCTTACAAGGATACTAATCCTCAATATGAAGGCATGCTAAAAATTGGCTTTACATCCAGGGAGGTCGAAAGTCGCGTAGCACAGCAGTACCCGACATTAAGGCCGGGGGAGCTACCTTATAAAATTGTATTAGAAGAAACCGCTGTTAGAGCTGATGGAAGCTCCTTCACGGATAAAGATGTTCATCGCTATTTAAAAAAAGAGGTTTTTCCAACCCAGCGGGCGAATGGTTTAAGTGTTCAGTCCAAGATGTAAAAGCAGCGTTGATAGCTGTTCGAGATGGTATCTTGAATGAAGAAAGTCGCTGTTTAGATTTTCAAATGCGACCAGAGCAGCAAGAGGCTGTAGAAAAAACTATAGAATATTACAAAAGCTACAGGGAAGAAAATCCAGACAAAACACCACATTTTCTCTGGAATGCAAAGATGCGTTTTGGAAAAACATTTGCATCTTATCAACTTGCCAAACATATGGGTTGGTCAAAAATACTTGTTTTGACATTTAAACCCGCCGTCCAAAATGCTTGGGAAGAAGACTTACAAACTCATGTTGATTTTGAGGGGTGGCAATTTGTTTCACGAAACGGCTTAAATATTGACGATGCCGACTGGAGTAAACCAATAGTCTGTTTTGGATCCTTGCAAGACTATTTAGGGAAGAATTCAGCTGGTGGCATTAAAGCTAAAAATGAATGGGTTCACACTACAAATTGGGATTGTGTTATTTTTGACGAATACCATTTTGGTGCTTGGCGGGAAAACGCAAAAGAACTATTCGAAGCTGAAGACAAAAAAGAAATCGAATTTGGTCAAGGGCAGATGGCCGACACTTTTGACGTTAACTTGATGCCAATTACCACAAACCATTATTTATATTTGTCTGGTACCCCGTTTAGAGCAATTAACTCAGGAGAGTTTATTGAAGAACAAATATATAACTGGACATACTCTGACGAACAAAGGGCGAAAGAAGCTTGGAAGGAAGAAAACAATCCTTATGAATCATTGCCACGTATGGTGATGCTGACGTATCAGCTGCCAGACTCCATTCGTGAAATAGCCATGGGCGGCGAATTTGATCAGTTTGATTTAAATGTGTTTTTCTCTGCTAATGGCGATGGCCATATGGCAGTTTTTCAATATGAAGATGAGGTTCAAAAGTGGCTAGATTTAATCAGAGGAGCTTTTTTAGAAACTACGGTTGATAATTTAAAGCTGGGAGCAGAAAAGCCTCCTATGCCTTTCTCTGACGCGCGTTTACTTCATTTGCTTACTCACACGTTCTGGTTTTTGCCATCGGTTGCATCCTGCCATGCAATGAAAAATCTTTTGGAACAACGGCAAAATAAATTTTACCACGATTATGAAGTTATTGTTGCCGCAGGCGCTGAAGCAGGAATTGGTGTTGAAGCTCTCGGCCCCGTAAAACAATCTATGGAGGATCCGCTTCATACAAAAACAATCACCTTGTCCTGTGGTAAATTAACGACCGGTGTTTCAGTAAAACCATGGACAGGAATATTTATGCTCCGGAATTCCTCAAGTCCCGAAACATATTTCCAAGCAGCTTTCAGGGTTCAAACGCCCTGGGTTGTTAAAAATCCAGATGGCACATCCCCAAATGGACAAGAAATAATCAAAAAGGAATGCTATGTTTTTGATTTCGCGCCTGACCGTGCCTTAAGACAAATTGCTGATTACAGTTGCAGCTTGAACATCAATGAATCTAACCCTGAAAAGAACGTAGCAGAATTCATACACTTCCTGCCCGTTTTGGCATATGACGGAAGCTCCATGAAGCAGATTAATGCGGCTGGAATTTTAGATATGGCTATGAGCGGCACAACAGCAACACTTCTTGCACGCCGTTGGGAAAGCGCTTTGCTTGTGAATGTTGATAATAGCACCCTTCAGCGACTAATGAAGAACGAAGCCGCGATGAAAGCCCTTATGAGCATCGAAGGCTTCAGAACACTAAATCAAGACATAGAAACTATCATCAATAAATCAGAGTCTGTGAAAAAGCAAAGCAAGAAGCTAACGAGCGAGATTTAAGCTCTAAAGAAAAGCGAGAACTGACAGCTGAAGAGAAGGAATACAAAAGTCTTCGCAAGCAGATTCAGGAAAAGCTAATTAAATTTGCCACCCGCGTTCCTGTTTTCATGTACTTAACTGATTATAGGGAACGAAGCCTAAAGGATGTCATTACGCAGTTGGAACCGGGGCTTTTCAAAAAAGTAACGGGTTTATCTGTGCAAGATTTTGAGCTTCTGGTCAGTCTAGGTGTTTTTAATAGCGGCTTGATGAACGATGCAGTTTACAAATTTAAGCGCTACGAAGATGCGAGCTTGGAATATACGGGAATTAATAAACATAAAGGCGAAGGTGTCGGTCTTTATGATACCGTTTTAAGCGAAGAAGATTACGAAACAACAATAGTTGGTACAGCATAGGACAGCAAATGCACTGCCACTTTATAGGAATAATATTTTTACAATGCCAATGTTTTCTACAGCACAAATTCCTAAAACCAATAACTCTGATGAATTTCAGAGACAGTGCAAAATACTATTTGAATGCATTTTAGATGATCCCAACGTACAGGAATATGGCCGCTCCGGACAAAGCCAGGATGGTGTTGATTTATATGGTCGCAGGAAAAATTATACTGGAAAGCCTAAAGTCGGCATTCAGTGTAAACAAACAGGAAAAACAAAATTAGATAAAAAAATTGTCTCTGATGAGGCCACAAAGGCTCTCAAATTTGAGCCTGCTTTAGATGAATTTATAATTGTCACAACAGCCGAAGATGACAAGGATCTTCAAGATGAAGCAAGAAAATTTACTGCAGAGCAAGAAAAGAAAGGCAGGGATTTTGAGGTAAACGTTTGGGGTTGGAAGACGATTTCAACCAAAGTGCTGGAACATGAAAGAGCCATCAAGGCGTTCATGCCTGAATACTCACCGTTTACAGACACAATCTTACAAGGACAGGATGCGTTAATAGGAGGTCAAGAACAACAGCTTTACTATTTGCAACAAATTGACAGTAAATTAGGGATGTTAAACCCAGAAGCTGCAAGTGGGGTTAGCCGTTGGGGAGATAAAAATGCGGCAACAGAAGAGCTGGATAGGCGCATAGACCAATACAGAGACTTAATAAATGACAATAAGCCCAAGACAGCATACTCTCTCTTGGAAACGCTGGAAAAAGAAATATCAGCAGATGTCGATCCTAGAATAAAATATAGAATTACAGCCAATAAGGCTGCCTGTAATTTACGCTTGGGACATATGGATGTAGCAGCAGAAGGTTACCTTGAGTCATATGATATTTGCCCAGATGCACCTAAAGCAGATGCTCATAAAGTTTTAGGGCTTGTACTTCAAGACAAAGAAAAAGAAGCCTTCGATTTTGGAATTCAATGCATAACCAATACAGAAGACGCACAAGCGCTTTTTACAAATTTATTGATTGCTAAAAAGGGATTGCCTGAAGAAGAGGAACCCTTTGAGTTCATTCCAGATGATATTCAAGATGATTCCAATATCCTAATTGCAAAGATTGATTATTTAAGATTTTTGAGAACAGAGAAGCATGGAGAGAGCTATCTCATTACGCTGCAGAAAAATATCCTGATGATGATATTTTAAAGCGTTTTGATGCGGAAGCCACCTTAGATGATATTTGTGAAAAATAGACGCGTCTGTTCTTGATCGACTTAACCCAGACTCTATTCAAAAGATAGAGGGTGTCGTCCATGCTTTAAAGCCATTATGGGAGGCAAGATCCAGAAGTGAGAACGCTTGGGATGATTACCATCTATCTTTAACATCTAATCTGGCCAATGCTTACAGGATTATAGCGGATTTATCGGCAGCCGCAGCAATTTTAGATCAAGCTTAGCCAACGCACCTGAAGATACCCATCTTCTAGAAAGAAGATTTCTGGTAGCTGCAGAGCAAAATGATCTTCCTAAAATTGAAGAATTACTACCGAAGCTTCCGGTCACAAGAGACACCGTATTAGGGCATTTGCAATGGATAAATAACTCTGAAAAATGGCACGAAATAAGAAGCATCCCCCTCTTGAAGATGTTCCTGATCTTCGTGAACCAGATAAGGCATTCTACGATGCTTTATCCAGCGTTGCTAAATATAAACTGGGCGAAATACCAGAAATAAAATCACATGTAGCTGAGCTAGAAAACAAGTATCCAGGTGAAATAATTATACAAATTGTTTTCCATCAAATTGCGCTCATGGAAAATGATAAAACCTGGGCAGATGAGCTTTATCAAAAGGCTGCGAACAGAAAAGACCAGTTATCGCAATCCGGGCGATTTATGCTCGCCCACATTGCAGAAATTCAAGAAGACCCAGAACTTGTAATAGAGCTGCTGGAGGAAAATGTTGATTTTTCACAAGATAGTGAAGACCTTAGAACATTAGCGCGGGCATACGTTAATGCTAAAGTTAGAAAATCGTCTGTGGAGTTTACTCAAAAACTAAATAAAGAACTAAAAAAGCATCCTTATTATGCGCGCGTTATTGCCAGCATTCATTTTAATAGAGGGGCACTTGGGGAGGCTGAAAAATACTTTAAAAAAGTATTAGAAAAAGAACCTTACAATCTATATGGCCATATTGGTTTGATTCAAACGTTTCTTCGCGATGACAGAAAGAAAGAAATTGGCGAACATATTAAAGATTTAAATATTCAAAGATTGTCTGGCCCAGAAATTTATAAAATGCATATGGCGCACTTAATGGCCGCGCACGGTCGAGGAGATGATGCTCTCGGATACGGATATAAAATTGCAGTTTCCAATTTTGATAATCCTAGAATTTTGCTTTTATATACTGGTATGCTTCTTCCAAATGCAAATAACGTTGTAATTCCTGAAGTCAAAAATGAAATAAAAAATGACACATATGTTGAGTTTATTGATGAAGAAAACAAGAAGCATGCAATCTTTATTGAAGACGGCGAAGCAAGGCCATCTATAAATCATTACCCACCTCATCATGAAACGGCTAAATTATTGCTGGGTAAGAAGGTCGGCGATGAGGTTGTTAAAAAAGCAGCTTATGGTACCGATCAAACTTGGAAAATAGTATCAATCAAACATAAATTTATAGGCTTATTTGAAGAAATTTCAGACACCTTTAATACGCGTTTCCCCGATCATGGAGGCTTTTATGTGTATAAAACTAAAGAAGGTGATGTAACACCAATATTAGAAGATATTAAACGCTTCTCAGAAAAAGATGCGCGGCTCCTTGAAATGTATGAAAAACAGCATTTCCCGATGGAGTTTGCAGCAAATATTTGTGGAGACCACTTTGGCGCTGTTGCAAACCAGATACTCAATAAAAAAGGATTTATCCGATCCTGTATTGGAAATGTACCAGAAAGAAATCATGCTGCAGATTTATGTGACGCAGCGTTTGAACATGGCGTTTGTTTAGATACTTACACTGCTTGGTCAGCTTATAATTTAGAGATCTTGCCACTCCTTAAAGCTGTTTTTCCAAGAGTGGTTATAGCTCGGTCTACACTGGATGAGCTTTACGAAAGAAAAAGATACTTCGAGTCACATGGCGATCAACCATTTATGACGATGAAATATGAGAACGGTAAATACTACAGAGAAGAAGTGACACCTGAGCAAATACAAACAATGGTAGCATCGGTAGACAATATTATTAATGATTTCAGAGAAGGTTTTGAAATCATACCAGCAGAAGCGCCAGGGTCTCTAAGTGATTTCGAACAACAACTCACCCAAGTCGGAGGAGCACATCTGCTAGACCCTAGCTATATTGCCATGTCTGAAAATTTAACCTTGTTATCAGATGACATGCATTACCGAGGTCTGGTTCATAAGCTGCACAATGTTGAAGGTATTTGGCTACAAGTACCGCTTATGTTGAGCTTGGAAAATGAAAAAATCACTATTTCAGATTATACAAAAGCAATTATAAATTTGGCTAAAGCTCGGCATGCCCATATCACGTTAACCGCAGCGATATTACTTGAAGCTTGTAAATTAGATGATGAAAATGGATTACAGGACTTCTCCCAATTGATGGAATTTATCGGCGGACCAAACGCTGACCCAAGATCTCATATCAATGTCGCAGAAGAATTTATTGAAGTTTTATGGGATATTGATGGAGTATCTGATCTGAACAAATCAAAGGCAACGGGAATTACCCTTGAGCGCATCGCAGGATTAGCAACAAGATTTGAGGTTTTCGATGAGGTTTTCAAACAAATGCTTATTTTGGCATCGGGGAGGCCGAGGTTAAGAGACTATATACAAGGCTGGTTGCGCGGTCATTTTATAACGCTGAATTAAGAGAGGTAGAATGAACATATTAGGAAAATTAGAGAAGGTTGATCTCAGACAGGTTTGGGAAACGGAAGACCGTGATTTTACTCCATGGTTAGCAAAGGAAGAGCATTTGCAAATTTTAGCCGACACTATCGGCATGGACTTAGAGCTGGAAGCTCAGGAGAAAGATGTTGGACCGTTTCGTGCTGATATTCTCTGCAAGAACATCGATGATGACTCTTGGGTGCTGGTCGAAAATCAAATAGAAAAAACGGACCACCGTCATTTAGGTCAGCTCATAACTTACGCGTCCGGGTTACAGGCGGTTACCATAGTTTGGATTGCTTCAAATTTCACGGAAGAGCATCGCGCTGCTCTCGACTGGCTCAATAAAATCACTGATGATCACTTCCGTTTCTTTGGTTTAGAGCTGGAGCTTTGGCGCATTAATGACTCTCCGCCAGCACCAAAGTTTAATGTGATCTCAAAACCAAATAATTGGAGCAAATCGATATCACAAGCCGCCAAGCGCATAAGTGAACAGGCAACCACAGAAACTACCGAACTACAATATCGTTATTGGCAAAAGCTTCTTGATTTCATGCGTGATAACGGAACGCAACTTCGATTACAAAAACCAATGCCTCAACATTGGCAGACTTTTGCTATTGGCAGAAGTCACTTCCACATGGCAGCGCTATTGAACACAAGGGAGAATAGAATAGCTGTGGAGCTTTGTATTACTGACCCTAACAACGCGAAAATATTTTATAAATTGCTGGAGATGGATAAAGAAAACATTGAGCTTGAGATTGGAGCTGCACTTGACTGGAAAGAGCTTCCAGAAAAGACTTCATCAAAAGTTTTATTGTATAAAGATGCAGATCCCACTGATGAAAATGATTGGAAAAATCAGCATAAATGGATGCAAGAAAAGCTGGAAACATTCAGCAAGGTTTTTAGATCAAGGGTACGCCAACTTGATCCTGGGGACTGGGCTGGAGAAGATGATGAGCTAGCTTAAACCTTCTCAAGAACACCAAGTATACGGACTTTTTTTGCCCATATTCAAAAACACCAGTCCATTGCTCTTGTTTATTGATTGTTTGCTTATGCAATGACAATGTGAATCTATCGATTCCACGTTCTTTTGCTGTTGAAAAATCTTTCAGATCAAACCATGCTTTCTTTGCAAGAGTGGTTGCTATCGTTTTCACAGTATATTCGAAAACATCAAGCAAAGATAAGATCTCAGATTCTGTGCATTTTTCATTTTGTACATCTTCTATAATAGCCCGGTAGTATATTTTACTCATAAACTTGCTCCTCACAATTATGTTTTTGGGGTACAGTAACGCTTCATTGATACTCGTTATCAAGTAATTGAAGCTGGATTAATTTATGAAAGTTGGATCCCAACGCGCGCTGATAAGTACAGCATAATTTCCTTTAGCTTCGTGTCCGAAACAAGGCTCATGCAGTCAAATATTGGGCCGATTGTGGCTGCCACTTCTGAACGAGTTGTACCGTAGCGACCAAGCATCAAACGCACTCTGTTTGATGTGTAATAGTCATCTCGTGGATCTATAATTAAAGGGTTCTCGTAGCGATTAACAAAGAATTCGTGAAGGTTAATACTATGTTGCCGGATGATCATAATGAATTTACCGGGGGTGGCATTGGGGATGATTTGCGGAAATCCCCCGGTGTAATCCCGACCAAAATTTACAAAACCACCATTGTTAGAATTTGTTTGAACGCGCCATGAAGTATTAAAGGCGTTAAACTTTGCGTATCCGAAAATCATATCATTGGCTAAAGCACCCTCTAGAGAAAAAACAATTCCCACTGTTCTTTCTGCTTGAAAAGGCAATGGGTCGCTATCATACATCATCCATCGGTTATTCTCTGGAAATACATAACCACCCACGCCATCGAAAGCCTCTGGGTTGAAGGCCATAGCAAGAGCAGGATCCAATTGCTGAATAACGTTAGTTCCCTTGATTGGCGCAATAGATTGCAGCAAATTTTCACTATGAAATGCCTTTTCGGAGAACGACGGGTCACTATAATGATTTAAATGCGGTAGCCCCAAAAGAGGATCGCCATACCTGCACCGGGTGGGCGACAATGATCCTGGCTGTACTAGCATATTTAAAATGAAAGTCCGAAATTCTTCTTAAGTTCAATTTTTTCGCCGTCAGTAATTTCATCAGAGATTTTAGCGTTTTCGCCGTCTCCCATCTGCCAGAAATCACCATTAACAAAATCAGCACTTCTGACTTCGATGCGGGAACCGTTCTTGATCATCCGAATAACAGCCTTTTCAGTTTTAAGAACATACTGATCGCCGCCGAGAGTTTTGATCTCTACAGTCGTGGAAGCATTTGCGGTTTTTTGATCTCTACGGCCACATCCAGCCATAAATCATCTCTTTGATTCGTTTGGGTCATCATTAGCTCCGACAGCGTTACTCAGGCTCTGCAGCTTGGATCTGCAGTCCGCATGGGCGTACCATAAGCGGGCTGACCATTTTGCCACATCACGTTGAGTCATGCCATCACCAGGATAGTTCGGAACGTCATCGCATGTGCGTAAACTGTCCGGTATGTCGGGCTTAACAACTTTAATCTGGGTTTGAGGGGTTCCCGTACAGGCGGTCAATAGCATCACGCAGCACAGGAGCCACAGGGGCATCTTGTTCATCACTTGCTCCTTCAATGCGGCCTAAAAGCCGCTCCATGTTTTGGGTTCTTACAATTTGGCGATCACGCTCTTCTTCCAGTGCTTTAATTTTGGCCTGAGTGTCGGCTTGTAAAATTGACAGGCTCGCCTCATAGGACGCAACACTCGCCTGAGAGGAGAGCAGCTCGCGTTTGAGTGTGATGATCTGGTGGTCTTGCCATGAGATCCAGCCAAACACCAATGCCATAGCGATAAAGCTTCCCAGCCACCGCCAGTTTTTCAATACAAAATCCCAGATCATGGCTGCCTCTTGGTTTCAGAGTTTCCGTTCTTGTGAGCGGCATAAAGATACGCGCCGATCGGGCCGCCAGCCAAAATGCCAACATAGGTGAGAATAGACTGGAGCAAGCCTATATCTGCTCCGGCAAGGATCTGATACGCCACCAGCAAATTCGGCAGCACCAGAAAAGCGTATATGGATACAAAAAAAGCCAGACAACGTCTGACCTTCATAGGATCTTCTTTATCGGGTCTGAGCATCAAAATCCTCCAGCATAAATATCGATGGCCGGACGTGCTTTTTTGAGAAAGCCTTCGGTCGTGCCCGCACCAAGGTGGGTGTTGTAGTATTTCTTCCAATAAGCAGCCATGCCGTGCCAGTCCCCCTCTGTTGGGAGGGGCGCTTTAAACCGCAGATAAAAAATGCGGCACATCGCTGCCGCATAAAATAGATTGCCACGCAACTGATCGTGTAAATCCATATCACGCATTATGAGGGTCTTGAGATCGTTTAATAATGTTGGCTTACGGCTTAAATATCTCTCCCAAATATCATCATGCGTAATCGGCTCCATTTGGAAAAACCACGAGCTGGGCCGCGACCTATTTGCTGTACAAAGAATAAACCACTCTCTGCCATTGCTGTTGCCATGACCAGTTGCTCCGCATTTAGTGTCCAGGCATTAATCTGCTGCAAGGCCGGGCGAACAATAAAATCTCTAAATTGCCTAGTATCCATAGCTCCTCCTTTCAATTTTGGTGTTTGTTAATCTGTTGAATGTCTCTTCGCATATCGACTATTTGGCTTTTTATGGTGGCCAGATCCTCTTTCATCTCACCCACCACGCGGCGGCCGGTCACATCGTTATTGACCTGATATTCTAGAGCTTTGATTTTCTGCTCTGCCGTTGTCACATGCGTAGTGACCCAGGTCACAAGTTTGACCAAGGCCATAAGTACGGCCACGCTGTGGGCAATAATGCCGAACAGCAGACCCCATTCTGCTGGTGTCATATTTTTCTCCTTTTGTTTTGGTTAAATGTCGAAGTAGTAGCCGTTTTCATCGATCCACTGAGCAGCCACATTGGAACCCTGAGCAGTGTTGATAACGGCACTGGCAATGCCTCTTTCGGCGGCTTTAGGAAGCGGCCCGGCTACAAAAATATTTTCACAATCCACGTTATCCCGTAGCTGAATATTAACGGTACCGCGTGCTGGATCTGAGGCTGAATTATCAACGTAAATATCATGAACGATGACACCATTGGCACCCGATAGAATGACAGGCCAGTCGCCACAATCGCCGTAAATATGATGAATATGCGTTCCCGCTGCTGGGAGTGTGCTGTTATCGTTATCAGCGTTGATTGCCACGTAATTGATAGGATCAAAAGTTTTCCAAATGTCGCAGACCTGCACGCCACAATTATCTGCAACCAGATATTCCATGGTGCAGCCAGATTGAGGAAATAAATGCTCAAAAGCATCTTCCGGACATTCCGTAACCCAATTCCAGCGGAATTTTATATTCACCCCAGCCGAGCTTTCTAAGCACTCGTTACTAGCAGATCCAGGCCCCGTCTTTTTGGTGAATTTGTTATGATGAACATCGATATCCTCACATACAGCGCCTTGCAGTGTTGAATCCCATGTGAGGAAAACCAGCCGATTGTCCGCACCAACGGTTTCATGGATAAACTCGTTATAAGCAATCTCACCGCCTTTAAGGCGGGCAATACGTATGCACTCATTTTTGTATCTGTGACACTGTTGTATCGAACAGAAACATCATACACTTCTGCGCTGCTGTCATCTGCGGTATTGCGGAGTAATGCACCAAAGCCTTCAACCAGATTGTTTTCAATAATGAGTCTGGTATAGATATCATCCCGGATTGGAACCACGATGTACTTTCCACCGCCGGATGGTGATAGAAACTCACAATGTCGAATTTCCAGCTCGATATTAACCTCTTTGCCGGAAACGCCGATATTTTCGAAGAAATCTGCGTTATTTGTCCAGACGGCCTTGCTCTCATCAACGCGGCAATTCACGAAGGATACAGCAAGAGTATCGCCATTATTCATTGTGTTGCTGATAGTGCCAATGATTTGATTAACAGCTCCACCACCAAACAGACAGTTACGGAACCGATATTCATTGGCAGCATCAATGCGTATCAGATAAGCATCCGCTTCAAGATTTAGGACATCGCTAAATTCACAATTCTCAAAGATAATATTACCGATGAAGTTCGCCTGAATAAAAAATTCCATGTTATTGCCACTTTCAAAAAGACAATTTCGGAATTTTGTCCAGCCTGTATTGTCCAGACGAAGCTGACCGTGACCAAATTCCCTATTTTCAATGATCCATGGGTCAATCTCTGTTCCTGTGCCGGATGTTGCTTCTGCCGCTAAGCCGCCGCCATACCAGACCTTGAAGTCTTCTCTAGCTGCAAGAGACCCAGCATTTGTAAGTCCAACAATCTCACCAGTAGGAACTCCAACTACAGTTCCAGCGGGAATGCCCGCAGAGTCGCGTATAAGCTGCGCTATATCTTTTCTGTAAGCCGAACGTCTTCTCAAAGCCTTAATGACAGCAGGAAGAACATCTGGCATATGCTGCTCAACTTGCTCTTTCAGCAAAGTCCAATCAGGACTGTGAAACGCGCCACTTGGCTTTGCAAATGTAGTTCCTGTTTGAATAAGCATATTAGTACCTCGATAAAACGACCCACTGGCCGCCGTCTGAGTAAATGGTGAGCGCGGCAAAGTGCGAAGTTAAGCTCCAGATCTGTGCATCCGCACCACCTGTGCCGCCAGCCATTTGAATCTTGACGTGGTTTCCAGACGGATCGATCTTCTTAATTGTGCAAACACGGCCAGCCGCTGCGGACGGTGCAGGAATTTCAAATATGATTTGCCCAGAGAATGCGGAAACCAAATATACGCGGTTCAACATATCTGCCTGAAAAGTACCGGATGGTGCTGCAGCATTATCAATGTAACGGCTGGGGCGTGGCATACGATTATCATGACAAATCCACCATGTTGCGCCGTTGGAAACCAATGTGACAGTGTCATACTGCTGCAGCAGTGTGAGCGTCCGGTTATCCGGTCCGGCACCATTGTTTTCTTTGATATTGATCGGATTATCGCGCAGATCTGATTTCTTAAGCGTAACCCATCGCCCGGTAGCATCCCCTGCATTGGGTAAAATCAAATCGTAGGATTTATTAAAGGAGCTGAGTAGATAAAACGTATGCTCCAGATCGATTGAAATATCGCCCACATGGCTGGCCGGAGGATCGATGTATGTGGTGCCGCGCGTCATGCCGTCTACATGGACATCGGTCATGTAAACATCTTTCATGAAGTTCTTTTTTGGAAAGCCTGCATCATATGCCTGGTATTCGCCCTGCAATGTGGGATCCCAAATTGCTGCACCTCCTGTCGCAGAAAACAGCCGCATAATGGTGTTATCATACGAGCCATTATCAATACGGATCCCCGGCGCTAATCCCAAGCACTCCGCATAGAAATTATTAATGATATTGCTGCGCGCTAGAAAGCCGAGCCGGAAGCAAGCTTCGGCATCCTCATGAACATTGGCCTCGCAATCGACAAAAGAGTTGTTGTATTGCCCAGTGGAAACAAAGAACCCAGATCCGGATAAAGGGCTGGAGAGTGAGTAAACTCGCACATCATGGAATTTGTTAGCGTTAGGGCTATCACCAAAAGTCTCCGGATCATTCCAGTCATCCGGTGTGGTGGTTAACAGCACGCCGTTAATCTTAGGTCGCGCCACCAGCACGCGACTGATATTGTTCCAGTAACACGGCTTGTTGGTGTCATTCCAACCATCGAGCGTCACGCCAATTTGTGCATCCCAGATCGTAATATTTTCAATCACGTTTTTTACACAGGGACTGACTTTACCCGCCAAGAAGAGCGCAGAAGCACCACCCACAATCTTGATATTCTCAACGATGCAGTAGCCTTCAACAATTTCAATGGCATTGAAATCAGCGGTGTATGGCGGCACTTCATTTTCATTCAACGGTGTGTCTTGGGCTTGGATTACGCTTTCATCACCCATTCCGAGGATAGCATTGCCGTAATGCATGACGATCGGTCCGGTGATGCGGTAAATGCCCCGCGGCAAATAGATAGCCTTTTCATTGGCAAGCGCATCATTGAGAGCCTGCGTGTCATCATTCACGCCATCGCCGACCGCACCATAGTCTTGCGGACGGGCAATCTCCCTAGCGGCTAGATATTGCCGGAGCTTCTGCTTGTTAACGCTTTGCCCAGGGACAAGGATATTATCGATTTCTGCCATGTTTTATAGCTCCGCTGAGGCCAGAATTAAGCCGCCTGTGCCTCTTTGGATGTGGAAACGACCCGAAGTAAGGCCGGAGAAATAAGCAATGTCTACGCGTCCGTGATCAGCATTGTTTTCATGGACAGATGTGATGCTGGCCTGACTTTGCGTGAAATCAGCCGTGTAACCATCCGTCATAGCAATGGGGGCATCCACCTCGTAGGACGGGGCGGCACGCATGCCAGGGTGAGAAAACACAGCCTGCATATTGGATCCGGAATTGGCCACGCCGAGGATAGCTCCAATGGATCGCACGTATCGGCTGACGAGTTTCTCTTCCAATGCCAAAGGCCGAACCAAAAAAGGCCGTTTGGCTGTGCCGATAGAAAGCTGTTCTTGGCCGAAATAAGTATCCTTCGTGGTTATAGCTCCACAATCGACTTTGACCTCGATCTCTATACCGTTCCGGCAATCACCCATATCGGCAACGGCTAAATCAATATCGGAGTTACTGTCATTGGCCACGGAAACTGTGCCTGTAGCGATTTGTGTTGTGCTGGCAAAATCATCTACAGAGTCAGCCTTGCGAACGGTAATGATGAAGTCCACATTTGCGCCGTGATCGTGGTAAACTCGCGCTGAATAATGGGCAGCCGCATTGTAAAACTTCCAAGCATCCTTGGCTTCAATTCGGCGGCGGAACAAAATGGCTCCGGATCCTGTGAGCGTGGCATTCTCAACAAAGGTGACATGACCAGTTTCAGACAGCGTAAATGCGCTGGTGACATGTTTGATCGTGCCGGCCGATACAGTGCCTTCCGCTTTAACGCTCAGCAAATCAACTGGAGCTTTACCCCAGCTATCTGTTAATGACTGATCGCCACGGTGAGAAACACGCCCACAGCCATTAATGATGGCGTTGGCAAGTCCGGCCAGCGGTATGTCGTTAAGGTCGCCGTAATCTCCGCTAGTGGCAACTACAGCCAGATCGCCTGGCTGGACAGCCGTGTTCGCCAACACACCTTGCGCCGCCGTTGCAAATGCGGAAGGATCCTGCAAAGCCGTATCTGCCAAAGCACCCTGGCAGCCGTAGCGAAGTCTCCAATATTTGCACCTGCAGCCGTTCCAGCATCAGCAATATCTGACAGCGTATGCGTATGAGATGCATCCGCTTTGCCCGCTACCAGCTCAGCCGTAGTAATCTTACGTGTGGCATTGTCTTGCACAATGGGCAGTAACTCATCACCCTGTAGCGGTGTGACCGCCGAGGGCAACTCGGAGATTTTTTGGTCGTGGTCATGTTTTGCTCCTTATGAAGGGTTATTCAAGAACGAGGACAACAGTTTGATCCCCGCTGGTTGTGGCTGTGACTGGCCCCGCAAAGTCGGATTTATTGCCGTACCGATCCACGGCGCGCAGCCAGTAGTAACGCGTCTCAGAACCAGGCAGCAGATTGCGGGTGAATGAATTGTCGTAGACCTCCAGAATGCGGGCGGCATCCTGTTCCGGTGTGGCCGTATCACTGGTGCGCTCCCAAACCTCGACATAGCGGAAATCGCTTTCTGTGATCGGATCCCAGCTCACCGTGATGTAGTCATCACCAGCACTGGCAGTAACATTGTTCGGCTCGTGCGGCGGCACCGATTGGTTATTCGGTACCACCACCTGCGGCGCATCGCCCATGGTTTTGAGATCAGATTGCGTAAAGGCGTAAACACCTTCGCCGTCTTCATCGAGGGTAAGGTCTACACCCATTTCCTCGGTCATCTGCCAATTCACAATACGGCATGGCAGGCCGTTGATACCAAACCGCTCCAGATCAACCGCGACCGTGTTTCCGGCCATAACTTGAAATCCGGCCAGATTGCATGGGTACTGGATTTGCCGCTGTCTGCGGATTTGCTCCAGCGCAATCTTGGCAATGCGCTGCGCCATGGTATGCGAGGTGGTGAATGACAGATCAAGCGTGGAAACGATCTCTTCACCACTGTCTTCAGCAATATAAAGATCAGAGTCGACCGCCGGATAATCCGTGGCTTGCCAGTTATGATCCGGCGATACAAACGCACCCTTGATGGTGTTGAAGAGTTGGCGGCGTGATCGATGCGGACGCATAACAACAGCATCGCGCAAGAAGCTCTCATCAAATGTTTTGACAGGTGCATAATAAGCCCCGACTTGTAATCGCCATTTACCGCCCGTGTAGGTCAAATATCCAGCGCAACTGCCGAGCATGGCTTCCAAAATATCTCTGGGGTTATCCGTCAGATCCACAACACCATTGCAGGTGTAGCGTTTCTCTGTGCCGTCTAAAGTAGCCACATTCTCATCGCAGATATTGGCTGCGGCTATAAATGAATTCATGTCAATTTCATCGGCGTTGGCAGCGAGACCAAAGTCCGAGAGCAAATAATCCAACACACAAAGAGCAGCATTATCAGACCAGACCGTGCTTGTTGTGCGCGGATCATAGACTTTGCGGCCTTTAACGATGGCGGAGATATTCGGTGTGCCGCTCGCATAGGCTTTTTCGTCATAACGCATCTGAGCGTGGATGTAGGCTAGGCCGCGCAAACGATGGGCGTTTGTCCATTGACCTCCGGAATTACTGACCAGAATGGAATCTGCCTGCTGATCAGTTTCTCCAAGATGCTTATAAATGCTGGCGAAGACTGTTCCGTCACGCTTGTAAGGCTCAGAGGTGGCATCGCCATTGCCATCGAGAGGCACTGTTTCATCATTGAAGAGGATCTCCTCGATCTCTTCCACCTCATGCGCTGCCAGCACAATAACCCAATGCAACATGTCGAGCTTATTATCGCCTCCGCTAACTGGACGGCTGTGCGTAAACACAAGCGGCCCCGAAACCCGTGTCCGTCCATAAACAATGCGGTGCGCGGTGATGGGCTGGTTAACCATCTCCGTCCGGCCACGGCTTCCAGCTCCGGAAGACACAGATGTGACCGACGGGTTCGTAAACTTCGCCTGCTTAGGTTTTGGTGCAAAAATGGGGGCTGTGAATGAGACAACAGCGGATCCAACAACACCGCCAACAATAGCGCCGATAATTCCACCGCCGACCACACCGCTGACGAAGTTGGAAGCAACTGCGCCAAGAACAACTGGAACAACCTGGGGCATTATCCAATTCTCCAAGCACGTACCGCCTGAAGCGATGGAAAGCCGATCAAACCCTCACGCCCAGGTGCAAAGATGTGTTCTCCAGCGCGAATGCCCAGCGTATCTCCACGACCAATATCAAATTGACAAACATCGCCGCGTTGCGCTGTTAATGGCGGGATTTCAGGAATGTTGTATTTGGCAGCTACGGCATCGGCGATTCCAGCCACACCGCCACACTTGTTCAAAAGCCGTAATGCTTGGATCTGGCTTTTATAGCCACGATATGGCTCTGCCAAATCATGGCCTGTGATGGCCTCTACACAATCCATGGCGAATAGACAGCAATCATTCTCTCCCCACACGAAGGGCTTTTGACGAGTGTCAGCGATGAATTTGGCCAGACGTTCTGGCCAATCTGAAAGACGTTTAATTTCTGACATGGTTTATTCCGGTGCGCGGCCCCAGATGATTTTCTTGTCCTGCATGGATGGGACGTATTCCAACCCCTTATCGCCTGGGAAGCGTGATTGTTGATCCGCATCTGTGTAGCGACGGGTGCGGACACGTTCTAAATCTCTTAAGCGGCTTTCAGCCGTAAGCGTGATGGTGGCCGTATCGCCGCCATCAGCAATCTCAGCCGTATCCATACGGCCATCAAAAATAAGGAAGGGATCGGCAACGAGGGTGCTGAAATCCTCGTTAATGAACCCCAAATACATGCGGGCTTTATGCCCCTGAATTTTGGCTGTACTGACCTTAGTGATCAGATCAGCTGGAATACCGCTAAGCTGGAAACTGGCGCCTGTAGCCTTCAGCTCTGTTGTTTCTTCAACCGTGCTGACTTTGCCGAGATCGCCAGCGCCGTACCAAATCTCATCGTCCCAGCTTAATTGCCCAAGACCACTCCATGCCCGATCAATCGTCTCACCGAAATCAAACTCAGCGAGGAGAATTGGACGCACCACCTGCTTCTCCGTCTCAGCAGACAGAGTTGCATCCAGGCGTTTTTCAGACATTTTTAGGTCAGTATTTGTTCAAAACTTAATGTGTAAGAAGATCGGTTCGGCGGTACGGTGGGGTTATTCCCTGCATCATCTTCGGTTAAGCGCATCAGGACGGCCATGCCGCCAAGCACAATGGGTTGTTCGGTAATGACTGCGCGTATCTTTGGTGCAACGTTAACAACTGCAGTGCCTTCAATATTGGTCACCACATCCTCAATAATCAGATGAGCATGTCCTTCAGCGGGGGAGATGCTCTCTCCGGCATTGATAACTGTCGCATATGGGCGCAAGCCGTTGATTTGAAGAATGCGGTCAGAGCCATCAATCAAGGTCGGTTGGCCTTCGCCTTCAAAAAACCGCCGCCAACCTGGACAAGCAGATCGTCATCATTCTCAGCTTGGAGGACAAAACCCTCCTCCACGCAGATTTCCAAAGCCTCTCCATGTTCTATGGTGAGAAGAAAGCCTCTATCGGTTTCAAACGGGATCCCGACATTATCAGCCAGCAACGTGTCGCCAGCCTCCGTCAGCAAGGTCACCTCATCATAAAAGATCAGCACGGCATCAAAGCCGCTTCCAAATAGTGCGTTTTCCTCAGCGCCAAGCGGCGGGCTTTCCTCAACCGTTAAAAAGCCGTCCTCATTGGTGTCATCATCAAAATCATAACGGTCATCAAAGAATGTCAGCCCGATCTCATCGGCATAGGCATCCATGCTCAGCGTGACCGGCTTTTGAACCAGGCGGCGAAAATCCGGAACAAGGATCTGGCCGACCGCACCTTTAAGCTGGGCAATCAGAGCATCCAGTTTTCGCGCACGGGCATTTTCAAGCTCGAACGTAAACTCAGCCACCCAGCGCGCGCCTTCACGCTCCAGCACATCAAAGTGACCAGTAAGCTGTGATAAAAACCGCGCAGATCTGTGTTTGATGTAGAAGCTCTGGCTTTTCGGATATATCCCGTCCGGCCAGTTCAGCGTCATTGCGGTAAGACCTCAATCAATTCCAAATCAAAACTACTCAAACGGCGGTTATCCGTAGCATTCTCTGCCGCATCATCATCCACAAGCCGCATACGCACACGACAATCATCTGTAATGAGCGGCCCGACCGTAACGGCCTCACGCAGACGCGGTGCAATCGCCACGGAAGCAGCACCAGTATTATCGGCATCTACGTCCTGCAATGTGATGTGGCTGCGTCCAGGCGAAGTTTGAATAAGATCGCCAGCCCTTAAAACGCCCACCGCATCAGGTGTAAATCCGTTAACAGTCAGTGTGTTTGCCGTACCACTGACCAGCTGAGGATTGCCAGCTAGAGAGCCTTTGGCAGAAGCTCTGCGAAAATCAGGTACGAACACATGGCCAACAGAACCACGTAAAGCTGCCAGCAGAGCATCAAGCCTGCGCGAGTCCAGCTCGGAACGCACCAATGAGAGCTTTGTAACCCAGCGTGCCGCATCTCGCTCCAAAACCTGCACTTGACCCGTCAAAGGGTTTTCAAATTTGGTCGAGAGCGTGCGGATGTAAAAGCTCTGTTCCTGTGGACGCAAATCCAAAGGCCAATTTAATTCTATATCTGCCATGAATGTTCCTATTCAAAACGAGAGCCGCGCCGCTGCCAGTTATCGACCGTTTTTCGGTGGGCAATCTGGGCAGAGGTTTGGATAATGCCGGGGATACGGGCGCTCAAGGCTTCGTCCACGGCTCTTTTCACCATTTCAGAAGTTGCTGAGGGATTAGTGGATCCGCGTGCATCGACACTGACAGAAAAGTAATTTCCTGAGCGGCCACCAGCGGCATCAACGCCAAGACGACCAGATGACATGCGAGTAAGAGGCAAAACAGCCTCCGGCCCGGCTTCACCCATCAAGCCCATACCGTTTGCCATGGGAAATATTGTGGGTTTGCCAACAATACCGCCTCTGGCATAGGCCGTGATTTGTTGACCGCCTTTGAAGGCACCGCCATCAGCAAAGAGGCTTCCAAAAAAGCCGCCACCACCACCGCCACTTTGACCGCCGCCGAAAATATTACTGATCAGGCCGCTTAAACCTTGCGCCAACGGCCCGGTGATCTGCGTGCGGACAAGTAGACGGGCGACATCCTCTAAAATGCTGTCGACCAGCTCTTTGAATTCAAACTTTCCGGTGGTGGTGGCTTTGACCAGCGCATCTTCCAAGCCTTGCATGGCATTGGTGACAACACGCTCAACATTCGCCGCCATATCGGTAGCTTCTTCGGCGTATTTATCAAGCGCACGCACAGCGCCATCAAACCATTTGTCACTGGCCTCAACCAGCTCGTCATAGGCTTGCTTTCCGGCTTTTTCGAATTCTTCGAGGCTGATTGCACCTTCTTCCAGAAGCTCGTTCAACTCTTTCATCCGCTCGTTGTATTTATCCTGAGCGGAGATATTTTCTTCGGTGATCTTTTTAATCTCTTCGATCAGTTCTTTTTTGCGCTGCTCGACCCGTTCTTCTTCCTCCTTGGCTTCACGCAAGCGGTGATATTCTTCGACCAGCTTTTGGATTTCCTGACCCTCGGCGCTCTTCAACTCAACGCCAGCACGCTGAAGCTGGTTGTAAAGCTCTTGAGTTTTTTCATCACGAAGGAGCTGCTGATTACGGAATTTTAGTGCCTGCGTAACCTGCATGATCTTTTGCCGCTCTTTTTCAAGCTGCTTGATCACTTCTTTTTCCGCTTTAGTCGGGCCGCGTTTGGATTCACGCTCTTGGCGAACGCGTTCTTGATTGGCCTTGGATCGGGCAATTTCAGCTTCACGCTGGAGCTGTTTTACACGCTCTTCCTGTGCCTTCAGAGCTTTGATAGATTCTTCTGACGGGCCGAAATCAAACGTGGCTACTAATTGGCGTGCATTATCGGCAATCGCCGCATCCACCGCATCAGCAAGGCGTGTAATGCCTCTCTGGGCTTCCAGCTCAATACCGGGAAGCAAATTGATAATGCCAACCGCACCGTCATAAATGGTTTCCAATGACCGCAGCACCCCGCGAGCCAAACCTAAAATGGAAGTTTGCACCACCAAATAAGCAGCTTTAATGCCCCGGCCAGCAATAAAGGCAGTTTTCTCAACGATGCCTGTGGCCTCCGCAAAGGCCATTTGTCCAGTCACAGCCTTGGAGGCCACCCCGATGCTGACTGCCATGCCGGAGGTAAGCTCAGCCAGAAAGTCAATAATTCCGCTCTCACCAATCGTGCGCGCCAGCTCTACCCAGGCATTATTTAGTCTTGCCAAAGATCCACTGATTGTACCGTCTAATTTGGCAGCCGCACCGTCATAGGATTCCAATGCTGTCACCAATGTGGTGGCGAACATTTCTGCCGTAACTTCGCCGGAATTCACAAGGCGGCGGAAACCACCAGCGGACAGGCCAGCCGCTTTGTCCAGCTCCTGCAAGAGACCAGGCAATGGTTCAACTACCTGGTTCAATTCTTCAGCGCGCAGCGTACCGGAGCTTAAGCCCTGTGAAAGACCGAATAACACGCGGTCGATATCAGCACCACTAGCACCAAGCTGGGCAGCAGCGTTCACAAGACCTTCAGAAAGCTGATTGACTTGCTCACGGTTCAAAATCCCGCTGTTTTGTAGGACAAGCAGTCGCGCATAACCATCAGACAGCGTTTCAATGCCGACATTCAGCTCATCGGCTTTGGATTTCAAATAATCCTGCGTGTTGGCGTAGTCTTCTGCGCTGCTGGTGAGAGAGCGCAGCCGAATATCCAGCTTTTCAAAGGTTTGGATATTGCGGAAGATCGAGCTGGCAGAGGCCGCCGCCGCAAATGCCGGAACAAGTGTCGAAGTAACATTCCGCGCCATTCCAGCCAGCGCTTGATTGGTGCGACCGGCTGACTTGCGGATCTTCTTAAAATTCTTTTCGCCTTTATCGCCAACCTTGTCAAACTCACGCGTGACCCTGACGCTGCCATCGACCTTTAGGGCAATGACATAGTTTGATCTGCGCTCAGCCATTATTTGGGGTTTCTTCTTGCGTTATCGCATCCAGAATTCCGGCTTCACCTTCTTTTAAAAGCTCTGCTACGATTTCCAGATCGAAGTTTCTCGCTTTGGCTATTTCCAAAGCTGCATTCATATCGATGCCGACCACACGGCCAGCGGGGGAAAGGCGAAGCTGTGATGTGCAGCCCTCCAAGATCTCCCAGGCTTGCTGTTCCTGCACCAGACGCGGTGCATATTTTTGATATGGGCAGAGATTTTCAAAAGCGCATGGCAAATCCTGTTCTTTACAGGTCGCGCAATAAGACGGGCCGCCGCTTTTCTTGAAATGCCACTCAGACAGCTTGCGGATCCGCTCTTTGGCTTCACTCAGCAAAAACACATAATGGGTGAAAAGCTGGAAGAAGGGTTCGGCAAATTCCGACACATCCATCACCTTACGGATATTCTCCGGCGTGGGATCCGCGGGCGCGCCTCGATTCTCATCCAAAACCCCATCCCAGCCCACGATGTGGGTCACAGCCAGATCCTTGATGAGACAATCAAGAAACAGAGCATTGCGCTCTTGCGGGTTTTTCAAATCCACAGGCTGCTCAACGGTAAAGCCGGACTCCTCAACATCCCGCAAACCTTTCTCCAGATCCGCGAGCTTTTTCTGCGCGGTCATGGTGGCCACGGAATAGCTGAGTGTTGTTAGTGGCTTTACCGTAACTTTGAAGCCTTTTGCGACCTCTATCGTATAGGGCTGGGTGGGTTGTTTTAGTGTGATCATAGGTACTGACTCCCATCCAGATCATTCAGGAGTTTCACGGTCAGCATTTTGCCCTCGGCAGTATTGAACGCGCCTTGGAAATCAAAGCTGGCTTGAACACCGCCAGGACCGTCCACAGCCAGTTTCGGTTTTGGCAAATAAACCTCATGGGCTAAGAGCTGCAAGCGTAATGCTGGTGTGAGGGTGTAAGAAAATTCCAGATCAACAGGCGTTCCAGCCGAAGCCAGGTCAATAAGAGTGGTGTCGGCAAAGCGCACCTCAATGCTTCCGGTCAGTGCCGCAATGGTCGGATCTGCGCCGTCAATTAACCCGTCATCACGGATCGTTTCAATCCGCTCCAGATTGTTGTTATAGGTCACAGAGCCTGCAGTGAGATTTCCAATCGGCACGCCGCCAGATTTTATTGCACCTTGGAATTGGCTGATCCGTTTAAATGTCAGCGTCTGGGCTGTGCCGCCTTGTGTGGCATTATAGCGTTTTTCAGCCTGTGCAATCGCATTGATGGTTGCTGCCGCCGCACCGGAGCGCTGAAAGTCAAAGGCGATAGAATTCATCACAACGCCTGTGTGCATAAAATATGCAGGGACTTTCGGCATGCCGACCTGAATGGAATAGCTAGGCAGCGTGTCATTGCCGGACACAAACTCATGCTCGGTACCACCACCTTCAAGCGTTTCATCGCTCAGCGTTGCGACCGAACAATTCTCAGCCAATGTGAACGCATTACCAACGGTGCCAGCCGTATCGTAGGTCACCAGAATACGAGATGTTCCGGTCGGGCGGCTGTAAGTGGCCACGTTTACATTGTTGTCAGATGACAAATTCAACTGTGAAACTGCATTATCGACAGTTTGAATTGCCGTGCCGCCGATTTCGATTTCATCACCAGCAGGCGAACCGCTTACGAATGTAAACTCAGTGCCATTCAAAGAGATGGTGTCGTTTTCAGATGGAACAGCGGAAAAATCGATAAAGCCAGTCGCTGCGACATCGCCGGAGGTGGGATCTCCAAACAATCCAGTCAGCCAAAAACCCAGATAGCGCGGATCCACAGGAACAACTATATCGCCGTCATCATTGATGACATCCTGTAGAGGCTGCAGCGGATCACGGCCATAACCGAGAACAGCATCCTCAATCAATCCTTGTTCACTGCCCAGCTCTGAGCTGTTGAAGGGCATTTGATAGTAGTTTCCAGATGCCTGCTGACCGTAGGCGCTTTCACGCTTCAGGAGCAGCGAGGCGTTCGAGCCATATGCACGCGCCATGGGTTTTCTCCTTTTTGAGGGTTGAAATAAAAAACCCGCCAAACGGCGGGTTCTTCGGGGGTTAAAAACTAAATTTAAGAAAGTGGTGTTGGTGTTTCGTAATCTAAGGTCAAAGTCAGTACGCCGGACTTTATGGCGTGGGATCCAGGCACAATCTCAACCGCAACATCTGGGCGCGCATAGCTCATGCCAAAAATGAGGCCGCCTAAATCCGGATCAGATTCCAGGGCGGCGCCGATAGCGGTGACAATATCGTCAAAAAGACCATCGCGCGTATTCTGCGCTCCGTCTGCGACATAAATCTCAATCTCCACCTCATGTTCATAATAGGCGTTATCAAAACCACCCAGAGCCTCGTCTGGTAGCCCAGGATTGCCATCACGCAAAACCACCAAACCTTCAGCCGGTATTTTCTCCGGCACCGATGCATTGCGCTCAAATTTTGCACTCACAGCGTTATCAACTAGTGTGGCAAGAGCCTGTAAAATTGTTTCGGTAGTGCTTGTCATCGGTATTTACTCACCAGCAGATCAATATGTTTGATGCCCCATTGGTCAGCAATTTTTTGTACATCGAGCTTTTTCGGCATTTTCGCGGTAGGCACGAGTATAAACATCACGACCGTGGTTAATCCTCGGCCTGTTTTTAGAGCGCGTTTGCTGGCCTTGCGGAAACCTCTGAATTCACCTGTTTTACGGCTGTAAGAAGCACGGCGGTCGTCCGCCACAAGAAAAGCGGTGTTATTTCGGGAGCGAACAAATCGTAAATCGCCTTTATGTTCCACATACAAATCCGGTGTTGGCTTCCGGCGGTTGATCCTTTTTGGCGCGTTTTCAGTTGGAATGGCCAAATAACGTCCATTGGTCGCCCGAATAACCGTGCCTTGGTCAAAGGACTCAATGATTTGTGGCGCGCGCGAATACACAAAGCCTTTAACATCGACACCGTTATCATCATAAATTTTAGAGCGCCATGTGCGGGACAGGCGCACTCCAAAACCAGCAGAAACAATATCGTTACGAAGTCCGGCTTTTAGGCCGTTCGTGGCTTCCTTGGTCGCTTTTGTAGCAGTACGACTGATAAACTCAGTCTCCTTACGGAGATTGCGGCGAATATCGCCGATAGTTTTTGCGTCCAGTCTCATATTTTGCGTGTATCCAAAACCCAGACCAAGGAGCTGACATCTTCAATGCGCGGCTCTGCTTGGATCAAATAGGTTTCCTCGTCAATGACCAGTCGCTCATTCTCAGTGGGCGTTATTGCCTCTGAGCGGCGCAACTCAAAGAAAAGAGAGTCGATGGCTATCTGCGTCTGCCCAAGGTCGAGGAGACTATCTCCCCGCCTTGGGAGAACGCGAACGGCCACCGGATCTCCGGTTTGCGGGACGTAGGATGCATCAAGGCCAAACTCCGCAAAGACCGCATCTATGGTCTCTGCGAAGCTGTTCATGTTTCGGCCTCATTGCTAAGTTCTAGCGCACGAGCTTCAGCTTCTTCTTTAGGGAGAGGATCTTCTGTAACCGCATTGCCTTCGGGATCAATAACATCGTATTTGCCAAAATGGCGATGTTTGATGGTATATCCTCCCTCAGTTAATGGATCAGAAGCAGGCTCTTCCTTCTGCTTTTTGGATTTTTTGGTATCAACTTCTTCTAGCGTATCCCACCATGATTTAGGGATGTCGCCTTCATTGATGCCGATGACCTCGTTCTGTTTAAATTCAACAGTATCCAAAACAGCGTAGAGATTGCCTTTCTTCTTATGAAGAACGTGCGCGCGGGCTTCGGCTTGGTGCTTTTCCAGTGCCAAAACAAAACCGGGACCAAAGCGGACTTTGACCCCGGTTACTTTATAGCGTTTTGTCATGAAAGCCCCCTTACACCAACTGAGCCATACAGGCTTGTTGCCAGAAGCCGTAACCAGCATTTCGCCATGTATCGACACCGTAGCGGTGCTTGTCTTCTTCAAACTCCAACTCGGAGCCTTCAGCGACAGCCTTAAGCATGACAGCTTCCTCTTCCTGACGGATCAACGGTTTTACGGATCCATCGGTACGGAAGACGGCAAACTTGTCTGTCCATGGCAAGCGTGGGTTCTGCGCGACTGAGAGCGTTACTTCATCCATCACCTGGACAATGTTTGTCTGGCCGTGCGTGATGACAGGAGCCGCCGTAGCCGCCTTTGCCACATGCCACATTGCTGTCGGCACCATGACAAGGAACGAGCGGGCGTTCTCATTCATCGGTTCACCCTGGTCATCCTTCAGCGAATAAAGCTGTTGAATGACTTGTAGGATAGAAAGCTGCAGCTCTTCCACAGATGGGATGGTGGTAGAGCCGTGGACTTCCGTTGGGAGGGCGGAGATATCGATAGAGAGCTTATTGCTCTGACTACCGCTTTCACCTTCTGCGTGGTCAGTATCAAAGAAATACTGGCCGTCATAACAGATCTGGCTTTCTGCATTGATAATCAGCTCAGACAGCAGCTTCGCCCAATGGGCATTTGTGCGGTCGGCCAACTCATCAACACGAACCAGAACCTGCCCCGTTTTATCGCGGCGCAATTCACGAACAAGCACTTCAAGCGTGGCTTCAAAGTGTTTGTTCTCGATTGTGATGCCGTTTTCACGGAAGCCTTTGGCTTGGCGCCCACCAATCCACTCCCGCATGACAGGAACCTGACCGAGCCATTTATAGGTCTCGGATTCCTGATCGGAGGTGAAATAGTTGGACAGCGCAGCCACCCATTCAAGGCCGGGGTTTTGCTCCAGCCGTTGATAAAAGCGCCCAATAATGGCGCGCGAGGACAATCCTTTTGCGGACATGATAGTTTCCTTTCTCGTTTAAGGGATTGAGGGTCTGATTAGGCGGCTGCCGTAATCAGGGTGTTGAAAGAAACGACACCCACGCCTGATTTCACAAAGCGTGAAACACGACCGACATAAGTATTGTCGGTAGCTGTAAGGGTGAATGTGTCGTCATCGGAGGCATACACCGCCGCACCGATATCGGTGATGGCGAGGCCGGAGATTGGCACCTGAACGGCACCTTGCGTGCGAACACGCACTTTTACATCTCCGGCTGCACCAGCCGCGTTATCAGCATTTTGCTCTGCAAAGCCGTAGAAATAATCTCCGTTTTGTAGAGGCGTGCATAACCACTGCCGTTATCGCCGACAGCAGCGCCTTCATAAATGATGTCGCCTGCAATCACAGGGACTTCATTAATTGTGCCCAGCTCGAAGGGACGCTGGACATCACTTGCCAGTGTAGTCATAGGGTTTCTCCTAAATTTAAGGGGTTAAAAGATTAGGCTTTGCGAGGGGCGTAACGCTTTACGCGGCCTTGCTCCTCAGCTTTGCGGTATGCGATGTAGGCATCCTTGTCGGAAAACTCCGTACGGACATCAGCATTTGCATTCCATTCAGCTTCAGCACGCTCTTCGATAGGCGCGTTTGCATCGACTTGCGGTGCGTTAGGCATATCGGTGGAGGTGCTAGGGGCAACGACGGGTTCAGCGTCACTCTCTTCAGCCATGGTTTTGAGAGCATTGCCTCCGCGCTGCTTTTCGGCAGCAACGATTTTGACAGCCAGATCGGCAGCTTTTGTCTTGCCGTCTTTTTGGCTGTCTCCAGCAAATCCTCATGCCCAGGCATGGACACTTCTTCCAACCCTAAAATCCGCTCACGTTCGGCATCAGATCCAGCTTTAAAGCCTTCATTGAAGCCGCCTTTTGTTAGAGCATTTGCAATTTCAGGGAAGTTTTTGGCGATATAGTCAGCGTGATCGTGCTTTTTGCGACCATATCACCTGAGTTTCCGGATGGTGTTTCCGGGGTTTCAGTTTCTTTTGTCATGATGACTCCTTTTGGTTTGGGTTGCAGAGTGGTGATAAGCGAGAGGGCATCTTTCATCCCTCCCACAAGGTCGGCCATGCCTGCACGCACAGCCTCACGGGCAGGCAAAACATCGCCTTGCCCGAATTCTGATAGGACTTTTTCTTGAGAAACATTGCGGTTGGCAGCGACTGCGCCGATAAACTCGGCTTCCAGCGCGTCAAGCCGTGCCTGAATAGAGCTGCGGCCTTCATTGCTTTCAGGATCCAGCCGTTTGTTCGGCGCGTTGGATGAGACAAACTCAACCCAGCCGCTTTCGCGGTTTTTGGGAACCGCAACAGCCACGCCGATAGATCCCAGCATGGTGGTCGGGCCGGCCACGATTTGATCGGCTGCAGAAGCAATCCAATAAGCAGCGGAAGCAGCATTACCATAGGCATAGGCCACAATTGGTTTTCTACCGCGAGCCGCCGCAATTGTACTGGCCAATTCTTCAACACCAGTGATGAGGCCGCCAGGGCTATCAACACGAAACAAAATCCCGCTAATTTCAGGATCTTCCATGGCAGCTATAAACTGCGCTTCGATGCTGGCGATATTGGTGCCGCCAAACAGCATGGATAGAATATTGGGGTAAGGCGTGATAATGCCGCCGACATCGATCACCGCGACTTTGTCATGATGGGAAGTAACGGCATCCGATAGAGCCATAGTCTCTTTTTGAAGTGCTTGCGGCGCCTCAACAGGGAGACACTCAGGCATGATCGCCAGAATGGTTGATGATGGAATATCCCACATTACGCACCGCCTTCCGTTTTGGCGGGGATGATGAAAAGCTCACCATCAACGCCGTTTGAAATAACGGAGACTTTTTGACCAGAAGTGATGGTTTCAGCCCAATTTTGCATCTGAGGCAAAGGTACGCTGCCCGCCGCATTAGCTGCTGTAGGGTTGTCTCCGACTGTGTAAAAGCAGTCCTGCGTGGCAATGAGGCGTACCAAAGGGCTGTTAATAGCCGCAGATGGTGCTGCAGTTGCTGTGAAGCTCACCTTTTGGGCATTGGCGTAATCCCAATTTGGAGCTTGCACAGGCACATGCTGATCACCGCTCACCGCACTGATGATGCGCTGGCTCATAGTCTTCTCCTTATTTCTGAGGGGTTAATCTTGGTTTTTATCGTCTTCGTCTTCCGGATCTTCCTCCGGCATGACGGCCACTTCTTTTGTTTCTTCCAGCCCGGCATCGAGGCGTAGACGCATTTCTTTTGCACGTTGCTGGTGCTTACGTTCCCAATCACCGCCAGTGAGGGCGGCGGTTTCTTCGGCCAGTGTTGATATGCCCATGTCCACACGTTCACGAGCAGCCTTGCCTTCTTTCAGTTGATCGATTTGACCTCTGGGTGGCCCGATCCATTCTGTGCCGAGATAAGCTGCGCGGATCATTGGGTCTGAGAAAAAGCCTGGAGCATTGAGATAACCTTTCGCCACCGCTTCAGCGATCACGGCTTCATAGACTGGCTGGCAATACATGGAGGCGAGCCATTCACGGCGGGAGCGGAAAAATTTCCACGCCTCCAATAAAGCTGCCTGAGCAGCCGAGTAGCTGGCGGTGAAGTGTTTAACAAGTAGTTCGAACGGAATCTCCAATGCCACGCCGATCTGACGCAGGATGGCCAAAACAAACTGGTCAAAGGCAGCATTCGGGCGTTTGGGATCTGCAATCTCCACGCTTTCGTAAGGCAGCAGATCCAATATAGCACCAGGACCGAGGTGGAAATCCTTATCATCACGACTGGCAGCGGAGCCATCTTCCATAGGTGCAAGGCCGTCAGGATCCTCGGATTTGATAAAGACGCTGAACATGGCCGACACGACAGCCGCCATCAGCTCGGCTTCTGAATATTTATCCAACTGTTTGAGGCTTTCAATCACCGGAGCCAGATATGGGGCCGGACGTGTCATGCCCACACGCGTGGGACGGGCAAGATGATTTACCAGCCAATTGCCATCTCGGTCATAAGCACGAAGCCTCACCCATTGGCGGGAGCCTGGATCTTTGGTATCGCCCGGATGCGCTTGCAGAACATGGTAGGCTATTGGCGATCCCATGGCGTTTTTCTCAACACCACCTGCCAATCTGGGCGTGTCCATCTTCCAATCGGGGTTGCTGATCCGGTCAGCCTCCACAAGCTGAAGACATGTTCCGTATCTCTCACCAGAACGCTGTACAAAGCGGCGTAGAACAAATACATCTCCAGCTTCCAGCACAGAGCGCAACGCAAGATCCTGCATTCCTGCAAAGTTCTGCTGATGCGCGGCATCGCAATGCTTTGAAGCTGCCCAAAAGCGAAACTCACGCTCTGCAGCACGTTCAAAGGCTTCGAAATCCTCTTCTTTTTCGCCAAGCACGCCTTTCAGCACATCACGATCCACGCGGGACTGCACTTTGAGGCCAGTACCGACCACATTGGTGACAACGGTGTTAATCGCACCCGTCGCAAGCGGCGCATTTCGGATGAGATCACGCGAGCGTTCACGCAATGCAGGTAAATCCGGCAATGTGACCTGATCGGCACTACCATCAATGGTCTGCCATGCCTGGGTTTGACGGCGATCTTTTCGTGCGCCTGTGTAACCACCGTACAGAGCCATTACGGTCTTGGCTTTTAGACGGCGGACACCAGCTTCAGGAGAAATCCAGCCGATGAATTTATCAAGTGCAGTCGGCTCAGGCAGAGAAATACGTTTCCGGCTCATAATGGCACACCTCCGCGCATGCGGATTCCACCGCGTGTTTTACGCTCAATCTTTTTCTCCAGATAGGATTCACGTTCGTAAAGTGTTTTAAGATCGCCTTTTGTAACCGTGCGGCCTTCGTAGGAGACGCTTTGGCCTCCGCTTTCGATGGCAGCAATGGCTTTCTGGACGCGATCCAGCTTTTCTTCCAATGTGTCGCTCATAATTTAACGCCTTTGCTCCGTGCGCGCCGCCGTGGGGTTTTACGCTCCGGTTTTTTGGGTTGATCGTCATCTGACGGTTTAGGTTTGACAGGTGCATCAAGACCAAGGGATCGCTCCATTTCACGCCAATGGCGATCACCAAAACGATCCAATCCTTCAACTGCCGCAGCCGCTCGCGCATATACGTAGCAATCCAGAGCTTCATTGCGTTCTCTGGTCTTTTGCCACTCGCGCACTGCGTAACCACGGCGATTTTTCGATGTAATCAGCTGCTCCGAACAAAGCTGCTTCAGATATTCTTCATCCACTTTAGGCAGGTGAACATATCCGGCAGGATATGGATCTCCACTTTCCTGAGTGGGCGGGTTTTTCCGCAAATTATTAAACAGTTCCAGCTTGGCAATACCGCCAACCACAGGACGAACACGTAAACCGCGTTTAATCTTTTTGCCATCGGCTGTAACCTCAACGGCACTCGGTAATCCAACCAGCGCGGCACCACGCTGCACTCCTTTGATGACCATGACCAATGATGGGCTTTGTTTTCGTGCCCAATCATAGACTTCTTGTGTGGCATAACCGCTATCCACGGCCACACGCCGCAAAGGAAGGTCGAAGCCGTTTTCATGAGGCCAGGTCTCACCAAGCAGTTCCGTCAGCTTGTTCCACACAGCCTCACGACCTGTGTCACCTTCAAGGATCCTGTGATCCACCAGCCAGCATTCCTTATCGCGGCCCCAAGCCCAGATGGAAACTTCGATCCGGTCTTTTTGAACGTCCGCACCAGCGGTGATAAATAAACCACCTTTAGGGATGGCGCCGATTTTATAAGGCTCACGGCGCTCATAGAGCCGCTGCCAGTCTGGTGCTTCGCCAACTTCCACGTAAGTCTCGCCAAGTTCTGTGTTTTTAAATGACTTGATTGCAGCGTCCGATCCTTGTGCATCCACCCATGCACGGGCGATTTGCGCCCATGATCGCCAGCCATATGGCGAATACAGGGAAGAGAGATGAAATCCAGCCGTCCGGCCATCGCTTTCGGCTTGGGCTTCCCAATAGCCGTTTTGGAGCATCCATGTTTTATGCCGCTCCTCAATCTTGTGTTCACAATGCTCACACTCATACAGCGCGTCTTCCGGCTTTCCTTTCGGCCATTTGAGCTGTTCAAACTTTAACCATTGGTGGCTGCCACACTCTGGGCATGGCACCATGTATTTTCGCTGATCACTAAGCTGATATTCACGCTCGATGCGAGACGCTCCACGAATGGTGGGCGTGCTGACCATGAGGATTTTACGGCGGGCAAATGTCCGCGTTCTAGCCTCAGCCAAAGCAACAGGATCGCCTTCACCCTCAACATCACCGGGATAAGCATCCACTTCGTCCAGAAAAAGAAAACGAACCGGCATGGATCGCAATCCTGCGGCACTGTTTGCGCCCGTTAGCACGAGAACGCCGCCCTGGAATTCCTTTTGCAATATTGTATTGCCTCTGTCTCGTGAACGAGCTGGCATAACGCGCTGGCGAATGACATCTGACTCTTCGATCAATGGATCCAGTCGCTGTTTGGAATTGCGCTTGGCCATTTCGACCGTGGGCAGAATTGCCAGCATCGGCCCTGGTGTGTGATGGATGACGTATCCAATCCAGTTGTTGCCGCATTCCGTACCGCCGATCTGCGCGCCTTTCATAAAGACCACGCGTTGAATGGGAGAGCTGGACGATAGGCAGTCCATGATTTCTCGTAAATACGGTGTTCTTTCCGTCCGCCATGGTCCCGGTTCGGAAGCTGCTTTGCCTGAAAGCCGTCTGTGAGTATCGGCCCATTCGGAAACGGTTAACACTTGGTCGGGCCGCAATGCTCTTCGCATCGCCCTCGATACGGATTGTTCGGTAATATCTATCATTCATCTGTCAAACCCGCGCTGACCTTCAAAAAAAGCAATTAAATGATCGGAGAATTAACTGGATTAGTGATGCGAAGCGCGCATTCATGGACGTGTAAGCAATTGATTTGAAAGGAGCTTCACATGACTAAAAAAACAGAAACCAAAACGGCCACACCAAAGACGCAACCCAAGAAAGAGCTTTCCAAACCCATGAACAAAACACTCATGGTGATGGAAGCACTAAGCCGAGAAGACGGCGTCACCATTGACGAATTGACGGAGATGACCGGATGGAAACCTCATTCCGCGCGTGGCTTTTTGTCTAACATTCGCAAAAAACTCAAAGAAGCAAAGGAAGACAGTCAAATCGTCAAATATACGCGCGATGGCAAAACCATGTATAAACTCGAACCACTTGAAAAAGCAGAAGGCCAGACCGATGAGTAAGGATCTGGTTCTCTACCATATCTACAGCAAGCTAGAAAACGAAACGCTCCAACGCGAAAATGTTACCAGAGAAGAAATCCCTGACATCATTCGCACATATATTGCCGAGGAGGATGTGACATATCACATGATCCTCGGCATCAATAACGATGGTGTGATTTGCTCGCCAATCAAAGATTGGACACCAGAACACCCAGAAGCGTTTTCAAGTCTTGAAGTGGTATCGTGGTCGATTATTCAGAAATACCGCTGTAGAAAAGAAACTTAATCAACCTCCAAACTTTTCGCCTGTCTCTGCATGATGGGCTTTCTTCTTCGTGGCCTCCTGCCAGCGTTTTACAATCACATCGACATATTTTGGATCCAGTTCACTCGTCCGGCATTGCCGCCCAAGCCGTTCACAGGCAATGAGGGTAGAGCCAGAGCCACCAAACGGATCCAGCACAATATCCTTGGTTTTGCTTGAATTCTTGATCGCACGCTCCACAAGATCTACTGGCTTCATGGTGGGGTGCAGATCATTCACACGCGGCTTGTTCACAAACCAGACATCGCCTTGGTCTCGCGCACCGCACCAATACCGATCATTCCCATCTTTCCAGCCATACAAAATTGGTTCGTACTGGCGCTGATAATCAGAACGCCCCAGCGTAAAGGTGTTTTTTGCCCATATAATGAATGTCGACCATTTACCGCCAGCCGCCACAAAAGCGCGTTGCAGCGTGTGCAGCTCTGAGGAGGACATGCAAACGTAAAGGCTACCCTTGGTTACCATCAACATATTGGTGATGGCATCATACAAAAACTGTTCAAAAGCCTCGCCCAGATTATCGTTCATGATTGTACGGCCACCGCTTTTGCCTTTGGCTTTACGCTGTTTATCTTTTGCCGTGTTGCCGTAATCCACATTGTAGGGAGGGTCAGTAAAAACCATATCAGCAAGCTGGCCATCCATCAGTTTTTCCGTATCGTCAAAAACGGTTGCATCACCACACAGCACACGATGATTGCCACAAATCCATATATCACCAGGCTTGCTGACAGGTTCTTCCGGCACTTCAGGCATGATCTCTTCAGCTTCCTCAGCTTCTTCTTCGGTAAAGAGCAGATCATCAATCTCAGCGGGATCAAAACCAAGCAGCTCCAGATCAAAATCAAGATCGTCCAGTGTTTCAAGCTCCAGCTTCAAAAGCTCTTCATCCCATCCGGCATTCATAGCAATACGATTATCAGCAATGATTAATGCTTTTCGTTGTGCTTCGCTAAGATGCTCCAACTGAATGCTCGGCACTTTCTCCATGCCTAATTGTCTGGCAGCCATTAATCGACCATGCCCAGCGATCAACACACCATCACCATCCACCAACACTGGATTTACAAATCCAAACTCAGCAATACTGGCAACGATCTGCGCGATCTGGGAATCCGAATGAGTGCGAGCATTGTTCGCATAAGGGATCAACTCGTCCAATGAACGATATTCTACTTTCAAGTTTTTCATATCAGTTTCTTTTCAATTGTTTGCTGGTAACACTCTGTGACCGCCAAGAACGAAGAATGCATACGCTGCCACCAGTGGCACCACGCCATTCCCACAGGCTCGAAGTCTGTCCACCCGATAGGCCATCCCATCAGCCATTCTGTGAACAGCGGGTTTAAGCGCATCGGGGACGGCTTCCCAACACTCGTGCTGTCCTGGCTCTGGTGGCCAGATTGGAAGGCCATCTTTGGCAATGATATCTGCCCGTTTGGCCGGTCGTTCATTCCTGGGCTGTCTTTCCAGTCCCTTGCCATTGGCGTTGGCCATGCCTTTGCTGTTTCCGCCAACCCCGATCCGTGAGTTGCACTGGTCGATCCCGGCTCCTGTGCTCGCGGTGTTGGCCATTGCACTCTGGCTGTCCGATAATCCTTGCCTGCTTTTCGGGCTTGAAGATCCTGTTTCGTGTAGGGGAAGTCGCCCGGTTGCATGACTGTCTCCGCCAGTGATGGCGTTCTCAGAACATTCCTGCCGTCCTTTCGGATCATTTTCTCCGGAGGCCGGGCACTGCTCACCGAGGCATCGGTCGCCGTCACGGTAGGCCAGGATGAAGAGGCGCTCGCGTTTATGCGGCGCACCGACTTCTTCCGCTGTAAACAAACCCGTCGTAACCCTGTAACCCAATGATCGTAGGTCATCATGGACTTGTTCAAACCCCAATCGTAAATGGTGTGAGACGTTTTCGAAGAAGCACACTCTAGGTTCGATGGTACGGACGATTTCCCGTATGTAAGGCCAGAGGTGGCGCGGGTCTTTTTCTGCTCGCTTGGCTCCGGCGATGGAGAACGGTTGGCACGGATAGCCTGCAGTGATGATATCCACGCATCCACGCCACGGTTTTGGATCGAAGGTTTTAACGTCAGACCAGACAGGCGCGGCATCCATGGTTTCATCTTCCATGCGCGCTGCAAGCTGCGCGGCTGCATAGGCTTCCCCCTCGACATAACAAATGGTTCTTGATCCAGGCACTGCGAGTTTAAGGCCGAGTTCAAGCCCGCCCGCTCCAGAACAGAGGGACAGCACTGTTGGGGTATTATGATCCACACTTAACGTTTTTTCTTGAAGACAGGTTTATTGGCATCGTCCAGAACACGGACGATTTCGTTGTATAAAATCTTATGAACAATATGGCGGTCGGTTGACGCTGCCAGCTCTGCATCAAGCCGATCAGGGATGGTCAGCAATCCATCACGGATAGGCCGAAAATGATTATAAATACGAGCTTCAGCCTCATCTCGGTCAATATATTTTCCGGACTCGACCTTGGTCTTAATCTCCAGCAGTTTTACTTTTTCTGCTTCGCTTTTGATCCGTGTTTTCAAAAGAAGCTCTGGCAAGTCCGCTCTTGAAGGTGAGGACTTGACTGGCTCGGAAATAATTTCGACTTCGCCCTGCGGTTCTTCTGTTTGTCTACGCAATGGCCGCGCTGGTTCACGCCGCGCTTCTAAAACCATATCAGCTTCATCACGGTCTATCTTCCCGCGCTTAAGACGCAGCACTTTATCTCGCACCAGCTCATTGACGTACTGCCTGCTGAAGCCTTTGTATTCAGCGTAGGCTTTTTGCGTCATCATTTCTGTCATGAGTGTCAAGTAAGTTTGAGAATTTTACATTCTCAAAAAATCACGAATATCTTTGTGTAATCAAAAGGTTAAATCGAAAGTGTCAAGTAAGCATGTCAAGGAAGTTCAAACCCCTGACGCTAAAAAAGTCCCGCGCGTTCCCCGCCCCTAGAGGATCTGGCCCCACAGGACCCGCTGATTTTTGAAGTCAAGTTGATAAGAGCAGAAAGCAGCGGTAAATGCGTATTTTTCCCAGCGTAGAAAAATCATACCCCAAAAAAGCAAAAAGTGTTTCACCCAATGTGTTGAAACGGTGATGAAACATGTTTCAACGCTGTTCATATCAGTGCTTAAGTCTTTCATATTCAATGCCTTCAGGATCACGCGCATTAAGGACGGCGGCGATACGGATCAGGCCGCCATTCACATCCCGCCATAGCGTGGTCTTGCTTTTATCAAACTCATCGATCAGGATTTTCCACGGCATGTTGTTGGCACGCATCCATATGATTTGCTGCTCATATCGATTAACCCAGCGAAGCCATGCCATGACTCGCTCATGGAAGGTGACCTGCCTTGGCATGGGAGACCCCAGCCTGGTCTTACCGTTGATCGCATCGTAAAGACGTTCCCAATCATCCTTCATGGTTGCTGGCCACAGCGTGTGATACCCTGGCACGCGAACATCAGGAAGCCTGCGGTGTATGTCCGCCGCTTCTTCCATGTAGACCATGACCATCTTCTCATTCCAGTATGGTTCTGGTGGTGGCGCAAGATCGTTCATCAGCACTCCTTCCGCTCGCCGTAGAGCTTTTCTGCAATTTGTTTGACGAATTCCTTCTCCGGCCACGTGAGGCGACTGTCAGACGGTGCTACATTCAGCACGCCTTGTTTACGCCATGCAGCCCGCCGCATAAGCTCCATTTCGTCCTCGTTCTTGGGGGACTGGCCAGCGGCTGTTCCTAATGGGCAACGATATCTGCTCATGCCGCACCTACCTTTGCCGGGCCTTCTTCGATAGCCCAATGAAGGATTGCTAGAGCATCGGCCTGATTGTCATCTTGAGGATCAAACCCTCTGGCCTTAATGGCCTTGATAACCTGCTTTTTCCCAGCATTGCCTTTGCCTGTGATGAATTTTTTAATAGTGCCGACACCCACGCCCTCGTAAGGGATTTCCTTGTATTCGGCAAAGGCAGACATTTGGCCTAAAAAACCGCCGTAAACATGGGCAGCCGTTGTGCCAAGATGTCTCCGCACTTCTTCGAAAACGATCATGTCAAAATGCTCGGATGTCTCATGCAGCGTATCTAGCCATTGCCGGAAACGAAGCAAAGCCATGCCTCCACCAGAAAACTGATTGGGCTTAAATACGGCTGTGCCGTAATAAATCTGGCCATCTTTTCGCCGCAGCGCCCAGCCACAGTTTTGGCCTAAATCCAAAGCCAGTATTTGTTTATGAGGTTTTTCCGTCATTTTTAGTTCCTTTCATGCTTGGGGTTAAAACGGGATTTCATCGCCCTTCGACCAGTCGAAAGGCTTTTCATCTGTTTGGGAGGGAGTTTCTTTTTTCGTGATGGCAGTGACTTCTGCGCCTGGAAAAAGCTGTTTTACGGCTCTAACGTTTTCATCCATGCCATCGATCAGCTGGGCAATCTCACTGACTGTCCATGTTTCCAAATCCGGTCGTGCAATGGCCTGAGCTTCTGCAGACGTTTTTACAAAGGCCACAACCCGACCTGATACAGGCAATTTCACTTCCCAAATATCTGCAGATAGGATGGACTGTCCGGATTGCGTGGCGGCTTGATCCAAAGCCTCCCATGCGCGTTTCATCCCGCCCACCTGAATATCAATCAGTACGAGATCACCGGAGGTCAGGGCTTCATCCAATAAATCTTTCTGCTGGTAAAATGCAGCTCGCAACTGATCGGACACCAATAATGGCAGGCGATCTACGCCCCATTTGGTTTCCATCTGTTTTGCCAAATGATCCAGCCCTTCGGTCAAAGACCGTTTTTTGTAATGATCCGGTGCCATGGCCTGCTGGGCAGCGCGTAGGGCTTTGGGGTTAACGTATGGCTTGCGATATTTCTTCATGCCACACCTCCCAAAAGATCTGCCGGATACTGAATCGTATCCGGATGCCGTGCTGCCAAGGCACGGCTTCCGGAATAGATCCGTAAGGATCTAGTGGTTGACTTCCGCAAGTCAGTATTTAATAAAATCAATAAGTTACGGAGTACGATTCCGCAGCTTCCGCAACAATCTCCGCATAATAAAATCAATAGCTTACGTGACATGCTTCCGCTCCTTCCGCTTCTGGCTCAGGGTATTTGATCAGCCGATAGCCTCTTTTCTTATTTCTGGTGTCTATGGTTTCGTTTTTAATAATTCCGTCTTGCTCCCATTGATCGAGCAGCATTTCAGACACGCGTTTGGTGAGTCTTATTTTTGAACCCATATATTTGATGATGTATCGTCTGCGTGAATTAGGCTCAGGAGAGAACGGCTCTCCATTATTCCAGCGCCTTTCCAGCTCCTGCAGGATTTTGATTTGCACCTCATGCTCCGGCCAGCCGATATCTTTTTCATCCAAAGTGGCCAGCTTGCGGTTATAAACCAGAAGGCCGTTTTCCTCGCGAACATAGGTCTGGATATCCTGAAACACATCCTCATTTGTTTTGACGGTCGCGCCCTGAATGATGACGTTTTCTTCATATTCACGGCCCAGATAGACGCAGCACAGGCGGGCAAAATCCTCCTCAGCTTGCCACATCGCATAAGCACCGCGCGCACCGTCCACCAGAGCTGTGGATCCACGGATAGCCTCTCGTGCAGTCGCAATATTCTTGATGTTGTGCATGCCGTCTTTGCGCATATGGTGCGTAACGATCATGGTGGCGCCAGTTTCGGCACATATTTCTGCGAAGGCCGACCACATGAATTGCGCCGCCGCCGGATCCGCCGTAACATCTGCCATTATGAAAGCCTGCAGCGGGTCAATGACGATTAGCTTGAGATCTTTGATCTCCAGTAGCTGTGATTTGAAATCATCAAAAAATTCGGTTTTAGAGGGCACGCCGGATTCAACATCCACCAAAGGCCGTGGCCCGCCGATGCTAGGCATCGGCACCACAATCAAGCGCTCACCAGCCAGCACACGTTTTTCATGCTCGTCAATTTTGTTGAAACGCCTATGAATAGTCTCAAAGCTGTCTTCCGCAGCTAAAATCACTGCCGTCCCGTGTTCTTTTAATTCTCCACCGAAAACCTGATAAGGAAACGACATGGCGTTATTGGTCATGGCGACATGCAAGGCCAGATCGAGCGTTAGGAAGCTCTTCCCGACACCACCCATCGCCGCCAAAATAATCGGAACGCCGAGCGGTATAGCTCCTTCAACCAGCCACTTTTGCTCAGGTGCTGCGCCCGCGTATTTGTTACCGTTCCATTCCTTAAGGACCAAAGACTGGACGGATGGTGGCGGTATTTCATCAAGAAGGGTGTTTGGGTTTTGGATGCCCCATTTGCTGCGTGCCCCATGCAGCATTTTGATTACTTCGCGGCGAGTTTGTGCAGCGGTATAGCCTGTCAGGGTCAAGCCTTCTGCTGCCAATAGGATCTCTTCATCTGACCATCCGGCATTTACCCAATGCCCTGTCAGCTTAACCATGTTTTTGTGCCATTCGTGCCCGGCGCGAATTTGTGCCATGCAGCCATCGACAGACAAACCGTTTACATCCGGCAGGTTTAAAATTGAAGTCGTGGGGGTGGCTGGCGGTGTATTCGTATTATTGTCGTTGTTTGCGGAAGTCTGCGGAAGCTGCGGAAGTGCAATCCCTGTAAGGCTTTGCGCTGGAATATCCGGACGGTGTTTAAGTTCGGCTTCCGTTACTTCCGCAATGCGGCCTTCCTTAACAGGCCAGGCTATAGATCCACCAAGCCGCATAACCCGTGAGGGGTTTACCACTGTTTCATCACCGCTCAGCGCTACGGCCAGATGCTTATTGAGGGCACGCGCTTTTTCAGGATCATTTTCCGGCTCATCTAATCGCCACCATAACTGTGCCCTGACATGAGGGTGCTGGCCTGTAAGAACGACTAGTGTCGGGCCGATCGCGCCATAAATCTCGCTAGCTTTATAAGCAGCATCAGCACTGTCCAGATCCACATACGCTGCCGTTAATGCCTGAAAGGACTCATCGTTGGTACGCTTATTATCAGGCAAACCTGTTTTACGCATAGCCGCACCGACATAAATATTGCTGCCCTCCATATTCTTCTCAGCAGCAAAATCCGGTATTTCGCCAAAATCAGTGATGTCAAATAATCTGGCCTTGGATAAAGCATGGTTGTTTTGCGGGTCTGTCCAGGCCAGCTCAATCATTCCATCCTCACGCGTTTCTCCAAACAGGTGCGTAAGCTGCAACAGCATTGCCTCTTTGTTTGGCGCTATGTCGGACGGTGTTGTATTCATAAAATTCATCTTTCAAAAAGAGCGGCTGCCCGGCGTAATACCGGACAACCAAGTTGCAGGGAGGTTTAGAAGACAGGTTTGTTGAGGTTGTCACTGTCCTGCTGAGGAGGTGCCGATTGAGTAGAATTATCTGTTTGCGGCGGTTGGACTGAAGTGGCAGCCTGAGAAGGTGGTGCGGCAGGAGCACTTGCCCCAAAGCCGGAAGACTGATTGCTAGGCTGAGCGGCTGGAGCCGATTGTGCAAAACCAGAATTTGAAGCAACGAATTGCTGTTGCCCCTGGTTATTATCGTCCGCATCGCCGAGCTGCTCATCGAATGCTGAAGGACGATCTACCCAATCAACAATCTGAAAGCTCGGAATATTGGTCCGGCCACCCTTTCTGCCGATTTGAGTAGGCGTTGCACCGACATATTGAACAAGCGGGACTTTGCCTGGATTTTGTGCGGCGCCTTGCTCGTACTGTGCATAAAGCCCTTTGATGCCTTCAACTGCGCCAACACCAGTCGTGGCAAATTCACGGACTTGGAATGGCGCATATTCTTGAGGGAACATGACAAGGACATGGAATCCCTTCTTCCATTCACGGCCATCATTGGGCTTGGGTGCTTGCTGCTCCAGTGAAGGATCCCAGATCCATTCAGGAGCCTGATCTTCTTGGAAGCATCCCCAGCCGGTTTTGATTTTGCCAAAATCAAAAAGGCATTGAGGAAGCTGTATTGTTTGCATGCCTTCATCAGTAGAGAGCATCCAACTGGCAGTTCCGGCCATATATCTGATGTGAGGCACGGCATTCGCAGAGCGTTCGAGGTTATGGAGTGGCATTGTTAGTTTTCCTTTCTTGAGTTCACGTTGTTTAAAAACCCCATAGCTCTCTGGCGGCACCTGCCGTCAAAGAGTCCCAGCGAAAGTTGGAGTAGTCTGGAATGGTGAGCTGGCTGAGTTCTTGCCAGTCGCTGGAAAGGGATAAAAAGCGTTGCAGGCAATGTGCGATGCCTGTCGCTGTGTGGATGGCGTAAGCGGCAGCTTCCGGGGTTAATTCCAGAACGTCCGCCTTGGCTTTTGTCACATATGCAAACCGCTGCGCCCGGTTGTCGGAAGCTTTCCAATAAACGGCGCCTTGCAATTGATGATCAAACGACATGTCGGATGGCATGCGCCCTGTGGTTTTGAGATCAATATCCAGGCCATGCTGATCAAATGAAAAATCCTTAAAGCCAATAAGCGGCACTGGAATGCCATCCAAATACACCTCGATCCGGTGCTGTTTTCCATTTTCTGGTTTTGTGGGGATGCCATAAGGGCGCAGGGTGTGAAGAGCATTCCGCACCATGCCGTTCCAGGCTTGTTTGCGACCTTCCGCAGGGCGGCCTACAATCTCTTGTAATTTATTGTCACGATCATCTTGATCAAAACCGAGAGCTGTTTTCTTTAGATATTCGTCTTTTGCAAACTGAATGATCTCTTCTTCATCCATGTCCGGATGATCGAGGCCACGCGCAACGGCTTCCTCGACAGCAATACCAGCCAACATATTAACGCTTTGCTGGCCTTTGACTTTGCCGAGATAGCGAACGATCCAGAGCGGAAAGTTATCGCGTGCAAGGTTTAAGCTGGAGGCAGAGAGGTGTTCAATCCCGTGTTTTTGAAAAGGGTTCATCGCAAGCCTCACTTCTTCGCAGTGTTTTTGCGGCTTGCTTTTTGGCGCTTAATGCCATTGAGCCATGTCTTGAGTTTTCGGGCTTTTTGGTAGGTCTCTTCTGTTCTGGCAATCAGATCATCAAGGTCTTGGTCAGATAAAGCCAGTAATTCGCCAACAGTGGTTTTATAAAGATCGTCAAGATCGAGGGTGCGTTTTTCAGTCGTCATTTCGCTGGTCTCCTTTATGCGTGTTATGGAGATCAGCTTGGATTAATGAGGGTGGTGACCGCCTGGTGACGGGTTAGTGCTCAGTTCGTGACGAGTTGGTGATTAACTGCTAAGGCGGTGGATGATATTTGTTACCACGCCCCAGATATGCAGACGGTTTTTACCGTTGAGCTTTATCGGATCGTATTTTTTATTTTCAGGTTTCAGGAAAACATCATCGCCTTTGATCTGCAGGCGTTTGACAGTTAGATTGTCATCCACGCCAGCAATAACGATGTGGCCATGCTGTGGTTCAATTGAACGATCAACGATGAGAATGTCGCCGGATTTTATATTGGCACCGACCATTGAATCGCCTTCTGCTATGACCATAAAAGTATGATCCGTATCTCTGATCAAAAAATCATTGAGATCAATAAAGTCCTCGACATGGTCTTCCAAAAATGACGGCGAGCCAGCCGGAACACCTGACATGTACAATGGTATGCGTGTTGACTTCACTCTCTTTAGACGCACAAATTCCTTAACATCTTTGATCAGACTCTCTGGAACCCGCATCGCTCTTGTAGGCTCTCCGTATTTTCCGGTACCTGCTTTACGGCCAGCACCTTCTCTTTTTCCACCGTGATTACTCATGAGTTATCCTTGAGGTTGTATTCAGATTGACTCAATTTATTTGATTGTGGTACAAAAATCAAGTTGGTTACGTTGCCGATTCCGTAACTGATATCAGAACATTATGAGCAGGAAGAAAGGAGCTGGAGCCATGGGGAGCTTGCCAGAAAGGGTTTTTTATTCTCTAAACGATCTGCAAAATGACTGGCAGGTTACGCTTATGGACATTAAGCAATGGTTGATGCATGGGCATTTAACCGCTGTAGTGTGGCTCCCGCTCATTAGCGTTTATGAAATACAAGAGGTCAAAGAAGGCTCTCGCATTCTCTTGACGAAACAGCTCAGGCATTGGGATGGATACACCATTCTCTATCCGCATCACTGCCGTACCCTTATAAAAACCGGAAAGATATATTTACGAGATTTCATTTGCCCGCAAAACAATGCCAAGCTGTCACTTCCTGACACAGCGCAGAGCATGCGTTTTATGATCGATGATCTGGTGGTTTTGAATGAAGAACGCAAACGATTTGAAGAACGGTACCGACTTCAAGAACGGTCAATCTGCAGTGTCAAAATTTTAGGCCGGGTTGGGAAACCCCAGCCGCGTATCTCCCCAGAACATTTTGACCCGACATTCAAAAAGGTCTTTTTTAACGGACAGAAATACAGCTTCGGAGATATGCAGGCCGATGTGATCCGCCAATTATATGAGGCCGCGATGGACGGATCCCCGTGGCAAAATGGCAAACAGCTGCTTGCCAAAGCAGGCTCGCAAAGTTTTACGCTCTCCAATATTTTTAAGCGCAATCCTCTCTGGCGACACCTGATCGTATCGGATGGCCGTGGGATGTACCGCCTGAGTGAGAGCTTTATAAAAGCGATAGATCACCAACCGATCACCACATAATCACCAAGCAAACACCAAGCGGTCACTCACCGTGTTGCTTCATCATGGTGGGCATCAAACATATTGGAATGCCCCCATGCCTAGTCATAAACCACCACATTTAATGAGTATTAAAGATCGAAGAGAAGAGCTTGCTGCTATCTTACAGAATGCTTGCCGGAGACTCAAAAAACAGAGTGGAAACAGTAGTTTATCTGAACATTTAACTGGACTTACTGCCCCAGCAGAGCGTTCATGGGAACCATTAGAAAATGGAGAAAACCCATGACCAGCAACGCTTTGAAGGAGATTGCGGCTTTGCCTGCGCTTAGCCGAGACGAATTAAAACAGGTATGGAAGGATCTTTTTGAAAGCTCCCCTGGCAATTGCTCCAACGAATTCATGATCCGCAGAATTGCATGGCGCATGCAAGAGATGCAGTACGGTGGTTTGTCATCAGTCACCAAAGACAAAATCAAAAAGCTTCAGAAGAAATCAAAGAATGTACGCAAACGCAAAGACAGCATGCCACCGCCTGGAACGATGCTAACAAGAGAGCATGGCGGTCAAGAGCACCGCGTGATGATTTTAGCCGACGGGTTCGAATATCGCGGCTGCAAATATAAAAGCCTTACTGAAATCGCCACAAAGATTACTGGCACCAAATGGTCGGGGCCACGATTCTTTGGGTTAACCGGATTGAAAAAATGAGTGAAAGAAAGACAAAACGCTGTGCCATTTACACACGAAAATCCAGCGAAGAAGGGCTGGATAAAGAATTCAACTCTTTAGAAGCCCAGCGCGAGTCCGGTATAAACAAAATCCTTTCCCAGAAGCACGAAGGTTGGGAATTGATCCTAGACCATTATGATGATGGCGGTATTTCCGGCGGCACGATGGAACGCCCCGCTTTAAAACGATTGCTCGAAGATATTGAAGCCGGAAAGATTGATGTCGTTGTCGTCTATAAGATCGACCGTCTCTCACGCTCAATGTTTGATTTCTTGAGCATGATCAAATTTTTTGACGAGCATGATGTCTCATTTGTATCTGTCACTCAGGATCTTAATACTGAGAGTGCCATGGGGCGGCTTGTACTTAACGTGCTCCAGTCTTTCGCTCAGTTTGAACGCGAAATTGCCTCCGAACGGATTAAGGACAAGATTGCTTTATCCAAAAAGAAGGGCATGTGGATGGGCGGGACTATTCCTCTGGGCTACGATGCCATTGAAGGCAAGCTAGAGGTGAATGAAGATGAATCCGATGTGGTGCGAGCCATCTTCAGGAAATTTGCCGAGACGGCTTCAGCCACAAACGTGGTGAAATATTTAAAGCAAAAAGGATATAAGACTAAAGGCCGCGTATCACGCCGAGGGAAGCATTATCCGCCCAGGGATTTCACAAAGTCGGGGCTTTATCAGATCCTGAGAAATAAGCTCTATATTGGAAAGATTGAGCATAAAGAAAAAGGTGAGGTTTATGACGGCCTCCACGAGCCTATCGTTTCAATGAAGCTCTGGAATCAGGTGCAGGAGATTTTGGACACCAATGTTGTCAAGCGCACCCGAACGACCAGTGATGACCGGCCTTATCTTCTAAAGGGAATATTGGAAGATCCGGATGGCTATTCCTTAACGCTACATTCACCAAAAAGAAAGATCGGATTTACCGTTACTATGTCAGTACGCAAGCGATTAAAAAGAGCTATTCAAGCTGTAAATTGAAAACAATATCGGCACCGTTATTGGAAGATATTATCTTGGGCTATGTCCGGCGCGTGCTTACCAACACTGAGTGGCTGACACACATTGTTGGTGATGAGGATGATATATCTATCCCCGATATTAAAGCCATGATGCAGAATTTTGACGTGATGTGGCCGCAACTCTTCCCAGCCGAACAAGCTCGGATTGTTCAACTGCTCATCCATAAAGTAACGGTTTTTCCAAAGAAGCTGGTCATTGTGTTTCACCCGCCCGGCCTTGCATCGGTATTGCAGGATCTGCTGCCGGAGCTGACCTTTAAAGAAGATGAGCAGCCAGACAAGCACAAGCCGATGGTCATGGAGGTGGCCGTAGATTTCAAACGCCGCCATAAACGCAAAATGATTACGGCGCCGGGCGGACAGGATTTAATCACAGGCGAAAATCTCAACCACGATGATGCCTTACTCAAAGCCATCATCCGCGCCCACAAATGGCAGGACATGATTGATAGCGGCACAGCCCGATCCATCCGCGATGTGGCCTCAAGAGAAGGCGTGCCCAGCGGTTACGCCTGTAAGATCATCCGGCTCATAGAGCTTGCCCCTGACATCACGACCGCGATTGTAAATGGCCGCCAGCCTGCGTCATTACAACTCGCCGACATGATGAAAGACTTCCCCATCCTCTGGGAAGACCAACGCCAGCATTTTGGGTTTAATTAAAACTGCTTCAAAATCCATTGGTGCAGGAAGTAGCCGACTACCAGTAGTGCAAGCCCCAAAACCCAACTGAGCCAAAATCCAAGATCAAATTTCTCGGTGAAGAAAAACGGTAAAAAGAACAGCCATGAGATTGGCACGGCAAAGATAATACTTCGTGCATATTGGGCTGTGTTGCCCACATCACCATGTTGCGTATAAGCAAAGGCAATCGCATGATGGAAACAAGTGGCAGGGCTGTGATAAACCCTGCCAGCTCCGGCTTTTTACCTGCCAGCCATGACGCAAAGACGATTACAAATGCAGCTACGCCAGCTTTAAGTACGGTAAAAAGCATGTGTGTCTCCCTTTTCTAATGTGAATGGCTTTCGCCGCCATGGCTATGTCCATAATCGCCATTAGACGCGCCTTTATTCATTGCGCCGCCCATCAGGATAAAGCCCAATATGCCGATCACGATAACCAAAGGTACAAGTATTTCAGGTTTCAAAAGTTTTTTCATTGTAGCGCCCTTTCTTAATGGTGGTGATAATTGCCATCGCCATGACTATGGCCTTGGCTTTGTGGCTGTGCAGGTTCGGCTTCCGGTTCGGGGGCGGCCTCAACCTCTGGCGAATGGGCAATGGCATCCGCCGCCGCTTCCTGTGCCAGTTCGTTTTTAATCTCCCCCATTTCAGTGAGGCCGAGCATTTGTCCCATGCCCGTTGGGTCTATGCCGTATTCGGATGGCATGACCACGGTCACGAGCAATACTCCCGCCGCAATTGCGGCCAGAATGGTGGATTTAATCAGTTTGCCAGTAGATGGCAGGTCTTCATTTGTTGGCATGTTTGAATTGTACATTTTTTAGTCTCCTTAAAAATAAATTATTGAACGATATAGCCAGTGATTTGATAGAACATGAGCAAGAAGCCGAGCATCATCATGAAGGCGTTGGCATGATATGCCTGCTTCATAAATGCGCCGGATTTACGCCAGTATGTAATGGCTATCAAAATGGCAACGAGGGCTAGGATTTGGCCTATCTCCACACCGATATTAAAGAAGATCAAATTGCCAAGCAGGCCATCGGGGGACATTTCGTATTCCAAAATTTTGGTGGCTAAGCCAAAGCCGTGGATCAAACCAAAGCCAAACGTGGCGACCTTGGTATTAGGCTGAAAGCCAAACCACCGTTGATACGCGCCCATATTATCCAGCGCCTTATACACCACCGAGAAGCCGATAATGGCATCAATGATATAGGCACTAATGCTAATTTCCATCAAAACGCCGGAAAGCAGCGTGACCACATGACCAACTGCGAACAGGGTCACGTAAATGGTTACGTCTTTCAGCTTGTACAGGAAAAAGATAACGCCGAGCAAGAATAACAGGTGATCGTATCCCGTCATCATGTGCTTTGCGCCAAGGTAGATGAAGGGTATGGGATGCACACCCGTTACTTGTGATACATAGCCTTTATCCCCCGTGGTTATGCCGTGGGCAAAGGCATCGGGAATAATCCCGAATAGTCCGATCAGCATCAAGGCCAAACCGATACAGGCGTAAAGGCGGTCTTGCGCTGTCTTAAATTGTAAAAAGTTCATAGATAGTTTTCTCCATTTTGAAGAGTTGTATTCAAAGTAAAATGGAGGCATGAAAAGCCTCGGATGTTAGAGGTGATCTAAATCCGTAGGCGTTGTGTTGAGAGGTAGAGAGGTGTCTTGTCCGGCCTTAGCTTCGAGCATCCGGCGGGGCACGGCTCTGGACAGAAGCCAGTTCATAACGCGGTATCGGGTTAATAACCGCCGTAATAGTGTAATCAATGTCATATGTATCAAACGCAGGGGCTTTCAGAACAGTTTGCCCCGGGCTTTGCAAATCAACATGCAGATAATCGCTGAAATACGTAACCGCATCAAAATGGATAGGATGATGAACGGCCTGTTCACTATCGGCGTGATGCTCATGGCCTTCATGTCCGTGGTCATGGTTTTCTTCTGCGCCATGATGCTTGGCTTGATGATCGTGCAACGCATGAACAGCCCCATGTGGCAACCACGGCGTAAATGCCGGAATCACAAAGAGCATAATCAAAATTGTTAGGAAGCCGTTTTTCATTACAAAACATCATATTTCAAAAGTAATTTTTTACAACTAATTGATAAAAAGTTTTCTTTAAAACGCGGTTGGTAGTCATCCCGAACACAAACAAGCGATTATGTAACATGACTGTATGGCAGAGCTGGCAAGGGTTTCAAACTGCTCTGTTTGCAAAGACGAAGGTAGCAATGTTTAGAGAAAAACGGCCATTTAGAGACTTTTTCGCCTCACATATCGACATGAAAACAAGCAAAAAGTGAGCAACAACTCTTCGCAAAACCCCAAGAATTAAGGGCTTCACGGCGCTAATCTAAAAGTCTGGAAAAGGTTCGAAAGTATGAAAATGGCTGGGGTGGCAGGATTCGAACCTGCGCATGGCGATACCAAAAACCGCTGCCTTACCGCTTGGCTACACCCCAATATTTTGTTCTTTGCCTGCCACGGGCTACGCCCTTTCGGTTTGCAAAGAAGGTAGATATGTAACAGCAATAAAGGGTTAAAATGGTGCTCCCACACGGACTCGAACCGCGGACCTGATGATTACAAATCAACTGCTCTACCAGCTGAGCTATAGGAGCACATGCATTTTAAAACATGCTGTCCACCTTATTATTACCTTTTAAAGATAAGGGCAAGATGGTAACCCTTTGTGCCTAAATCGCTTTCGTCAGCAGACCGTTTAATTACAAATCAACGTCTCTACCAACTGAGCTATAGGAGCGCGTTCTTTCGAACATGACAACAAAGTGTCATTGAGGAAAGTTTCTAGCAACTTCCGAAAAAAGTACAAACAGTTTTTTACATTTTTAGCATTTTTTTATACTTTATCGCAAGAAACCCCAAATATCGGTAAAAAATGACGAAACGTGCCTTAAATTATGACTTTACACAGTAGCGATTCAACCGTTTTCTTGCTAAACTAATATAACGACTATAACTGAACCTATAACACTGAAATCTCTTGTAATTCCTTATGTCAGACGGTAATGATCCAGACAGCTATCACGATAATGCCATTGCCTATTTCTTTATTGGCTTGGTCTTGCTGGGCGTATTATGGCTAATTTGGTATTTTAATGATGCCGAAATTCGCAATGCTATTCGCTGGATTCGCTATAGCGAGATGTGGCTTATCCAATGGCTTGTCCCTGATGGACAAACAATCACATTCAAAGGGCAAGTTTTTAACTGGCACGAAAGCTTTAACACCACTGGCCAATGGGAAAAACTCAGCTAACCAACGCGCATTTAGGATTCTTCCACGAGATCGCCTTAGGCTATTGGCGCTATGGATTTGCCGCTATCTGCGGCGCTTGCGCCATATGGGCTTATACCAGAGGCCCCAAAACACAAAACCGTAGCACATTAGGCTTAGAGGGGCTGATTAAATACCAATCACAAAACTTCCCAACGATTACCCCTTTTATTCGCTTTAACCCGAACAAAGTACCCCCACGCCCGCCTGGATCACCCGTACCCGCAGATCTGCCCTTATTTGCCGAAGCTCTAAGTCCCGAGGAATGGATAGCCTATAACAGTATCCCAATCCCCGATGGAAACGTCGATGGACAAGCTGCCGAAAAAGCGTTCAAAAAACAACTGATAGGCCGATGGAAAGGCGCTAAAAAACTCAAACCCCATCAACAAATTCTACTGGCCGCCTTTTGCTTGAAAGCATCGCGTAAGCGTAATGAATCCGATGCAATCTTAGGCCGTTTAGCCTGCTGCTGGAGCCACGATAAAGGCCTTAACCTACGGCAGGATCGTACCCTATTGAAAGAAGCCAGATCCATTTTGCGCAATAAAGATCTAGCCTCCAAAACATTAGAACAAGCCAATAATCATGCTTTCATCGCAACCGCTTTAATTCGTTCTCTGGACTTTGCCCGCGAAGAAGGCGGCGTGTTAGCGCCCGCACAATTTGTCTGGCTACGCGGATATGACCGTACATTGTGGTATCCACTGAATAATTTAGGCCGTCAAAGCTACATATGGAGGCTTTGGGCGCGATGTCTCATTACAAGGCAGAACGTCTGACGCGCCGCCCTATTCCAACGCCTAAATTAGAAAATGCAGTGGATTCTATTACCGAATATATGCTTCGCGCAAGGCTCGCCCCGTGCCGCAGCTTGACTATAGTAAATCCAGCAAAAAAGCGATCAAAAAACCCAAAGGATAAAAACAATGATCAGTGCCTTCAAAAATATATTTACACCGCAAACACCTGCTGCAACCCTTGTAGATGGTAAAATTATTTTATCCTTTCCACGTGCTATCACACCCGTTGTCTGGCAAATGGATATTGCTACGGTCAAAATATCTGCGCTGGAAATTCAAAGAACTGACGACGGAGCCACGCTTGTCTTGAAAAGCCCAGCGGCTGATACCATTACAATTGCTACATTTGATGATCACGATCATGCCGTTGAACAACTCGTTTATGTGTCACGTGCTTTATCCAAATCCCAAGGAACAACACAGCACAACTCAACACAACAGGGTAATAGCTCCATCTGGAAAAAATTATTCAAAGGCATCGGCATACTGTTCGCTCTGTTTGTCATTTTGATCGTCGTTTTAAACATCGGCGCAGCGATAAATTCGCAAACCCCATCAACAAACGCTACAATAGAAGACAGACCTAACGATGGCAGTCCAATTTCTGCTGATGATTTTTTAAAAGGGCAATAAGCAGCTATAAATGGCTTTAAACACACGTAAACATACGCATAAACATGCGCACCTGATACGCGATATCCGTCCTTGGTATATCAAGCTTGCTGATGGCCTGATGGACAAATCGACCTCTGCGATCATTTTTATCCTATGCGCCGCATCTATGTTTATGAATGACTGGGCATTAGCCTTTTCCGACCTAATTATGGTGTTTTTAGGTCTGTATGCTTGGTGGCTGAGCACACGAAACCGCTCTCTTGCGTTTAAACTACCGATGGGGTCGCCGTACAAAGATAAAAATAACGAAGGTCCCGGCCGTAGCGGGGAAGCCGAAGGAATTTTTTATATCGGCAATACCGATATAGATAATGAAGAAGTTTGGTTTACAAATTCCGATATCAGAACGCATATTCTTTATCTTGGTACAACTGGTGCCGGTAAAACCGAAGGGCTAAAATCGATGGTGACCAATACCCTGACTTGGTCATCTGGATTTGTTTATGTCGATGGTAAAGCCGATACTGATTTATGGTCATCTCTATCAGCCATGGTACGACGATTTGGCCGCGATGATGACTTGCTTGTCCTGAACTACATGACCGGTAATTCGGACGTGCAGGCACCGTCAAACAGCATGAACCCATTTTCATCGGGTTCAGCCAGCTATCTAACCAACATGCTTGTATCCTTAATGCCAGAATCCCAAGGCGACAACGCCATGTGGTCAGAGCGTGCAATTTCCTTAGTCAGCGCCATTATGCCGGTGCTAACATGGAAACGGGATAATCAAGAAATCCCGCTATCAGTTAAAATTCTACGAGACAATTTATCACTACCTGCCGTTATTCGCTTAGCCCGAGATGAGGTCGTCCCCAGCCACCTGCGCGAAGGTCTGGTCGGATATTTAGATACACTCCCAGGTTACAATCCCGATGCCTATGATGATGACGGAAAAACCAAACCGCCTAGCGGTGGCGGCCCGCCACCTGATACGCAAACAGCCAGCCAGCAGCACGGCTACCTAGCCATGCAGTTCACGCGATCATTGCAATCTTTGGGTGATGATTACGGTTATATCTTTGACACGCAAGCGGCCGATGTGGATATGGTCGACGTTGTCTTGAACCGCCGCATTTTGGTCGTGCTTATCCCCGCGCTTGAAAAATCTGGCGATGAAATTGCCAACCTCGGTAAAATTGTTGCCGCGACGATCAAAGGGATGATGGGCTCGACGTTAGGATCAACAGTCGAAGGCTCATCTGAAACCGTTATTGAAAACAAACCAACCCATTCCTCAACACCCTTTATGACCGTATTTGACGAGGTCGGTTACTATACCGCCGAAGGTATGGCCGTCATGGCCGCGCAAGCACGTTCACTTGGTTTCTCGCTCGTCTTCTCGGGTCAGGATTTACCCGCGATGAAAAAACGGGTTCGTGAGGAAGCAAACTCCATCACTGCGAACTGTAACTTAAAACTTTTCGGTAAACTCGAAGACCCCACCGAAACCAAAGAATTTTTCGAAAAAACGGTCGGCAGTGCCTTTGTGACCGAGGTATCAGGGTTCCAAGGCGGCAGTAGCGGCGTGTACAGTGATAATAAGCAAGCCAGCGTACAAGACCGACCTCGCGCCCATTATGACGGTCTGCGCGCATTCAAAGAAGGTCAAGCCGTTGTCACATTCGGCGAAGGTGTTTACGATTGCCGCATTTTCTACTCAAACCCTGGTCACGCCAAAGCCATGCGTGTTACGCGGTTCTTATCATTAGCGCCGCCTAGCGATGACATGTTGAAAAATGCAAATACCATCCGCGCCGTACGTGATCTATTAGTCGACAAAAACTGGAACGCCGACAAAGCAGAGGTTGCCGTAGAAACCTCTGCACAAATTGAGGCCTTAGACACTGGCTATCATGTTGGAGACTTTGCAAAAACTGACACCGTAATGGCAAGCATTTGCGCTTTAGTTTCGGCCTATAGCACAGAAAATCCGGTTGAGATCCCACAAAAAGCAGAAGCGCCTGCAGCCCCTGAAACACCTGCGCAACCACAGGCCCCCACCGCTGATGCGCCCGCACAAGAAGCAAGTAAGGCCGACGCACCGCCGCCACCGCCAGCGCAAACCGCACCACCACCATCACAACCAGCATCAAGCCCACCAGCAGCAGAGCAACCCCACAAAAACCAGCCATCTTCGGAGGCGGCCCTGCTACGCCGCCCAAACAAGAATCATCACCAGAACAAGCTCAACCTGCGCCTGCTCAAACTGATAAACAAGATAACCGCTGGCAGAACATCGTCGATCAAGCCCAATCTAATCCTGACCTACAGCAAGAAACAACCACGGATCAAACACCTCTGCAGCAGCCGCCTGTACCCGCAGCGCCCACAAATCATACATCAGCGCCCACTGAGACAAATACAGAGGCCACCAAGAAAGCTACGCGACAAAAACCACAGCTTCCACCAGAAATCGAAAATATTATTCATGCGGCGACAAGCAAAGCCCGCCGCGCGATTTTCTTAGGCAAAGAAAAAGAAGACTCTTAAAACGAAATTAATCGGCCTTTTTACCCGAAAACGGGTTCTTAGAACGACGCACTAACAAGCGTATCGGCACCCCTGGCAAATCATAATCCCGGCGCAAACCATTAATGATATAACGGCGATAAGAATGCGGTAGCTTTTCTGATCGTGATACCCAAATCGCAAAAGTCGGCGGGCGCGTTTTAATCTGTGCAATATATTTCAAACGGTTCTGACGCCCATCAACCAACGGCGCAGGGTTACGGCTTTCCATCCCCATCAACCAACGATTAAGCTTACCCGTTGTAACGCGGCGGTTCCATACATCATAAATATCCAGCGCACGATGTAAAACTTTTTCAACATTCTTACCATGTAACGCCGATAGGGTCACAACAGGAATATCCTTTACCTGCGCCAAAGAATATTCCAGCTTATCAAGGATCTTTTCGCGCGCAGCATCTTTGTCTTTGACCGCATCCCATTTGTTCACAGCAATCAGCAAAGCGCGCCCTTCGTTAATGACATGCTCAGCAATTTGTAAATCCTGCTTATCCAAAATTGCATTCCCATCCAGCACCAACACAACAATCTGTGCCAAACGAATAGCCCGCAAAGAATCCTCAACTGAAAGACTTTCAACTTTGTCCTGCACCTTAGATTTACGGCGCATACCAGCCGTATCGACCAAGCGGAATTTACGATCATCAAATTCCCAATCCACCGCGATCGCATCACGGGTAATGCCTGCTTCTGGCCCTGTCATAACGCGCTGATCATTGACAATCGCATTTAATAAAGTCGATTTCCCAACATTAGGCCGTCCAACGATTGCTAATTTTAACGGCTTTTCAGGATCAAAATCATCCTGCTGAAATTCGTAATCTTCATCACCTTCGATATCATCCAGATCATCAAAAGATTCATCGCGCTCATCCCAGTCTTCGTCCGTTTTATCCTCTTCCGGCATCAAAGGCTCCAACGCGTGATATAGCTCCTCCATGCCTGTGCCGTGTTCAGCCGACATAATAATCGGATCGCCAAGCCCCAACGCATAAGCTTCACCAAGCGCCGTTTGTACAGCGCGTTCATTTTCACCTTTGTTAATCGCTAAGATAACAGGGAACTTACGCTTACGCAGCCATGCGGCAAAATGTGTATCCAGCGGCGTCACGCCCGCACGTCCATCAATCATAAAGACAGCAGCATCGGCATGCGCCAAAGCACTTTCTGTCTGACGACGCATGCGTCCATGAATGGAATCGTCAAAGCTATCTTCCAAGCCAGCCGTATCCACAACGCGCACCGTTTTATCAAAGAGCGTGCCTTCGGCCTCGCGCCAGTCACGGGTAATCCCAGGTCTATCATCAACGATAGCCAGTTTTTTCCCTGCAAAACGGTTAAAAAGGGTGGATTTTCCGACATTAGGTCGGCCTATTAATGCCAGCGTAAACATATGCGCTCTTTCTATGGATCAGTGTTGGTGACGCACATCTACCATCTTATTGGTAAACATGCAAATATCCATCAACGCCCATGATGTATAAACGTCCGCCCGCGATAATCGGAGCAACATTCACACCCTCGCCGACTTTCCATTCTTTTACATCCGAGCCAGTTTTAGGATCAAATTCACGCACCTGCCCGTATGAGCTAACCAAAATCAAACGATTCCCTGCCATAACAGGGCCATGCCAGATGATTGGATCCTCGTGATCGTCCATGTCCTTATAGGATGGCAAAGCCTGTACCCAATAAATCAATCCAGTTTTACGACTAAGCGCGACAAGCTCATTATCCGATGATAGAACAAAAATCACATCACCTGACACCCACGGCATATTTAAACTACCGATATCACGCTGCCAAATGCGGCGTCCTGTGCGCATATCCATAGCCGCCATACGGCCACTATAATTCGCGACAATCAGCAAGCCTTTGTCAATAACAGGTAAAGCCTTAATATCGGGGATACTGCTAAGTCCGCCAAATTGCGCGAGCGTATCTAAATTCTCGCTCCACGCCAGCGATCCATTTTCGACGCGCAATGACACGACCTCACCCGATGAAAACGGGGCGATCACACTGTCACGATTCACAGCAGGACTAGCGCCGCCAACCACGGCAGTTCCAGCCCCGACCGAGGAATAATCCCACAACGCCGATCCATCTTTTGCATCAAACGCAAACAAGCTATTATCAATTGTCACCACATAAACACGCCCATCCAGAACCGTTGGCGGCGTTTGAGAGGCCCCAACCAAAGGCTTACGCCAGACCAAAGCCCCTGTTTTATAATCCAGCGCTAGAAGCTCATTATACCCGGTCGTGACATAAATATGACGATCGCCATAGGCCAAACCACCGCTAATCACGCGATCATCTTCATCGCGCAAGGCCGCATCTTGTTCCCACAAAAGCTCACCAGTTTTAACATCAAATGCCCGAACCAAAGACAGCGCATCAATCGTCAGCACCATATCGTTCACCACAATCGGCTGCGCGACCAAAGGAATATCATCATCGCCAGCTTCGCCGATATCACGTGACCAGATTTCTTCCAGATCGCTACCTAATGTCAGATGCTGCATCGCATGATTAGGATAACCACCAGCCTGAGGCCAAAATTCATTTTTCCAAGCCGCCTGTAATTTCATCGGCGGGATTGCGCTAACGTCATCAGCGCGCAAGCTTTCCTGTAATTCCAATACAGAAATACGCTCCCCCTGCAAAGGCAAATGCTCGTCCGATGCACAACCACCAAGCGCCAAAACCGCGCCAAAAGCTACGACCATATATGCAAATCTTTTATTCATCATAAGGTCCCTTCCCTTAATCTAAGAAAATCTACGAAGAAGCCTGACTCAGCTTAACATTCAAAACATGACGCAAGGCCTTTGCCTGCATTGTCACAGCCTCAGGCACCAACGTCAACGTATTCAGCTGATCCAAAACAGATACAGCCCGCTTCACATCACCTTGCTGCCCGTAATAAGCCGATAATTCCAGCGCCGCATACGGACGCCAAATACTGTTTTTATCGACAAGGATCGCTTGATATAGGCCCTCGGCCTGATTTGAATCCAAACGTGCCACCATTAATAATGCCAACCCATGATAAGGCCCCGCCTTGCCCGCAGGCAATGCCGCGACTTGGTCATACAAATGTAATGCTGTCACCTGATCATCCGCCGCCATAGCTGCACCAGCGCCCTGCATCAAGGCCATTACTTCTAATTGACCATGTAAATCAGAGGCCTCAGCGTTAAGGTTTGCGTAAAAATCAGGTTGCTCAATTAAGGCATATAACGCATCCGTATCGGCGACTTTTTGCTTATGATCAAAATATTGATACGCCGACACCGCCGCTGTTAACACAATCACACCGACGACAAAACCAATCAGGTAATTGCCATACGCACGCCATAGCTGCGCCAAACGTTCTTGGCGAAGCTCATCTTGGACTTCATTAAATGCATCACTCATACTTCTTTATCTATACAAAAACCAAGCCGCTGGCAAGAGCAACCTCATCGCCCATGCACGTCCATACATAAGCTTAAAAATCTAGCTCCATTAATTGCATAGACGCCGTCCATAGCAAAGCCGCACGCACGCTGTAATGCGGATATATTTTCGTAATCGCTTGATAATAAGCCTGCATTTGTTGACGATATAAACGGGGAATATCTTGATCAGTTTTCGGTGGATTACGGTTGGTTTTATAATCAATAATCCAAACACTTTCCTGTTCATCGTCCACATATAAGCGGTCAATAATACCGTTTAACACTCGCCCTTGCTCAAACGTCGCAATCAAGGGCACTTCTGCCAGACCACGAGCATCAAAAATAGCGCATAATCAGGGTGATTTAAAACAGCCATCACTTCATCCAGCAAGTCTTCACAAACCGCATCAGGCAAATCCGCCCGATAAGATTGCATAATAGCTTGCGCGCTACTGGCTCTCTTTTCTAAGGGCACATTCGGCAAAATCTCTAATAATTTATGGGTAATATTCCCGCGGAGCAACGCTAAATCTTGCCCGCCTGCCACTACATAAGCCTCTTGCCCGTCATGGACAGCTTGCTCATATAGATCAGCGTCATCCAAACGCGAAGGCGCATATGGACGCGGTGGCTGTTGTTCATCACGTGCCTGATCATAAATCCATGATGGCAGATCAGCAGCGCTCGTGTGATTATCTACATCATCCTGAGTGATCGCTTTATCAGGGTCACCTGTGCGAGCTTGCGCAATGCGTAAAATACCATTGTCGTCTTCGCTACAGTGCGGGTGATTTTTCATGCCGTTTTGAATATAAAAATACCAGCTATCGTCTCTGGGTTTATCTTTACCAGTATAGCCGCACACATATAAACGCTCCTCCGCTCTGGTCATGGCCACATATAGCAAGCGCTTGTCTTCTTCGGTATTTTTATGCTCTTGCGATTGAATAAAACGCGTATAATTATCATGCGCTTGCTTTTTATTCCTCGCCCAAATCGGCGCCTGCAACCCAGTCTTATGAGGCCATAAAATTTTATCTGCATCTTTGATAGCAGCGCCACGTGCGGATTTAAATGTATCAGGCAAAATCACAATAGGTGCTTGTAATCCTTTGGACCCATGCACGGTCATAATGCGAACAGCATTTTCATCTGTTTCAGTGTCCCGTTTAATCTCAGTCTTATCCTGTTCGAACCACTGATAAAAATTTTGCAAGGTCGGTACATTACTCTGCTCAAAGTCCATCGCAAGCGACAAAAACTCATACAAGGGATCAACGCTATCTGCCCCCAAACGATTTTTAAAAGCAGCCAACCCCGTTCCCGTATGCATAGGACAAGGCGATGATAAAACATCAACAAAAAACTCGTACGGACGCAATAATTTAGCCTTTTGAATCAACCCTTGCAAATACACATACACCTGTGAAAACGCATCACAATTCAAAGCGCCAAAAACTGAAGACGTACGACCACAAGCCACATCATACACTTGCTGTTCACTCAAACCAATTAACGGAGACTTTAAAAGCTCACATACACTTAAATCGTCCTCTGGCAACAACACAAAACGCAATAAAGACAAAAGATCACAGACAGATATCTGATCCGACAAAACCATCCTATCCGCACCAGAAACCGGAACACCCTGATCTTTCAAAGCACGCATAAGCGCGCCCACAAAGGCCGTACGCTTACGCAATAAAACCATATAATCACCGGCCCGTATCGGCCTACCGTACGACTCTAAAACATGGCCATTTTCTATCTCTATTTTAATGCGCGCCGCGACCCGTTCCGCCAGACGTACATACGCAGGCTTTATATCAATTTGCGTTAGTGATGCTTTCCACAAATCAAGGTTTTGATATTCATTTTCGCCTTCTTCTTCCGACGGCCATAGCTCGACAAGGCCAGCTTGTTTTCTTCGAAAAGCATCATGCTTAATAGCCGTCGAAGATACCCCCGCACGCATCACATCATACGCAAACACACAATCAACTGTTTGTAAAACTGGCGGCGTGGTCCGAAAAGACATCTGCATATCAATATCGCTCCAGATGCCTCCGACCGCATCAACATAGCCACGCAAACGCGATCGCATCGCCTGAAATTTTTCAGGGGCAGCGCGCTGAAAACCATAGATCGATTGTTTCTCATCCCCGACGACAAACACGCTGCGCGGACGCTGCGCATAGCTTTGTTTATCTTGGAAAAATTCCTGACATAAACATTCAATAATTTCCCATTGCTCAGGATTTGTATCTTGCGCTTCATCGACCAGTAAATGATCCAAACCGCGATCTAGTTTATACATCACCCATGAAGGCGATTGCCGTAACAAATGCAGCGTTTTTAAAATTTGGTCGTCAAAATCCAATGCGCCATGCTGAATCTTCAGGGCTTCGTATGCATTTAAAATAGCATGCCCCAAAGTCAATATATCATGTGTTGACTGACAGTTCTTAATCGCCAGCAATTGATCTTTAACCCCAAGCAACCGATCTGCTTCACCTTGAATAATATCCTCAGCCGCTGGAAAGTTTTTAATCACGTTTTTCGTCACGATTGATTTTTTCAAATCACCGCCTTGTTTAAAAAAGACACTCTTATAGCTTTCAAAAAATGCAACGCGATCCTGCGCCGTTTGGCATTCTAAAAAGGGTATCATAGCCTGCGCATTTTTATGATCGGTCGCAGGCGTGCCATAATCGATCATCGCCTTAACCAAAGCACGCAACCCATCGATATTAATCTCTTCGCAAATTTTCTGCGTATAAGAATGCTCATCCCATGCAGGATCAATATTATGATCGGCGCACATCGCGGCATAAACACCGTTCAGATCAAAATAACGATCCAAACACAAACGCAAGCTTTCGCGCTCTTTACTGATACCCGCGAACAAAGCCATAAACTGGCTATGATTCATCATACGGGCAATATTATAAATAGCCCGATGTAGATCTGATCCGACCTCTTGCTGGGCGCGCTTATAAACACGATTAGCGGCCTCATCAACCAACCGTGCAGATAACCCCTCATCCAGCATTTTCATGTCTGGGGCAATGCCGGCCTCTAACGGAAAGCGCGCAAGAACAGACTGACAAAAAGAATGGATTGTCATAATTTTCAAGCCATCGGGCAAGTCAATAACCGTACGATATAGTTCTTGCGCGGCAGAAATTTGTTGAGCCGTCGGCGGCTTTTGAAACAAACCATTCAACGCATAAACCAATGTGCCTTTTTCATCGGCGCTACCAACGGGCATAGTGACCCATGCCTCTAGCGTTTTTGAACGCGCAAGATCATCTCGCTGGCGCCAGCCTTGGTAAAGGTCAAACATAAAATACTCGCAGGATCGCTAGCGGGGCGCCCATCATGGCGAGGCAATAATAAACGTAAAACACGATCAGTCAGAACCTTGGTCTTACCCGTCCCTGCCGAGGCATTCACCCATACATTCGCATCAGGATCCGATGCGCGCGCCTGCAAAACAGAGGGATCCAGCGCTCGATTTTCCAATTGATCGACGTACGTATTCAGGCCAGATTCAACAGACATACAGCGGCTCCCTATTCATCAGCGCTCGCCTCATTAGACCATTCCGGTACGCGGGATAAATGCGCATAGTCATTATAGCGCGGCAAATTCATAGCATTAGGCAAGCACACATACGCGCCGCCATCGTTCAAATAATAATCCATTAAGCCCATTAAACGGGCTTCAGCTTCAGCGGCAATATCCTGACAAGCCTCACCCTGGATGGCAATTTTCTGCATGGCCTCGCTACCGGATTTGACAATCCAATACCCCATATAATCAGCCGCCATATCCGATAGATTTTTAATGCCCCCACGTTCAATCATCATGGCCTCTAACGGGAGCTGAGCCGAACGCAAGTCTGAAATATCTTTCTTATTAAAGGTCTGACTTGTTTTGTAATCAATCAATGCACACGCATGATCATCACCATATTTCACATCGATCCGATCAAACCGTCCGCGCAACGTAAATTGATATCCATCGCCATCAAGTACGACCTGCCCGCTTTGTTCCAAACCAGCAATTTTATAATCCGCGCGCCATAATTTTTCATGACGTAAATACGATATAAACGCATCCAAAAATTGATGTTGCCAATACATCCAAATCGGATCATCGCCGTATGATTTTTCAAATTCCGCATGCGCATAATCCAACAAAATATCGGGTGCTTTTTCAGGAATACGATCACCATAATTTTTATTAAATTTTTCCAGCGCATTGTGAATAATAATGCCCCGCAAACGTGCTTCTTCATCATCAGAAAAAGCAGGTAATTTTTTCAGCTTCAAAACATGCTTCGCGTAAATACCATAAGGATCCTGAATCAATTTATCGATCTCTGTCACCGACATACGATGCGGACGAACAGCAATCGGCGGAGAGAAAATCGGACGTGAAAAAGAAATGTCCATGTCTTTTTGAGAAAATAAATCCGCCCATATTTGTACGTCCGAACACTGTAATGTCCGTATGTCCAAACCGGCAATATCAGCCAAGACATGAAACTTACTCAGCCAGCGAGAGGGTACAGCAATGTCACTACCTATGCGTGTAGAGCGTGTTATCATAACCTCACCCTGACAAAAGGCCTGAACAAAGTCATGAGCAGATAAAGACAAGTACTGATCACTTGTCGGCAGACCAAATTGCTGTTGCATCGTACGCGACATCCATGGATCAACCGAATCCACATTAGGCCACACCCCTTCATTCAGGCCTGCCATAATAATGACATCGCCATGCATGCTTCGGGCCTCCATCTGACCTAAGACCCGCAAACGTGGATGCACGCCAAAAGACTGCCGTATGACCGCACCAGACAACGCTATGTCAAATAAATGTATGTACTCATCTAATAAAGAGTCTTTAAACAAAACACTGAGTTTCGAAATTTGAAAAAAGAGCTTCGATACGTCAAAATCAAATTTTAAACTATCAAAATCATGATCCTGAACCTCACCCGCAGTCACAATGACCCCCGATACGAAGCTACAGAACAAATTTTCATGACACGCAATTAAATCCCTTAATTCTAGGGTATGACCCTGCAATGACACGCTTGATATATATTTATATACGGCATGCATAAATTGCCAAAATTGATGAAACGCATCTGAACCAGTCTCATATTCCAAATCGGAATCAAAAAATCACTTGGCAAAGGCTGAGATGGAAAATCACGGCCTAATCTAAGAACTCTTTTTTCTAATTCACATAACAAATCGCCTTTGAGCGTACATGCATACTCCGACAAACATAAGGGGTGCTTCAAGACATCTAACAGCAAAACCGGGTTATAAGGATCACGCATAAACTGAGCAATCGACCGCAAGAAAATCGCAAGTGATGATTTCTCAACATATCCCCAGCCGAGTCATCTAATGCAATCCCCCAACGCGTACACAGCGCCGACACCCGCCGAACTAAATTACGATCGGGCGTTACCAAAATTGCATTTTGATCTGTATGCTCTGCAACCTGACGCAACTTTAAGGCGATCAACAAAGCTTCATCTTGGGCGGTATCGGCTTCACATACAGATACATTTTTTAATGCCCCTTGCATAGAATCGACATCTTGCGGAACACTGATGCGCTCACGCCAATGTGACGATCCATGATCTTCGGCCATGATATGACGCATCAATAATTGCCGAGCCGATACAGTCGATTCATCTGTATATAAATCCCGCTTATAATGCCACGACTGTACATCTTGATAACGTACATCCATGGCCGATAATAATTTTTTCAAACCACCCTGAGGATGAGATCGTGATAAATTATTCCATTCATCATCTGATAATTTTTCATCCAAACCAGGCAAAATAACCGACCCATTTTGAAGATGTGCAACGCATGATAAAAATTCAGATGTGGCAGGAATTGATCCCGTTGAGCCAGCTGCAACAATCCGATCTGACGGAGGATTTTTTGCCACACATGTGTCAAACGACGGATCATTAAATCACGACGATGGGCCGCATCAATAACGCCATAATCATCTAAAATTTTTGGCCAGGCTTCGCTTAATATTTTCAAAAATCGATCGTAATTTGCCAATGCTCAGCAAATTCTTCGGGGACTAAATCAGCCAGATTTTTTAGGTCTAATCCCTCGGTATAAATTTGATCCATTAATCGACCTAATGCCCCCGCAAGCTGCATGGACTGAATCATCGTATCACTGCGATCAGGTAATTTTTGAATAAGCTGTGCTAATAACCCCTGACGAAATAAGGGATCAATCGCGGGCGGTAAACGGTCAACAAATTCACTATCGGCAGCGCTTAATAGACCCGTTAATGTGTCCTCATCAAAACTGCCAATAACAAAAATTCGAGGCAATAACAAAGCACGTCCTGCGGCAAGATGTAAAAACGCATCTTTCAAAGCACGGGCAAAACGCTGCGTTGGTAAAAACACCATCATGCGGCCTAAGGCCGCTGGATCATCACCAGCCTCCGCCAGCAACCCTTGGGCCAGTCCATCCGCAAACGACACCCCCGCAGGAATGTTATAAACAGATGGCTTGGCGGCATGATTACCCATCGGTGAATACCTCGCGTTCGACCCTGTGCAAATCATCGGGCGTACTGATATGATGCCAATCGCCTGTATGCATGTGCGCGTACAAACGCCCCGCAGTCTCGGCCTTATCTAGTACAGACAAATACGAAAATGGCTCATCGGGGCTGCCCTCAAAAACAGAAGGGTTATTAATGCGTACGCTTGTGAACATATGCGTACCGTTTTTATCAGAGCAGCGACGCGCGCGCCCATCATCATCGATCACATAATCACCACGCCCGCGGTCAAATGCATGCGATCAATCGGCTGCAACGCGATCAAAATATCCATCCGATCACCATCCCAAACATTGGCCATATCCGATAATAAAGACGATGAATGATCGGCTGCATTATTCACCCAAAATGCATCCCCATTCACAACAAAAATGGATCATCCCCGAAATGAGACAACGCTTGTTTTAGCCCCAATCCAGTATCGAGAATATCGGCTTCATAAGACACATGCACATCCATGTCGCCACGTCCGCGCGCATAGGCCATCAGCTGATCAGCCAAATAATGGGCATTGATCATCACATCATCCACGCCCGCAGATTTAAGGTGATCTAAAATATAATCCAGCAAAGGCCGCCCCGCCAAATTCACCAAAGGCTTTGGCACATGATCAGTCAATGGGCGCATACGCGTGCCGAATCCGGCAGCCATGACAAAAGCTTTATGCGGTTTGTCGTTCAACAATCTTTCCAATCTTACAAAACGAATTAGGGCAGGAGAACGCCCGGAAGAGTAATTTTTCGCTCTGTTTGATTGTGAATCTGTTCAAAGGAAATGTCCAGAATCGGAGGCACATTCATCCCCATCAATCTTTCCGGCCATTCGATCAATGAAATCCCCTCCGACAGACTATCTTCCCAGCCGATATTATAAATCTCCTCAGGGTCTTCCAACCGGTAGAGATCATAATGATACAGCATCGTATCACCACACTCATAATATTGAACCAGCGTAAAGGTCGGACTGGGTACATTAAGGGACGAATCCGCCATAAATTCACGGATAAATGACCGGGCAAAAACGGATTTCCCCACGCCTAAATCCCCCTGCAAAGAAATCAAAACAGGAGCATTTTGCGCCGCCATTGCCAAAACTTGCGGCACAACACTCCGCGCTAAATCAGAGGTTTCTGCTTCGGATTGTGTAATTATTGTGCTGTGCATGATGGTCTTTCGTCTATAATTTGTTATAGTATAAGAATGAGGCATTTTTTGAAAAGCTTAATTATCGGCGGACTTGGTTTTTGAGCATTTGTATCATGCCTGTTTCCGCGCGCGCGCAAGAAATCGTAAATGAACCCATCTGTTTCATTCTACGCAACGAAGCGCCCTATAAAGTCTATGGCAGTTTTAGTACCGATTATTATACCCGCGCCGACGGCGTTCGGGCACGCCACCGATCAAATTTCAGATTAGAAGAAGCCGGCACCACCGATGAAAAAGAGGGCTACCCACTCGACGCAGCAGAATTTTGTAGCTACGGCCCGTTTTATCCAGACCGTAAGCTAGATCTAACCTTACGCACATTGGTGCCCATTTTCTCATGCAAGACGCGCATCGACCAAGGCGACATCATCATCCAAGGCCACCGCAAACCCGAAGGCGGCACAGAGACCAAAGCCCTATGCTACGATTAAACAATTAAATGATTAAAAAACGTGATTAATCGTCAACCTTGTCAACTTTGCCTTCGATGGCTTTTTGCTTGGATGTTTTGCTCTTCTTATCGTCAGAGGCAATATTAATCTTCCGCGCGGTTGATTCAGGCACAACGCGAACAAGGTGAATATTCAGCAAGCCTTTTTCCAGGCTCGCCCCGTCAACCTCAATCCCGTCAGCAAGGATAAAACTGCGCTGGAATTGACGCGCCGCAATGCCGCGGTGAAGGAAAACACGCTCGCCTTCATCCTCTTGCTTACCGCGAATCGTCAGCTGATTATGCTCAACCTCGACATCCAGCTCATCCATAGAAAAGCCAGCAACTGCCAAAGTAATCAGCAAGCCATCATCGCCAATTTGTTCAATATTATAAGGGGGATATCCTTCGTTCGCAGATTTACGAACACGATCAAACGTTTTTTCAAACTGATCAAAACCCAAGAAAAGTGGGCTATCAAATAGAGTTAAACGACCTGTAGTCATATTTTGTCTCCTCATTATATGGTTACGAGCAAGTCAAACAAAAACCGAAAGGCCCAACATTAGGCGCCCTTCATACTTAATCATATAGATATATAGAGGAAAAATCAAGATTTAAGACACATTAAGCATCAGCAGATTTTCTGAATAGCCGTCCGCAATATTCACAAGTCAACTCAGTACGGCCTTCGAAACTGTACCAAACTTGTGGATGTCCCAGCGCGCCATGACCGCCATCACAGACAACCTCATCCGCGTCCGCAGCAACATCAATAACTTCAACAGCATTTACAGAGTGAGCAGTCATAAATTACGTAATCCTTAATTAACACTTGGCGTTCAATCTGGGTTGAGTATAATCAGCTTTATCGCGAATGAAAAGATCCTTATGACTATGAATATGCAATTAAATTTTATCGACAACCCAGCCGCTACGGATAAATTCACAACCGTAACAATCGATGCGGCCAAAGCTTTGCAAAGCTGGCGCTTATCGATCCTAAGCCATGAATGGTTAACGGCAGAGGGCGAAGTGAAAAAATTTGACCGCCTGTCCGACCACCAACAACGCCAGTTCATGACCATCGCGGAAGCCATCAAAAACGGCGAAGCACTTATAAAACCCATCCTTGGCATCGGCATCATGGACAATATCGAAATCGGATCCGAACGCGGAACCTTCGTCGCCCTCATCGCCCAAGGCATTGAATCTTTTCCTGTTCATATTCCATCCAGCAATGCGGATGAATTTAAACCCTATATAAAGTAAGAAAGGAAGCACTTGCCCCCTTTCTTATATTTTATGACATACAAAAACCGCTAGATAGCGGTTTTTGTTTTAAGCTTTTACTGTAACAACCAAGTTCCAACTATCACCATCAATATCCGAAATAGTATGCGAAGCTTTATCAAAAATTTGCAAACCATGGACGCCAAACACCACAGAAACATTATTTGCATCAGCGGACATTACAAAACCATAATGCTGAACTTTCAACGAGCCAAAACGTTCCAAAACATTAGCTAATAAAACACGTTCACCAACTACATAACCCAAATTATCGGCAATACATTCCAGATAATATTCAATATTTTCAGGAACAACACCCAGTGAATGTGCAACAGTAACAGTTGCATTTTTTGCATCGGAATCGCCGATAATTTTTCATGCTGCGTATATCCAAACACATTTGCTAAATCATCACTACTCACACACATTGTAAGATGAGTTCCATTACATAAATCAGTCATATTTTTCTCCTTATTTACATTTACGACATAAAAAACGCCGTTTTCACTACGAAAACGACGCATAAAAAACCGCCAGCGATTGCGGGCGGTTTTGATAGATTTTGGGTCTTTATGAAGTCTATAACAGGAATATATTCGCAAGTGTCAAGTGAAAAATTACATGGCTTCCCATTTGGCTCCATCAGGCGTATCGATCACTTTGATTTGCATGGCAGCCAATTCGTCACGAATTTCATCGGCGCGCCCCCAATTTTTATCGGCTTTGGCCTGTGTGCGCTCAGCTACTAAGGCATCGATCGTATCTGTATCTAAATCAGACACATCAGCTTGCCCCAACGCAAACCAATCAGATGGGTTATATTGTAACAGTCCTGTCAAATGTCCAACTGCCAATAATTGTGCCTTCAATTGCGGGGAATTATCCTGTTTTAACAAGCCATTCAGCGCCGCCATCGCGCTTGGCATATTCAAATCATCACACAGTGCGGCATGAATATCAGCAGGAATTTCCATCGCATCAGGTTCCATATCCGCCATTTGGTCAAGGCGCTTATAGATTCGGTCCAATTGCTTTTTGCTTTCTTGGATTTTCTTCTCCGACCAGTCGAGCGGCTGACGATAATGCGCTGATAATAAGGTCAAACGCAAAGCCTCACCGGGGTATTTTTCGATTAAATCATGCGCCAGCGTAAAATTACCCAATGATTTAGACATCTTCTCACCATCCACGGTAACAAACCCGTTATGCACCCAGTAACGCGCAAACGCGCCTAAATCATGCAAATGCCCATGCGCGCAGCAGCTTTGTGCGATTTCATTTTCATGGTGCGGAAATTTTAAATCCGCGCCGCCGCCATGAATATCAAACGGCAATCCCAAATGTTGCTCTGCCATGGCTGAACACTCAATGTGCCAGCCTGGACGCCCGCGCCCCCACGGACTATCCCAGCCCGGTTCATCAGCGTTTGACGGTTTCCACAACACAAAATCAGCCGGGTCCTTTTTATACGAAGCAACCTCAACGCGCGCACCAGCTATTTGCTCATCACGACTACGCCCTGACAAACCGCCATAGGCTGGAAAGCTAGGCACGTTAAACAGCACATGACCGTCGGCTTCATAAGCATGTCCACGCTCAATCAAGGCTTCAATAATGGCAATCATATCCCCGATATGATCGGTAGCATGCGGCTGAATAGTTGGCTTCGCCGCGCCTAAAGCCGCCATATCCTCATTATAAATACGCGTATATTTCGCCGTAATCGTATCAATCGGATCACCGGTTTCCTGAGACGCTGCAATAATTTTATCATCCACATCGGTAATGTTGGACACATAAGTCACCTGCGGATACAGCGTCCGCAACACACGCACGAGCAAATCAAACACCACCGCCATGCGCGCATTCCCGATATGGGCATAATTATAAACCGTCGGCCCGCACGCATACACGCGAACATGATCAGCATCAATCGGCTGAAACACCTGTTTTTCACGTGCCAAAGAGTTATAAAGCTTTAATTCCATCGGTTTTATCCTTTACTCCGCACGCTAATGCGATAAATTCATTCTTATCAATGCGGTTTTTACTGGAAAATATAGAAAAAACCCGCTAAGACCAAGAGAAAAATTGACAAATACAAGGAAAAAGACCGTGTCAAATCTGGCTAAACAACCGCAAGACAATAAAAACACTCCATCCCGTGCCGAGGCCGAAGCCGCCGTCAAAACGCTTTTGGACTATATTGGCGAGGATACAAACCGCGTTGGCTTGCTGGAAACGCCAGCCCGTGTGATCCGCTCATTCGATGAATTTTACGCGGGCTATAAACTAGATGCCCGCGATGAATTGCAAAAAACATTCGAAGACATCACTGGTTTCGATGACATGGTCTTGGTTAAATCAATCGATTTCGTATCCCACTGTGAACACCACATGGTGCCAATCACTGGGAAAGCTCACGTTGCTTACTGGCCTGGCGAAAAAGTCGTCGGCATCAGCAAATTAGCACGCGTTGTTGAAATTTACGCAAAACGTTTGGTATCCCAAGAAAACATGACACGCGGCATCGGTGATGCCATTACAGATGCCCTAACACCAAAAGGCGTCGCTGTCATGATTGATGCCAACCACCAATGCATGTCAACGCGCGGCGTTAATAAACCCTCGTCCAGCACTGTAACCATGCACTTTACTGGTGTTTTCCGCGATAGCGCTGATCTGCAACGCCGCTTCATGGATATGATTAAGGCCTAAACAATGACCGAGCAATCTTGGAAAGCGCTCCTCACGCCTGCGATCCAAGATTTCATCCAGCAGCATGCAGATGACGACCCCAAACAATTAGCCTTACAAAAGTGGCCTGATGATACATGGCCTCGTGCGTTGATTTTGGATCAGATCAAAGCCCGCCAAAAAGCAAAACACAAATTGTCCTCATGGCATGGCTGTGCCGACATCATTTTCCCGCCATCTGATCTCGTTGAGCAAGCCTCATCCGAAGCAACCGCCCGTTTCAAAGCCAGCCTTGTCTCAGGCAATACCTGCATCGATCTGACCGCAGGCTGCGGCGTCGATAGCTGGGCCTTCGCGCAACAGTTCCAAACGCTGCATTGCGTTGAACAAAACGGAGAGGCCGCCGCCATCATTGCCCATAACTTAAGTAAATTATGCCCCAAAACAGATCTGCATATCCACCCTGTACAAGCTGAAAACTTCTTAAAAACAGCGCCCACAGCCGATTTAATCTATATCGACCCGCAACGTCGCGACACCAATAAACGCGGCTTATTCAAATTCGAAGATTGCTCACCCAATATATTCAATACAATCGATTTAATGTTACAATATACCACTAAAATCCTAATCAAAGCATCCCCAATGGTGAGCATAGAGGGCACAATAAACACATTGCCCCACATCAAAAATATTTATGTCGTCGAATGGGACGGACAATGCAAAGAAGTCTTGTTTTTATTAGAAAAAAACTACACAAACAAACCCGAAAAGTACGCAATAACGTTACAAAACAACGGAAAAATTCATAACAAATTAGCATCAAATCCTACCGAAAATAAGATAGTACAATATAACGACCCATTAAGTTTTTTATACGAACCCTCCCCCGCCTATCAAAAGGCCGACCTGATGGAGGAAATCGCTCAGACATTTGGCCTCAAGCAATTAGCGCCGCATACACATTTATTCACGTCTGAACGCCCCATAGCCAATTTCCCAGGACGAAGCTTTCGCGTAACAGCCACCCTGCCCGTTCAGAAAAAAGCCCTCACTATAAACAAAGCCAATCTAACCGTTCGAAACTTCCCCGACAGCGTCGAAAATCTACGCAAAAAGCTAAAATTAAAAGATGGCGGCGATACATATATATACGCCTGCACTCTAAAATCAGGTGAAAAGAAACTTATTTTATGTTGTAAAGATCCTGTTAACTTTCCGCCGTTACAATCGTAGACGTGAGTTAAATAAATCAAGACGAAATAAAAAGAGAATTTCTAAGCTTCGCATTGCGCCTAAAATTAGGTACAATGCACAGCCCTATTAATGAAAAAACGTGTAAAAACAATATGAAAACCGCAGAAAAAAATCTTAAATACGACGCCTTTGCCCGCTCAAAACCTGCTAAAACCCAAAAGGCAAGCTTCTCTATTTTGCCAAAAAATTCTAACGAAATTTTCAAAAGCCCATTACTATGGCGCTTCATCATTGTCATCGTCTTAACCATTGCCTCCGTCCAAGGGATCAGTATTTACCTGAACGTCCAGTACGCTGAACAAGTCAAATTATCGGAACTTCGTAACGCTGCGACCACGGCTGCTATTTCCCTATTATCACTCCCAAAGGACCAAGATTTAAGCCCTCAAGCAGAACAAATCATAACCACAACAGCCATCAAAGGCATCGCTGTCCACAGCGCTGTCTCAGGAACTCAATCATTTGGTGAACCTCTGACGCTATCGTCAAATGACGAGCTTAACAGCAACACACAATGGCAAAACGCCGATAAAACCCTGTATGAATTTATCATATCAGCACCGCAATTATCAGAAAGAAGCCTGCGCGTTCGTGTGGACTCAACCTCTGTGCCAGCATTCTTACGCAATTATGCGCTGACTTCGACGATTCACAGCCTTATCCTGACCTTGATTGTGTCTATTATTCTCATTCTAGCCGTCAGTCACTGGCTGCTAGATCCAATCTTATTTATGCGCAGTAATTTGTTAGAAGCCTCAAAAAATCCAGAAAAGCCTACAATACCGGAATCACCCTTCAACCCAGAGGATGAAATCGGTAGCGCCATTGTCATTGCTCAAAACTTAATTAAGCAAAATTCTTATAATTTACAGCAAACAAAAAGCTCTGCTGAAAATAAGATTTATAAGCTCGCCTATTTCGATACGCTAACCACATTACCAAACCGCGCCTTTTTCTTACAACAAGTAGAACGTGCAATTAAACCCGTCAGCGGCAAACCACAATCGCGATTTCATGTCATTGCCGTTGATCTGGATCATTTCAAAGACGTCAATGACTCTATGGGGCATAATGTTGGCGATGCGATTCTGCGCAGCATCGGTAAACGATTCAAAGTTAACCTTCCGGAAAGCTCTATCGTATCCAGAACTGGTGAAGATGAATTTGCCATCATGTTAGAGGCCACACCAGACGAAGATTCAATAGAAGCGATTGCTAACAAAATCTTAGACATCATCCGCAACGAACCTATCAAAGTCTTTAACGAAAATCTGCAAATCCGTGCCTCTGCTGGCATTGCGTCCTTCCCTACCGACGGACAAGAAGCCGAACAACTTGTCAAACATGCCGATATTGCGCTTAACAAAGCCAAAGAAGACGGACGCAACACATTTAAACAATATTCCGAAGACTTCGAAAAAGCCATCCAAGCCCGTTTCACCATCTTGCGTGATCTACGTGATGCCATGAAAGAAGATCAACTCGTGCTATTCTATCAGCCTCAGCTGGACTTAGGCAGCGGACGCATTATCGGCGCCGAAGCCTGATCCGCTGGTGGAAACCCGATGACAGTAAAGAAGGCGGCCGCTTCATCTCGCCCGGCGAATTTGTGCCGATTGCCGAACAAACCGGCCTGATCGTCCCCATGGGTGAATGGATCATCCGCCAAGCGTGCGAAGATGCGAAAAAATGGAACGAAGAACATGGCCTGAATATGCGCGTTGCTATCAATATCTCAGGCGCACAATTCGCACAAAGCGATATCACAGCCTACACCAAGGAAACACTAGAAGACCTGGCCCTATTACCGTCCAAGGTCGAGCTAGAAGTCACCGAAAGCGTCTTCATGGATGACATCAGCCAAACCATCCAAACGCTTCAGGACTTGCACGATCTAGGCGTTGAGCTTGCCATTGATGACTTTGGCACAGGATATTCATCGCTATCTTACCTCAGCCAGTTCCCGATTGATCGCCTAAAAATTGACCAATCCTTCATCCGCAGCGCTTTGAACGATGAAAACAATGCATCAATTGCCCGTACCATTGTTGCGCTTGGGCACTCATTGAATTTGAAAGTCATCGCCGAAGGCGTCGAAACCAAAGAACACGAAGACTTCCTAGTCGGCGAGGGCTGTGACGAAGTCCAAGGATTCCGTTACTCCAAGCCACTACCGAACGAACGTTTCATCGAATTTTGCAAAGATTACAACGGCGACATTCGTAGCTTTGGTCAGATTTAATCCATCTGCCTCATAAATAAAACACTGAATCGGATTGTATATCCGCCCTGAAATAGCGGTAGATTTCAGCGCGCGAATAGCATACAAATAGTAATTATGAGCCTTACAAACAACGCACAAAAATCATCCACCGCTTTTAGCCTGCAAGCCACCAAGGGAAACGCGCTAAAGGGCACAGCAGATGTCCCCGGTGATAAATCTATTTCACACCGGTCACTGATGTTCGGTGCCATCGCCCAAGGCCAAACCACGATTTACGGCCTGCTAGAAGGCGAAGACGTCCACGCCACAGCGGACGCCATGCGAAAATTAGGCGCAACAATTAACCGCGATGATAACGGGACATGGCATGTTGATGGCATCGGTCTTGGCAATCTAAAACAACCCCAATCAATCCTTGATATGGGCAATAGCGGAACCTCAACCCGCTTGCTCATGGGATTACTGGCAACGCACCCGATCTCTGCCACGTTAACTGGCGATGCATCCCTAACCAAACGTCCCATGCAACGCATCATCGCCCCATTACAACCCATGGGCGCATCCTTCGAAGCGTCAGAAGGCGGCCGCCTGCCGCTCACTATCAACGGCACAGGCAGTGGCAAACCCACGCACTATCATTTGCCCATCGCATCCGCCCAAGTCAAATCCGCAATCTTGCTTGCCGGCCTCAATGTCGAGGGCACAACCACCGTCGTCGAAGACCACCCAACCCGCGATCACAGCGAAAATATGCTGCGCTTTTTCGGCGCACAAGTCACAACACAATCGCTTGATAATGGCGCAACACAAATCAGTATCGATGGCAAACCAACCTTAACGGGCGGCACCATTCATGTACCAGCAGACCCTAGCTCCGCCGCATTTCCGGTTGTTGCAGCAATCCTGAACCAAGGCTCTGACATTCTATGTAAAAATGTCGGGATGAGCCCAACCCGAAACGGCCTATATAAAACACTCCAGGAAATGGGCGCCGATCTGGAAATGACGAACCACCGCACGGAAGGCGGCGAACATATCGTCGATATCCGCATCTGTGGCTCATCACAATTAGTGGGCATTGATGTCCCCGCCGCGCGCGTACCGTCGATGATCGATGAATTTCCTATTCTAGCCATGGCCGCTGCCTGCGCTGAAGGCACAACCCGCATGACAGGTCTGGCAGAACTGCGCGTTAAAGAAAGTGATCGCCTGCTCGTCGTCGCCGAAGGATTAAAACAATGCGGCGTAAAACTGGAAATGGGCGAAGACAGCCTCACTATCCATGGTACAGGGCAGGCCCCGCAAGGCGGTGCAACCATCAACGCCCATCTAGATCACCGCATCGCAATGAGCTTCCTAATCCTAGGCACCGTTACAAACAAGCCCATTATCATTGATGACGCCAGCCCGATCCTAACCAGCTTCCCGAATTTCGAAGCCCTCATGCAAGATCTGGGCGCGAACATAACCCGTCTATAACGCGATAAAATAGCCTCATATCAACCCCCTTGCCGAAAAACCGACCAGTTGGTATAATAAGAACATCTGCGTTTACGCTCACTTCTGATAACAAACGGATTTCCAATGATGCCTGCTGCTGCTAATGACCAAACACGTTCCGCCGTCGAAGAAAAAGCCATTGCCTACACCAAAAAATTACTATGGCAAAATGGGTTCGAGGGCATGTCCCTGAACGATCTAGTCAAACAAGCTGGCATCTCCAAGGGCGGCCTATTTCACTATTTCCCGAACAAAAAACAATCGTACAAATCGCACTGCAGGAATATTTCGAAGAACACATCATGCAGCGCCTGCACACCCATCTACAGGGCGCTGACAACGCCATGAAACTGAAAGTCGCGCTGATGAATTGGCTGGAGGATACTTATAAAATCTATGACGCCAAACATTTCCGCGAGGGCTGCATGCTGGGTAATCTGGCTTTAGAAACAGCCGACCATGACGAAGACATGCGCGAGACCATAAAATCCATGTTTATATCATGGGAAAATACATTGGTATCCTACCTGCGCCCCATCCACCGCGACGGCAAAATGTTGATGGATGCGCGTCAATTTTCCCGCCTGCTAATCGCCATGTTCCAAGGCATCACCATGACCAGCAAAGTCCACCGCGATAACATCCGCGCCAGCCGCGATTTCCAAGCCTTAGCCGAATATATCGAACGCATGATCGTTGATTAAATGACCTCTGACAGCATTCATATAGGCACCGACGGACAAGCACGCTGCTGGTGGTGCGGCGATGACCCGCTATACCAACATTATCACGACACCGAATGGGGACGTCCCGTTACCGATGACCGCACCCTGTTCGAAAAACTGTGCCTAGAGGGATTTCAAGCAGGCCTAAGCTGGATCACAATTTTACGCAAACGTGAAAACTTCCGCGCAGCATTCGATCATTTTGACATCAATAAAATTGCCCTCTATGACGAAGAAAAAATCCAAACCCTGCTGCAAGACAAGGGCATCATCCGCCACCGCGGCAAGATCGAGGCCACAATAAACAACGCGAAATGTGCTCAGAACATGATCTCTCAACACGGATCCATTTACGATTTTGTTGCGCAATATAAACCAAAAACGCACACATCCCCGCGGACGAAGGCTGATATGAACGGAACATCCGATCAATCGATCGCTCTGTCCAAAGCCCTAAAAAAACAAGGATGGAAGTTCGTTGGCCCCACAACCGTTTATTCATTTATGCAAGCTATGGGGATCATCAATGACCACCTACAAGGCTGCGCTACCCACGTAAAAATAGCGGGTGAAATGCAAACGCGCCCATGATAAAATAAACACCATGACCAAGAAACCTTCTGATTCACAATCCTCTCTTGCCGAAGCATCCCGTTATCGGGCGAAATTCTCTGGCCACGGCAATTCCAAGGGCGCGGCAGGAAAACGCGTTATCAGCTTCGACCCCGAAAACGCCCTCCGGCTGAGCGTACCGGGACAAAATATCGCCATTAACGTCTCCAAAGCAGGCTTCGAAGACTTCACCATCGGCGCAAAATGGGATCAAGCAACCATGCGCCGCCGCGATATATTAGGCAGCTTATTAAAGCTCAATAAAACCTATGACATCGATCTGGATATCGGCTGCTTATACGAACTACAAGATGGGCAGCGCGGCGCTATCCAAGCCTTTGGCGAAAAATGGGGTGCTTACGACACTGCCCCCTTTATCAAGCTATCAGGCGATGAACGCGAAGGCGATGAAGAGGGCTTTGACGAATATCTAACCGTTAACGGGCAGCATTGGCCCGATATCAAACGCATATTAGTTTACTTATATATTTATGACGGCGCATCAAACTGGGCGCAAATCAACCCGCATGTCTATGTTGATGTCCCCGGCGAAGACGATCTTGCCGTGACCCTTAGCGATCATGACAACGTTCTGGATTTATGTGCTATCGGCTTACTAGAAAACGTTCGAGGCAGTATTAAACTAACCAATATCAGCGAATATTTCCCCGGACATGAGGAAATGGATCGTGCTTTTGGCTTTGGCATTGAATGGGCACAAGGCCATAAACGATAACACAGAAAAAATGACCACAGCGCAGCATAACGCAGCAAAGGAACATAATAATGAATGACATTTTAGACACACGATTCGAAGGGCAAAACTACGAAATCAACAAAAATGCCGTTGAATTAGGCGAAGACATCAACCTAATGACCAAAGACCCAACCTTACGCAAAGTCACTGTTGCCGTTGGCTGGGACGCCAAAGAATTCGGCGGCAAAGAAGTCGATGTTGATATCAGCCTGTTCCTGTTAGACCGCGATAACATGACCCGCGACAATCAAGATTTCGTATTCTATAATAATATGGAGGCCTATGACGGCGCCGTCAAACACGAAGGCGACAACCGTATCGGTGCAGGCGACGGTGATGATGAAACCATGTTATTCGATCTACAAGGCATTCCCTTTGACGTGATGCGCATTGTCTTTGTCTATTCCATCTACCGCGGCAAAGAATTATCTCAGGACCTCAGCATGGTGAAAAATTCTTATATTCGGTTGCTCAACAGCGAAACAGACGGTGAAATTTTACGCTTTAATCTGGACGCACATTTTTCCAGCCTCGACGGCACGGCAGCGATCGTCGGATCAATCAATCGCGAGGGTCCCAAATGGCATTTCACGCCATTACTAGAACATACCCCCAATAATCTAGCCGACATTGCAACACAATTTGGCATGAACATTATTCGTCAATAATTCGCATATCATTTCGCATATAATAAGGAAACCCAACCATGACTGCATTATCTTTAGAAGACGCGACAACAGCCGTTTATGAATCACTACACGCCGATAATCAAGATATCGACCTGCATATCGCAAATTTAAAAACAGCTCTAGTTGCAGCCGGTGAAAAAGAATTCATCGCTAATCCCGAAAAACTATCGCAAAACAACCGCGCTGGCCGGAAAATGATGCAAAGCTATTTCAAAAAGCGCGGCGTCAAAGTCACCTTTGCAAGTTAAGCCTTTTCTAAGGCAGGCGGATAAAACGCGGCAGCGTCTTCAACGTTAATCTGAATTTCTTGCTTCAATTCTTGAATAGCTGTTCGCCAAAAATATGCTGCGTCAATGTACGCTGAATTCCCTCAACTTCAATCGGACGCAAAGACGATATACGAAAGCCAACCCATTGCGTTGTATCATATAAATCATCTGATGGATGCTCAGGCATGATCTTCACATCATGCGGAAAATTAAACTGAGCCGCACGATTAAAACACGCTTGCAGCTGTTCTTTTTGACGCGCATTCAAAGGCCGTTCACGAGCAGTCTTAACGCTATAGCTATAAAGAGTCGGCATAATTTTTCCTTGATAAAAGATCATATACTGTAATCAATTATAAAAGTTATGTAAAGAAAATATACTTATACAACAGTAGAATTAATGTGGTGTAGCAAACGCTCAAGCGACATTTCTTTGCACACGCTGCCTTGTTCTTGCGCCGCACGTGGCATCCCATACACTAAACAACTGGCCTCATTTTCAGCCAACGTATACGCGCCCGCTTTACGCAAGGCCAGTAGTCCTGCGGCGCCATCATTGCCCATACCCGACAAAATCATACCTAGGCGATGTTTAACGTCTGTCTGAGCAAAAGATTCAAATAAATAATCAGCCGAAGCAATAAATCCATTCCGCGAAGGTGCATCCCGCAAATCGACCGTCAGCACGCCACCTTTATCTTTGACCTGAAAATGCCGCCGATTATTCGCAAAATAAATTGTATTCTTTTTTAAAACCTCACGGTGCTCAGCCAATTTCACATGCAAATGCGACGGCACAACCATATTCAAACGCGACACCATGTTATCAACATATTGTCTGTTAATATGCTGCACAATAACAACAGGTGGCACATGGCATTTAATATTTGAAAATAAATAACGCAAACGCTCCACCCCACCAGTCGAAGACGCAATTGCTATGCAATCATAGTGCGATACAGGCATTTTCTTTGCTGCACCATCAATCGGCGCAGATACAGAGGAAAATCGTTGCGCGTCACTGCATTTCACATGCTCAATTGCTCTCAGCTTTGGCAATAAATTACCTTTAAAAAAATCATAGCTTTGGCCACCAACATTGACGCCAACAGGTTTAGCCACATAATCAACAGCGCCAAGCTCTAACGCCTGCAAGGTAATATCAGCGCCGCGCTGAGTCAGTGTTGAAACCATAATCACAGGCATCGGGCGCAAGCGCATAATTTTTTCTAAAAATGAAACCCCATCCATGCGCGGCATTTCAACATCCAGCGTAATCACATCGGGATTAACATCTTTAATCATAGCACGCGCTTCATAAGGATCACCCGCTTGCCCGACAACACACATGCGCTCATCGCTTTCGATGGCATCTTTGATAATTTTACGGATCAAGGGACTATCATCCACGATGCCAACCCGTATCTTTTGTTGCATATTAGAAAAGCTCAACATCATCCTCGTATGGTAAATGAGACACCTGATCCAATGCTTTTTTCTCAACCGCGATGATATCTTGCACCTGATCAACTTCTCCGATTGTTCTAAGTAAAACTTTTCCTGTTAAAGGAAAGAAAATCAGGCGCCTGCCTAAATTGCCGCCGACTTCTTCGGCTGTAATGCGCAGATTTTCACGTTGAAAAATCGGCGCGTAAATTCAACATTGCTACGTCCCACATCATGAGATACGCCTCGCAGCACGCGGCCACCGCCAAAAATCTTAATCGTTAATCCATTTTTGCTGCACCTTTTTGATAGAGCGCATTTAGCAAGGTTTCAATCGCGGCACTGCCATAACGAAAAGATTGCGAATACTGGTCGGCCTCAGATTCTGGAATTTCTGGTAGCAAAAAGTGATTCATACCGCCAACTCCAGCATGCAAATCATACGCACACACAGAAATACAAGACCCTAACATCGTTGAAAACGCAATATCATGTTGGCGCGTCCAGTGATAAACTCCAGCCTCGACCGCGACAATATGAGCATCTAAATCATGGTCGTAATATCCGTTTTTCTGATTGTTTCATTAACGTGTTTCACACTGCCCCCATTTATATTGGTTTTTGATAAACCGTTTGGCCGCATAGCTTAAATCCATGACCTTCGGTTACAGAATGCTCCGAATGTCCCAAATATAAAAACCCGCCTGGCACCAACAGATTTTTCATTTTATTGACAAATTCATGCTGCTTGGGCCGATCAAAATAAATCAGCGCATTGCGGCAAAAAATCATATGAAACGGCCCCTTCATTGGCCATTTTTTGGTATTAAAATTCAGGTAATTAAACGACACCATTTGCCGCAACGACGGTTTTACATGGTAAACAAAGTCGGCTTTATCCTTGTTCACATTAAAGTATGTCTGTAAATCTGCTTTGGACATGCCCTTAATCACAGATTGATAAAATTCGCCTTTGCGTGCGCGCGCCAACGCCAAAGTATCAATATCAGTGGCCAAAATTTTTACAGGAAAACGCCCTGAATGCTTTTTTAAAGCATTAGCCGCTGTCATCGCAATGGAGTATGGCTCCGCTCCGATAGAACACCCCGCCGACCAGATCTTTAACCCTTCAGGATAGGTCTGTAAAAACTCTGGAATCGTCGCACCCAAATGATCAAAATGATGATGTTCCCTAAAAAATGCGTAACATTTGTCGTAAGCGAATTCACCAGATGGACAAGTTCCTCCTGCCCATCATGGCTGTGTAGATAAGCAACATAAGATGCAAAACTAGGCATTTGTAATTCCGATAGCCGCTTTGCGATACGGTTTTCAACCATTTGACGTTTACCATCCGCCAAACTAATCCCCGCGACTTCATACAAATAAGCACGAATCGAATCAAAATGTTTAACCGTTAAGGCCGCATAAGAATGCATCAATCCTGTTACCTTCTAGAATTCCTTCCAGTCTGCGTCATCATCGGCATGCTGCCCCGCCCCACTGTACCCAGACGCCGCACTGGCTGCTTTTTTCTGAAGCATCGGCGCAGCAGGTGCAGCTTGACGCGCCTCAGCCAAAACAGTCACACGAGGCTTTTCCGATCTAGATTGCGGCGCGGCTTGATCACTCTCATCAGTCTTAAAGAACGCAATCATATCAGACAGCTCTAATGATTTTTCCTGCATCACCTGTGATACCGATTTACTTTGCTGCGCCATCGCCGCATTTTTCTGCGTCATGCTATCCATATCCATCACAGCCTGATTGAGTTCCTCTAGCTAGTAGCCTGCTCAGAGCTTGCCGTTGCAATTTGCCCGATCGTGTCGGCAACCGTATCTATCGCATCATAAATTTGCTGCAATGAATTCACCGCGTTCGCAACCAAATCAACACCATCACTAACCTGACGAGAACTATCATCAATCAACGCTTTAATATCTTTAGAAGACTGTGCCGAACGTTGAGCAAGAGTTCGGACCTCTTGCGCGACCACCGCGAAACCACGGCCTGCATCACCAGCGCGCGCAGCTTCGACCGCAGCGTTCAAAGCCAGCAAATTCGTCTGGAAAGCGATCTCATCAATCACATTAATGATCTCTGTAATCTTGGTCGAAGATTCATTGATTTTTTCCATCGCTTGGCCCGCATCATTCGCAACACGTGATCCGTCCTCGGCAATTTTACGCGTTTTTGCTGCCGCTGTATTGGCTTCTTTTGCGTTATCGGCATTGGTCTTAACAGTCGAGGTTAATTCCTCCATCGATGCCGCAGTTTCCTCTAGGGTTGAGGCCTGCTGTTCAGCGCGGTTAGCCAACCCTGCAGAGCTTTCTGCCATGTCATCGGAATTACCGCTAACATCAACCGAAATCGCTTTAATCGCACGCGTAATTTCAGACAGCTTATCCGCCGTCGCGTTATAATCATCTTTCAGGCGCTTAAACAGCCCCTGATAATCTGTATCAATGCGCGCTGTTAAATCGCCCTCTGACAAGGCCCGTAAGTTGCTTGCCAAATCATTGGCAACCGTTTCCATGACCTTCGCCAAGTTATTAATACCTTCACTGGTATCAAGGAAGAAACCATCTTTGCCCTCCAAAGCAATTCTATTATTAAAGTCACCCTTAGAGGCCGCTTCGATAATTTCATTAATTTCCTCGGCAATTCTAAGCTCAGCGGTACGATCGACCCACTCGATCGATGTACCAATCCGTTGACCGGATTTCGAAAATGCTGGGCTAGCCGACAGATCAAAAGTACGTCCACCAACTTCGATACGCGTTGAATAAGTACCTTTCAAATTTTCCAACAATTGACGTTGATGCGCCGGATTTTTGTGGAAGATATCAATATTTTTACCCATCAAATTATTAGGATCAAAATTAGATAACTCTTTACGTAGGTCCTCTTGTGCGGCATGGAACATTTTGTCTTGGGATTCATTAATAAACACAATATCAAAATTTTCATCTGCAATCATAATACTGGCTGAAGCACCTTCAACCCCACTACGCGCCAGCAAAGCATGCACCGCATCTTCTCTGAATTCTTGCAATGATCGCGCCATATCGCCAATTTCATTTTGCGCGGCGGTATAAGGAATTTCTTCACGAACATCGCCTGCGACAAGTTTTTCAAGCGAATCTCGAATACGCGTAATCGGAGATATAATTGATCGCCCAACAGAAACCCCTGCAATCACAGCAATAATTAAACTAGCCAATCCCAAAATAACAGCCGTCGTATTCGTCTGTTCTTGCGTTGCAATAAATTCGCTACTTAACAAGCTACTTTTTCCTTAGCATCAGCCTGCAAAACATGAATAGCAGCGCTAATGCTTTCAACATTATGTTGCACCTCCTCATCAATTAATTTTGCACGATTTTCTAAACTAGAAAATGCTTTAGATACGCTATCAACATAAGCGCTATGACTGGATAAAATAGAATCCAGCATATCACGACGATCAGATGAGCTAATCATGTCATCTAAAGACGCCAGCTTTTCTTTATAAGCATCCATATATTCATAAAATTCACGTTTATCTTCTGGTGCTTTGGCAAACAAATATTTAGAGGCTTTCAAACGCCCCATAATAAAATCTTCACCAGCAAAACCTGCAAAACCAGCGACACGATAATCACCATCTTGATAAGCGCTGTGCGCAATCTGCGATGTCAGCTCACGAATGTAGGACCCTTGTTGCAACATTTGTCCTTCGACTAAACCATCAGTTTGCTTAATATTATCCTCAACAGCGGCAATACCAGACTTCATAGCGCGAATATCCTCTTTGATCATCCGTAACTGTTTTTGTTCCTTAGCGCCGGTAAAAATGGTTTCTGTTTCAGCTAATTCCTGATCGATAATTTGATAATCTTCGCGGATGTCTTTTAAAATTGTTGGATCTTCAGAACTGATCCAAGTCAAAATATTACCCTGAACCTCAGTCGTTTTATACAGCAGGTCACTGGCTAAATCGGTCCCATGTGCCAACGTATTATATTTATCAAATTTATGACGAATAACTTTAAGGCCACTAAATCCGACCGCAACAATCACAAATAACAGCAGCAAATTAATGGCTAAACTGGCATAGATTTTTGTACTGATTTTTAAGTTTTGTAGCTTCTGATACATGATATTAGGCCTCCTGCGCCAATGATGTGGATTGAGGAATAGGCAGATTATCGACCACATCCCCATCAAAAAGTTTTTCAATATTAACCAAAGTCACCATACGTTCTCCGGTGGCGACCAGCCCGTCTAAATACTGGACATCAATCATTAAGTCGCCAACGGGTGGCGGTTGAATCTGTGACGCATCAACAGTCAAAATATCCGATATCGCATCAACCAACAGACCGATTGTGCGCTCACCCATTTGTGCCATAATCACAACATGACGGTCACTCACCTGTGTCATCTGCCCTGAAAAGCGAGCGCGCAAATCAAACACCGGCACGATATTTCCGCGTAGATTTGTAACGCCTTTGACAAAAGGTGGCATATTCGGCAAAGGCGTTGTTTTCATCCAGCCGCGAATTTCCTGCACCGTTAAAATCGGCGTGCCGTATTCCTCTGCGTCGATCGTAAAGGTTATATATTGCTGGTTCGCATCAACGTTGCCGTCACCTAACAAAGCATCCAGATCATGCTGCACAACATCAGGGCTGGCTGTGCTATCAGCGCCTCATCCGGCAAAAACAAGCCGACATCATCATCCGCAGAAAAATCAATATCCTCAGATTGAGTCATTATTCTCTCCCTATCATATCTGTTCGCATGGTTTCATGTTCGTCACGATCCTCTACCGACAAGGCATCGATATCTGCGTTATCTTCAGCAGCTACGTTGCTCTCGCGCGTGTAATGTTCGATGTCTGTTAAAGCTTTTAAATTTTTATCTTGTGTGCACAAATCTCGTAAATCGACATGCGTTTGCATATCGCTGATGCCGGTAATATCCAAAATCAACGCTACATCACCATTCCCCAAAATCGTAGCCGCAGAAATACCGCCAACCGCATTGAAATTCGTTTCCAAACTTTTAATCACCACCTGTTGCTGCCCCAACACGTCATCAACCATTACAGCAATCCGGTCGCCTTCGTCGCTTTCCAGCAAAATAAGCAAAGCCTCATCCGGGGCAGTAATCGCATCATCAATACAAAAAATGTCATATAGCGGAACAATACGCACATATTGACCGCGCGCCCGAATGATGGAAACGCCTTGTGTCAGTTTCGCAACCGCATCACGCCCAGGCTGAAAGCTTTCAACAATATTAACGGTCGGCAAAACAAATCGCTGCGACCCGACGGAGACAATCATCCCATCCATCACCGCCAAAGTCAGCGGCATAGACAATGTCATTTTGCAGCCTTCACCAGGGGTAGAAGCCACCGAAATACGCCCGCCCATCGTCGTCACATTTTTCTTCACCACGTCCATACCAACGCCGCGGCCTGAGACCTCTGACACGGTTTCAGCTGTCGAAAATCCGGCCTTAAAAATCAGATTATCGATATCTTGCGGTGATAGATTTGCATCCTCAGGAATAAGCCCCTGTTTCTCAGCTTTGGCCATGACAGCATCACGATTAATCCCTTGACCATCGTCTTCGACCTCAATCAAAATGCGGCCTGATTTATGACGCGCTGATAAGAATATCGTCCCTTGCTCAGATTTGCCTGACAGCTTACGTGTGTCAGGATCTTCAATGCCATGGTCAACCGAATTTCGGATCATATGCGTCAACGGATCAACTAAATTTTCCAAAACAGTTTTATCGACTTCCGTTTCCTCGCCTGCTGTTTCTAAAACAACGTTCTTTCCGCACAAAGCAGACACTTCGCGAATAATCCTAGGCATCCGCGTAAAGACCGATTTAATCGGTTGCGCCCGAACTGCCATAACGCTTTGCTGCAGATCACGCATATGACGGGATAAATTTTCAATGTCTTCGTTTAACTTTCCGCCAACATCCATCGGAAGCCAGCGTGCTTGTTCTTGCAACATAGATTGGGCAATCACCATTTCACCGACCAAATTCACAAGATGATCAATCCGATCCAGATCAACCCGAATGGATTGAGACTGCGATTGCGCATTATGCCCACTGGCTTTGACTTTTGGCTCCTTCGCACTGGGCGAAGCGCGATCTGCGACAGGCGCAGCGCTTTGTGTTGTAGTCTCATCCAGCAAAGGCGTAAGCGTTAAATCACAAATATCTTCAACAAAATCAAAGACCTCTCGCACGTCATCTTCACTGACCGGTGCGTTTAATGTAATGACCCAGCGACAATAAATACGCTGCGGATCAAAGTCCGAATAGGCGGGAAGCTCATCCAGCATTGCCTCGACCGTGCATTCACCAAGATCAAACAAGGCCCGCAACAAAAACAAAGGATCATTCCCACTGCTAAGAACCTCGTCATGCGGTGTAAAATCAATGCGCCACCCGATTATCTCACCAGAATCGGCATGATCTTGGCTGGCTTCTTGCTGAGCCGCGCCGCCATCATCCGATCCCAAAACGCCCTGCACAATTTTGGACAGCGATTCCAGCACGTCCTGTCCATAATCGGCGGGAATAGGATCGCCATTTTGCTCATACGCGATCATATCGGCCACAATATCATTCGCGTAAAGGAACAATGTACACATCTCGCGATCGGGCGTAATGACGCCTTCACGAACCAGATCCAGTGTCGTTTCAAATTGATGTGAAAACGAAACAACCGCGTCAAACCCAAAAGCACCAGCTCCGCCCTTAATCGAATGAATGGCGCGAAAAACCTGATTAACCGTCGCGTCATCCAACGTCCCATCCAACATCAAGCTCAGCCCGTCTTCGGCCTCTTGGATGCGGTCTTCGCATTCTTCGAAATATGTTTGCTTAAATTGTTCCATTATTCTTTAATTCATTGATTTGGTCTAACCGGAAACTTTCTTAACAACGGCCAGCAATTTCTCTGGGTTAAACGGTTTCACAATCCAGCCCGTCGCCCCAGCGGCACGCCCCGCATCTTTTTTCTCGCGATCGGCCTCCGTCGTTAACATCAAAATCGGTGTCGATTGATAGGCAGCATGCGCGCGCAATGTTTTAATCAAAGTCAGCCCATCCATATTGGGCATGTTTAAATCTGTAATCACCAAGTCTGCTTTTTGCTTGGCTAACACCCCCAGCGCCAGCTTACCGTCTTCTGCCTCGACCACGTTATAACCGGCATCGCGGAGCGTATAACCGACCATATCCAGCATGGTTCTTGAATCATCTACGATAGCAATAGTTAACGACATTCAATGGTTCCTTTCTGTTTAAAAAACGCGTCCAATCCCAAATCCACGATCGCTTCATTCAACGAAGAGGACACAATCAGCTCAGCGCTCTCAGCCTGAGCCGACACAAAAGCAGCCAGTACTTGCACACAGCTAAACGACGCGCGCTCAACATAGGATAAATCCAATTTGGAATTGTCATCTGAAGTATCTATAGCCAATAACGCCTGATATAAATCCGGCGCATAAGCATGATTCCAGACCTCTGAAATTTGATTTTGATGCATTGCATTAATCCCTGTTCACACAAGAATTATCATACTAAAATACACCCATGGATAACAAACTTTTCAACAATTCAACATACAGTTGAAATCTTTTCAGCTAAAAAACAAAGAAAATCACGATAGGAAATAAGTAAAAATGAGAAAATGGAATCAAAATGCTATCTAAGCCGACAACAACTTACGATCCTTGAAAAAGCCGACAGCAGCCTGATACTCTGCTTCAATCGTACTTAAAATTTGCGCACGGGTTTGAGAATCTTTTTCTTCCATTTTTGTGCAATTTCACAAATGCGGCGCATAGGCTCTGCCCCGACGCCAGCAGCCGTTCCTTTTAAAGCATGGACAATATTCACCCAATCTTCATCCTGCCCTTTGCCTTCACAAAATGGCTTTAAATTTTCAATTTGTTGCTGAGCTTGCTGCACAAATAAATGAATCATTTCGCGCACAAAATCATCGTCGCCCATAGAGTTTTGCTGTAAATTCGTTAAATCAACCGGAGGCAATTTATGCGTTTCAGGTAATCGCCCCTCCTGATTCATAGCGTCATTATCTTGACCCGTCTTCGGCGCAGACATAAAATCATTTAACGTCTCTTGCCGCTCATGTTGATGCTCATCAAAATCAATCCATTGGCTTAACTTTTGTTGGAACGTGTTTTTATCAAATGGTTTACCAATATGTTCATCCATTCCGCACGCAAAGCAATGCTCAATATCGTTTTTCATGACATTTGCTGTCATCGCCACAATCGGAATCCTACGAACGTCTGGATTATCGCACTGGCGAATTTTTTGGGTAGCTGTGTATCCATCCATTTCCGGCATATGGCAATCCATCAAAATCAGGTCATATTCTCCGCTCATGGCCGCTTCGACAGAGGCAATACCATTTTCAACAATGTGATAATTGTGGATACCTAAATTTTTAAGAAATTTACGCATAAATAAAATATTCATTTCCTGATCTTCGGCCAATAAAATTTTAGCTTTAGACAACGGAATACGATCACAATATTCATCTACTGGAGTTTGTAGGCTATTTTGATGTTGATCATCGACACGACCAGGATCTTCTGCCACAGGCAAGCTTATCTCGAACCAAAACGTTGAACCTAATCCCTGTATACTTTGAACCCCCATCGTTCCAGACATAGCTTCGATTAATTCACGCGTGATCGCCAAGCCCAGTCCGGTTCCACCATAACGACGCGTTGTTGATGCATCACCTTGTGTAAATTTATCAAAAATTTTGTCCATGCGATCTTCGGGAATACCGATCCCTGTATCTTGAACTTCCGCACGCAAAACCAAATCATGGCCATCATCCGCGTTAATATCAATTTTAACATTGATCGCACCAGTTTCTGTGTAACGAATGGCGTTATTCACTAAATTTATCAAAACCCGAGATAAACGCAAAGGATCTCCCACCACGTAAACAGGGTCTAAATCATCAAATGACGTCCAATGTAACGCTAATCCTTTTTCTATCGCCAAAGGATGCAAACCGGTTAATGTCGTTTGCATGAGATCATATAAATCAAAGGCAATGTCTTCGAACTCGACTTCACCAGCTTCAATCTTGGATAGATCCAAAATATCATTAACTAATTTCAATAAATTATGAGAAGATTTATCAACAATATCAATCATTTCATCATATTCTTGATCCGCAAAATCATGTTTAATGATCTGCATAATTCCAACAATACTATTAAGAGGCGTCCGCAATTCATGGGACATATTTGCTAAAAATTCAGATTTTGCGATATTCGCCTGTTCTGCTTGCTCTTTGGCGGTAATAAGTTCTTCAGCCTGCTTCCGAGATAAATGATCGGCTTGATCACGTTCTTCCATGATTGCCTGAAACGCACGTGCAAAATCACCAACCTCATCATCACGATCTAAAAATGGAATTTCGAAAATTTGCCGCATATACCATTTTTGCTTCAGATACGTTGTAAACTGACCAATAGGGCGAATACTCCCTGCCCAAAGCCATAACCCAACAAATAAAAACAAAGCACTAAATAAAACCATATTCACGTACATAAACAAATGAATACTGCGGATACCTTTTTGTAAAATTTGTGTTTTATACTCAAGCTGAGTGTTAATAATAACAGATAGCGTATCTAAATTATTATTAATCTGTAATGCTAATTTTTGCGCATACTCATCCCATAAAACCATCGCATCAGAATATGCATCCACGCGCATCAAATCATACATTTCCTCCATCACACCGTTTAAAGATTGTAAATCACGCTCTATAGCCTGTGTTACCTCTTTGAACAAAGCCGGGTCTTGCCCCGCGATCAGAGCCAAGTCCTCATAAACAATATCTCTATAGTGAATAAGTGTGTTGCGATTAGTTAACAAAGAATCGGCATGACGCAAAGCAGGAAAAACCTTTACCCCGGCCATATATTGGCTAGCGTGCAATAAAATATTCCCATGCAAGACATGACGAACGTTTTGCTTGCGAATTAAATCAACACTTTCACTTTCGACGCGAGAAATTTGCACCAAAGAAACAAAAATAACGCCAACAAATAGCACCATCAAAATACAAAAAGACACAATAATTTTTTGTGAAATACGGATCATACAATTTCTCTTTAGGGCACAATAACGCAAGCACAAGACCTGCGCACTCATAAGAAATTATCCCCATAACTTCTTAGCATGCTCTAAAATTGTAATGTATTTTCGTAAACAAGGCACTAATAAACAGCGTCTTAAGCTAAATATTGCATAGTCCTGTAACCTAAAATTTTATATCTGCAGTAATTGCATATTTAAAAAGATAGGCCTATATCTAGAAAATATAGAAAGCAAAGTGCCATGAAAAACCCATTCAAAAACATTGATTTCAAAAAAATAAAATCTCTGGTTAAAAAACCATCCAAACGGTTATTTTGGGCATGGATTGCTTATCAGGCGATAAAAGGGACGTTAACAACGTCCCTCATCTGGATTCCATTATTCTATGCATGGATTCATCACAGCTAATACATAACGTTAAAACGCTACGTTAATAACATTATCGCTCACACGGCTTTTCCGCTCCATAGCACGGCAGTCACCAATAATATTATTTTGCTCGCACTGCCCGCAAACCATCTCTGTTAACAGATGATGTGACTGACATTGCGCCTGCATCAAACGACATAAATCATACGCAAGCGTATCTTTATGTTCGAAATAGCTAACCGCATAATCTAATAGCTCATTCATATAATCTAAATCTTCATTCACCGCCGAAATGCGCGCGTACGACGTATTCTTATCGTTGATACGAGATAGCGGCAATTCATGAACAGCCAATGCATAATCATCAAAAATACGATCACACTGCATCTTAATCACACTCATCATAGGCGATGCCTGCAAATACGGAGCTAAAACCCCACGCACAGCAATCGCAATAGCAAGCAAGGCTTCATCAGATCCTAAATCACTAATTACACCGCTTAACGCATAAGCATCTTCATCCGATAAGTTATTCGCAGATAAGATGTCATTAATAATAAATGGAACTTGTAAATCATTCATAACGTTAAAAATATCTGCGTTTTCATGGTAAAGACCTCCCTGTTTTGCGTCCTTGAGATCACTGTTAAACTATAAAAGTAAACGAATTCTTAACGGCACTTGAATTTTTGCAAAAAATCGCCCTATAACCATAAGGATAGTAAAAGAGTAAACCCCAACTATAGCAAGAAAACACTCAGCCCCTATGGTCGCCTGCATTAAAAGCCTAACCTTTCATGGCGTTGATATCCGCCCCGTCGATGTCGAAGTCCAAATCGCCAATGGGCTACCATCCTTTACCATTGTCGGCCTGCCCGATAAAGCCGTCGCAGAAAGTAAAGAACGCGTGCGTGCGGCCCTTCATGCGCTTGGCATTGGCCTGCCACCGAAAAAGCTAACCGTTAACCTGGCACCAGCCGACCTCACCAAAGAAGGCAGCCATTTCGATCTGCCCATCGCGCTTGGCGTCATGAGCGCCATGAACATCATCGATCAAGAAGACATCAGCAATAGCTTGGTTCTGGGTGAGCTATCCCTAGATGGTAGCATTCGTAAAATTAACGGCATCTTACCCGCCGCCATGCACGCTGCAGGCCATGATATGGGGCTAATTTGCCCCGAAAGCTGCGGCGCAGAGGCCGCATGGGCAGGGGATCTGGATATCATCGCCGCGCCACATTTATTACCGCTTATGAACCATTTCAAAGGCACACAGCTCCTCCCCGCCCCAAACCAAACAACCCCTATCGCCAATGATACGCTCTATCCCCACGACATGAGCCACATCAAAGGCCAAGAAAGCGCTAAACGCGCCTTAGAAATTGCAGCCGCTGGTGGTCATCACATGCTCATGATCGGCCCGCCCGGATCGGGAAAATCAATGCTGGCGAAAACCATGCCGTCCATCCTACCCGCGATGAATGCGCAAGAGGCCTTAGATATCTCGATCATTCATTCCCTCGCCGGTACGTTGCCCGAAAACGGGCTGTTAACGACGCGTCCGTTTCGCGATCCACATCACTCCGCATCCTTGCCCGCACTGATCGGCGGCGGCCATAAAGTCAAACCAGGGGAAATTTCCCTTGCCCATAATGGCGTTTTATTCTTAGACGAACTACCAGAATTCGCCCGCGCCACACTGGAATCACTGCGCCAGCCCATAGAAAACGGTGACGCCGTCATTGCTCGCGCCAATAACCACGTTCGCTACCCAGCGCAATTTCAGCTAATTTCTGCCATGAATCCATGCCGCTGCGGACATTTAGGCGATACCGATCTAGAATGCACCAAAGTCCCGCGCTGCGCCGCCGATTATCAAGCTAAAATATCAGGCCCTATGCTCGATCGTTTTGACATTATTATCGACGTACCCGCTGTTAGCTTCCAAGATTTACAAGGCCCCGCCGGGGAATCATCAAAAACCATATCCCAGCGCGTCCAAGCGGCGCGCCATATTCAACAAGAACGCGCCACCCGCCATGCGCCCACTAACGAAAACAACACCATCACAGCCCCCATCACGCCCGCGCCGATGGCAGCTATCTAGAGGCCATTGCACCACTAAGCAACGATGCACAGACTTTATTAAACAAAATCTTTGAGCAACATAAATTCTCTGCCCGTGGTTATCATCGCTTATTACGCGTCGCCAGAACCATCGCCGATTTAGACGAAGGCCCTGAAACAATCACGGATCAGCACCTTGCCGAAGCCTTTAGCTATCGCCGCACGCAACTTAGCTAAGGCCTTTAAAAATCGTCACCAAACCACAAAAAATTAACCATTTGTTAATAAATCAAGCAATATCAAAGCCTTAATAGCATTCACATAACATTTTATTAACCTTTTCAGCCTATGATTAGTGAAACAAACACATAATTATAGGCTTGAAAACAACAATGAGTTCATTAAAAGACAGCTTTAAAACCGTCGCCCAAACCGCTCAAACTGCGGCACAATGGGGTAGCTTGTCTCAGCCTGGTTTTCAATCTCCATTTTCGAATAACCAAGATCAAACCCCGAAACATGAAGAAAGCCTTCTAACAAGCCTAACAAGTGGCAAAACATCATTCAAAGTTAACGCAACAGCGACTGTAAATCCCAATACAACAATTAATAACAATGTCGGCGCACAAGCCAATATTGCAAAACAATCCGCACAAAGCGTACAAGCCCAAACCCAATGCGTCAAAGGCCAAATCACAAGCACAATCCAAGAAGCACAACGCCAGGTCCACGTTGCCATGAAAGAGACCGGCAACGCAGGAAGCGCTGTTTTCATGAACACAGCCTCGGCACAAAGCGATGTAGCCACTGCGGTCACATCCACAACCAGCGGCATCACACAATTATTGGATGCCTGTTCCGATCTACGTAATACAAAAGATTCTCAAAAAATTATTGCCGAAATCTCAGACGCTTTACGCGCAAAATCAAGCTCCCCATCATCGAACAGCCTCAAAGGCCCCGGCGAAGAAACACCACAAATTGTCGATACAGGCATTGATTGGAATCATTTTCTTGAACAACACGATCTTGAAGAATTAATGGCCATTGATCCTGAAGATCCACACCAATTACCTGAATGGCAAGAATTAGATAATATTGAACATACAGCCAAGCAAACACTTGCTCAGTCCCAAATCGCCAAAAACGAGGCCGATACAGACATTACCGTTGATCCTGAATACTATTGTAGTCTTACGCAAAATTATCTCGACGCGATTGAGGCTTGCCGTTTTGAAAACTTAATTCCTGATGAAACCGTTGCAAAGGTATTAAAAGCACCAGAAGCAGAAAATATTATGCAAGCGCCTCAAAATGTCATACAGCAAACCATGACAGTATAATCCAACAGAGCAACAAGAGACTATACAACGGTTAATTGATTAGTTATCATGCCTACAGTCCGTGGTTTTTTTATAAAAATGGTTTAATTCGTGTATAATTCTCACTCTAACGACAGAGCCTCCGAAATTTCGCAAAAAGCTCTTAAGCGCATTACAGAACATGGCCTGCCCATGCTTCCAGCGATTTATGAAGTCTGGTACGTTCATTTTTCCGGAGAAAACCCTGAGCTATCTCATGCCATTCAATTAATTGACATGGACAAAAGCCAAACATTTGATCGTAACAATTGCCTAGAAATTTACGAAAAATTCTTAAGCCAAAACGAACAAGCCGAAAATGTACGCGAAGCCGGCAATCAAGTACAAACAACGATTAGTAATTTAAATACCTTAGTCAAAGACGTCCATAATACGACAGCAGACTATAACGAAAATCTAACCAATTTATCGAACAAATTAGACCAAAATTCATACTCACAAGATGAAATCCAGGGCCTTGTTAAAACAATTGCTACGGATACCACCACGATCTTACAAAAAATAAACGCTTAGAAAATGAGCTTGAAAAACAGGCCTCCATGATGGTAAATCTGCAGCGTGACCTAGACCGTGTTCGCCAAGAGGCTCTGACAGATGCTTAACAAATGTCGCCAATCGCAAAGCCTTCGATCAACAAATCATCAAGATGATAAGCCTAAGTGAAAAAGACAATAACATGACTTTTTCACTTATTTTAATGGATATCGATCATTTCAAAAGCTTCAACGACAATTATGGCCACCAAGTCGGAGACCAAGTTCTACGCTTAGTTGCCCGTACATTGCTAGACGGGATCAAAGGCCGTGACTTTGTCGCGCGTTATGGCGGTGAAGAATTTGCCATTTTATTACCAGATACAAACCAAAATGCCGCCCAACAGGTTGCCAACGCACTGCGCAACGCTGTCGCCAACAAACAAGTCGTCAATAAAAACAGCGGCAAAAAATGGGGCGCATTACTTTATCTGGCGGCGTAACAGAATTTTTCACAGGCGACAGCCACGAGGATATCGTACAACGCGCTGACAGCGGTCTTTACGAAGCTAAAGAAAAAGGGCGCAACCGCATCTGCATGGCCAAAGTCCAAATTGCCCGGAACTAACAGCCATCCACGCATAAAGCAATCGCACCGTCTTAAAACCATTGCCTTTATCGGTAAAAAACGCCTATTGTCTGACAATGACAAGTGATCCTCTCAACACATCCGATGACCTGCCAGACTATTGTCAGGGGCTAAACGAACAACAAAATCTAGCTGTACAAACGCTAAACGGGCCTGTGTTGGTGCTAGCGGGCGCAGGAACAGGCAAAACCCGCGTATTGACCACGCGCCTTGCCCATTTACTGGAAACAGGCACGGCTTATCCTTCACAAATTTTAGCCGTCACATTCACGAACAAAGCCGCTCAAGAAATGAAAGAACGGGTAAGCGCCCTGCTGGGCGGTATGTCCGTTGAGGGCTGGTGGCTTGGCACATTTCACGCTCTCGCCGCACGCATGCTGCGCCGACACGCCGATTTAGTCGGCCTTAACCGAGACTTCACAATCTTAGACCCCGATGATCAAATCCGCTTGCTTAAACAAATTATGGAAGCACACGGCGTTGATACAAAAAATGGGTTCCCAAAGCCCTGATTTCGGTGATTGATCGCTGGAAAGACAAAGCATTGCTCCCCGATGCCATCACAGCAGATGAAGCTGGCGATCTGGCGAATGGTCAAATGACTAAGCTCTATAAAGCCTATCAAAATCGTCTACGGGAAATAAACGCCTGCGACTTCGCCGATCTTTTGCTGCACACAATTACAATCTTCAAAGATCCCGCCAACGCTATGGTATTAGATGAATATCACCGCCGTTTTCGCTATATCATGGTCGATGAATATCAAGACACCAATACGGCGCAATATCTGTGGCTACGCCTGCTAGCGCAAGGATCGAAAAATATTTGCTGCGTCGGTGATGACGACCAATCCATTTACGGTTGGCGCGGCGCCGAAGTCGGCAATATTCTAAAATTCGAACAAGATTTCCCCGGTGCAAAACTCATCCGCTTAGAGCAAAATTACCGTTCAACCAATAATATATTGCGCGCCGCAGGCGGCGTTATTGCGCACAATAGCGATCGCCTAGGCAAAGAGCTCTGGTCCGAGGCCGGTGACGGCGATAAAATCACCGTTATAGGTCTATGGGACGGAGACGCCGAGTCTCGCTGGGTTGGCGAAGAAATCGAACAGCTTCAGCGCAAGCAAACTTCGCTCAGCGATATAGCGATCTTAGTGCGCGCAGGCTTTCAAACCCGTGAATTCGAAGAACGTTTTATCAAGCTTGGCGTCGCCTACAAAGTCGTCGGCGGCCAGCGTTTTTACGAACGCGCCGAAATCCGCGATGCCCTAGCCTATTTACGGGTTACAGCACAGCCACTTGACGACCTAGCATTAGAACGCATCATCAACAAACCCAAACGATCCATCGGCGCACAATCCATCCAAAAATTATACGCCCATGCCCGCCATCACGGGATGAGCCTATACGACGCCATTTTAGACCTCACCCAAACCGATGAGCTTACCAAACGTTTAAAAAGCGCCTTAATGAAAGTCATCGATGACTTTTCTCGTTGGCGGTCGTTATTGGATACAATGCACCACGCCGAACTCGCCGCACAAATTCTAGAGGAAAGCGGCTACATGGCTATGTGGCAAGCAGACAAAGCTCCCGATGCCCCTGGGCGCGTGGAAAACCTGAAAGAATTCGTATCCGGCATGCAAGAATTTGAAAACATGGCTGAATTTTTAGAACATGTTGCCCTCGTTTTTGAAAACCAACAAGCCAACGACCAAGACAGCGTCACAATCATGACCTTACACGGTGCCAAAGGATTAGAATTTGACACTGTATTCCTTCCCGGCTGGGAGGAAGGGCTATTCCCATCCCAGCGTACAATGGATGAAAACGGCATAAAAGGCTAGAAGAAGAACGCCGCTTAGCCTATGTCGGGATTACCCGCGCCCGCAAAAAGCCTACATATCCCATGTAGGAACGCGCCGCATGTTCGGCAGCTACGTCAACGCCCTGCCTTCTCGTTTTTTGGATGAATTACCGCCTGAAAACATTGAACGGGAAAATGCAATGGCCATGGCACAGCACGGCAGATCAAACCATTGGGACTCTAGCGGCTTCCAAGGATATACAGCATACTCCAAGCCAATACAAACCAGACAGTCTGCCCACAAACCCCAGCAATCCCGCACAGAAAACGGTGATATCCTGGCTCGCAATGACCGCGTATTTCATACCAAATTCGGCTATGGCACCATCGTCAACATCGAAGGCCATAAGCTAGATATCAAATTTGAAACCAGCGGGCTAAAACGTGTTATGGACAGTTTTGTAGAAAAACAGTGATAGTCACATATGGCTCTGGACTTAAATGCCGCGGCGTTTTAAACTCTTGCTCGAACATTATCCTTTAACATGGGCTTAGCTACAAACACATGACAAGACAAAAAACAATTATCATTTTCGGGGGCACAGGCTTTATTGGCCGTCACATTGTTAAACATCTTGCTGCACAAGGCCACATCATCAAGGTCGCAACGCGCATCCCTGAATCCGCTTATTTCCTAAAACCAGATGGTGATGTCGGGCAGATTGTCCCCATAACATACGATATGCACGACTATGACAGCATCGCAACAGCAACAGCCGACTGCAATATCATCATCAACTGCATCGGCATTTTATATGAACGTAAAAAACAACATTCAAACGCATTCATGCCGATTTAGCCGAATCGATCGCCACAGCGGCTGCGATCAATGGTGCGCAACGCCTGATCCATATTTCCGCACTTGGCGTTGACACAGCGCAATCACAATATGCACAAAGCAAACTCAACGGCGAGCAACGCGTATTAAAAGCCTTCCCAAAGGCAACCATTCTACGCCCCAGCGTTGTATTTGGCGCCAATGATAGCTTTATCAATAAATTCGCGCGCATGGCACAAACTATGCCCTTTTTACCGCTGATCGGTGGCGGAAAAACACGCTTTCAACCCGTTTATGTCGGCGATGTTGCCGAAGCTGTCATGAAAGCGATAACATTACCCGAACAAGGTGAAAGCTCACCCCTTGGGAAAATTTACGAGCTAGGCGGCGCAGAAATCTTGTCATTCAAAGACATCTACGAAAAAATATTTACCTATACTGCGATGAAAAAGAAATTAATTTCGCTTCCGTTTGGCTTTGCCAAATTTATAGCTGGCTTTATGAACTTACTGCCTAATCCGATGCTGACCCCCGATCAGGTAGAAAGCCTAAAAACCGATAATATTATCAGCACAAACGCAAATCAACTAAGTGATTTAGGCATCGAACCCACAGCCATGGATACTATACTGCCTAGCTATCTGATCACATATAAACCAGGTGGTCGGTTCGGTGACTAACCCACAATAATAAATGAGTTTTTCTGCATGAAACATTTTTTTCGATCCTTTTACTTTGCATCCTATCGGGACTGATCCCAGCGAATGCACAAGCCGCTCGCGAGGCCGATATTGCCCTGGTTGTCAATGATAGCGTCATTTCAAAAATGGATATCAATAATCGTCTGAATTTAATTATTGCCTCAACCAGAATGCCCAATACGGCGGAAAGCAGAAAAAAACTACTGCCACAAATCACTGAAACCCTGATTATTGAACAAATCCAAATGCAAGAAGCAAAAATCAAGGAATCGAAATTAGTGACAGTGACATTGATGCAGAGTTCAAAAATCTAGCCGCATCAAACAAAATGTCACCTGAACAATTCACAAAAATGCTACGCCAAAGCAACGCCTCTGTATCCAGCCTGCGCGATCAAATCAAAGCACGCCTTAGCTGGACTAAAGCCTTCAGCAATGAATTACGCGGACGCATTACCATCAGCAACACAGATATCGATGCCTTTATCCAGCGCATAAAAAATAATTTAGGCAAAACCGAATACCTGCTGGCAGAAATTTTCTTACCCGTTGACGATCCCAAACAAGACCGCAACGTTAAACAGCTGGCCTATAAAATCGTCAGCGACATTGCTGAAAACAGGCGCCTTTCGCTGCCGTGGCCCGTCAGCTATCCAAGGCACCTGGCGCTGAACAAGGCGGCATGATTGGCTGGGTAACCGAAGATCAATTAGACCCTGACATCAACAAAGTCCTCGCGCAGATGCCCGCTAAAACCATGAGCCAACCCCTGCGAGCTTCAGACGGGTATCATATTTATTACGTACATCAAAACCGTAAAATCACCGAAGCCAGCATCCCGCCGCGTGATAAAATTCATCAATCTTTATTTGGTCGTCGCGCTGAACGCGCCAGCGCCAACAAGCTACAAAACCTGCGCAATTCTGCTTATATCGATAACCGCATGACGGATAAGTAAACAAGCGCCACGTCCATGTTCGATCCCTCAAACCTGCCCACCGTCAAAGAAGTCATCGTATCCACGGGGCTACAAGCAGAGAAAAAGTTTGGACAAAATTTTCTATTAGATACCAATATCACGGATAAAATCGTCCGTTGCGCCGACAATCTAACTGACACGCATGCCATTGAAATCGGCCCTGGACCAGGCGGTCTGACGCGTTCATTACTCGCCAGTCAGGCCACCAACGTCACCGCCATTGAATTCGACCCCCGCGCGGTTCATGCCTTAGCCTATTTACAACAAGCCGCGCCCGATCGCTTTCACCTGCACCAAGCCGATGCCCTGCAAATTAATCTCATGGATTTAGTGCCTGCGCCCCGTGCCATTGTCGCTAACCTGCCCTATAATGTCGCAACGCCGCTTGTCACAAGCTGGCTGTCACAAATCGCCGAACATGGCAAAAACGCATATACTGGCATGACGCTGATGTTCCAAAAAGAAGTCACCGACCGTATAGTCGCTGAGCCAAACAGCAAGGCTTACGGACGTTTATCGATTATTTGCCAATGGTTATGTGAGGTTGAACAAAAATACGTCCTCCCGCCCGAGGCCTTTAGCCCGCCGCCCAAGGTGAAATCAGCCATTGTCCACTTTAGACCACGCGTCCTGTCGGGCGATCAACCTGCGTTCAAAGCTGTCGAGGCCGTAACCGAAGCAGCCTTTGGCCAGCGCCGCAAAATGATCCGGCAAAGCCTAAAACGCTATAGTCAGGGAATAGAAAAATTAGGATTAGACCCAACGGTCCGTGCAGAAAACCTAAGCGTTAGCGATTATATTGCCCTTGCCAAAATTGGCCCTAACACAGAAGAAACGCTATAAACCGTTAATCAAATCACGTACAAAATCGGACATGCCTTTGGATCGGCGGCGTTTTAAACGTTCTCCGTCTAAAATCATTTGCGCACGGCTAATCGCTTCATCAATATCGTCATTAATAATCACGTAATCATATTCGGCGTAATGCGACATCTCATCAGCGGCTTTGGACATACGGTGGCTGATTTGTTCATCCGTTTCTTGCGTATTACGGGATCGATTGCGCAAACGCCCCTCTAAAACTTGACGCGATGGCGGCAAGATAAAGACTTTAACCACATCATCAGCGGCAATATCAGATAATTGTTGCGTCCCCTGCCAATCGATATCAAACACAATATCTTGGCCGGCATCCAACGCCTTTTCAACCGCCGCCCGCGGTGTGCCGTAATAATTATCAAACACTTTCGCGTATTCCAGCATGTCACCATTATCAATCATAGTGCGAAATTCATCGATCGATACGAAATAATAATCTTTGCCATGGACTTCACCAGCGCGGCGCGGACGCGTAGTCGCCGAAATCGATAACTCCATATCAGGATTATTTTCCAACAAAGCCCGCGTAATCGTTGTTTTCCCCGCACCAGAGGGCGAAGACATAATATACATCAAACCACGGCGAGATAATCTTTTGCTCAAAATGACATTCCTTCAATCACGGGATCAACCAACATTACCTATCGTAAACAGATTAGTTCCACGGTCAAGCCCCTTAAATAATAGGCTTCGCAGAAAATAACGCTTCCATTTTAGGATAAAAATCGTTAGGTAAAGACAGCAACTTACCCAAACGGGACTAATAAAGAGAACAATATATGCGCCAGAATTTAAGAAACATCGCAATTATCGCCCACGTTGACCACGGCAAAACAACCCTAATCGACTCTATTATGAAGCAAAGCGGCATGTTCCGCGACAACCAAGCCGTCAACGAACGCCTTATGGATTCTGGCGATTTGGAAAAAGAACGCGGCATCACCATCCTTGCTAAACCGACCTCTGTCGAATGGGAAGGCACCCGCATCAATATCATCGACACACCGGGACACGCTGATTTCGGTGGCGAGGTTGAGCGCGTTCTTCACATGGCAGACGGTGTTATCTTGCTAACCGACGCCGCCGAAGGCCCTATGCCACAAACTAAATTCGTATTGGGTAAAGCTTTGGCCCAAGGCCTGCGCCCGATCGTTGTTATCAACAAAGTCGACAGACCAGACGGTCGCCCCGAAGAAGTGATCGACGAAGTCTTTGATTTATTTGTGTCATTAGACGCCAACGATGAACAGCTTGATTTCCCTGTGTTATACGCTTCAGGCCGCGATGGCTGGTGTACACGTGAACTGGATGATCCACGCGAAAACTACACCCTTTGCTAGATCTTGTTCTAGAACATGTCCCTGCACCCTCTGTGGAAGAAGGCAAACCATTCGCGATGCTAGCGACTTTGCTAGATTCCGATCCCTTCCTTGGTCGCTGCCTAACAGGCCGCGTCTTACACGGATCAGCCAAAGTAAACGACGCCGTGAAAGCCATCAATCTAGAGGGCCAACAAGTCGAAGCAGGCCGCCTAACCAAGCTATTAATGTTCGAAGGCACCAAACGCGTACCCGTTGACGAAGTCCACGCAGGCGACATCATCTGTATCGCAGGTCTAACCAAAACATCTGTATCCGACACAATCGGCGATCCGTCCGTAACTGAACCTTTGAAATCGACACCGATCGATCCAGCAACCATGTCGGTCACGATTAGCGTTAATGACTCCCCATTTGCTGGCCGCGAAGGTAAAAAAGTCACATCAACAATGATCCGTGAACGCTTACTCGCCGAAGCCGAAGTCAACGTCGCCATTACATTCGAAGAAAGCGAAGGCAAAGATGCCTTCCAAATTGGTGGTCGCGGTGAATTACAGCTAGGTGTTTTGATCGAAACCATGCGCCGCGAAGGGTTCGAACTAACCGTATCCCGCCCAAAAGTCGTCATGAGCGAAGAAAACGGCGAAAAATTAGAACCCATCGAAGAAGTCATCATCGACGTTGACGAGGAATATTCATCAACCGTTGTCGATTCCATGAACCGCCGCAAAGCTGAAATGACAGATATGCGCTCAAGCGGCGCTGGCAAAACACGAATTACCTTCCTTGCGCCATCACGTGGTTTGATCGGCTACCAAAGCCGTTTCCTAACCCAAACCCGCGGTACAGGCGTGATGAACCGCTTGTTCCACTCTTACGCCCCATACAAAGGCGACATCGAGCAACGCCGTAACGGCGCGCTGATCTCTAGCGAGACAGGAACCGCCGTTGCCTATGCGATTTTCAACTTGCAAGATCGCGGCGTCATGTTCATCGAACACCAAACCCCTGTTTACCAAGGCATGATCGTCGGCGAACATAACCGCGAAAATGATCTGGAAATCAACGTTCTAAAAGGGAAAAAGCTAACCAACATGCGTGCATCGGGATCAGATGATGCGGTTATCCTGACCCCGGCTAAGAAAATGTCACTAGAGGACATGATGGCTTACATCAATGATGATGAACTATTAGAAGTCACACCGGAAAGCCTGCGCTTGCGCAAGAAGTTCCTTCTAGCCCACGAACGCAAAAAAGCAGCCCGCGGCGCATAAGCGTCCATATCAACGAATAAAAAACCAATAAGAACCGCCTTAACGCGGTTCTTTGTTTATGATATAAGCACATCGACAAAATCAGACGAGACAATAAGGATACATTATGGCCGGCGCAGCAGATACGACCATCGACACAATTGAACACAGCAATATTTTCAGCAAATATAAAACCGAAATTTTATCAGGCCTGACTGTGGCCTTGGCCCTAGTACCTGAAGCCGTCGCATTTGCTTTTGTTGCACATGTTCATCCGTTAGTCGGGCTATACGCGGCCTTTATTGTTGGTATTATCACCGCCGTTTTGGTGGACGTCCAGGTATGATTTCCGGTGCAACAGGCGCGTTAGCCGTTGTGATGGTCGAATTGGTTGTGCATCACGGCGCGCAATATTTATTTGCCACGGTCATCCTGATGGGAATTTTCCAAATCATTGCTGGCGCCCTCAAATGGGGGAAATTTATCCGCATGGTGCCGCATCCTGTGATGCTCGGCTTTGTGAACGGGCTGGCGATTGTCATCGGCTTAGCGCAGCTTCTCAATTTAAAACTGCAGCCCCTGATGGATCGCTGATATGGCTGGCTGACGCACAACTATTGAGCATGCTTGGCCTTGTCGGATTGACCATGGGTGTCATCTGGCTGGGGTCGAAATACATTAAATTTATCCCCGCGCCTTTGTTAGCCATTCTCACAACGTCATTGATTGTTATTGGCTTTGACATTGATATCCCGCGCGTTGGCGATATGGCCTCTATCAAAGGTGGCCTACCTGACTTCGCAATCCCCAGTGTTCCGCTCAATCTGGAAACGCTTTATATTATTTTGCCTTATAGCTTAATTCTAGCCGCTATTGGCTTGATCGAATCCCTGCTGACCCTGAACTTAGTTTCCGACATGCTAGAGAAAAAAGGCGGCACCAGTAAAGAATGCCTCGCCCAAGGCGCAGCCAATATCGTCACTGGATTTTTCGGCGGTATGGGCGGCTGTGCCATGATCGGGCAAAGTATGATTAACGTAAAATCAGGCGGTCGTACCCGCGTTGCAGGCATTGCTGCAGCTTTATTCTTGTTGGCCTTTATCCTATGGTCGTCACCACTAATTGAGCAAATCCCTCTAGCAGCCTTAGTCGGGGTTATGTTCATGGTCGTCATTGGTACATTTGCATGGAATAGCTTTAAAATCCTGCACAAAGTCCCGCGCCATGACGCTTTTGTTATTATCCTTGTCACGATCGTCACCGTCGCCAGCGACCTAGCCATTGCAGTCATTGTCGGTGTGATTGTGTCCGCCCTTGTCTTCGCATGGAACGCCGCCAAACGGGTCGAGGTCAAATCTCACCAAGCCGATGCTGGTCATAAAATTTACACCGTCCATGGTTATTTATTCTTCGCCAGCGTGTCACATTTCCAAGAAAACTTCACCGCCAAAGACGATCCCGAAGATGTCGTCATCGATTTCGCCAACAGCCGCGTATGGGATCATTCCGCACTAGAGGCCATCGACACACTCGCCAACCGTTACCAAGCACGTGGTAAAAAACTACATCTACGCCACCTAAGCGCAGATTGTAAAATCTTGCTGAAAAACGCAGGCAGCGCCGTCGAACAAGTCGCCAACGAAGACCCAAAATACGGAATTGCCGCCGATTATCAGCAATAAAATTACCAGTAACCTTGACATAAGGATGCTTATGTTTTAAAAAAAAGCCCTATATGACAACAATAAAAAAACACATAGGGTAAATATGACTGAGTCTTCTACTAGCACAAATCTAACTACATTTAACACAAGCGCACATCGAGAAATCCCAACAAAAATTGTTGAGGACGCCGATCAAAACAATAATCAAGCTATCGTCTATATTGGTGCAGGAAAAAATTCAGATGCAGAAGCTCTGGCACAAGAACAAGGGCATCCCTTTATAGCGTTCGATCCCGTAGAACAACCAGGCGATGATCTAGAACAAACAGTTGCCACCATTATCGATGTCTTACGCCAAACGACTGGGCCCGCAACATTCTTACAGATTTTTACCGACGCTAAATGCGAACAGGCAGTACAATCAATACAGAAAAAAGGGTTTCCAATAAAAATGGAAATCGTTACCCCTTCATCTCCTCAAGCTCCAGCCAGCGAGTCTCATAGCGATCAAGTTTTGCCTCAGCCTCAGCCAGGGCTTGTGTAGCGCTGTGGAATCCATCAGGATCGCGCTGATAAAAATCACCATCGGTTAATTGCTCATTAAGGGTGGCGATATCCTCGTTCACTTTATCGATTTTATCAGGTAACTGGGAAAGCTCGCGCTCCAGCTTATAGCTCAGCTTTTTGGGTTTCGCAGATGGCGCCTGTAACGGCGCGTCAACGACGGGGGGGCGTCTGTTTTAGGGGATTTTTGCTGCACTTTTTTGCGGCCACCATCATCCGCAGCATTTTTCTGCTTGAATGCCATATAATCGCTATAGCCGCCAATGCAGCTTTCGATTTTACCATCCCCTTCAAAAGCTAAAATACGCGTCACCGTTTGATCCAGAAAATCACGATCATGCGATACAATGATTAAAGTCCCCTTATACTGGATCAAAATTTCTTCCAGCATATCCAGCGTTTCAATATCCAGATCATTGGTTGGTTCATCCAAAATTAAGCAACTTTTCGGATTGGCCAAAATTTTCGCCAGCATCAAACGGTTTTTTGCCCGCCAGATAAGGTATCAACCTTATCTTGAGCACGCCCCGGATCGAACATAAAATCCTTTAAATAGCCGCAAACATGGCGCTCTTTGCCCATGACTTTGATATAGTCACCGCCGCCAGGTGATAACACTTTGCGCAGCGTATCATCCATGTTCAGGTCACTGCGCTTTTGGTCAAAATACGAAAATTCTAATTCTTTGCGGCGTTTAATCCGTCCCTGATCGGGTTCTAATTCACCAATCAGTAATTTCAAAAAGCTACTTTTTCCCGATCCGTTTTTCCCTAAAATACCGATACGCTCGCCGCGCTGAATTTTCAGTGAAAACCCGTCCAAGATCGTTGTGGTTTTATGATCGTCTACAAAAGATTTATGAACCTTATGAAATTCACAAACAATTTTCGCGCTATTTTCAATGCTTTTTGGCGCGTCCATTTTAATGGTTTGTGTAGCTTTGCGGAATGCGCTTTGATCGGCTTCTAATTGCTGACGCATTTCTTTGACCATTTCCAAACGGCGCATATTACGCTTACGGCGGGCTTTTACCCCGCGCGATGCCCATTCGACTTCTTGGGCGACAATAGTTTTACGGTTTTTTAGCTCGCGCTCTTCTTGCTCTAGCAGCATGGTTGACCATTCATCAAAATGACCAAATCCTTTTGGGCAAACTTTTAATTTTCCGCGATCAAGCCAGAAAATCTGATTGGTAATATTCGCCAAAAAAGTCCGATCATGCGATACGCACAGCAACGTCCCGCGATAGGATTTTAAATAGCCTTCCAGCCATTCAATGACCTCCAGATCCAAATGGTTAGTCGGTTCATCCAATAACAAAATATCGGGTTCCTCAACCAAAGACCGAGCCAATCCTGCGCGGCGTAACTGCCCACCCGATAGCTTCGTCATCAATGATTTTTGATCAATCTGTAGCGATTCCGTAACAATATCAACCTTATAGGCGTGCAGCTCACGTTCGTCTTCGGGAATTTCCTGAATCACATAATCAAACACAGTTTCGCCAGCTTTGGGCGTAATATCTTGGCGTAAGTAACCAATTGTGGTGCCTTGCTCCTCCCAGCGTTCACCTTCGTCCAATTCCGCAGCGCCGGTGATGATGTTCATCAAGGTTGATTTCCCTGCGCCATTCTTCCCGACCAGGGCAATGCGCGTGCCTTTGTGAACGTTAAATGATAGCCCTTCGAAAACCGGATGTTCGCTGTAACGAACCATGGCATCTTTGACTGACAAAACAAGAGGCGCCGCCATTATGCTGCACTCCCAAATAGTGCAGCATAATCATCTGCTTTGAACCCTAAAACAATCTGGCTATCGACCACTAACAAAGGCCGCTTAATCAAAGACGGGTTATCCAATGCCGCCGTGACAGCCGCATCCGCATTCATAGCGGCCTTCACATCATCAGGTAACTTCCGCCAGCTTGTCCCGCGACGATTAATAACCGTATCCCAACCATGCTGAGCAATCGCAGCGCGCAAAACAGCATCATCCGCGCCTTGCTTTTTGTAATCAATAAACTCATACGAAACGCCCGCCTGATCCAGCCAGACCAACGCTTTTTTCATCGTATCGCAATTTTTAATGCCGTAAATTTTAACCATACTTACCTATCCTATATATGAGCGCCACACGCATACCCCGATGACCACGCCCATTGAAAATTATAACCACCCAAATGCCCTGTCACATCGACAACTTCGCCGACAAAGTACAAGCCTGCCTGCTTTTTCGCCTCCATGGTTTTAGAGGATAATTCAGCCGTGTCAACTCCGCCCAAGGTCACCTCCGCCGTGCGATATCCCTCAGTCCCGCTAGGGCGCACACGCCAGCCGTTAATATGCTCCGTCAGCTTGCGTAAAGATTTGTCCGATAAATCCGCAATTCGGCCCTGCACACCCACCCGAGCACACACAGCCTGCGCCAAACGGGCAGGCAATAAATCGGCAATAATGGTTTGAATATCTTTCTTTGGCGCCTGTTGTTTTTGCGCAGCACAATATTCGAACACATCGCGATCAGGGCATAAATTCAAAATAAGCTCATCCCCATCCCGCCAGTAAGACGATATCTGCAAAATGGACGGGCCGCTTAGCCCGCGATGCGTAAACAACAATCCTTCGCGAAATTCCGCCTTACCGCAGCGCACAATCGCATCGATCGACACACCGCTTAATGCACGACAAAAATCAAGCATCTCATTTTGAAACGTTAATGGAACCAACCCCGCGCGGACAGGCAAAACATTGACCCCGAATTGCTCGGCGATTTTATAGCCAAATGGCGTGGCGCCAATTTTCGGAATAGACAGCCCGCCCGTGGCAATCACTAAAGCCTCACAAGTTATAGCGCCCAATCCGCAAGTCACAGTATAGCGCGCATCTTGATAAGCAATCGCCTCAATCGGGCACTCCATATGAATAACTACGCCGTTATCAATGCATTCGGCATGCAGCATATCGATAACCTGTTGTGCGCTTTCATCACAGAAAAGCTGCCCTAATGTTTTTTCATGATAAGCAATGCCATGACGTTCGACCATGGCGATAAAATCATGCTGCGTATATTGACGCAAAGCTGATTTACAAAAATGCGGGTTGTGCGACACATATTTATCAGGCGCCGCATGCAAATTTGTAAAATTACAGCGCCCACCACCCGAAATCCGAATTTTCTCAGCCAGTTTTTTAGCGTGATCCAACACGAGCACACGCCGCCCACGCTGAGCCGCCGTTGCCGCGCACATCATACCAGCGCCGCCAGCGCCAATGACAATCACATCATAATCAAAATCCGGCATTATAATTCAAGCACCAAAGGCCCCACAGGCCGCCCACCTAGGATATGCATGTGGAAATGTGGAACTTCCTGACCGCTATGTTCGCCCGTATTGGCAATGCATCGAAATCCATTTTGCTGCAGCCCTTCTTGTGCAGCAATTTTGGCAAGAGCGCTATAAAATGCTGCGACTTCTTCGGCAGACCCATTCGCGCCAAAATCATCAATCGATACATATGCACCCTTAGGGATCACAAGGATATGAACAGGCGCTTTGGGCGTGATATCACGAAACGCCAGAACATAATCATCCTCATACACGGTGTCATTAGGGATTTCGCCGCGCAAAATTTTGGCAAAAATATTCTGGTTATCATAAATAAATCCTGTCATTGATTTTCCTTCTCGTCGTGGTTATAAAAACATATCCATCAATAAAATGAGTAACAACAATGATTATAGAGATGCTCAAAGCAAAAATCCACCGCGCAAGCGTAACGCAGTGCGATTTACATTACGAAGGCTCCATCACGGTCGATCGTGATCTTTTGGACAAAGCCGGCATTTTAATCAATGAAAAGGTTGATGTGTTAAACATCACAAACGGCAACCGCTTTACCACCTACGCGATTGAGGGCAAACGCGGCAGCGGCATCATCGGCATTAACGGCGCGGCAGCGCATTTAGCAAACCCCGATGATCTGGTAATTATTTGCGCCTATTGCGCACTGGACGCCGAAGAAGCCAAAACACATCAGCCCACAGTCGTGTTGATTGGTGAGAATAATAAGCCGAAAAACTAACGCGGTCTGCCAGACACGCAAAACCAAAAAAACCTATGACGTGCGCGCGGCTTTTTCTGCGTGACCAGATACGCCCATACGGTTTTCAAGAATGCTCAATACATCATCAGGCGTTAGCCCCTGATCGGCCCACAGCACCATCAAATGAAACAGCAAATCTGCAGATTCTGACGCTAATTTCTGGCGATCGCCTTTGACGGCTTCGATAATCGTTTCAACGGCTTCTTCGCCGACCTTTTCCGCGATTTTCTCCGTACCCTTAGCATACAAGCTCGCCACATACGATTCATCGGCAGCGCTGCCTTACGGGATTTAATCACCTCAAAAATTTGCTGCAAAATAGTATCAGACATTTAAATATATCCTTTATAATCTAATCGGCACACCTGCATCAGCCATGGCTTGTTTGGCTTGTGCAATTGTGTAATCTCCGAAATGAAAGATCGAGCCGCAAGCACCGCCGAAGCCCCACCATCGCGCACCCCTTCGACCAGGTGGTCTAACGTGCCAACACCGCCAGAGGCAATCACAGGAACACTGACCGCATCGCTAACCGCGCGCGTTAACGGGTAAGTTAAACCCAGCGCGGGTTCCGTCCCGATCCATAGAGGTCAATAAAATCTCGCCCGCGCCATAATCAGCCATCTTCACAGCCCACTCAACGGCGTCCAGACCAGTTGGATTGCGCCCGCCATGCGTATAAATCTCCCATCCGGCGCTGCCATCTGCCTTGCCCTTGGCATCGACGGCGACAACAATGGCTTGGGAACCACATTTTTGTGCAGCCTCGCGCACGAATTCAGGATTTTTAACCGCCGCCGAATTAATCGCGACCTTATCAGCGCCCGCTTGTAAGAGCGCACGAATATCATCAACGCTACGGACGCCGCCGCCAACCGTTAAGGGAATAAAAACTTCGGAGGCAACAGCCCGCACCACATCTAAAATCGTCCCGCGCCCTTCGTGGGTGGCCGTGATATCCAAAAAGCACAACTCATCTGCGCCAGCCGCGCCGTAAATGCGCGCTTGCTCCACCGGATCACCAGCGTCAACGATATCGACGAAATTAATGCCCTTAACCACGCGGCCATTATCAACATCAAGACAAGGAATAATACGATTTTTTAACATGCCCTTTTATGGCAGATCTATGCTCATTCGGCAAGGTTAATGTAAAACGGGTTCAGGATCAGAAGCCGTCAAAGTAGGAATATAATGCATACATGTTTCAAGGCGTTTCAATTGAGTAACAACGTCAAAGGAAATGTCTTGTTCCAATTCTTTTGGCGCTTTATACAAGGAGCGAAGAGCCCCCTATCCAAAGGATAACCCGCGTCCTTGAAGGCAGAAATTGTGGTACGAAATGCGTTATGCACAAGACAGTTCTGGAGCACTGCCCTCTTCCTCCAGTAAAGCCTCGGCCCAATCTTCATTTGCTTGCGGCAAAGGCTTAACAGAAGGAGACGATATGTCTGTATGGTCTGCACGAGTTTTTTAATAGCATTCAATATCACTTGAACACCGTCTTTATCAAAAGAAACATGCAAATGCTCTTCCACAGATGAGCATAACGTCTGTATATTTTCATCAATAAGGTGACCAAATTCTTCATCTGTTATTTTGGGATCAATATTCCCCAAACACTCCGTTAAAAAAACATCAACGACAGATCGGGAAATAACGCCTAGATCATCATCGGATACACCAATTCTTGATTTACCCTCTGGATTTACAACAGAAGATGCTAATAATTCAACAACACCCGCATCTGTTTGAGGGGGATTATCACGCCATTCTTTTTCAAATTCTTGCAACTTTGAAAATAAAGCTCCATTTTCGCTGATATAGGGATCAATCTCACGCATACGTTTCTGCAACGCCGCATTAAACGCGCGAGCTTCATCTCCAGAGTTAAATTGCTGATTTAGTTGTTCCGTCATAAATTACCATCATTCTTAATAAAATTTACACTTACTCTATACCTTACAAATTAATATTTCGTAAATAGAGAATTGTAACCTAGCCAAAAGTCTAAAACAGCAAGAAAACGCCACGCTCAGATGATGACAGCATACATTTCAAGCTATAAAAAATAACATGAAATGCACATTTTAAATCAAATTATTTAACTATAATTACCTTTAAAACACTATATTTGAAATTTTATTGACTTTACTGGTATATATGTTAAAAAGAAACAACTCCAAAAAACATAAATAAAAAACAATCACAGGGAGAACTGCGTCATGAACGAACCACCAATAGACATCGATCCAGATCTAGAAAATATAATTAAACAAGCCCACTATGATGCTTATGGCCTTGGTCACTGGCATGTATCGGAAGAACATCTTTTATACAACTTGTTACAAAATAGTGATGTAGAACAGTTCTTAGATTCTCAAGACATCGATGCTGCGGATCTATTCTCTCAACTAGATGATCATTTAGGATCCGTCTCAGAAACATTTTACGGCAAAAAGACGCCAAATCAGGAAATGATAACATCGGTAAACCTTAAAATAGTACCTAGGCCTACAATCGGTCCTATGGATGCATTCCGTGCTCTTGTCGCCTACCCAAACAAGAATTCCTTCACACACCATTTAATACAACAAACAAATCTAACAACTGAACAGGTGGATACATACATGAACAAAAACTTACCTCAAACAACACAACAAACAGACACTGCCAACGCCGGAACAGAAAACGAACAAGCCCTCAATAGCCCTTTCCATCCTGATTTTGAAAAGAATCAAATTCGTCAAGTTATGGGCATTGAAAAGGCTTTAAAAGAACAAATCATGGGTCAAGATGAAGCCTGCGAAGCCATTGCCCGCGCATTTAAAAACGCCGCAGCCCAAGAAGGGCAACGCACAAAACCAATTGGTTCATTCTTGCTCAACGGGCCAACGGGTGTCGGGAAAACAGAAATTGCTAAACAGCTAGCAAAATATATGGATGTGCCTTTAATTCGTATTGATATGTCCGAATATTCAGAAGCACACGCCGTATCCCGTTTAGTAGGATCACCACCAGGATATATTGGTCATGACAAAGGCGGACAACTTACCAGCGCCCTTCTTGAAAATCCAAATGCAATTATTGTGTTAGACGAAATCGAAAAAGCACACCCTAACACACATAAAATTTTCCTTCAGGTCATGGATCGAGGCACATTAACCGATTCACAAGGAAATAGTGTTGATTGCTCTCAAGCAACTTTATTAATGACAGCAAATATTGGTGTCACGGACGCTAAAAAGAACATAATAGGCTTTACCACAGATAATGAAGAAACACGGGATAGTCGTTACGAAGACGCCATTAAACAGGCCTTCCCAGATGAATTTAGAAATCGTTTATCTGCCATCATCCAATTTAACAGCCTAACCCCAGACATTATGAATACAATACTGAATAAAATGATTGGTGAGTTAAATGAAAAATACGGGCAAACCGAAATTACCGTAAGCGATGAAGCAAAAGCAAATCTCGCGGTACGCGGATTCGACCCAGAAATGGGTGCGCGTCCATTAGAGCGACTATTGGATAAAGATATCGCTGAACCCATTGCCGACGAAATTCTAATCAGTAAATTAGAAGATCAAGCCATAACACATGTTCACGTCACATTTAATGACGTCGCCAATGATAATGGCGGAGAACCTCAAGGCTACCTTGCCTTTGATTTTACAAAAGAAAGCACATTAACAACGGCAGCTTCTGCTGACGATCAATATGATGATTATGACGATCAATATAGCCAACATAATGCGCTATAGAAAATCATAAACTCCATAACAGCAAAAGGCTTTCTTAATCACTAAGAAAGCCTTTTTCTTTAATAAAAAACGTGCAAAATCAAGATGCCAATTTCAGGGCATCAAGGGGATCTATTTTTTGTTCGTAGAAGGCTTTGCCAACGACCACGCCGTTAAGACCGTCGCTTTGTACGGCGGTTTGCACAGCCTCCAGATCCGCGAGGGATCCAACCCCGCCTGAGGCAATCACAGGAATAGAGGTCGCTTGCGCCAAGCTTTCGTGCGTTCCAAATTAACGCCCTCACCCGTACCATCGCGGTCAATATCGGTGTAGATAATCGCCGCCACGCCTGCATCCTCAAACTCACGCGCTAAATCAACATCACGCATGTCAGAGCTTTCAACCCAGCCCTCGACCGCAACCATGCCATCACGCGCATCAATCCCCACAACGATTTGTCCAGGGAACAGCGCACACGCACGTTTCACAAGCTCAGGATCACGCACAGCAACAGTGCCTAAAATCACGCGGCTAACGCCTTCGGACAGCCAATGTTCAATTTGCTCTAACGTGCGAATACCGCCGCCCAGCTGAATCGGCAAATCAATATTATCCAAGATCGCCTTAACTGCATCATTATTCACGGGCTTGCCATCAACCGCGCCATTTAAATCCACAACATGCACCCAAGAAAATCCAGCCTTCGCCCACGCCAAAGCCTGATCCGCAGGACTATCGTTGTAAACGACATCTTGCTCCATATCGCCTTTGTACAGGCGCACACATTTACCGTCTTTTAAATCAATGGCTGGATAAATAATCATAGGTCAGGATCTTTCATATCTGTGGCTATGCCGCAAAGCATAACGATAACTATGAAATCCTTATAGGCAAGGCTTATTCAGATGACAAGAGCTTAGAATAATAAAGGCCGCGAATCATCTGCCCATCAACAACAGCATAGGCTGGATGCTCGCCAAAGCGCTCATACCCATGCTTTTCATATAACGCAATTGCTGAGCTCATAGTCTCGCGCACGTCCAGATTAATCACGGATAAACCCTGATCACGCGCAGTTTTCTCAACCAAATCCAGCAAACGATCCGACAGGCCATATCCACGCGCCCATGGCGTAATAAAATGAGTCGTCAATTGCGCGCTATGGGATTGCGCCTGATTATTGTGCGAGGGCATAACCAGCTGACACGTACCGCAAATCACACCATCCACCGCGCGACAAACAGCAACCGCGCAGGCATCGCAACAACGCCGTTCCAATAGCGCTCTAAAATCTCGCGCGCCGGAAGCTCAAGCCAGCCGAATCCACCGCCAGCCTCAATCGCGGCATCGGTTGCATCACACAGATCATTCAGATCAGCTGTGGTTAATGTTTCTAGTAGTTCGACTTTCGGTTCTGGCGGGATAGAAGGCAGAGGATTACGCGTCATAAAAACTCCTTAGGTCTCTTATTTCATCTTAACATGAAGATAGTGCTGCGCGAAGATAAACCGATACGGCAACGCACAATATACAAAAGTAGGCGCAATAAAAACAGGCTTTTAAAAAGCAACGTCTTCCAACTCACGAAGCAAGCGTAAAACTTCAACAGACGCTTTTTCAACGTCAGCCATTTCTTTCAAGGCCTGCTGTTTATTACCAGCATTATAATACTTCACCGCAGCAATGCCATGTGCATGCACAGCACGATGAGGTTCTTGTAACGCAGAAAAAGCAGAATGATCCTGATACGCAGGGTTAGTTGCCTGATCGTACCATTTACCCAAACGACAAGAATGATGATCCGCTAATTCATGCTCATTCAAACCTGCACGCCCCGCCAACATATTAACAAGCCGTTTCTTCCAAATCACATGATCTGATTGCGCCAAACGTATAACCCGTTTTGGCACATCATAGGTCGCCAAATCATTAATTTGCTCCCCGATCATGCCTTCGACCGCATCCAGAGTTTCATTTAAATGTTCCACGCCTTTTACATTACGGCCGCTACTTTCTGAAATAAACGTCATCCCTTGTGCAACCTCAGCAACGGCAATGCTCTGTTCTTTCAATGATGAGGAAATATGTGACGTGTTATCATTCACAATATTAATTTTACTATCAATATCGCGCATATGTTCTTCAACATTTTGCATGGCTTCCTGACCTTGCCCAACTGCTTTTGTGCTTTGATCCATAGCCTGCAAAACACCCGTCATTTCTGTTTGCAAATTAGTAATAATTTCAGATATTTCATCCGTAGCCGTAGCCGTTTCCCCTGCCAAAGATTTAACTTCATTCGCAACAACCGCAAAACCACGCCCCGCGTCCCCTGCGCGAGCAGCTTCAATGGTCGCATTCAATGCCAACAAATTCGTTTGATCTGCAATTTTTTAATGTCCTCAGCAATCAGGCTAATTTTTCGGTAAATTCCGCTAACAAATTAACCTGTTGTGCGCTTTGAGAAACAGCCTGGGAGATCTGTGTCATGTTGTTCGTCGCTGACTGCACGGCTTGCGCTCCGGATTTTGAAGACGCACTGGCCTCTGCAGCCTGCTGCGCAATAGACGATCCATAATGCTCAATTTCACCAACCGATGCTGTCAATTCCTCAACAGCAGCCACCATCATTTGCGTTCTTTCATCCAGCCCATAAAATTCTGTCAGCATTTCTGCTGCAAAGATTGCCATTTCATTCAGGGAAATTGACAAGTTAACACTGCGTTTCATATCAGACGCTTTACCGTCTTGCAGTGTCAAAACTAAAGATTTCATCAATGTTAAAATTTCGTCACGATCTTCTGGCACCGAGCGAAAATTTTTATCTAATAAATTTTGTATCGTACACTTAATACTATCTATATCTACTCTTTGCACAGAGATCGCCGCGGGAATTTCGTCAGGTTTATTCTCAACCTGCAATGTCATATTTTTCTTATTTTTTGAAAAACCCCACATAAGCACCCCCCTTTGTCTTTAGGTACAAAACACGCTACATGTTTCACGTCCAAAAGTCAAGAAAGCTCATACATCCCAGCGCAAGAAATTACCAATCAAGCGCAAGCCAGAGTCTGCGCTTTTCTCTGGGTGGAACTGCACGCCGACCATGTTGTCTTTCACAACCGCGGCCGTAATATGATGACGACCGTATGTGCACTCCAGCAACAAAGCCTGCGGATTGTCCAAAACCATGTGATAGGAATGCACGAAATAAAAATGCTCGCCATCGCTAATTCCGTCCAAAATAGGATGGGATTGAGCGCAGCGCACTTCGTTCCAGCCCATATGCGGAATTTTTAGCGCCGGATCATCAACGACAATCGGATCAACCACGCCACCAATCCAGCCCAGTCCTTGATGCGTGCCATGCTCATGCCCTTCGGCAGCCAGTAGCTGCATCCCGACACAAATGCCTAAAAACGGCGTACGCTTGCGTAAGACAGCGTCTTCCAGCGCATCAACCAACCCCGATTGACGCAGGCCGCCCATACAGTCACCAAACGCGCCTTGCCCAGGCAGAACCAAATGACTTGCGCCCAAGATATCTTCGGCTTTATCAGAAATTTTAACCTCTAAATCCAGCCCTTGTAATGCGGCAGCTTTTTCGCACGCCTGCGCCGCAGAGCGTAAATTCCCGCTGCCATAATCAATGATCGTAATAAATTCTTTTGTCATGGCTTGTTTTTCGATCTATAAGGTGCTTTTGTCAAGCTATTCGAACAACCAACAAAGTAAAGACCATGAACTTTTATCGCTGGAAAGACACTGACAAAACGACAAAAGCGCGCATCATGCGCCGTGGACAAGCCAATGTTGACAACGCATTAAGCGCCGTTTTATCCATCATCGAAGATGTCAAAACCGTGGCGATGATGCCCTGCGCGACTATGCGAAGAAATTCGACGGCGCTGATCTGACAACCATTCAAGCCACCGAAGACGAATTCGACCGCGCCGAAGCGGCTCTGGACGACGATCTAAAAGCCGCCATCGACCACTGCGCCCGTAATGTCCGCATCTTTCACGAAGAGCAAATGCGCCGCGCCGAAAAAGACGCCCACTGGATGGTCGAAATTGAACCGGGCGTCATGGCAGGAGAGCAAATCAACCCTATCGATAGCGTCGGTCTGTACGTACCGCGCGGCAAAGGCGCCTTCCCCAGCGCCATGTATATGCTAGCCATTCCAGCCAAAATCGCTGGCGTCCCTCATATTGCGATCACCACACCACCGCGCGCTGACGGCACAGCTGATGATGCCAGCCTGTATACAGCGCGCCTGTGCGGGGTTGATACCGTGTACAAAGTCGGCGGCGCGCAAGCGATTGCAGCCCTTGCCCACGGCACACAGACCATCCGTCCTGTCAAGAAAACCCTTGGCCCGGGCAGCCCTTATGTCGCAGCCGCCAAGCGCGCTTTATCCGATATTATTGACCCTGGCATGCCCGCTGGCCCCTCTGAGAGCATCGTCTTGTGCGACGAAACAGCCAACCCGCACAACACATGTTACGACATTTTGAACGAGGCCGAGCACGGCAAAGACAGTGCCGCCCTGCTGATTACTCACGATGAAAAGCTTGCCCATTATGTACGCGACCACCTGCCCGCCATAATCGACAGCCTGCCACAACCTCACCAAGATATCTGCCACCACTCATGAGCGATTATGGTGCCATTATCCTGACAGAAAGCCTTGAGGACTCAATCGCCCTTGCCAATGATTACGCGGCGGAGCATTTGCACCTAAAAGTCAAAGATGCACAAACTGTATCCCGCAAAATCAAACATGCAGGCGAAATCCTAATCGGGGAACTAACCCCTTCCAGCCTTGGGAATTACGGCATTGGCGTTAACCACGTCCTGCCAACAGGTGGCTGGGCGCATACATATTCTTGCACATCAGTATGGGATTTCCTAAAACGCACATCCATCAGCCAAGTCACCAAACAAGGCTTTGACAGCCTGCTAAAGCCCGTAACCACCCTAACCGACTATGAAAACTTCCCCGCTCACGGCGAAGTTTTACGCAAACGGAATATATAAAGGCCGCCATGACACAGCAAAAGCCGTCAACCGACCAAATGGATTGTGATTTACCAACGTCCCCCGAAACATTAATGGCAACATTGGACGATCTGGGCGTTGCTTATGATCTGCACCATCATGAGGCTGTTCATACTGTTGCTGAAAGCGCGCATTTAGATGCAACCATCCCCGGCACGCATTGCCGTAATTTATTTGTCCGCGATAAAAAACAAAATATGTTCCTAGTCGTTTTAGCCAACGATACGCAAGTCGATTTAAAACATTTACAAACCTTGCTAGATTGTGGGCGCTTATCATTTGGATCCGCGGATAGATTATGGACGTATCTAGCGTTAAACCAGGCTCTGTCTGTCCATTTGCGGCGATCAACGACAAAACAGACCACGCAGTCTCTATCATACTAGACGCCGACATGATGGCATCCCAGCGCGTCAATTATCACCCGTTACTCAACACCATGACAATTGGTCTATCTCCCGACGATCTATTAAAATTTTTCACCCACACAGGCCATAAACCACAAATCATAGATTTAAAATTCTAACCAATGAAAAAATGGTGGCAAAAGCAAAAATAGTAATGACAAAACCCCAATCGAAAAAGGTACCAATGCCCAAGAAATCATGCTCAATTTACCCTTATTAATATCCCTTTGTGATTTAGATTTAGTAGATTCTCCTTCAGAACATTCATGTCTAAGCCCCAAATAAGTACAAAAAATCATCACAAGAACTGTAGCAATAAAACAACTAATACCTACCAAAAAAGCCAATACAGAGAGATTATTAAGTCCATCCACCCTTGAAACAAACAAAACTAACGCTGCAATCGAAGACGCTGAAAAAGCCAGCACTGAAGAATAAAAAATTCTAAAATTCTGCGCAAACGCCGGAAAACCTTCGTCACTCATAACACTCTCCTCACATATACCTACAAAGCGCCCTTTGTGCTTGGCAGTGCATCGGCGGCGCGGGGGTCGGTTTCAACGGCCATGCGCAAGGCTTTTGCCAAGGCTTTGAATATGCTTTCGATAATGTGGTGGTTATTGGTGCCTTCCAGATTATGGACATGCAGAGTCAACCCCGCCGCGCTAGACAGCGCTTGGAAAAATTCTTGGAATAGCTCCGTATCCATATCGCCCAAGCGTTCTTGGCTAAATTTGGCTTTCCAAACCAGATAAGGCCGCCCTGAAAAATCCAGCGCGACGCGGCTTAATGCCTCATCCATTGCGATATATGCATGGCCATAACGACGAATGCCGATTTTATCGCCGATCGCTTGTTTCAGAGCACTTCCCAGCGCCCAGCCAATGTCCTCGACCGTGTGGTGTGCATCAATATGCAGATCGCCCTTGGCCTTAATATCCATATCAATCAGTGAATGTTTGGCTAGCTGGTCAACCATATGATCGAAAAAGCCAACCCCCGTGTCGATGGTGCGCGCACCTGTTCCATCCAGATTAACGCTGGCCTCGATAGATGTTTCCTGAGTCTCCCGCTTGACGGTGGCTTTTCTCGCTATAATTTGTTGTGGCTTACCTGAATCAACCATAATTATTCCTCTTTAATATCATCATGTTCCGCTCTACACTGCGTAGCTGTTATGCGTAGTTATATCAAGTTATTTTGCTGTTGTCTTGCCTTGTCTTTGTCAGCATGCGCGGAAATCGTCGTCAAACAAGTCGATTACGCCACGCCGCCAACCATCGCCGATGATGCTGACCCAGCGCCAATTAAGTTTAGCAAGTTGCGATTTTTATTGCCGCCGGGCACCGAAATCGGCCTAGAAAGCGGTATGGGACCGGCTTTGCTAGGAGGATTTTGCTCATGGGGGAATTATCCGGTCAGCCGCACAATTCTGAACCGCAAATTCGAACAACAATATCTGGAGCGCACATTTGAATCCGCCTTAGAATCCGAGGGCTACGACGTCACCAACAACATCGATCTGGATTACGATTACGAAGACGAACAAACCCGCGCCGAATATTTCATCACCGCCCGCGTCAAAGATGTCGATCTAGACTTATGTAAGCGCGGACGCTTTACCTTTTTTAATATTTTCAACACCGCCGAAGGCGCCAAAGGCAAAATTTACGCCCGCATAGACTGGTCGGTCTATAACGCGCTAACCCGCAGCGTTGTTTATAAAACCTCGACCGAGGGCTATTCCCGCCGCGATTACCCCAATAGCGAGGGACTGGAATTACTATTCATGGATGCGTTTGAAATGGCGGCCTATAATTTGGGCGCGGACAAAGGATTTTACAACCTGATTGTCAAAGGCATCAAGCCCCCCAAACCTGCCGATACTCACGACACAACGCCGCTACAAAGCGGGGACGAGGGCTGGGAGGACACACTAACCCTACCTAAAATACCCCTAAATACCCAGCCATTCGAAAACCATGCAGAAAAACTGCGCCTAACCACCGTGACTATTCAAAAATCAGGTCACGGCAGCGGCTTTTTCATTAGTAAAGAAGGCCACATTCTAACCAATGCCCATGTTGTCGGGAACGCACGGCGCATGCGGGTGATCCTGGCGGATAAAAAACGCGCCATCACAGCCGATGTTCTACGCGTTGATAAAGCCCGCGATGTCGCCTTATTAAAATTAGAGCATCTGCCCAAAAGCTACGATATCCAAGTCCTGCCAATACAGACCACCCAGCCTGCTGTCAGCAAAACTATCTACGCCATCGGATCACCGCAGCATTACAGCACCATGGAAAACACCGTCACCAAAGGCATCGTCAGCAATCACCGTAAGCTCAAATCCGCAGGCAAGCGTTTGAACTTTATCCAAGGCGACGTCACCATTCACGGCGGCAATTCCGGTGGCCCGTTACTGGATGAATACGGCAATATCGTCGGCATCAGCGATCTAATTTACAATCCAAACCCCGGCAAACGCGGCATTAACCTAAATTTATTCATCCCCATCGCAGAAGCCCTACACGCACTTAACATTGATATTGCCCAATAATATCAATACTATAGATAATTATACTTGATTTATAGCATATTCAGGAATATACCTCTGTCCAAAGACACCCATCAAAAGCATGAAGGAGAGAGACGATGTCTAACCTTAAGCTACAATCAGAAGTCGACCGAGACCGAAAGCTCACAAAACTTTTCAAAGGCGTTGCAGCAACAGCACTTGCAATCGGTGCTCTATGGGCGATGAACCCAGACGATATGCGCCCCAAACCTGCTGTGCCAGCTGATACCGTTAACAATACCCCAACACTAAACATCAATTAGCCAAACGTCGCTTGACGCTGATCGTCGAACGCCATATCTTAGTCAGCATGAGCTATTCTTATAATCCACACACAGATTACGCCCGCGCTGATTTATGGCGCGGCACAACCATTGTTTCTATCCGTCAGGGCGACGAAGTCGTCATCGCTGGCGATGGACAAGTCTCCATGGGGCAAACAGTTTTAAAAAACAATGCCCGCAAAGTTCGCCGTTTAGGCCGCAACGAAGACATCATCGCAGGATTTGCTGGCGCGACGGCCGATGCTTTTACCCTGTTCGAACGGCTAGAGGCCAAACTGGACGCTTATCCCGGTCAATTAACCCGCGCCTGTGTTGAGCTTGCCAAAGACTGGCGAACCGATAAATATTTACGCAAATTAGAAGCGCTGATGGCGGTGTGCGATAAAGAAACCTCCCTGATTTTAACGGGGAACGGTGACGTCGTTGAACCCCAAGACGGGATTATCGCGATTGGTTCGGGCGGAAATTACGCTCTGTCTGCCGCGCGCGCCCTGATTAACAATAACGATACATTAAAACTAAGCGCCGAGGATATCGCCAGACAATCCCTAGACATCGCCGCTGACATTTGCGTTTACACCAACAATAATATCACGCTGGAAAAGCTGTAAATCAGGTGAAAAAACCATGATAACGTGGGATCTGATTAACACGGTTTTATTTTGGACAGGGGTCTATATCCTGTCATGGTATGCGTATATTCTGATTTTTCACAAGGCCGTACCCAACATCAAAACCGCACCCGCCATCCGTAAAGCTCTCATCCAAAAGTTACAGACCGAACAAGCTGCTTACCAAGGATCAACCCCCTACACAATCATTGATCTAGGCTGCGCCAGCGGCAGTTTTGCCTGCGATTTAGCCCGCGCATTCCCCAGCGCAAAGATCATAGCCATCGATATTTCGTGGTCAGCTATCTTAATCACCAACATCAAAAAAAGACTACTTGGTCTGTCAAACTTATCTGTTATAAAACAAGACTTTATGACGCTAGACATCAGCGCTGCTAACGCCATTTTATTTTATCTAACCATCTACCAGATGGAGGAATTAGGCAAAAAATTAAAAGCCGAAGCGACCGCCGGAACCTTTATATCCTCTAACCGTTTCCAATTAGGCGCGGACTGGAAACCAACAGAAACGCTAGAGGTCAAAACTCTGTCACCCGTTGAGAAAAACGTTTATCTATACCGCGCATAAATTTAGTGCCACTAAGCGCATCATGCCTATTGAAATCTATCCGCAATCACACTAGAAATTATACCTATGAAAGATACAGCCAAAACCCTCCTAGAAATTCCATCATTTAGCCCGCGCGAAACCGTCAGCGAATTAGATCGCTTTATCATCGGGCAAAATGCCGCTAAACGCTCTGTCGCGATTGCCCTGCGTAATCGTTGGCGCCGCCGTCAGCTTGATCCCGAAATGCAGGCTGAAATCTACCCGAAAAACATCCTGATGATCGGCCCGACCGGCGTTGGTAAAACCGAGATTGCGCGCCGCTTAGCAAAATTAGCGCACGCCCCTTTTATCAAGGTCGAGGCCACCCGTTTTACCGAGGTCGGCTATGTCGGCAAAGACGTCGAATCCATCATCCGCGACCTCACCGAAGCCGCCATTCACATGACCCGTGAAAAAATGCGCACCAGCGTCAAAGCCCAGGCTGAACTTGACGCCGAAGAACGCGTATTAGACGCCCTTGTCGGCTCAACCGCAGGTGACGCCACGCGCGATAATTTCCGCACGAAGCTACGCGCTGGCGAATTAAATGACCGCGAAATCGAATTAGAAATCCGCGATAATTCAAACCCAATGGGCGATATGTTCGACATCCCCGGCATGCCCGGAGCCTCCGTCGGTATGGTCAGCATGGGCGATATCATGGGCAAAGCCTTTGGCGATCGTAAGAAATTGCGCAAAATGACCGTCGAAGAAAGCTATACCATCCTCATCCAAGAAGAAGCCGACAAATTACTGGACGAGGAAAAACTGATCGAAACCGCGGTCGAGCTTGTCCAGCAAAACGGCATTGTCTTCATCGATGAAATTGACAAAATCGCAACCAGCACCTCCACAACGCGCGGCGATGTCAGCCGCGAAGGTGTGCAGCGCGACTTGCTGCCTTTGATCGAGGGCACAACCGTAACCACAAAACACGGCACAGTTAAAACCGACCATATCCTGTTTATCGCCAGCGGCGCCTTCCACCACGCAAAACCATCGGATTTGCTGGCCGAATTACAAGGCCGTTTACCAATCCGCGTCGAATTAGAAGCCCTAACCGAAGAAGATTTCCGCCGCATTCTGGGCGAGACCGAGGCCAGCCTCATCAAGCAATACACCGCTCTGATCGGCACCGAAGGCGTCACCCTATCCTTTGCCGAGGACGCACTGGACGAAATCGCGCGATTATCCTTTGCCATGAATGAAAAAGTTGAAAATATCGGCGCACGCCGCCTGCACACCGTCATGGAAAAATTGCTAGAGGACATCAGCTTCACCGCCAGTGATAAAGGCGGCGAAGACGTCGCCATTACAGCCGATTATGTCCAAAAACATGTCGAGGATCTAGCCAAAGCCACGGATCTAAGCAAGTTTATTTTATAAACGGCTAAAACCGTAGCAACGCAAATTTATTGACATAATAGAAAAACGTCTTTAAATAAAGACATTATGACAACATACCTAGATGCAAAACATCACTATCCCATAGTGACCGACAAAAGCGATGTAGCCCCACATCTACGCGGTGAATTTACGCGCGCGGTATGCTATCAAGATCCCCGTTTTGCCTTTGACGCCGCCACGATCCAAGACCGTCCGAACACACAACAACTCGCGAAGCTTTACTGGCATGATGACACACGCACAAAGCGAGGCCGTAAAATCCCTGGGGAAACCACCTATATCCCAGCCAATGATTATCAAAATCACAGCCTAACCACGCGAGAGGGGCAAATCTTAACATTAGACTCTGTTCGTGATGAAATAAACGATGCTGGCCTGTCAATTACTGAAACAAACTTACAGACTTTATTTAACACCATGGCACATGTGACAGAGGCCTTTGGTGATGTCGTCAAAGAACACTCGGGCCGCGATGATTTCTATATACGCTGCTGGCAAGTCTGGGCCCCTAAAGGAGCTTTAGGGCGATCACCCACACTTCATAGTGATAAAACAGATATAACAGGCCTATGGTATGCTGGGCGCGCGACCGCAAAAATTTACACAGGTGATATTCCCGATACAATTTGGCGCGCTTTACAAAATGGTATGGAACGCAGCGGTCAAACCTTACAAGACTTTACCGATGCCATAGACCCCAAGGATACATTCCCGCTACCTCAGCACGCATTAAATATATGCCTTAATCAAAAAGATAAAAACATCGCAGGAAACCCAAATGATCGTCAAAAAGTTTGCCCGCACTTCTCTGGTGATGTTGAGACACACGGTCAAGCCGGCCTACTTATGGTCCCCAAATTTTTCTAGTTTCATCAATATCCTACGCCCGCAAAGATCCGTTAAGACGTATTTTTATTGCAAATAATGCATGCTTATGGCAAGTTATGTAAAAATAAAATCGTAAGCAAGAAAACCGCATGAGCCATATCCTCAATCTTACAGGTTATTTCAGCACTAACCCACAAATCCGCCCATACGCTTGACATTGATACATTGAAATGGGGAGAGCTTCCTCACGTCTACTTAGAACACAGCAATGTTACAGGAAAACTCAACAGTACCAACCTTCTCCTGCACACATTGTTGGACAAAGACCCGATCAAACGTGCCAGCGTTTTAGCGCAAAGCATTTCCCCCAACGTAGACTTTGATGACTATGCCTATCTGACACAAGGTACCAGCACCTATATCTTACTCGGGCGAGCACATAGAGATAACGAAACACACGTCTCCGTCATCAGATTATCAGCGCATCTTCAAACCAGCCGCGGAAAAATGTTTCGCAACGATACCATCCGCAGTCATTTCCCCGGACTGATCCAGCCGACCCAAGAAACACTTAACATTGGTGACAAAATGCAAGCTGAGATCATGCCATTTTATGATGTCAGAACTTTGGCAACCGACGAAAAGGCAAAATATCAGCCCCTCTTCAAACATTTAACAGAAGGCACCTGTTTTAAATTAGGCCTTGAGGAAGTCGTGGAGCTTCCCGATACTGGAATCCTTATGGCCATCGATCCGGGCGAAGCCACTTATCAAGACGCATTTTGGGATCTTCCCCCTGCAAAACAACAAGCCTGGGAAGAACAATCCATTGGCCTTATTTTAGAAAGATTGCAAGATCCAACAATCCCGCCCGAATTGCGATGGGACACCCTACCCACACACCAACCGATGCCGCATCCTTCTTACATCGCGCATCAAACATGCATACCTGCTAATAGATCATTGACGCCATCACGATAAGAACTAAAATGATTTGATAATCATAACGAATGTAGGAAAATATCATGCCTCAAGCCGGTCACGCCGTATATGAGCTCCAAGGACGCGCGCTTCTTGCCATCCAAGAACTCGAACAACGCCTACGAAACCACAGCCACAGCCACAGCCACAGCCACAGCCACAGCCACAGCCACAGCCAAGATAAAATCACCCCGCCCTTAAGCCGTGAAGCTTTAAAATTAACGGGTTTACAATCCCCCGCGACATGCATTTTTTCAGAACCACAAAGCCTGCCACGAGCCTATATAAAACACCCAGAAATCTTTAAAACATCAGAGCAAAATCCACGTTATATTATGTTTGCGCCTATTGACTATCAGGGCAAGCATTTCGCACCAGAGGATTCGAAGCGTCTAAATAACCAAGAAAGCGAAGCTATAGGAAACCTTCTCTTCGCCGGAGGCTGGCTCGGCAATGCTCCCATAATTCCTATCCGTGATATTGGCGCAGCCCTTCCTGATGATTATACACCACCTGCTGATAAAGAACTCAGCGCCTCTTTCACCCATGCCGCCAACAACAACATCATCTTCCTTGCTCAAGGACGCAGCCTAGATTTGGTGAACTGCCATAATGCACAAACAAACGCGTGGAAAGCCGCTATTGATCAGGCTATTGCCGCCATTAAAACCGAAACAAAAAAGAACAAAGAAAAAATTCTTGCGCCCTTACCACAAGGCGAAGACATTCATATCAATGTTAGCTATAGCTATACCATGAACGGAGGCAGCCCCGTCACCTTAACCCTATCCGTCCAGCAAAAAGGCAACAGCAATGCCATAGAAGCAGGCCAGCGTGTCACCGTTCCACCATCAAATGCTTATACACTCAAAGAAACACATCCCAAAGAGTATAATATCATCCCACGCACAGACACGCCCGAAGGTCAAAAACTAGCAGCGCTTATCAATGCAATCCCAAACACGCCCAGCTTAGCCGACTACCCCGATCTAATGGCGAACTATCATATAGAACAAACACAATTCGGACACCTATTCGGAGAAAACGGTCAAATTCCGCGACTACAAACACTTCAAGGTCAGCCTTTGCTTATCTATACCGCTAGCCCGTCAGAACGTAATAATAGTTTCTGCCCGCCAGATGCGATTGCGATCCCTGCAGAAATTTATAATTGGATCAAACGCGACGAAGAAGACCATCGCTTAGGTATCCACCCGCCCCCAGCCCCTGAGCAAGTTCTAAGCTTTTTAAAACAAACACCCATAACCCTACCAAAAAAGCCTACACCTCTACAGCAGGAACCCAAAGAACCTTAAAAAACGGAAACAGATTCAACACGAAAACTAAATATTCTTATCTAGACGACACAGCGTAATCTGCTATACATTCTAATTATGAGTCATACATGCACAACATCTCTATGAAGTCCAAAACTCATAAAAATTTAATAAATTAAATAAGAAAGCTGAATATGAGAAATTTTTTGCCCCAAAACATAAATTTCACGGGTAAATCCATTTTAATCACAGGAGGAACTGGTTCATTTGGAAAAATGTTCATTAAAACCTTACTGAAAAAATACACTCCCAGCAAAATTATTGTCTTTTCCCGAGATGAGCTAAAACAATTCGAAATGGCTCAGGAATTTACGGAACAGGAACTAGATGTTCTCCGTTTTTTCATTGGTGATGTCCGTGATGGCGAACGTTTAAAAATGGCAATGCGTGGCATTGACTACGTAATCCATGCGGCAGCTTTAAAACAAGTCCCAGCAGCAGAATACAATCCTATGGAATGCGTAAAAACCAACATTATGGGAGCAGATAATGTTGTAAACGCAGCATTAGAAAATGATGTCGAAAAAGTTATTGCCCTATCAACAGATAAAGCCGCCAACCCGGTTAATTTATACGGAGCAACCAAACTCGCTTCAGATAAAATTTTTGTTGCAGCAAATAACTTATCAGGTGATCGTCGTACACGCTTTGCCGTTGTTCGCTATGGCAATGTTGTAGGGTCTCGTGGGTCAGTTGTGCCCTTTTTTAAAAAGAAAATTGCCGAAGGCGCAACTTCACTTCCGATTACAGACGCTCGCATGACACGCTTTTGGATTACACTTGAGCAAGGTGTCAATTTCGTTCTCTCTAATTTTGAAATTATGCAAGGCGGCGAGATTTTCATCCCAAAAATACCAAGTATGAAAATGCCTGATTTAGCCAAAGCAATGGCGCCTAATTTAGAACAAAAAATCATAGGCATTCGACCAGGTGAAAAGCTGCATGAACTTATGGTGTCTTTTGATGATGGACGTAACACTGTTGATCTTGGAGATCGTTACGTAATTAAACCAACATTTGCCTTTTGGAATGATCATGCAGATAACTACAAACAGGCAAAATCAGTCCCAGAAGGTTTTTCCTATAGTAGCGACAACAACCAAGAATGGCTTAGCGAAGACCAATTAAAAGAAATGATTGGCTAATTTCAGAAAGTCTCTCCAATGGCTGTACTTCCCTATGGCAAACAAACAATTGAACAAGATGATATTGATGCTGTTATTGACGTTCTTAAAAGCGATTTCCTAACAACTGGCCCCAAGGTATCGGAATTCGAACACGCACTTTGTAAAGTAACGGGTGCTAAGGAAGCAATCGTTGTCGGTAATGGAACTCATGCCTTGCATCTAGCGTGTCTAGCAGCGGGGTTAGGTGAAAATGATTATGCCATCGTCCCCAGCTTAACATTTCTAGCTACAGCAAATGCCTTGCGTTATTGTGGTGCCGATGTCATTTTTGTGATGTAAACGCGGATACAGGGCTAATTGATTTAGAGCATCTTTCTATACTTTTGGAACAGCATAAAGATAAATCCATTAAGGCTATTTTACCCGTTCATCTAGCCGGACAAATTGTTGATTTGCAGGCTTTAAAAGCCGTTATTGCTGGAAAAAATATTAAAATTATTGCTGATAGTTGTCATGCGATTGGTGGAAAACAAGGAGCCTATAGCGTCGGTGATGGCACAATTGAGGATATGTCTTGTTTTTCATTTCATCCCGTTAAGACAATCTGCATGGGTGAGGGCGGAGCAATTACCCTTAACGATCCTGATTTAGCAGAACGACTACGGGCATTGCGCTCTCATGGTATGATTAAAACGCCAAATATTGGCGCTTGGGCGTACGAAATGAATGAGCTTGGCTATAATTACAGGGCCACAGATTTCCAATGTGCTTTGGGAATAACACAATTACAAAAACTGGATCGTTTTAAGACTAAACGTCAGGAGCTTGTCTCACTTTATAATCAAATGATTACTGATCTGGCTCCTCTTATTTTGCCGCCAAAGCAATTAGACGGACAAGAACCCGGTTGGCATTTATACGCGGCGCGTTTTGATTTTGATGCAATTGGTAAAACGCGCGATCAAGTTATGAAAGCGCTCATCAGCGAAGGTGTTGGCACACAAGTTCACTATATCCCTGTCCATAACCAGCCATACTATACAGGGTTATATGGCACACAAACACTACCCGGGGCAGAAGCCTATTATCAAAAGACTTTGTCTTTACCGCTCTACCCATTGATGGAAAAAGAAGATGTCTGTACGGTTATTGAAGCTTTGAAAAGAATTATTCTGTGAAAAAACAATGACAACAATTGCAATCATTCCAGCGCGCGGCGGATCAAAACGATTACCTCGTAAAAATATTTTACCATTAGGCGGCAAACCAATGCTGTCTTATCCGATCAATGCCGCATTAAAGAGCGACATCTTCGACGCTGTTTATGTAACCAGCGATGATGAAGAAATAAATGCAATAGCGCGTGAATATGGTGCTCAGACAGTTGAACGTCCGGCAGAAACAGCAACAGATACAGCGCACGAACTTTCAGCGGTTAATCATTTGCTAGACAGGCTCAGTGAAGATCCCATACATTTTTGTGTCATTTATCCCACCGCGGCTTTTGTTTTGCCCGAAGACTTAAATCAATCTTATCATGTCTTAAAACAAGACGCCGACTGTGACGTGCTAATGAGCGTATCGGAATACGATATTCACCCCTACAAAGCTCTTGTTCAGGATGACAAAGGGTATTGGAAAATGATGTTCCCCAAAGAATGTAAAATGCGTTCGCAGCACTATCCGCAAACAGTCGCCAGCAATGGAACGTTTTATTGGTTTAAAACCAGCTCATATCGTTCAGAACCTACTTATTATCCTGACACATTAAAAACATATATACTCCCGTCAGAGCGTGCGATCGATATTGATACACAAGCAGACTATGAGTATGCACAAAATATGTTTAAGTTAATGCACCATGGATAAAATTGTTTTCAAATGTGCGATTGGTGCCGTGATTGGATCAGGGCATGTAATGCGGTGTTTAACACTAGCGGATGAAATGCAGCGAACTTGGCCAAAAGCCAAAATTATATTTTGGGTCGATCAAGAAGGTCTAAATTTCCCAGCGCTAAAGCAGACTTCATACCAAATTGTAATCAGTGATAAATTTTCAGAAAACTGTGATCTGTTGATTATTGATAATTACGCATTAGATTACAATTTCGAACAAGCTTGTCGTACTTGGGCTCGCCGCATTATGGCGATCGATGATCTTGCTAATCGACATCACGATTGCGATGTTTTGCTGGACCAAACTTATGGGCGCAGTATCGATGACTATAAAAACTTAGTGCCAGAGCAAGCTATGATTTTATGTGGGGCTAATTACGCAATTTTACGCCCCGAATTTGCGGTTTTACGAGAAAAATCTTTAGCGCGCCGACAACAAATCAATCATATGAAGACAATTCTCATATCGCTCGGCAGTATGAATCTCAACAATGTCACAGGTACAATTTTGGATATATTTTTGCATATCAAAGACGGGTATCAATTAAAGATCGTTTTAAGCTCTCAAGCCCAATATATGGACGCAGTTAAACAAAAAATTTCTAATATTCATATGCAAACACATCATCAATGTGAATTATTATGTGACGTAACCGATATGGCACAGCTGATGTCAGATAGTGATTTTGCAATCGGAGCCGGAGGAACAACAAGCTGGGAACGAGCATGTCTTGGTCTGCCATCTGCTTTGGTTGAAATCGCTGACAATCAACAGGTTATTATTCAAAATTTAGTTGCCGAAAAAGCGATCGTTAGCTTAGGAACTATTAACGAATTTGATGCTCAGATAGCTTCAAATATTTTCCTATTAGTTGCTAATGATCCATCGTTAATGCATAGTCTTAGTAAAAATAGTGCCGATATCTGTGATGGCACTGGATGTCAAAAAATTATTTCATACATTAAGAGCATATAAATGAGTGATTGGTGGGAGCAAAAAAGAAATATTTCAGTTGTCGTCGATAATGAATCCTGGATTTTACCAGCCGCACAAACATTGGTTACAGCCTGCACCGAATATGGAGATAACGCTAAACTTTGCCGTTCGCATGATGACATTATGGAAGGCGGCGTTGCCTTCTACCTAGCTGCGTTAAAATCACACCACCTGATATTCTAGCAAAAAACCACAAAAATTTAGTCGTTCACGCAAGCGATTTACCAAAAGGTCGAGGAATGTCTCCTTGGACATGGTTAATCTTAGAGGGCGCGAAACAAATACCCGTATGCTTACTAGAGGCCGAAAAAGATGTAGATTCCGGCGCCATCATTTACAAAGACTTTATGCCTCTTGAAGGAACAGAACTTGTTGATGATGTCAGGGGTATGTTACGCAATAAAACACAAGAACTTTGTTTGAGATTCTTAAATTCGAAAACATGTCCCCAAGGACAAAAACAAAAAGGCCCCCCTACATTTTACAAACGCCGAGGCCCTCAAGATAGTTGTCTTGATATCGACAAAACCCTAGGCGAGCAATTTGACTTATTACGAGTCGTCGATAATGAAAACTATCCAGCCTTTTTTGAAATAAACGGACAAAAATATATTCTAAAAATTTATAAAGATAATCGAGACTAAATAATGAAAATTCTAAATAGAGCCATTGGCAAAGAACACCCATGCTATATTATCGCCGAAGTATCTTGCAATCACGAAGGCGATAAAGAGGAAGCAAAACGCATCATTAAAGCCGCGGCTGATGGTGGGGCTGACGCTGTCAAAATTCAAACATACACAGCAGATACAATTTCAAGAAATTTTCAAACAAAACCCGAAGGCACTATTTGGGAGCATTTAGATCTACATGCCTTATATTCAAAAGCAGAAACACCATGGGAATGGTCAAAAGATCTTCGTGATTATGCGCAGGATCTAGGTTTGCACTTCTTCTCATCTCCGTTTGATGAAACAGCCGTAGATTTCTTAGTCAATGACATTGAAGTTCCATGTTTGAAAATTGCAAGTTTTGAAGTCGTTGACACGAAACTATTAGAAAAATGCGCAAAAACTGGCCTACCAATCATCATGTCTAATGGTATGACGGATTTCTTGGAAATGGATGAGGCGATTAGAACATTGCAAAACGCAGGCTGTACAGACTTGGCTGTCTTACATTGTAACAGTGGCTACCCAGCCGCTTTTGATGAAGCTAATTTGAAAACTATGCAGGCTATTGCAGGCATATATAAGTTACCGGTTGGTGTATCCGATCATACCCTCTTTGCGGATCATGAAAATTACAAGCAACCAATGGCTCACATCACCCCTGTTCAAGCCGTTAAAATGGGAGCTTCTATTGTGGAGATTCATCTAACAACAGACCGTGATGCAGCTCGTGCTTTGTTTGATAAAAACGAAGGTGGATTTGACTGGCCATTTTCTATGAACCCAGATGAATTTAAGTTAATGGTAGATATGATCCGTGAATATGAGCAAACAGGTAATGTTAAGTTTGCTAATAGTGAACAACAAAAAATGGCTGAGGCCGCTATAGGTGAAGTTTGTTTCACCCCGACGACCAAAGAACAAGAAAGCAAAAAATTAGACCTTCTTTATGGATCACCAAAGATATTAAAAAAGGTGAAATTCTTAAATTCGCTGCCGAAGATAAAGAAAACGGAAATTTCGATTCTATTCGTCCCAGTGGCGGATTACACATCAGGTTTACCGATTTGATCGAAGGAAAAAAGCATCTTGTAACCTTAAAAAAGGTGAGCCCATAAAATGGGAATTTATAGATTTCTAACAGGAATAGAAAATTCCTTTAAATAATTTTTTGCTTCTAACGGTGTTTGCTCTGTGAAATGAAACATACTAGCGGCAGACACGGCTTGTGCACCGCCTACTTGTATGGCCCGTCTGAAATCTTCATAGCTGCCCGCTCCCCCAGAAGCAATGACTGGAATATTAACGGCAGCACTAACCTGCTGTATCAGATCTAGATCATACCCTTCCATGGAACCGTCTTTGCTGACATTATTAACAATAATTTCACCGGCTCCTAAATTCTCTATTTTTTTAGCTAGATCTACGGCACTGATATTTTCTTTTTGCTGTCCACAATGAGAGTAACAAGAATAATGGCCGGTTTGATCTTGCTTTGCATCAATACTCACGACAATGCATTGTGTGCCAAAGTGTTCCGCAGCCAGTGATATTAATTCTGGATTGGTATAACACGCTGTGTTTATAGACACTTTATCTGCGCCCACACGCAGCAATTCCTTGATGTGTTCAATAGTCCGTATGCCACCTCCAACAGTTAAAGGAACAAAACAATCCGAAGAAAAGGCCTGAATTTCATCTAAATCAGGCTCCGTCTGATTCGGAGTTGCAGATATATCTAAAACAATCAGCTCGTCAACTTGACGTCTGTTGTAAACTTTAATTGCAGGCAACGTTGTACCAATACGCCGCCAGCTGTTAAATCCAACGCCTTTCACAAGGCCAGATTCTTTAATTAAAAGCGTAGGAATTATTCTTATCTTTAACATTTATCGTAATTCTGAAAAGTTCTTAAGAATTTGAAAGCCGGCTGGTCCACTTTTCTCTGGATGAAATTGCACCCCCCAAACCGTATCTTTATTGACTATAGATGGGAACTGCACACCATATGGCGTTTCAGCCACTACATGATCGGCATGTGTCACATTGTAAATATAACTATGGACAAAGTAAAAATCAGTTTGATTGTTAATCCCTTGCAACAATCTATCGTTTCTATTGATGATATTAATTTCATTCCAGCCAACATGAGGTGTCCTATAATCTTGTGAGCTAAATAACAAATTCTGTGTAAAATGATCGACCGTTCCAGGAACAAGACCAAGGCCATTGTTGTCCCCGTGCTCCTTACCCTCTGATGCTAAAAGATGCATGCCAAGACATATACCTAAAACAAAGGCATTATTACCAGATACCAGGTCCTGAATAGCATGACCCCATTGCCTATCTATATTATTCATTGCTTTTGCAAAAGAACCGACCCCTGGAATAATAATATGAGTCGCCCCCTTAAGAGATTCCACATCATGACAAATACGAGAATTAATACCTATTTCATTTAAAGCGGCTTTAATTGAAGATAAATTCCCCATGCCGTAATCTATTATATCAATATACATAACGCACTAAACACTTGTCGATAAATCCTAAGGATTAAATCGTTTTATAGGCTTTCCAGTTTTATCTTTCACAAGGTTACCTTGTGAATCCACTTCAAAAATTTTCTTATTAGTGAATTTATCACAAATAGCTATAAATTCCTCTACAGATATATCGAGCGGCTCTAAAATTTCTTGTAAAGGTTTGCCCAAACATGTCCAAGGGAAAGCACCGTCATGTTTTTGTGTTAATGCGATGCCATCTTCACGTGTAATTCTATTTCTACGTATATGAAGACAGGCGATATCAGTTGCACGTCCAAATCCAAATTTGAGGTATTTGAAATAATCGTGAATTCCTGTTTGATGGTTATCTAAGTTTTCATAATTAACTATCGAACCTTCTACAGTTTTATCCAGTGTTTTGAAACCATGCGCTTGCGCAAGCAAAGCATTGCTATAGCCATCCCAAGGAATATAATGCCCCAAGAATAAACCCGTAACGCCAACGCGGGCTAGTTCTTCGTCGCTAGGATATTGGTAAGGTATTAAATGTTTCGCTTCTATTCCTTCATATCCAATTAGGTCCGTCACACGCATTCCAAGTAGTCCGCCGAACTCTTCAAGCCAGCGACGATTTAAAACATTGTTTTTTGTTGCCGCAGCTGGGCCGCCATATTCATTTTGAGAATTTTCTCCCCAAATAATAAGGGGTACATTATATTGAACCGCTGCACGCACTGGAATTGTAAAAATCCCAACATGCTCTGGCCAAGAAATATCGCCCACATCTTTCAAACCAATGCGGTTTAATTTTGCTCTTATATTTTTATTAGGGGACATTTCTATGTAATCTACCCCTAATTTTTGATGTTTTCGATATTATATCGACCTATATCAGATAAATGGCAGGTGGTCGACGTAACACATAAAGGGTTCATGCCTAACTGTAGAACGCGGATGACTTGATATGTACTGTCTTTTCCACCACTTACTGGAACAATACAGTCCCAGTTGCTGCCGTCCGTATTACGATATTTAGACAAAATGCTCTCAAGCTCAACTTGTCGCTCTTCCCAATTAATTTCTACACGCTTGTCATAGTTTTCACAGGCATTACAGACGCCTGATCATTGAAAGACAAATCAGGTTTAGTGTCGGGCATCACGCATTTGCGACAATACTGCATATTATAGTCCTTATATGTTTATGAACTTTGTTTTTCCATGAGGAACCAAGTCAAATCGTCCATTGGGAAGTTTGGATCTCTATGATACGCAAAACCATATTTGAGTAGTTTTAAATCTGGAAACATATCTAGCATCTCTCCTGCAAAATCACGCTTAAACAAACGTTCAGAATGCCCTCTATAAGAGATAGAAACCGGGGACGGGTTATAATACTCACAGACCATTACATATCGCTTAGAAGCATCATAAATAGCTTGGTAAGCTTTTTCGAGTTCATCGGGGTTAATGTGAATTAAGACTCCTGAACAAAACGAAAGGTCACACACATTCGGCAGAGATGTTTCAAGAATTGACTGGTTATAGACTTTATTCAACCACCCAAGTTCAGATAACCTATCACACGCTTTTTTATTTATTTCAATTGCTTGAATTTCTGCGTCTGGGAGTAAGCTATGAAGAGCGTGCAAATTATTACCTATATTTGCACCGAATTCACAAATGCTTTTTATTCCATATGTTTGAGATAAAATCTGTGAAAACAAATGAACACGTTGAGCATAATTTTCTTCAACCTTATTCCGTTCAATATATTCATCTCCGAATGAAGTAGCCCAAAAATTTTCTTGCTCTGTTTTATAACTCATAAGTTTATTAACCTAATTTTTAATTGAATGATAACACTGTATGCATTGTGTTATCACTATATACTGAAAAACACTAGGAGGAAATAGGGCTATTCCAGATGAAAATTTAGCTTTTTCTGGAATGAGTTTATAAAAATTTATTTTCGCGTTTTAAACGCAGATAGTGCTCTACATCTCTCGATTTGAATGGTTTTGCAGGATGCCCCCAGCTATGGCATAATCTGGTATATCTTGAGCAACAACACTTCCTGCTTGTACAATTGCACCCTCTCCAATCGTTACACCGCCTAAAACGGTCACAAAAGCACCCAGCCACACATTATCTTTTATAATTATATCTTTCAGGATATAACTCTCATCATAAGGAATCCTTTGACCGGTATCGTAATTATGGTTTTGAGTGATCATATAACACCCCGTCCCCGCATGAAAATTATCACCAATAAATAATTCTCCATCCCCAGTAACGGTTAAGCCTTGCAAATTAACATTGTTGCCTAAAGTCGTTTGTGCATTACAAAGGCTAAACCCATGAACAGATAAATTTTCCCCATAGCTACGAACTGTTCGCTTTATCTTTTCTTTGCAATGCCAAATGCGTATTTTTTTAATAACGTGCAGAACTTTAAGTATATAGTCACTACAAAATACAGCATGGAATTTCAGATCTTTACTAAAGGCTATGGTATAAGTAGTAGCAAAATAACAAAAGGATAGTGTTTGTCAATGTCAATGGGTAAATGAAGTCTATTATGCTAGGAGTAGACGCGTGTTTCAGGGCATATTTTGCATATATATAAGTAATAAAAAAATATAAAGCATAGCTGATGAGTGTCGTAAAAGTTGCTGCTGCATAACCGTACTGAGGAATAAAAATATAGTTTAACATTATATTCAAAGCACCCGTAATTGCAGTTGTGATAGCCACCACGGACTGTCTTTTATGAAAAAATATCCAATTCACATAAAGTGAGTATAAGTAATGGTAATAAATACCAAGTAATATGATGGGTGCATATGGGATCACTTCTTGGTAATTAGGCTGTGCTATTAATTTGATAACAAATGGAGACGCTAAAGCCGCTAAAATTATAACAGCACTAACTATAACGACCTTAGACTTTGTGATCTTGATTATATCATCTACCTGCCCCTGTTTTAATTTTTCATAGAGTATAGGCACCCAAGCTTGATTCAAAGATAAAGTGATCGTTTGCACAATAACACCCATTTTAAATAGCAATGCATACAAACCAGCACCATAAGAACCTACGATTTTATTAACCATAAGCTGATCAAACGTATTTAAAATGTATGCTGATAATAAGTGCAAAATAACAGGCGCCGCCATACTCAGTGAATATAGTACATATTCAAACTTAAACACGCCCCTACATGCTTTGGCTAAATATAATATAGCAATAACTGATAAAAAACCCGAGGCTATTAAGTGACTATAAAGAACGCTTGTGTAGTCTGCATTTTTTAGAACAAATAAAAAGTACAAAGTACCTAAAAAGATACCAAAGTCTTTAGTTACGTTAAGCTTTATATATAAAGAACTATTTTGAGAAATGTTAAGATAAGCATTAAAAATTTGATGAAAATTTGTAAAGAAAGCAACTAAAGCCGCTAAACTGATAACCTGTGGAGGCACGTTAATTATATTAGCAATTGCTTCTTTGTTGGTAAAAATTAAAGCTAGAATCAAGCCATCTATAATGACAATGAAAAGAATATTGCTAAATAAAAATGCATTAAATTGCTTATAATTTTCATTGTAAAATAAAGTGATAGCATTTTGTATCCCAACACCCAAAATAACAGAGACAACTGAAACAACTGAGGTAAAGACAGATACAATCCCATAATCACTAACCGTAATACTGTTCGTTAATATAGGGATTGTAATAACAGCCAGGGCTTTAGATAAAACCGAACCAACCATATAATTCTTTGTATGATGTAAAAGCTTTTTTAATGTTTCGTTTTTAACTAAATTAGTGGATAATGCCTTCATGATCTGTAGTGTTAAACTGTTGTGAGGCATAAGTGAATATTAAAAATATAATTTCGTCCGTATTAAAGTATTTCCCTTGGTTAAACCAAAAGATACGTTTGTATATGCACAAAAAACGTACAACGCCTCTTTTATTAAACAAGCTAGAAGAAAAACAACGGCATATTTTATCTCACGTTAATCAATATGGGTATTACATACTAGAAGATTATTTTTCTGCTGAATGGTGCGATACATGTAAAGCACAAGTAAAGAAAGTTATAAACGCAGACCATGACTTTATTCATGTCGCCGAAGATAAACGTCTATTCGGTGTTGAAAATATCTCAAAAGAATTTTCTCAGTTTTACTCAGACACGTTTTTAAATGATTTAGCAAATGCTTACTATCAATGCCCTTCCAAGCCACTCGTTACATTAGCCAATTGGATTGTTAACGAAGACACAAACAAGCTAGGCTCTGGTGGAGATTGGCATAGAGACAATGAATTCCGACAAATCAAAGCCATTGTGTATTTAAATGATGTCGAGATAGAAAATGGTCCATTTCAAATGATTGTTAGTTCAGTTTCTGACAATTTTAATACATTTGAAAAAGATACAAAAATCTTAAAAAATCCAGAATTATCAAATAGATACACACAAGAACAAGTCAATTGTTTACTTGAGAAATTCCCCGAGAGGTCAAAAGTATTTACCGCTAAAAAGGGCACTGTGATTTTAGCCGATACATCAGCCATACACCGAGGCTCCCCAATCCAAAGCGGCGAAAGATTTGCTGTATTTAATTATTATTATCCAGACACCGAAGAAAATAGGGCCTTTGCTAAAAAGAAATTTGCACCACTAGTACCAGAAGGTTTTTTAATTCGCGATCAGTGATAATATATTTTTTGAATCTGCGAATAGAGTGTTTGTGTAGTGTTTCCATAGGAAGCATCAAATTTTTGAAAATTCTGCTGCCATTCTTTTTGCTTATAAAATTGATTAATTTCTTCTAAAGGTAATGTATTAATATCGGTAATTTCATAAAGAATTTTTTCTTGAATAAACTGATAATAATCATAATCAATATAGTCTATTGGATCAAAATAAGCACACGGGATTCCATATTTCAAAACGGATAAGTGAAAACTGGAATTTGCCCCTATAACTAAATCACAACGCTCCGCATCTTCTAAAAGTGTTGAACCGTCAATTGACAGACGTAATTTAGGTAATGTTAGATCTATATCTATTTTATGAGCGGGATGTGGTCTTAAAAGTATACTGCCCACTTGGGGATTGTTATTTAAAGAGTTCAGTAAAGATTTTAAATTATCTGGTTTGATTAAATTGACAAATACTCCAATATTAATTTTTGATGATCATCAATAAAATCAACTTGCATAGAATGCTCAACGCCTTCTACGCCTTTATAACAAATTATTGTGTCAAGCTTACCCATTTTTTCGTAAGTTTTCCGCGCGACTTCACCATCCAAAATAGACATGTCAAACCGCAACCTTGGCATAAGATTTGTTACATGTGCATGTTGTATATAAACTAGTTTTATTTTCAAAGAACGAGCTGCCGCATTATACGCTAAAGGTATAATTGAGTGATCGTTTGCTGTAATAGCAACCTTCGTATTAACCAATTTAGACTGCAGAAGATGTTTGAAAAAACATAATATAACAAAAAGGACAGATAGTTAAATCTTTCTATAGCTCTTCCATGCCAGCTTTTGCTAAATATGGCAGGCATAATCTTTATAATCGCCAAAAAAAATATTTTATAAGATTCAAATTTATACAATTCCCATCTTTTAAATTAATAAAGGAAACCCGTTGATTACTTAAAACATTATTTTGCAAAAATTGTATCTGCCGCTCTTGGTTTGTAGTGCAAAACAATGCGCATATATTATCGTCATTTTTAAACGAAAACCGAATACGAAAAATTCGTTTAATAAACAAATACACAACAGCTATAATAAAGATTGTTCTAGATATCCTAGATGTTTCTAACGTTTCATATATTTGTTTACGCCATCTATTTTTAATAAATTTTTGATTTTCAAACGTTGTTTCCGTCGCCCCAGCGTTCGCGTGTTTCAACGTCCTAAACGCAAATAATATTTCTATATTCATGGCACGATACTCTTTAAATACTGCTGATAAACAGTTGCAACGTACAGTCATTTACTTATCTTGCCACAACCTTAGCAAGGTTTATAATGTCTGTATCGATCCAATGTCAATATTGTCATCCTATGCAGTCCTGAGCCTTTAAAAAGATTGTAAAGCCAATCATTAAAAGAATAAAGCCTAGAACACTACTGTTTTTTTAATGCTTTTAAATTACCGTAAATCTCAAGCATTAAGCCCTAAATATTCTCAGGAAAATTGATCGATAGTTCCAAGAACGATTTTATTTTTCATTGATAACATCTTGAAATAATTCAAGAAACTGATTCCCAATATTATTAATGTGAAAATCTAACGCTCTTTGTTTTTGATGATTTGAATTTAATGAATGTTTGTTAACATTTCGTAAGGCGATATCAATGTGCTTATAATCACCAATTTGACAAAGCGTCCCATACTTCTCTTGTTGCAAAATTTCAGCTGGTCCAGAAGGACAATCTGTCGTAACGACATTAAGCCCACAAAAAAGAGCTTCCACAATAACATTGCAAAAACCTTCCCACGCTGAAGTAATTAAAAAAGTATCAGCTTGTTTCATATAGGCAATAGGACTCTCCACAAATCCTAAAAAAGAAACGGAATTACTGATATCAAGAGTTAAACATAAGTCTTTCAGTTCTTGTTCTAAAGAACCTGACCCCAAAACAACTAGATAAGCCTTAGGCTCTTGTTTTAGATATTCAGAAAAAGCTGTGATTAATGTTGGATAATCTTTCTGAAGATCCAAACGGCCTGATGTTATGATTTTATGAGTAGAATTTGTAGGAAATACATCGGGAACTTTTACCGCTAACTGTTTCTGTTCATTTTCGGTAATCACGGGATTATAAATTGTCAGGACTTTATTCCATGATTTTCTTGATAGGATATTTTTTAAATCTTCGCATACTCCATTGGAAATACCAATAATGCGATGACTAAATGGATAAATATGCTTGATCACAAAAAGCCATAAAGCACGTTTTATAACCGAAAGACTTCTCATAGATGTAGTAACATGAATTCTCTCGCTAATAATAATTTTGGTTTCAGTCGCGTTAGCTAAAAATTTACCAATCAAAACAACAATATTGACGTAGAAAAGAGCGGATAAAACAATATCTGGTTTCTGCGTTTTGAGATATTTTCTAATTTTAAAAACGGAAAACATGGTACGCGAACAATGAAAATCAATAATTCGAACCTGACTTGATACTAAGCCCCGATATATACCAGCCTTATTAATTAAGACTAAGTCCACTTTGCATTGATGCTGAGCGAACCAATTGGCTAAATTAACAATCATTTTTTGTGCACCGCCAGCATTGAGATCGGGTAAAATGAATGTAATATGCATATTAGTTATTTAAATCCCGGTTATAGAATGCGTATCAAGCATATCCTTCTAGAAGGCTGACCAGCGTGACATTAAGTATGAGATATACATACCAAAATGTAAAGTTAAGTCAATTCTCATTAATAAAAACTAAACGCCACATTAATTGTACCATTCAATAAGACAATGTTCTGTTTCTTACGTATTAAACTTTGCAATGCTTTTAATAAATTCGTACATATTATATTCCCAGACCATGACGATCCTCTGCTGTAATGTATTCCTATAAACAATATTATGCTGTATACATGTTATAATTTTCGATCTGTTGAACCCTCACAAAATAATGTGGCATCCTATTATGCAGCGGTGTTCGTCAGAAATAGTGTTAAAACTTAGCGCGAATATCATAGACAGTGTTCATATTCATGGAAAAGGCTTAAAATACATGTGCGGAATTTCCGGTTTTATTGATTTTGACCGCCGAGCCTTAGATGAGAATCTAGGTAACTTAACTCTAATGAAAAACGCAATGCACCATCGAGGACCAGATGGTAATGGCACATGGCATGACGACAGTGCAGGTATATATTTATCACATAATCGATTAGCTATTATTGATATTTCAGCCCAGGGGCATCAACCTATGATATCCCACTGTGGACGCTACGTTATTGTATTTAATGGCGAGATTTATAATTTTTCGGTACTGCGAGATAATTTATTAAAAGAAGGATTCATTCCAAAAGGAACATCTGATACTGAAATTTTAATTAACTATATTGCTTTGCATGGTTTTGATTCTACGCTTGACGTGATTGAAGGCATGTTTGCCTTTGTGGTGTGGGACCGACACGAAAAAAACATCTATTTTGCCCGAGACCACCTTGGGAAAAAGCCACTATATTTTGGGTTTTTAGACAAAAAATTGATCTTTGCATCAGAATTAAAAGCTTTCCATGTCCTTAACCTTTCCTTGCGTGTAAATCCACAGATTGTTGCACAATACACGCGTTACGGCTATATAGCGGCTCCTTATTCCATATATGATGGTATTTATAAACTGCCCGCTGCCCACTGTATGAAGTTTGATGTTGCAAGCCTAAACTATGAAAGCCAACGACACTTAGCTCCACATAAATATTACAAACCATATTGGTCACTGAAGAGGAATAATTTGGGATCTAAGGTCGGTGATCTAGAAACATTGTTGGTTGACGCCGTAAAAAAACGTATGATTTCAGATGTACCCTTAGGAGCTTTTCTGTCGGGTGGTATTGATTCAAGTCTAGTTGTTGCTCTGATGCAAGCGAATTGCGGATCTGCTATTAATACATTTACAATTGGCTTTAATGAACAACAATATGACGAATCACACCAAGCCAAAAAAATATCTCAACATTTAGGCACCAACCACCATTGCTATCAAATAAGTGATGCAGAACTACTTGATATAGTTCCTAGTCTGTCAACCATATATGATGAACCTTTTGCTGATAGCTCCCAAATTCCTTCATATGCTGTTTGTAGGCAAGCTCGTCAGCAGTTAACTGTTGCATTAACCGGTGATGGCGGAGATGAATTTTTTTGTGGTTACTCCCGTTATCATTTAACCAAAAAGCTGTATGATCACACCCATTTTTTACCTAGATCTCTTCGTACAATTCTTTCAAATTTTTTTAAGTCATGTCCGGTAAACGTTTTAGATTCTTATTTTCCAGTGATGTCTGGTAATCGCATACACTCTATTGCCGAGTACTTGCCTTACGAGAATTTTAAAGACCTCATTAAAAAAGTCCATAGCAATAAGATGTTGGATAGAATAACCATGTCAAGAGATATCGATGATCTATATAATGCTTATACGGATAAGCACATAGTTAGTAATTTAACAGATCCATTTGACACTATGATGAAGCTGGATATTGCTATGTATTTACCCGATGATATTTTGGTTAAAATGGATCGTGCCAGTATGGCAAATTCTTTAGAGATTCGTTCCCCATTATTAGATAAAAATGTCATAGAATGGGCATGGGCACAGCCCGCTAATTCAAAGCTAAGAGATAAAAACAGAGGAAAGAAACAGCTATATAATTTAGCATGTAAATATATCCCTGAAAATCTATTAAATCAGCCTAAAAAAGGATTTGGCGTCCCACTAGACACGTGGCTTAAGAGAGAACTAAATGACTGGGCAAATGACTTACTAAGCATCGATACGCTTAACAAAACTAATTTATATGACGCCAAACTTGTAAGTAAACTATGGCATGATTTTCAACGCGGCAAAATTAGCTGCACTTCTACTATTTGGACAATTTTAATGGCTCAAAGCTGGGCCTTAAAAAATACACACCATGCTTTTTAACAGTTATCAATTTATTTTTCTATTTCTGCCCATTACAGCGTTCGTTTATTTTTATTTGAATAAACGGCGGATGCAATTGGCGGCTAAGAGTTTTCTGTTAGTTGCCTCTTTGTTTTTTATAGCTGGTGGAATATTACATATTTGCCATTAATTTTAGGCTCGATGATGTTCAATTACGCCATTGGAGCCTCCTTTTCACAAAGCCGTTCAAGCCCGAAAATATTGTTATGGATAGGAATTACTGCCAATATTGCTTTGCTTGGTTACTATAAATATAGTGACTTTTTTATTGAGAATATAAATGCCGTCTTCGATACCGATTTCACGTTATTACATCTAACATTGCCGCTGGCTATTTCGTTTTTTACCTTTCAACAAATTGCCTATCTAGTCGATTCTTATAAAGGTGAAACAAAAGAATATGATTTTTAAACTACGCAGTTTTTGTGTCATTTTTTCCTCAGCTGATCGCGGGCCCGATTGTTCATCATGCAGAAATGATGCCCCAATTTAGTAAGCCACGTAACGCTCTTGCTGATTGGAACAAAATAGGAGTAGGGCTTTTACTGTTTGCTGTTGGTCTAGCCAAAAAAATTGTGATTGCTGACACCTTTGCTTTATGGGCTAATGCTGGCTTTGATGACCCTGCGAATTTATCCACCTTAGAGGCCTGGATCACATCGCTTTCTTATACATTTCAGCTGTATTTTGATTTTAGTGGATATTGCGATATGGCAATGGGGGCTGCGCTTATTTTTAATATTAGGCTACCTATTAACTTTAACTCACCATATAAAGCTCAAACCATTCAAGACTTTTGGCGCCGATGGCATATAACCTTAGGGCGTTTTTTACGAGATTATATTTACATCCCCTTGGGAGGCAACCTGACCTCCCGCGGGCAAACATATCTAAATTTATTTATAACATTTCTGATTGGTGGCATCTGGCATGGCGCAGGCTGGGGATTTGTTATTTGGGGTGCTTTGCATGGTGTCGCTATGATTTTACATCGTGTATGGAGCCTATCAAAGTGGTCTTTACCTAAAGGGATAGGGTGGTTATTAACTTTTAATTTTGTAAATGCCACATGGGTTTTCTTTCGAGCGTCTGACTATCAAGATGCTTTAATGATTTTGAAAACTATGACTTCCCTTAATACGCCATTTACGATTGATATTATCGCATGCCTCTGCGTTTTTGTTGCAACCTTAACAGTATTAATAATGCCAAATAGCAATATCTTACTTAAAAAGCATAAGATCAACTGGTGGCAGGCCATAGCCATTGGCATAACTTTTTTCATTGCGTTTACTGTTTATGAGATACGGAGTTCCAGTGAGTTCTTATACTTCCAGTTCTAAATATAAAGTTATTGTCGCCATATCCATTTTCCTATGCCTGTCCATAGCCTTAGATGGAGCCCTGGGGCTTTATGTAACACGAAAGACGTCTGCGCAGACTTGGATTGAAAATAAACGATCCAAGGTTCAACATCTTAAAATAACAGCTCCGAACAATCTTGATGCTGTCTTTATCGGTTCTAGCCGCACAGTTTTTCACATTAGTAGCCATGTTTTCAAAGATGCGGGTTTTGATATTTATAATCTTGGGGTATCCAGTATGGCCCTAACAGACTACCCCTATTTTGTTAAGGCAGCCATTGCGAAAAAACCTAAAAAATCATACTAAGCATAAGTATTAATCAATTGTTTGAACCTAAATATGACGATGATTTTAAAGAAGTCACTTTAACCGACTTAAGATACATATACCGTTACATGCCTGTAGATACAGCGCTCAAAGCAACGTGGATTTATATTAAAAATTGGCATCGTCTCTTACTATTTTCTGATGCCGTTTACTTACGCATTACAAATCTAATAAATAAATTTGTTATTCAAACTAAGATAGAAGATATAAACACCGAAAAAGTGTCGAGTAATCATCCTGTACTAGACTATGACTTATTAAGCGACTGCAAAATTTTCGATTATAATTATCCATCTCAATATAAAACTGTAGCAAAATGCACAAATGGCGATGGCATATTATTTGGCCATTACATTCCCGATGATTTTGAGCAACCTGAAAAAGTTTTAGCAAATATAAACAGCAATTATTTACATGCGCTCAATGCTATTTTGAACGATATTTCACAAGCCGGCATTCAGCCCGTTGTTGTATTCGAGCCCATTTTGCAAAACCGCTACACATATAACATTGACGAAATTAAATCCGCCATCGCAACGCCTTATGTATATGATATGACACGAAAATATGGCGATATACAAACATGGTCAGACCCAGGGCATTTTAACAATCAAGGACGGCTGCAATATTCAAAACAATTAAGTGAAATATTGACACAGTAAGAACACTTTGAATCGATCATATAGTTTGTAATATAGCATTAAACGATGACAAAATTGTTTTTCGTTCGCAACAATGCGGCAGTAAACTTTTATTATTCAGTTGCGTTTTCTTGCAAGCCTTCTCCATCTTCCGAACAAAGGTGTCCATATCGTCTACAACGATAACATTCTGCTTGTTGCAATCATTCGCCACTTCTTGGATCCCACCTGATTCTGCTGTGGCTATAACAGGGGTTCCACAGGCTAGAGATTCTAAAACAACGTTAGGCAAACCTTCGTAACGAGATGGCATGACAAAATAATCCGCATCGGCAAAATAATCATAAGGTGGCATGACAAGTCCCTGTAAAAAGATATGTTCCGACAGATTGTACTGCTGAATAAGAGCTTCAAGATTTTGACGCTCTTCTCCCTCTCCTAGGATATCTAATCGCCAAGGCATAGAAAAATGTGCCTGAGCAAGGGCTATAATTAATCGATCAAATCCTTTTTGATAGTGTAGCCGTCCACAGGCCACAAACTTAATTATATTGATGTCTTGGGCTTCATTATCCGCAATTTGTGTCTGTACAGCCTCCACATCCACCGAATTCTTTAAAATCATTTGCTGTGGTAAATCCAGTCCTAATAAGCTTTGAAATTCATCAAATACTTTTTGACTGGGACTTAAAATTATATCGGCTTGGGGGTATAGCCATGTATATAAGCGTTTTAAAAGCCAGCTATAGCGTGTGAATTTTTCTAAAATGAAAGAAGGCGTTATAGCCTCACGAATAATAAATTTCGTTTTATAAAACAATGGCTTAAAAACCAAAACTGCAAAATTCATATGCGCCATAGTAGAAACGACAATTTCAGGCTTTAAAACTCTTAACCTATTATACAGCTTAGGTAGCGTTGAGATCTTCAATTTTTCATTAAAGTAATATACAGGAATATCTGCATCGACCAGATCCCGTAACGCGCCGTCACCTTTAACAGATATCAGCACTGGATTGTATACGGAACGATCCAAGCTATTCATAAATGTGATAAGCACACGCTCAGCACCGCCCGCTTCAAGGCCGGGGAGTGTAAAAACAATGTTAATTTTCTTGTTAGCTACCATGACTGACCATATTGGATGCTATAATCGCCTTCTTGTAAAGTATTCCTATAGATAAAATTATGCTGTATACATGTTATGACTTGCAAGAAGATCTATTCAACCTCTACTATCATGCCATGAAACGCGCACTACAATTTATTATTACATTTGCAATCTTAGGGATCGTACTAACACGCATCGATGTTTCTGCGTTGATTGCTCATTTACGTACTGTGCAAGTTCACCTTTTAGTCGCATCAACATTTTGTATCATTGGACAAATCATGTGTTTATCGTTGCGTTGGCGGGCTTATTTAAACTTTAAACACACGGTCGCGACATTCCGTGAAAGCTTAGTTATGAACGTAGCTGCGCATGTGGCTAATATTGTTTTTGTGAGTTCCGCTGGCGGTATCATTGCCAAATCTGCCCTTGCTTTCAGACAAGGCCTAACCACAACCGAAGCTGTCATTGTCACATTTTTAGATCGCTTTATGACGCTCTTAGCCTTAACTTTATTAAGCTTAATGGGCTTGCCTTTTTTATTACATGTTTTAGGACAAGAAATGGCATTTGTTACAGGCTGCAGCATTGCTGTCATCGTCGTGATAATCATGGTCGTTTTATTATGGATCAACACAGAGCAAGCCAAAAATTTACTAAAAAGTTCGCATAAACTTTCTCAAGGAGCAAAAACACTGCTTCCTTATCTAAAGAACTTTGCTTTAATGCGTAATACGACTTTTTATAGCTTAGTTGCACAAGGGTTCTTTATTCTCAGTGTTTACATCCTCTCAACCGGTATTGATAAAACGAATGTCACCGTGTCTTCATTAGAGCTTGTCGCTGTTGTCCCTGTCTTAGCCTTACTCGCCAGCCTGCCGATTAGCATCGGGGGCTGGGGCGTGCGAGAAGGCGCTTTTGTTTACGGGCTGGGGCTAATGGGTTTCTCACCTGAGAGCGCCCTACTCCTATCTGTTCAAGTTGGTTTAGTGGGGTATGTTGCTCCCCTACTCGTTTCAATTCCTTGCGCTTTCGACCATAGCTGGAAGCGCATTTTTATGACATCAACACATCCAGAGAAAATCAAATAACGTGCCAAAAACAATATCGTTTACAGTGCCGTCCTGGAGCAACGGATTAACTATTTTTTTGCCATTGCACTACAAATACAAATTACTCTGTTTCCTTCTGAAAACTACAGTGGCCTAAGAATTTGCCTAACAGATTTATCTCTGCCTCTATTAGGAATTATAGTTTTATACAGTTTAATAAAACATAAAAAACAATGGCCAAAATGGGATATATCTTATTTTTGGGTCTGGCCAGCACTCATACTCTTAACGATGACCCTTGCACTCATACATGGCTATGACAGTAATGGATACTTGGCTAAATGGGCACTCGTAAATAAATATACTGGTATATATGTATTATTGACGTATCTTGCCTTAGCTGGATGGCTAGTAACCAATGCACAAAATTATAAAAAGCTCATAACTCTCTTTTGCGTAAGCTTTATAGCTTTTTTCGTATTTAGCATCGCTATGTCTGCGCTGCTATTTATGGTAGCCCCTGCTTTTCATACAAAATATACAGGCCTATTTTGGCTAGCCGCTTTTCCTTGGGACGCCTTCGCAGGCAATAGAAATACACTTGTTGTTATCGCTGCCTTTTGTTTTTCAATCTTACTGTGGTATCCGCCACAAGCAAAATTACTGAACACGCTTCAAAAAATATTATACTTCCTGCTCCCCTTTTTCTTTTTATTTAACGCATCGCGAACAGGTTGGATTATCTTATCCATTTTAATGGCATTTTGTGTGCTATTAAATTGGTCAAATAGCAAAAAGAATCTTTTACCTTTGGCATTTGGTATTTTGAGTGTCGTACTCATGGCAACGAACTTTGGTACATCTAAATCTATCTATTCTCAACCTTACCGAGGGCAAATGCAATTTATGCAACAAGCCATAAGCTATAATGTCCAGTATTCCGGAGATAAAAAGCGCTTAATTGCCTTGGAAGATGGGTTGGAATTATACCAAAATAATAATCCATTGATAGGATCCGGTTTAGGAACTTACAAACCCTTCCAAATTGATAAGCGTGGTGAATTTATTGACGTTATTGATTTTACAGGACTATGGCTGCTTGTTGAGACGGGGGTATTAGGGGTTTTAGCTTTTGGCGGTTTCTTTATTGCGTGCGTGTACACAACCTATAAAAAGGGGTTTATTCAAAAATCGGAAACATCTTATTTTTATAAGGCTGTGTTCACATTCCTTTTATGCTTCGCTGCCATGTCGTTACTCCATGAATTCATGTACACCCGCTTTGTTTGGTTCATCACAGGGCTTGCGATAGCAAAGCCATACACCAAACAACTTGCTTAAAATATAAAAAGAACAGGAAGGTAAAAAACAGAAAGTTTTCACCTCCCTTGCGCGTTAAAGGCTAAAACCTTCGACCTGTTCGGCTGTGCCAACGGCTTGGCAAGAGACCGAGCGGTCTATGCGGCGGATAAGGCCTGACAGCACTTTCCCAGCGCCAATTTCAACCATCTCTGTTACGCCTTGGCCTGCCATCCATAAAACAGACTCACGCCAGCGCACCATGCCTGTGACTTGATCGACAAGCAGCTTACGAATAACTTCGGGATCGCTTTCGGCCTGCGCTGTTACATTCGCAACCACAGGCACAACTGGCGCGCTAATCTGCGTCGCAGCCAACGCTTCACGCATAGCCTCTGCCGCCGGAGACATCATGGAACAATGGAACGGAGCGCTCACTGGCAGCTCAACAGCCTTCTTAGCGCCTTTTTCAGTCGCCAAAGCAATCGCAGCTTGCACACCGGCAACATTACCGCTAACCACAACCTGCCCAACCGAATTATCATTCGCGGCCTGACAAATGCCGCTATTATTCGCTTCATCAGCAATATTTTGTACCTCTTCAAGGCTTAGCCCCAAAATCGCCGCCATTGATCCTTCACCAACAGGAACGGCCTTTTGCATGGCTTCACCGCGCAAACGCAATAAACGCGCCGTATCTTCTAATTTCAACGCACCCGCCACTGTCAACGCCGCATATTCACCAAGACTATGGCCTGCAACGAACTGAGCATGCTCCGCCACGCTAATGCCCTTGGTCTTCAAGACTTCAGCAACAGCAACAGAGACCGCCATCAAAGCAGGCTGTGTATTGGCCGTCAGGTTTAATTGATCCGCATCGCCATCAAACATAAGCGCGCTAAGCTTCTCGCCCAAGGCATCATCAACGCATTCAAAAACCGCGCGAGCTTCGGCGTAATTCTCCGCTAAATCCTTGCCCATACCGATGAACTGAGACCCTTGACCAGGAAAAATGAATGCACGTGTCATAAAAATACCTCTTTTTCTAACGAATTTCCTTGCTTTTCTCACAGAAATGTGGATATTGCAACCAATTAACAGTAAACCTCGCTCATCTTTTGTTGATGGGCTACTAACCGAGAGGAAGTCATATGTCTTACTACGAAACCGTGTTTATCGCACGGCAAGATCTGACAGAGTCGCAAGTTGCTGCTTTGACAGACGCAATGACCAAAGTTATCACGGATAACGGCGGCAAGATCCATAAAGTTGAAAACTGGGGTCTTCGTAAATTTGCTTACAAAATCAACAAAGCCAGCAAAGGCCACTACGTTTTGATCGAATCTGATGCGCCATCAGAAGCTTTGATCGAAATGGAACGCTTGATGGGCTTGAACGAAGATGTTGTTCGCTCACAAACAATCCGTGAAGATGAGCTAACAACTGGCCCATCAATCGTGATGAACAAAGAAGATAACACTAAAAACAGAGAGGCAGCATAATCATGGCCGGTTTCCGTCGCAGAAAAACATGTCCTTTTACAGGACCAGGTGCTCAGACAATTGACTGGAAAGATACACGTACGCTTTCTCGTTTCATTTCTGAAAAAGGTAAAATTGTTCCACGTCGTATTTCTTTTGTGTCTCACAAAAAACAACGTGAACTTGCAAAAGCCATCAAACGCGCACGCTTTATGGCCCTATTGCCTTATGTTAACAACGATATCGACAGCGACCGCAGACGCTAGTCTGTAACCGCACAGGAAAGAGAGATAATCATGTCTACACAAGTTATTCTTTTAGAACGCGTTGATAATCTAGGCAACATGGGCGAAATCGTATCCGTGAAACCTGGTTATGCACGTAACTATTTATTGCCTCAGAAAAAAGCATTGCGCGCTAACAAAGCAAACGTTGCTTATTTCGAAGCACAAAAAGCATCCCTAGAAGCTGAAAACGCAAAACGCCGTGACGCTGCTGCCAAAGATGCCAAGAAAATTGCCGATCTTAACGTTGCAATTATTCGCCAAGCATCCGAAGGTGGTCAACTTTACGGGTCTGTTACAGCACGCGATATCGCAGATGCGATTCAATCAACAGCAAAAGTTACCGTTGAAAAAGCTGCCGTTAAACTTAACACAAGCTTTAAAACAATCGGCCTATTCCCTGTTGTTGTTGCACTTCACCCAGAAGTTCCTGTTGATGTAACAATCAACATCGCACGCAGCGAAGAAGAAGCCGCCATCCAGCAAGAAACTGGTCGCGCCGTAACTGAGGAAGCACCTGTCGTTGAAGAAGAAACAACAGATACGAACCTAGAAGCTGCCTTAGAAGACACAGCCCTAGAAGCTGAAAAAGCCAAAGCCGAAGCTGAAGCTGAAGAAGCAGCCGCTGCTGAAGTCAAAGCCGCTGAAAAGGCTGAGAAAAAAGCTGCAAAAGCCGCTGCAAAAGCTGAAGACGAAGCAGACGCAGAAGCTGAGGAAGCAAGCGAAGAAGCCGCTGAATAAGCAAAACCTTCGACCGAATAAACACAAAAGGCGCCTTTATGGCGCCTTTTTTACTTTGGGTTAAAGCAATTCAAATATCGCAAGATATCAATTCTAAATTCAATGTTTGCAAAGCAGACCAATCATGCGAGCTCACAAATTGCTCATATGACATATTACGCTCACCTTTATTTACAAAATAAGGCCGACAAATATAAAACACTTCGCGGCACTGTTGTTCGTCACTGGGATCAAAGTCAAGCAGCGCAACAATATCACGGGTGCCTTTGCTTTCCAATGCGGCATCACGGCACTTTATAATGTGATCCCAATCAGGTTGAATAACCCCCGTATCGATTTGTTTAATATACCAATTTAATGCCTCCATTTCATGTTCACGTGGTGGGCGCCTGCCATATCCTTGATGCTGTGCCACACGCAGAGATACATTCTCTTGCTCATAAGATGCTCGCAATTCAACTGTTAAGCGATTTTGCTGTAAGCTATTATCACGTAAACTTAAAATATGAGAGTCGTGATACAAACACCGTGATACATACCCACCAACACAATGACCTTGATATTCGCCCTCCTCTAACAACTCATATTTATTCGTCAAGGGTTGTATAAGTATACTGTTAGGCGCTTCTTGCGATTCGGACAAAGCCGGCCAGGAAAGAACATTATCCTTATCCAAAGAAGCCGTAGAAATCTGAGCGTGAAACCCACCTACTTGATCATGCCAGCGACAAGAGGCCTCTAAAATATCTTTAAACTTTCTTCGCGAAAAAATCATCTCGTGGTCATCAGAAAAATATGCTTTCTTTACCTGTTCGGGATGAGTTTTTGCTATCAAAGGAACAACCGCATTCCGATATAAAGCTTGGCTCCAGTCTTTTACGTCCTTCAGAGGTCCATGTTTACGAATTAAATCAGCGTATTGCTTCCATTGACCACGCGTTTCTTTGAATAAGTCTTCAAGCGAATGAGTGGACGATACAGTTTGAAATTCGACAAAAGCTTGTTGACATGTCACATAATCATTCCAAGCATCTGGCGTCTGAGGATACCAATTCGGATTAATGTAACGCAAACTTTTAAAAGCATTCATTAGGTTATCTTGGACAATGCTGCTTTGTGGGAGATCCTGATTACGTAATCTTAAAATGAAGCGACTTGCTGACTTTGGCAAGGGATCGCCTTCTAAGGCAAAAACACGTTGCACCGCTTCAAGAAGAGACTCTTGCCGATCAATGGCTTCAGTCAAAATATTTTTAGACTTTTTTATTTTAAATTTACCAACGCTACGCTGGTTAAACTGACCTGTCATAAACGGCAAAAGCACTGGTATAAACGTGCAGCCTGATTTCTAAAATCCTTATTAGCGGTTTTATGCTGAGCAACCAACCAGCCATAGTTGTTTAAACTCTTTTCACCTGTTGCTTTCAACGTTTGAAGAACATCTTCATCCAGCTTTGATATAAAATCTCTTAGCGTCTTAGCGCGGCGCCGCTTTTCAACCTGCAGCGTAAAATTTTGCAATGATTCATATATTTGAAAAACACATTCATCACTCAAATTACTGTATAAACCATTTTGTTCCAAACAAGAGTGCAAAAGGTCCGCTCCCATTTGCGCTGATTCTGTTACATCTTCTGTATTCACAAAAGACAAGATATTGTTTCCCTGAGATTTCACATTAATTTTTTGCGTTTTCTGATGAAATGAAAGCTGATAATTACTATTACGAACAATACGTTTATTCCTATAATCAACATTAGACCACATAACTGAGTATGTATTGGGCTGCTTTGATTCTATAACACCAACAGGAACTTCTTTATGCCAAAGATTAACAGCTGATCGCAAAGCAGAAAACTGATCATCAGAAAGATCAAGCCCCCAACGTTTAGCCCACCTTCCGAATTGTTCCATAAAATTAGAGATCGTATATAAATTACGTATCATAGTACCCTCTGGTATAGATTAGATTAACGAATACAAGATTATGGAAATTATATCAAGTTTTTATTGACACTCAGGTAATTTTCTATTTATCACTATACATATTGGGTTATCCAATCGCGGCATTTGATGGTCGAGCTTGCACCGCGTTACCAAAGCTAAAGCGCCACAGCCAAATAGCCATCAAAGGCAATCCGCTGTGGTTTCATTACACAATGTAAGCCCAGCGGGATAAGAGCCTTCGAAGCCTTTGGCCTCATAGCCTCCTCCTCCCAACGGACAATTTAAACGTTAAAATATCCAAGGAGGATACCTATGACTGACACAAACAATACAACACTGCTAAACACACACAGCGTAGACGATGCTTTTATCGCAAAAATAAAACAAGCCTACGAAAAGGCAGGTCTGCTGGCTCACACCTTTAACGAAGCCGCGGGAACAATCCCTGGCAACACCTTTACCATTAAATATCTTAGTGACAATGGTGACAAAGCTGATGATTTGGCTGTCACAGAAATACAAAGCCGTTTCTCGGATTACAGCAATATTATCTCTGCGCTATCAAAGCGATCCAAACCCACGGTACAAATCCACAATACGCCAGCTCAAGACAGCACTGGTGGTGCCTATGATCTAGCACAAATCGCACGCGATAATGGACGCGGCCTTGGCAACGTCGTCTTTTTAAACTGTGCGCCCCGCAAAAAACAACGCGGGAACCACGATAATAACCAAGGCGAACAAGTTTATATCGGCATGCTCCGTGACGGCACGGTCATAGGGGCCACTGGCGAAGAAAGCTTTACATTCTTCCGTGATGTAATCGAACGTGGCGATCTGGAGCTCTATAAAGCTAATGTTCAAACAAGTGGCAGCCAATTCAGATCACGCGATTATTGGCCTCTTTACACATTGACACTTATTCATCAGCTACGAGATTTAGCACAAGAGGGCAAATGGCAAGCAGACCTATCCAAGGACGAGCGCAAAGCATTGTTATCGCAGCTTAATATCGTCGATACAAACACCGTCGCCGACATTGACGCCATCCCCAAAGCCTCAGACACGCCCGCGGTTGTCCGTTACGATGTACACGATAATTTAAAGCTCAACATACGTGCTAGCGACCTACCCGAAGACCTAAGCGCAGTTAACGTCACAATTAACGGCATCACTGAAACGCTATCCTTAGGCAAAAGCATGTTCAAAGAAGGCGCAGGAAGGCTCAGCTTTTCCGAGGGCTCAACCGGACAATGGCCAGATCATAAAAGAGCCAATATCAATGCAGCATTCGAAGATGTCGCCATCCATGATGGTGTTGAATGGACAGCAGACCCGCAAGGCTTCCTGCAAATCGCTGTGATTAATGGCTCCGCTAAGAATCACTTTAAGGTCACAGATGAGCAACTTCGTGCCGGCAATGCTATCGCTAAAATCGAACAAAATCCACAGCCGGATACCAAGCCAACGAAGCAAAGCCCCAACAGCTGTCAGGATCAGCAGATCATAACGCTATAAAGAATTAATCCATCAGGCGGTGTGGTGACATTTCAGACGCATCGCCCAATGCAGCGCGTTTAAGTGCTGTAATCAACAAATCCAATTGATCCAATGTTTTAAAATCAATGCGCATTGTGCCCTCAGTGTTTGATCCTGCGACCATATCGAATCCAACATTCATTCCTATATGGGTCGATAAATCACGTTCCAAAGCCACCAAATCCGCGCTTTTAGCCGGCTGTTTAGCACCAACTTTAGCCGTGAAGGAAACCTTTGTTGTTTTGTGATCATCTACTGCAGATTCTTGACTATCATCACCATCAGGCGCATTCATCGATTGTACGTATTTTTCAACCGCGCGAACGCTCATCCCATCAGCAATAATTTTCTGAGCCAGCGGCAACGGCGCATCCAACGGAATTAAACAACGAGCATGCCCCGGGGACAAATCACCGCCGCGAACCAATTCCAAAACACTCTCTGGCAAAGCAAGCATACGGGTCATATTAGCGATGTGAGAACGGCTTTTCCCCAAAGCTTCCGCTAATTGCGCCTGCGTATAGTCATGTTCTTGGATTAAACGTTGATACGCCAAAGCCTCTTCGATCGGATTCAAATCTTCGCGCTGCAAATTCTCAATCAACGCGATCTGCATGGCTTGTTCATCTTCCAATGAACGAATAACGACAGGAACTTCATGCAACTGCGCCAGTTGTGCCGCGCGCCAACGCCGCTCACCCGCGATAATTTCGTACTGATCTGCGATCACATCACCCGTCGCCACGTCACGCTTTTCACGAACAAGCAATGGCTGTAAAATGCCATGCGTTTTAATCGAAGCCGCCAGCGCCTCTAACGCGTCAGGATCGAAATCTAAACGCGGCTGAGACAGCCCTGGACTCAACTGTTCAACACCCAATGTTTGCCCTGAACGCACCGGAACATCGATATCCTCGGGATTGTCAGGAACACCGGCCAAAGCGCTTAGCACCTCTTCATCATCATCAAACAAAGCATTTAAGCCGCGGCCTAGGCCTTTAGGTCTTGATTTATCGCTCATTCTTTATCCTTCTTAAAATACATATGTTTCACGTGAAACAATTACGCAGCTACGCAACCAGCGACACGGATTCAAGCTCTTCTCGCTTAATCAGCTCACGCGCTAAATCAATATACGCTTTCGCGCCCGCGCACTTCATATCATAGACAATCGCTGGCAACCCATAAGACGGGGCCTCTGACAGGCGCACATTACGCGGGATAACTGTGCTATAAACACAGTCCCCAAGGAACTGACGCACATCATCTTCGACCAAACGCGACAAATTGTTACGACGATCAACCATTGTTAAGACCACGCCCTGAATTTTCAAATCAGGATTAAAGCGCTTTTTAACGCGTTCAATTGTTTTAAGCAGGTGACTTAACCCTTCCAACGAATAAAATTCGCACTGCAAGGGCACAAGCAATCCATGCGCCGCCACCAAGGCATTAAGAGTCAATAAATTCAAAGACGGCGGGCAGTCAATAATCACATAATCTACGCCCTGAACGTTAGAAAGTGCCTGTTTCAAGCGGTATTCACGGTTATCAGCAGTCACAAGCTCAATCTCAGCGCCCGACAAATGGATAGAGGACGGCACAACAAACAAGCCTGGAACCTTCGTTTCAATCGCCATTTCTGACACCGCAATGTCATCAAACAACATGTCATAAACGCTTTCACGAATGACCGAGCGCTTAATCCCAAATCCAGTTGTCGCATTTCCCTGCGGATCCAAGTCAACAAGTAAAACCTGCTTGCCTGTCGCAGCCAGCGCTGTCGCCATATTAACAGCTGTCGTTGTCTTACCGACGCCGCCTTTTTGATTAACAACTGCCAAGATACGCGGTGATGAAAGATCATTCCGTTGCACGCTAAAACTCCTTTTGATTTGAGAGCTTTAAACTGACATATAAAGATTTTGATTCAAAGAAAATGAGTCGCTTTTTTACAACTTATTCACATCTTCGATTCTTAGAATGCGAGACTCAGACTCAGTCACACTTGCATACGCATCGATTCGAAATTCATAGAGCTGGCGCGCCTGCGCGATCTCTTCGGCATAACGCGCACCTTTTAATAACAGATAAGACAGAGCAGGGTTGTTTTCACGTGAAACTGCCGTTAGGTCCAAAATCTTATCAAGGCCAGCAAAACCACGCGTCATCACGATACCCATATTTAGACCTTCCAACGCAATCTCAACGCGATCATTGTGAACCGTCACATTATCAGCACTAGATTCACGTGAAACAGTCCGTAAAAACTGACATTTCCGCATATCCGAATCGATCAAATGCACATCAATATCAGGGCGGCACAACGCAACAACCAGCCCTGCAAAGCCGCCGCCACTACCCAAATCGACAACAGACCTACAGGACTCTGGCAAATATTTCAACACTTGAACAGAATCTACAAAATGGCGTCGCCACGCATCAGACAGACTAGCTGGACTCACTAGATTTATTGCCTTTTGCCACTTAATCAGCAGGTCATAATAATGCGCCAACCGATCAAACGATTCACGTGAAACATTAAAATCCTGAATAGATTCATAATTAGGTCGCATAATTTAACGAGCCTCACCTTGTTTCAATTTTTCGCCTTGATGATGCGTGCCTTTTTTCACATAGCGCAACAACGCAACAACAGCGGCAGGCGTCACACCAGGAATACGCGCTGCAGCGCCCAAAGTCTCAGGCCGTGCTAGTTCCAGCTTCTGCCGCACTTCATTCGACAAAGATCCAACCAACCCATAATCTAAATTATCTGGCAACTGTAACGCTTCATCTTTCTTGAACGCCGCGATATCGGCCTCATGCCGATCCATATACCCTGCATAAACCGCATCAATTTCTAATTGTTCACGCAAATAAGGCGAGAAGCTTGTCATTTCAGGCCATAAAATAGCTAACTGATCCCATGTGATGTCAGGGTACGCCAGCAAATCATGTAAAGACCGTCGCACACCATTATTATTAACCTTAATGCCTTGTGCATTTAATTCACCAGGCGTAGCGACTTTATCAGCGGCAAAGGCTCGTGCAGTCTCTAAAGCTTGCTTGCGCTCACCCCAAAACGCCGCACGTTCCTGACCCACAACACCGACAGCAACGCCGCGATCTGTAAGACGTTGATCAGCATTATCTGCGCGCAACCGCAAACGATACTCCGCGCGGGATGTAAACATACGATAAGGCTCTGGCGCGCCGCGCGTGATCAAATCGTCAATCAGTACGCCGATATAAGCCTCTGATCGATCAAAAACAAATGTTTCACGTGAAACACCATCGATAATTGCCTCAGCTGCCAAAGCCGCATTCACACCTGCCATCAGGCCTTGCGCACCAGCTTCTTCATATCCTGTTGTTCCGTTAATCTGCCCCGCTAGATACAAACCATCTAACGCCTTAACCTCAAGCGTAGAGCGCAAAGCCCGCGGATCAACATAATCATACTCAATCGCGTATCCGTATTCTTCGATCTCAACATTTTCCAATCCTCTGATCGAACGAATATACGCATCCTGAACCTCTAACGGCAATGACGTTGAAATACCGTTCGGATAAACTGTATCCGTATCCAGCCCCTCAGGCTCCAAAAACACCTGATGGCGATCTTTATCAGCAAAGCGCGTGACTTTATCCTCGATCGAAGGACAATAACGCGGCCCAAGCCCTGTAATATTGCCCGAATACATGGCAGAGCGCTGAATATTATCCTGAATAATCTTATGTGTTTCAGGGTTCGTATACGTAATAAAGCAAGAAATTTGCTGTGGCGTAATCCCTTCGCCCAGATCAGAAAAGGCGCGCAATGGTGTATCACCGGGCTGCTCATCACAAACAGACCAATCAATAGTCTTGCCATTTAAGCGAGCAGGTGTTCCTGTTTTTAAACGCCCTAACGGCAGTTCTAAGCGTTCCAAGGTCTCCGCCAAGCCAATTGCCGGCCCCTCGCCAACGCGCCCCGCTGGTATCATTTCCTCACCACGGTGAATCATGCCTCGCAAAAATGTGCCCGTTGTAATCACAACCGCATGCGCTGAGAGGCTGCGCCCGTCCTCGGTCACCACGCCAGCCACACGTTCATTTTCAATGATAAGGTCATGTGCCGCGGCCTCTATACAGTCCAAATTATCATATTCTGCCAAAATATCTTGGACAGCTTGCTTATACAATTTTCGATCAGTTTGCGCTCGCGGCCCACGCACAGCAGGGCCTTTCGATGCGTTTAACAAACGATATTGAATGCATGCCCGGTCTGTTGCCCGCCCCATCACGCCATCCAACGCGTCAATTTCTTTGACAAGATGCCCTTTGCCCAAGCCACCAATCGCCGGATTACAAGACATCGCACCAATTGTATCCAGTCATGAGTCAATAACGCCGTACGCACACCCATCCGCGCAGCCGCAGCCGCAGCCTCGCACCCCGCATGCCCCCCACCGATGACAATAACATCATAATCCATATTATACTTGCCTTATATATACTACTTCAGGTTCTTTTTATAGCGCAGTGAAACCCATATAAATTTAATCGCTGTTTATAGCGTATTTATGTTGCAAAAATCCAGAAAACTTTGCTACGGTTTATAACCAATTGGTAGTTTAGGATTTTCTTATGCGTCAAACATCATCACAAGGATATCGCCTGTCGCGCTTATTTCAAGCAGTAAGACACCCGCATCGCCAAGAAACACAAAAACTAGATTCGTATCCCTTAGACCAAGCCTTTCAGAAAAAATATCACGGAAACCTAACAGAGCACGACAAAGATTACAATCATTGGCTCCTTGATGGCATTGGTGCTGGCGCTAAAACCCCCATGTTGAAATTTTGCTATGCTATTGCTCTCAACCTACCACAAAATGAAAAACAATATTTTAAAGAGCAAGCTATTGAGGCCATAGACTCACATCTACAAAACATTACAGATGAAGTTAACCAAGTCGGCGTTCCTACAAAAACACTGCTATCTATTCAGGATAACTTACAAAAAATCCAAGAGCACGAGCCAGAATGGGAAGCAATTTTCAAAGAGCATCTGTTAGATCACTACCCACAAGCATACAGCTTTATTTTTGCCGAAGCCCCCGTATCCCTGCACATAATCATGTCAGATGAATACGGATCAATGCCGCAACCATCTTAAAATAAATATCTATTTCCCAATACAAAAATCGCGGAAAATAACGTCTAAAAGATCTTCAACATCCACGCGTCCAGTAATGCGGCCGATAAAACGAACCGCAAGACGCAGATCTTCAGCGGCAAGCTCAGGTAACGCCGCGCCGCTACAGACTTTATCTAAATGCCCTAGCGCCTGCTCCAAAGCCGTGCGATGGCGTTCCCGTGTTAGGGAGGGCGCTTCGCGTTGCCCAACAAGATCATTCAAACGCTGAACAATCGCTTGAAGTAAATGATCTAAGCCCTGCCCTGTAGAAGCAGAAATTTCAATCACGTCTTTCGAAAAATCGTCAGGAAAAACAAACCGACTGGACTCATCAATTTTATTAACGATAACAAGGGATTGATCATCACATAACGCTAGACTATCAGGGTTGGGTTCGGCCTCGTTCGCATCAAATACGATCATCTTCAAATCAGCCGTTTTTGCCCGTAAAAGCGCCCGTTTAATACCTTCGCCCTCTAACCTGTCATGATCTGCCGCACTATCCGCAATTTGCTCAGGCCGTAAACCCGCCGTATCAGCAATGATAACCGGATAACCGCCTAGATCCAAATGAACCTCGATCACGTCCCGCGTAGTGCCCGCCACATCTGACACGATAGCAACATCGCGGCGGGCAAGCTGATTAACAAGACTTGATTTCCCTGCATTGGGCGCACCGACCACAGCGATATGAATACCATCACGCAACCGTTCACCGCGGTTATTATCATCCAAATGCAAGCGCATTTCATCACCAAGCGCCCGTAAATCAGGCAATAATTGCGGCAACATGCCATCGGGTAAATCTTCGTCAGGAAATTCAAGATCAGCTTCAACATGCGCTAAATATCGCTTTAACCGCTCTGTCCAGCCCTCATAAAGCGATGATAGCGCGCCATTCATCTGATTAAGCGCCTGTGCGCGCTGTAATTGCGTTTCAGCATGAATAAGATCGGCGATGGCTTCGGCCTCGGTCAGGTCCATTTTGCCGTTTTCAAACCCGCGCCGTGTAAATTCACCAGGTTCCGCCATACGCAGCCCCTCCATAGCCGCCAAAACATCCAGTAAATACTTCAAAACCGCTGGCGACCCATGAGGCTGCAATTCAACGACTTCTTCGCCCGTAAAACTGTTGGGCGCCTGAAAATAAAGAACCAAAGCCTGGTCAATTAAGGTGCGACCAGCTGGACTCTCGCTTATACTTTCACGTGAATCATACAGATCGCATAAATAAGCGCGGCGAGGTTCAAATGCATTTTTCCCGTCAAATCCCGTAAAACCGCTAAAGAACGCGGCCCTGATATGCGCAAAATCGCAACACCAGACCGCCCCGTCGGGGTTGCAACAGCAAAAATAGTGTCATTGGCCATAACTGGAAACACCCTAATAAAAACGCACAAATATGCTTATTTTTTCTTATCTTTATCGGCCGATTTCTCAGCCTTATCAGCGGCATCCCGTGTGGCTTGTGATTGCGCCGCATTCGCTGTGGACGTGCCCATCGTGCTCATTTGGTTCCAGAACATCTTTTGCACTTCGCCCCAGCCCTGCATCGTAGCTGGCAACCATGTTTTTAACATGGTCTCAGGGTCAAGTGAGCGCATATTGTCACGCATTTGCTTTTCAAGCTCTTTCATCAAAGCCTCTTGCATGGGCGCCACATCTGGCAAGCCTAAAAAACGGCGGGCTTCATCGGGTGTGCACTCAACATCAAATGTCACTTTCATAATAGTAGGTCCTTATATTGACGTAAACTTATACCTATAGTTTTACGGATAACGCGCTGAAAACACAATGATAATATAACATCATACAAAAACCAAACAACAGACCGACTGGACTCTATTCGTTATAATGGCGGGTTTCATGGGCGTAACGCGGGCGCACGGGCGACTGCGCGGGCAGATCAGCTTGATCACTAGCCTCAGGCTCAATCACGTAAGAGGTGTCAGCGCCATGCCCCAAATCAGCAAATGCCGCCATCACAGCCTGCGCGTCTTCATCGTCATACGCTACGTCTGTGTCGTTACCCTCATCGCCGCCATCAAACGCCGAGAGCATATTTTGCCCCAACGTTTTTCCGGTCTCTTCCTCAGACACCACATTCGCTAATTGTACAACAGCGCCAATAGGGCCGCCAAAAACAGCGCCACCAACCAAACGACCGATCGGTTTTATTGTATCCCCACTTAAAGCCTCATAAACATCCTTAACTAGCGGTATATGATGCAACGGGTTAATCATATCCACCAAATCATTAAGGCCAAAGGCCTCAGCCTCAGTGCCAGCAGCAAGAGGCAACGACGAGGCAGCATCAGGCGTTTTCAAATAGCCCTGCCGCGCCAGCATTTGCGCAAACTCAGACGGCGCCCCAGCATCAGAAGCCGAAGCAAGCTGCCCCTGCGATAGCGTCTGCTCAATGGTAGAGCGCGTGCCCTCGGCAGGCTCCGATACAGCAATATTTTCCCACTTCGCCACACGCCCAGCCATACGATCATTATCAACATACCGCAAAGCAGGCCTATACGTCTGATGGAATTGAATTTTTTCTGTTATGCGGTCCATGGCATCCTGTGCTGGTTAAAAATACTCCCACACCCCATGCAAAGCCTATGCCAGACGCCATGCGTCAAAAATTTCATTTGTCAGCCCCGCCAAAGGCTTTTATGCTGACAATTATGGTCGATATCATCATTCATTGCGCAAATCCCTTGCTAACAGACAATTTAAAACGCCTGTTAGACCACGAAAACATGCTGACTGCGCACGCCTTTACATTCGATGAAAACACCGCAAACCCCGATCATCTGCTCACGATCAGCTATACAGATCCAGCCAGCCAAACAACAAACACACAAGCTTTTAAAGCGCCCATACGGCTAGGAAAAGTCATAGACGCCATCGCTAATATTATCGAGCAATTCGACCATAGCTTTACCTTCACCGTGGGCAAAGCGCGCTATGTCGTCGATCATCAAAACCTGATAAAAGCTGATGGACAAACCGTTAAAATCACACCGACAGAAAAACGCATTATCAAAAATTTGCTCAACGCCAACAACCAAGCCATCAGCCGTACGGATTTGCTGACCAGCGTGTGGGGATACCGCCCCGATTTAGACACTCATACCGCCGAAACACATATCTATCGCCTGCGTCAAAAAATTGAGACCGACCCCAGCGCGCCTCTTTTGATCAAAACACAAGATCAAGGGTACATCATTGAACAAGATCAGTGACAACATGTGAAAGCAATGAAGAAAAAACGCCCGCCAAACCGCCTTAGCCCAACAGATATCAAAATCTGGAAAGCCGTCACCCGTGACGTCAAACGCGCCCACGGCAAAGATTATATCGCTCCAGAAGCAACAGAGATCCAAACGCCAGAAAAATCAGCGCCAACGCACAGCCACCATCGTAAGAACACGCCAGCACCAACAGCCAAACCACAATCACAACACCCGCCACAAATCGATCGCCGCACCGATGACCGTCTGCGCAAAGGCCACATCCGCCCCGAGGCCACACTCGACCTACACGGCATGAACCAGACCCAAGCCCATGAACGCCTAACGCGCTTTATCCAAACCGCCCATAACAACAACAAACGCTGCGTTTTAATCATCACCGGCAAAGGCGAACCGCGCCTGTCCCAGGCACGTGAAACAAACGAAGCCTCACACTGGATCGACCACAAAGAAACAGGCGTGCTAAGACGGCGCGTTCCCGATTGGCTACAGACACCACCACTAAGCGCCTGTGTCCTGAAACACCATGTCGCCCAGCCCAAAGACGGCGGCCGCGGCGCTCTCTACGTATATTTAAAGAAAAATAAAACCTAAGCCATATCGCGTGAAACTAGCTCTGCCTGTGAATCTAACTTAGCCCATGCTTTACGTTGTCGATATTCATTACCCATAGAGTTTTTGATCGTCTTTGCCCAACCAGACATCAGATATTCCCATTCTATCTCCGCAACGTCATCAGAAGAACACCTCCCACGCTGTGGCTCAACATAGGCATATTGAAAATATCGTGCATCTTGCTGATCTATAGCAAGTAATCCAATTTCGCGAATAACAAGCCCTGCCAGATGTACGGCACTACGTTTAGAAAAACCTAAATCATTGTGTAACGTATCTAAAGTGTCACACATAATATGATTAATATGCAAATCTATAATTTGTCGCCCCGTGCCGCCCATTGATAACATCCCAAAAGGGTTATGCGTATCCTTAACCGTCCGGGCATAGTCCGTCGCCTCAGACCCAAAAGCGTTCTGACGGACTTTATAGGCCGTTAATAAATCCTCAGCAAAGCGACGAAGGCATGTCTTTGTTGTCCGCAAAAAATTAACGTCTTTAGGGGCGGTAATATTAGAAAAATACATACAGCGTTTAACGGATTGTATAAGAACATCCGAATTCATAAAAATAGAAAGCTCTGGATCAAAAGTCTGTTTAATACCTTGTCGATAAACATCCTGCGCAGGAAAATTAAAAAGCAATTGCAGCTTTTTATATGTATCGTCAATCGCTCTCATTCGATAATTTTTCACAATAAAAGCACCTTATTATAATGAACCTTATTAACTGATAGCTGCAGCCATTAACCAATATCTGCACGTATTTCTGCGCAAATTTGTTGCATTTCCTACAAGTCAGCCAAGTTCAGCTCTAACGTCTGCCAATAATCACCAATGCGTTCAAATTCTGTTTCTGCATGCTCGTCAGATTGACAGCCCCTATACTCAGGCTTCACACACGCATAAAATTTTAAATTCTCTAGCTCTGGATATGTTTTAGCTATTTTCCGCGCAATACCCACAGCGCCTAAAATAGCACAACCACCAACTGATAAAGCGCCCCATTTATTAAAGCCAATATCCTGATGTAATTGTAACAAATATTCATTCGCCACATGATTACCCTGCAACATGCTGCTTGTGCTAAGCCAACTCTCTTTGGCCTGTTGCTCAAAAGAAGAAGATTGGCTTGCGCCTACATCGGTTACAATCTGCATCGCATAAAAGTTTATCGCAAAAGAATCCAGTAACGCTTCAACAAGCCCCTGACCAATCTGCTTAATAGCCTGACGTTTTTCAATGTCATCAGCATCTAAGTTTGATGTCGGCATACATTTAGATAGCGTTGATTGCCAAAAATCTGATTCAAAAAAAGCGGGCACATGCTGGACAAAAATAGAACGTATATCAAACAACAATTCGTCACGGTCAGCTAACCCAAGCCTTTGTTGGATTTGTGCATAAACCTCATTTTGAGCCGCTTTATGAAATTCCGAAGCTAAAGACTCCATACCATACCCTCTATATTATTATGTCCAAAGGAAGTTTATAAAGAAAGTAATATGAAAAATCAATGGCAAATATAGAGGCTACTTAATCACCACGGTATCTATCCGTTTATCTGTAAAGACGACTTTGCCGGTTTTGTCTTTGCGCTTAATACGTGTCTCCGCCGTATACTGACCAGAAACCAAAGGGAAATTTTGCGTTTTCCGCCCAGCAAAAAATAACTAGGGCGGGCCTTATCATGATCCAGCACTATGCGGCGCGCATGGAATAATTGATGGTCAGGCGTATAAATCGCCATGGTTACTTCATCCCCCTTATGAGCATGATACAGACCAATCCAATACACCAAAGCCTCTGCCGAACGGTCAACCACATTAACACGTTCAAAATCGCCTTCCTTAATTGCATCAAAATTTGGTTTGCCCGTTGAAAAGCCACCGTCAAAAATCGCAAACGGCGAATATGGCATCTGCGCAGCAACATCGTCTTTCCACAAATCTTGCTGAACACGGCCACAGCCTGATTGCTGCGTTAAGCCCGTAAATGGATCAATATACAAGCCATCTTTCAAAACAGAAAAATGCAAATGCGGGAATTCAGAATAGCCCGACTGTCCAACCTCTGCAATGGCCTGTCCAGCAGCAACATGATCGCCCGTTTGAACCTGCAATGATCCCTTTTTCAAATGACAATAAAAACTCTGCCAGCCTGCTTCATGCTCAATCAAAATGCCGTTACCGCATTCCTTGCCAGCCTGTTTAATCGCATCAAAACCAGCTTCGTCTTTGCGCGTATCATCTTCGCCATCACGCACACGCACCACACGCCCAGCCCTAGCCGCGACCACGTTAACGCCAATTTTCATTTCCTTGCGGCTGGGAACAGCAAAATCAACGCCTTTGTGTCCATCATAAGTCTTATTACCGCATTCGTAATCGGCAATTTTATCCCCTTTACCCTGATCGACATAATTAACGATCAAGCAATCCTGACCAATCTGGCACTGCACAGGAAAAATAAACTCCGGCACAAAGACTTCACCGTCCGCAGCCCAAGACCCACTGCCGTAAAATACAATGTTCCACGTGAATCCAACAATCAAAAGCCAAAATAAGCGCATAAAATCCCCCAACGACATCTTTGAAACAATATAAAATCAAAGCGATATAAAAAAAATTGCAAAAAATAAAAACTTTGCCTTGCTTTTACCCACAAAAATTGATTATAACACGTCTCAACTTCAAAGGCTTTCTTGCGTCCCGTTCGTCTAGAGGCCTAGGACACCGCCCTTTCACGGCGGCAACACGGGTTCGAATCCCGTACGGGATGCCAATTTTACTCTTCACCAACATTCGCAGACGTTCATTATTGTTCTCAAAGCCATTGATTTGCAAGACTTTTAGAATCCGCGTATAATCATCTTCATTCGCATGTCGTCACCAGCAACCTCAAAAATTGGGGGCATCGGTGGGGGCATAATAAGAATCTCAGAATGGAGATGCCCCCAATGAAATTGACCGAATTAAAGTGCAAAAACGCCAAGCCTGAAGTCAAAGCCAAGAAATATGCCGATGGGATGGGCCTGTATTTAGAGGTCATGCCCAACGGCTCAAAGTATTGGCGGATGAAATATCGGCATTTGGGCAAGGAAAAGCGGCTGGCTTTTGGCGTATATCCCGAAGTCACCCTGAAAGAGGCACGGGATAAGCGCGACGAGGCACGTAAGCTTATTGCCGAGAATAAAGACCCTTCTTACCTCAAACGCCAAGAAAAGGCCCAGCTTTACACGGATGCGGGCAATACCTTTGAAAAATCGCCCGTGAGTGGCATAAGCATAAAAAGCCGGAATGGACGGAAGTGCACGCCCAAACCATCCTAGACAGGCTAGAGAAGGATGTATTCCCCGCCATTGGCGATGTACCGATGAAGGAGCTAACTCCAAAAATGCTGCTGGATATGGCCAAGGGCATCCAGCAACGCGGTGCGAACGAGCTGGCTAAGCGGGTAATCCAGATGAGCAAACACGTCTTCCAATATGCCATTATCACCGGACGGGCCAAGCAAAACCCCGCCGATCACTTAAAAGGCATGATTAAGCCAAAACCGAAAAGCCACTTCGCAGCCCTCGATCATAAAGACTTACCCGAATTTCTGGGGGCACTTAACACAAATCAAGCCCGCCTGATGCCCCTTACGCTGCTGGCGGTGAAGTTTATGATGCTCACCTTCGTCCGCACTGGTGAAATGATTAAGGCAGAATGGAACGAATTTGATATGGACGAGCGTATGTGGCTTATCCCGGCCAAGCGTATGAAGATGAATAAAGACCATCTCGTGCCGCTGTCCGATCAAACCATGCAGATTCTACGCGATATTCGTGATTTGCACACAAACCAAAAATACGTATTGGGTGGTAAACGGTACTCGCAGAAAAACTGATTATCCCAAATTTAGAAAGGGGCTTATGGGCTGCAGGACAACAGACAAAGCGGGTATTTTTGTTGCTCATTTTCCAGACGAGCTTTTTCCTCAAGCGTGGTGCAATAGACCCACTCCAGTTTTTTTCGACTTTCAAGATGTAGAAGGGAATGGTGATGACCCATATAAAGATGCCTTATGGTGCCTTTTGCCAAAGCAGCAGCGAAACCCTTCCCAGCCTAGAATTTTAGTGGGTGTTAGAAAATCAGATTTGATTAAATTCGCTACAAAAGCAGATGACCAAGGAAATTTGTTTCAAAAATTGAAGATCATCAACAACCGTTAATATGGGCTATTTTAAGTTACACAAACCATCTTGGGGGCATAATTGGGGGCACATTGAAAAATAATAACGGTGATTAACTTTTACTTTCAATTAGATACTGGTTTATTTAGTATCCCGTACGGGATGCCAATTTACTTTTTCACCAACATTCGCTAATATTTATTAATGACCGATGATAACCGCGGAAACATTGGCGTTTCAAGCATTTATATCATGCATTTGTTCGCCATTCACCGCCCCGTCGATTGACATAACAAAAAATCCCGTATACAAGAATGTCAAAAATAATAAACAGAGAGCAATGAATAAAATACTGCGCGAATATACCAGTCGGTGCCAAGAAGCCTTTGTTATTGTTTCTCCGCCGATGTATTTGGGAATTACAGCTAATACAGCCAATACACATGAAAAGCGCTTTCAACAGGAATATCTGAACAACCCGTCAGCCTTTCGACAAAAAGCCATGCAACAGTGGCAACGTGTCGTAGATCGCTATCACCAGGTACTAAACGGACGCGTTGTTGAAATTCCCAATACATACGATCCCTATATATCGACCAACCCGGCAATTGAAACGACGGGGCAGCAGCATTTGCAGCAACGCTATTTTCGCTCTATCTACGGGTCAATGGATCAAAGCTTTTCTGCCGACCCGGTCATGTGTTTAAACGACAAAAGAGGGCAAAAAAATTCTTTATTGCTTCTGAGAAGCCATTTTACAAATGCCAATAGATCCCGCGAGCCTATGGATTTTTTAACGCAGCCTTGGAATACCTATTATCCTGATCACGATATCTATACGCTGCCTATGAATAATCCCTTCGAAGGAACTGGAGACTGCGTTTTTGACTACCACCGCAACGTATTTTTTGCAGGATATACTGCAAACCCAGACCCAAATGATCCTTCAAAAGGCCGATCAAACAAAGCTGCCCATGCTGAGCTCACACACAAAACAAACTTACCAGTTATTGGGCTGGAACTATGCAATGACTTTTATCATGTAGATACATGCTTAATGCCGCTGCCCACAGGTCATTTCTTAATCTGCCAAGACGGCCTGTCTGAGGCAAGCTACAATAAGCTCGTGGCAGAGGCCCTAACACCATATGGATATAGCGAAGATGAATACTTCATCAACGTATCCAAATACGACGCCGAAACACATTTACTGACCAACGTCACATGCATTGATAATAAAATATTCATGCCTTTCTTTGATGAAGACAGCGCCACACCTGCAAATCAAAATGTTATAAAACGCCTCAACGCTATTGGTTACGATGTAGAGCTTATGCCGTATTCGCAATTCATCAAAGTCGGCGGAGCGATCCATTGCTCTGGACAACTGGTTGTTCCCATTCATGATCACGGACTGGTTAAACTGAACCCATAAAAAGCCACAAATCTACATTTAATTTTTTATATTGTCATAATAATTTTCTTGACGTCGCCATTAAAAGCTTGTAGCAATCGCCCACAAAGAGGGAAAATATGACAAAAGAATTACAAGACAAACTTAAAAACTGGCTTATTAAAAACCCCGACAAAGCAGAGCCGGTTGACATCGCCGCTGAAGCGCTGGCAATTAAAAGAGCATTAGCAACAGAACAATGGCGAAATCATAATGACCATCAACTTGTATTGTTAGAATTAGACATGCTATGTGCTAATGCGTATAATTTATACACAAGACTAGCCAATTATCGCTGTAAAAAACAAGCTACTCTAGAATACCTATTTGCGGTTGCTACAGGGAAAGCTCAACAAGATTATTTACAAGAAGATTGGATGCGGTACGCAAGCATAGCGGGTCCTCACAAAAAAGAATTTCTTAAGCGCGCCAAAAATTTATCACAAAACCGTTCGCCATCTTTACAAGAACTGGACAGAAAAATAATCGGTTTAACCCGCCTAGACCACTACGGAAAAATTCCCGATGTAGTGAAAGTATTTCAACATGGAAAAACAATCGTTCAAGGATTTCTAACGGCACAAAACCACGCAATAGTCATGCAGGACACATTAAAAAAAGCACGCCCCCAAGACGGCCCTAGCAATATCCACGAAATGATGTTGTGCTGTCTAGCCTATATGGGCACCATGCACGAAGCAAAAATAAATTACGAAAAAATTGGAAACACTAATTATAAAATACAAAACAGCCTAGATGCTATTGACGCACTTTATACTGTGCTGGATGCGATGAATGGTGATATTCCCGAGTTGCAGCGCGATGCCTTCATGCAAAACAATGCACAAAATATTTTCTTAGAACTGAATGAAGACTACCATATTGATGCTTTAACTTTTTCTGGATTGTTCAATTATTTTCTTCATAGAAATGCGAACAAACTCCCTTCTGATAGCTATGCTCTTTTACGCATCATGCAAGAACGCATTATATTAGCGCCTTTTCTGGACAGCTTAGAAGAGCAAGATCAAACTATCAACGACGAAATACATGACCAATTTATAGAAAGCCTAAATTCTGTCTTATCATGGCTACCCGAATTAGAAACACCCAGCGCAGAGGAAGTTTACTATGACCACATCCAACAAATCACAGCGCGCTTAAACGGCACAAAACGTTTAAAACAAGCCCTGAAACAACTGGAAGACACTCGTAACAATAGGCCTAAAAATATGAAAGAGGTCGTAGTATTTCACTATCCAGAACCTCCGACCATACGCAAAGCTAGAAAGCATCACTTCAGCAACAAGAAAAAAGAATTTTTACAACAAATCGCACAACAAAATAAACATGAACTGCTAGAGATGGGACTTAACAAAGAACAAATATCCCAAATGCGTAAATTAGGCAAAATCCCCGCAGGATTACCTTTAACAGTGGAACACATTGTCGATCGCGAACACGGGGGAACAAACCAAGAGTACAATTTTATTCTTATGCCGGAATATATAAACACGAAAAAAGATAAGTTAAAAAAACAACAAGTAAATTACCAAAACAATCCGAACCAAGCTGCTGGATCATAACTTGGGCGCCTTGCAAAAACGAAGACGATACATATCCCAAAATCTACATTGACGATGCATTCAACCTGGCGCCTCAAAACAGCCAATCCGTATCAAAAGCCATATGGAATGGCATAAAAACCCTACTACATGAACATCATTTATAAAAAATCAAAGCAAAGTCCATGTCACTTTAACATGGACAAAATCCTCGGAAGTTTTTAGATTGCTTGATCAGGATCAAAGATTGACGCCACATGATATGGCTCTATTTACGAACCTGTAAAACCGATTAAACAGAAACGACACAAGCATGACATCACCTTTGGCTCCGATTTCTTCTATCGTCAACGCGATCAAAAATGGTCACATGGTTATCATTGTTGATGATGAACGCCGCGAAAATGAAGGCGATTTGGTTATCCCCGCCGCATTAACCACACCTGAACATATCAATTTCATGGCAACGCACGGACGCGGGCTGATCTGTCTGGCGATGAGCGACCGCGAAATTGATCGCTTAGAGCTCCCCCTCATGAGTGAAAAAAACGACTGTAAACTCGGCACCGCTTTTACCGTATCCATTGATGCGCGCGAGAATGTCACAACAGGTATTTCCGCCTATGACCGCGCGCACACAATTCAAACAGCGTGCAACCCAAACAGCCGCCGCGCTGATTTAGCCGTACCCGGACATATATTCCCCTTACGCGCCCATACACAAGGCCTTGCCAGCCGCAGCGGCCATACCGAAGCCGCAGTTGAGCTAGCCAAGCTAGCAGAGCAGGGCGAAGCAGGCGTTATTTGTGAAATCATGAAAGACGACGGCACGATGGCACGCTTGCCTGATCTGATCGAATTTTCTGAAAAACACAATTTACTCATCGGCAGCATCGCTGCCCTTACCGAATATCTATACCCGAAAAAGGAAATCGCATGACCAAAGCTCTGATTATCGAGGCCGCATTTTACCAAGACATAGCCGATCACCTGCGCAACGGCGCAACGGCCGCCTTGCAACAACGCGGCGTCACATATGATGTGCAAACCGTTCCTGGCGCCTTGGAAATTCCTGCGGCGCTAAATTTTGCCGTCAACGGCGCACAGCCTTATGATGCATATATTGTCTTGGGCTGCGTAATTCGCGGCGAGACCTCGCATTATGATATCGTTTGTAACGAAAGCGCGCGCGGCGTTTATGATTTAACGCTGCAACATAATCTAGCACTGGGCAACGGTATATTAACGGTTGAAAACCAAACCCAAGCCATCGTACGCGCCGACCCCGCGCAAAAGAACAAAGGCGCCGACGCTGCCAATGCTGCGCTGGATATGCTAGACATCAAAACAAAAAACAAGCTGGCCTAATTTTAAATTGCCAATATTTGCCATAACTGATAACACTATTCCCTATGAGAATGTTATTAGTGCGGCACGCCCCTTCGCTTGGGCAAAAACATCATCAAAACTATGCGAAGCATGGTGACATGCATGTACCGCTTGACCCAGAATTTGAGCATCTTAGCATTCAATGCGGCGAGTTTCTGCGCCAATATTATCAAGACACAAAAACACAAACAGCGCCCTTAATTTGGGCAAGCCAATTTCTACGGGCGCAACAAACCTGCACCGGAATCAAACAAGGGCTAGGGGATGTCTTTGAAAATCAAAACATCCGTTTACACATTGATCCCTTACTGAACGAACAAAGCTTTGGTCTGTTGCCCTACCTAGATAGCATTCAAAACCCAATCAAACGAAAATTAGCGCAAATTTTTGCGGGCTTTGCAGGCACGCTATACAAATCTGATGCTTTTATGAACAAGCCCCTGATGGGCCAAGCCCCGGCCGATTCATTTGCCAATGTCCGAACATTCATCGGCACATCATTCCGTAACGATGTATTGGAAGGGGACGATGACTTTTTGATTATTTCTCACGGCGCGTTATGAAAGCATATGTCATGCATTGGTTCCATCTGTATGATCGCGAGATTTGGAAAATACTGGATACGCCCGATAACTGCGATATATATGAAATCACGGGTGAGCCAGATAACTGGCAGCTTCATAAAATATATGATGGCCCCAGCGGTACAGATTTACGCGATAGTCCGATTGACCTGATCGCACAAATCCCCGCCGACAAACGCACCCCAACATGGGATACTCTGCCGCCGCTGTCTAATGGTTAGCACTGCTACTAACCTGTAATAAAGGCACAACCTCCGCCCCTTCATAGGCACGATCATAACGCTGGCTTAACGCGGTTATGATTTCATAATCAAATGATCCATCCGCATCAGCACCAATGTCAGCCGCGCTTTGATGGGGGCCAATATATTCCAGATAGTCTCCTAAATCAGGCTGCTGCGCAGCAGGCAGGGCGGACACATCAACGCAGGTCATATCCATTGAGACACGTCCAAGAATGGGACAGCGCACGCCATTCCAATAAAACGCGCCCTTATTCGACAAGCTGCGAAAAACACCGTCCGCATATCCCGCGCCAGTAGTCACAATATCCATATCACGCGGCGCCGTATAAGTTGCCCCATAACCAACCGTTTCACCTACACGAAAAATACGTTTGCCGATCACGGGAATATCAACTTGCACCACAGGCTCCGTCGGGCATTGCGCCGCATAAGGCGTTGGATTTAATCCATATAGCGCCATCCCCGGTCGCACGATGTCATAATGATAATCCGCGCCCAAGAAAATCCCCGATGAATTTGCAAAACTACGCGACGCCTCAATTCCTAAACGCGCATATAACGTTTCAAACCGCTGACGCTGTTCAGCGTTCATCGGATGGTCGGCTTCGTCCGCGCAAGCTAAATGGCTCATCACGCAGCGCACATCAATGTTGCGCAGCAAATCAGGATTATCGCCCAGCATCTTCACATCGCTAACCCCCAGCCCCATACGGTTCATGCCGGTGTTCATATGCAAGTAAGCGGGAAGGGCGCGCGCCTGAGCATCCGCTAAATCTTGATACGCGGCAATCGCGTCTAAATTCGCTAACACTGCCGTAAATCGCCCTGCAATATAAGCATCGGCCTCATCCGCGGCAAAGCCATTAAATACAACAATATCTGCCATAGACGTCAGCGCCCGTACCAATTGCGCCTCAGCAATGTTCGCGACACAAAACAGATCGCACCCTTCGGCTAGCAAAGCCTGCACCACAGGCTCTACACCCAGACCATAAGCATTGGCCTTCACAACGCCAGCAACCGTTACGCCATCGCCCACGCGCGCGCGCAGCATTTGATAATTACGCCGCAGCGCTGCCAAATCGATTCTCATCTGTCCAGCGCGTAAATGCGTCATAAATTTGCCTTAATAATCGTTAAATGCGTTTTTGCGTTCTTCGGCCAGATCGGTAAATTTCGTCAGATGCGGTTCGAAATGCATACGCACCGTACCAATCGGCCCGTGACGAGCCTTCGCCACCAGACATTCACCCACATTATGGGCGCGATCCATTTTTCTTGCCATTCCAAGTGCTTATCCGTGCCGACCTCTGGCTCCGCGCGGGAGAGATAATATTCATCACGATATACAAACATCACAACGTCGGCATCTTGCTCAATCGATCCCGATTCCCGCAAATCCGATAGCTGAGGGCGCTTATCCTCGCGCTGTTCAACCGCACGTGATAACTGCGATAGGGCTAGAACAGGAATATTTAACTCCTTAGCAATGGCCTTTAGGCCGCGCGTAATTTCAGAGACTTCTTGCACACGGTTTTCGGTCGATTGACGAGACCCTGTCCCGCGCAATAGCTGCAAGTAATCGACGATTAACAAGCCTAAACCATGCTGACGTTTTAAGCGGCGTGCCCGCGTACGCACCGCGCTAATCGACAGGGCAGGGGTGTCATCAATATATAGCGGAATTTGCGACATAATTTGCGAGGCCTCAACAAAGGCACGGAAATCATTTTGCTGCACCGTGCCCTTACGAATAGCATCGCCAGAAATCCCCGATTCCATTGACAGCATCCGTCCAGCAAGCTGATCAGACGACATCTCGAGCGAGAAAAAGGCCGTTACCGCACCACGCTCACCACCGCTTTCGGCATAAGCTTTTGCTGCGTTATACGCAATCGTTGTCGAAAAGGCTGTCTTACCCATTGATGGTCGACCCGCCAAAATCAGTAAATCCGAATTTTGCAGCCCGCCCAGCTTTTTATCCATATCAATCAAGCCAGTTGTCACGCCCGTCACTCCGCCATCAGAATTATAGGCTTTTTCAGCGTGCTCAATCGCGACTAAAACAGAATCACGCAAAGTCACAAATCCGCCTTTGCCCGCGCCACTTTCCGCAAGAGAGAAAAGCTGCGCTTCTGCCCCTGAAATAATCGTTTCCGCATCGCGGTCTAAATCATGGCTGTAGGAATCATTAACGACATCTTCGCCCAACGTGATTAATTCGCGGCGCATGTGTAGATCATAAATGCGGCGGGCGTAATCTTCGACATTGACGACGCTAATCACACTGCCCGCAAGCTCCGCCAGATAATTCGCACCGCCTAAATCTTTAAGATCTTCATCATCATCGAAATAGTTTTTCAACGTCACGGGGGAGGCTTCTTGCCCGCGTTCGGTCATTTTTAAAATCGCATCATAAATGCGCTGATGCACAGGCACGTAAAAATACGGCGGGCGTACAATTTCCGATATGCGCTCAACCGCGCGGTTATCAATCAATAAAGCACCAAGCAAGCCTTGTTCGGCTTCCTGATTATGGGGCAATTGACGGTAATGAGGATTATCATCGTTTTCACGTGAATCCATACGTTCATCATTCGCGTAAGCATTTAATTGGTCAGACATAATATTAGGTATACCATCCGATTTAAAAAATGCACGCGTGAAATGCAATTTCCTAAAATTCCGCCCTGTGAATCACGGGGATAGAGACACATTATACTGTTCAGCGACTTCAGCAATAGCGTCCAATTCCCTCTGCGTGAGGGCATGTCCGAAATCACAGCATGATTGACCTTTGCCGGCAAGCGTCAAAGCCGATTGACCATTAACCTCTTCAAGTCGCTGAAAAATAAATCCGGATGCACGAAATTAGCGCCATTAGCGTATAAACGATTGCCATCAATTGACAAAACATCTGTCGAGGGACGGCTATCGCGCACAACATCAGGACGTAAATGCCCGTAGTCACATCTGACCCGATCTGACCCGATAAATCCATAACACGCAAAGTCGCGGCCTCTGGAATGGCGCGAATACGCGTTTGCTGTCCCAGCTGTTCAATGACAACCGCGCAAGCAGTAACCACAAAAGGCGATGGCGCACCCCCAGCATCAATCACGCGTGCAGCCAAAGCATCAGGATCCGATTCAGTGTCCCGTATAATCTTATCAATCCATTGAGCCGCTTGCTTAGTATCCGTCAGCTCAATAGTTATTTTGCCGCTATTTGCCTGATACGACAACGTCGCCGTATTCAGCAAATACTGATAGCTATTGGTTTGTTGCCACGCCAAAGGCGCAGCAGTCATAACCTGCCCCTCTTGCGGTTTTGTCGACTCACTGGAAACAATATCCGTTGATTGTGCGACCCCTTTAAAACGCCCCCATAAATTAGAAAACTTCATCTGCGTTATATAATCCTCTGTTCACTATAGTTTTATTATTATCAAGCCCCACCACATAAGCAGCCAAAATAACCAGCCTATAAAAAATGTCAATGATAATCATTCTCATTATCATTGACAAAACGGATTTTTCGTATCATGGTGCAGGAAAATAATATGACAACGTTACAAAGCTAAGTATAAAGTGAGTATAAACATGACACACAGTACCGACCAAATCCCCCTACAAAACATTGTTGAAGAAGCCCCAAAAGGATGCAAACTATGCAAAAATTTTGGTACACAGGCTTGTCCTGAATTTCAACAAATACAGCAAGAAACAGGGGCAAATCGCGAAGAATTAAGCGCAGCAATCACGGACTATCAGGAACAGGCTGGCCAGCCGCTTCAACCGTGTGAAAACGACACAGATCCAAAAATTGGATAGAACAACCACCTAAAATACTGTAGCCTTCTACCAACATAATCAAAAGAAGATTACATGCTAACCAAATACCGTCCCGATATCGATGGCCTGCGTGCCTTAGCCGTCATGGCTGTTGTTGCCTATCACTTTAAAAACACAATTGGCTTTAACGGCTATATGGGCGTTGATATATTCTTTGTCATCAGCGGTTATTTAATTACCAAAATTATCGTCCAAGATACGCGCGCACATGGCTTTTCCCTAAGCCGTTTTTATGAACGCCGCATCCGCCGCATTATACCAGCGTTGCTCGTCGTGATTTTGGCCTCGACAGCGCTAGCCTATTTTTCGTTCCTCCCTGCGGAACTACTGCCAACCGCCAAAAGCGCCATCACCGCCTTGCTATTTTCATCAAATATCCAGTTCTATCTCGAATCCGGATATTTTGACGCCAGCGCCGAATTAAAGCCATTGCTGCACACATGGTCACTCGCCGTGGAAGAGCAATTTTATATCCTCTACCCGCTGCTATTAGCGGCCCTAATCAAAGTTTCGCAAAGGCGACTAAAAAGCATTTTAATCGCATTATTTATTGCGTCCTTAGCAACTAATTTTATCAGCACTGATCGAGATTTTAATTTCTATATGTTCCCCATGCGCGCGTGGGAGTTGCTCGCAGGAGCCTTCATCGCTCTGCACATGATCCCTAAAACGCAATCTAAAATTGCGCTCAATATCTTGCCTGCGGTCGGCTGTATAGGAATCGCAGCAGGGTTCTTGCTGCCCGTTGATACGCATATTCCTTATGCCCTGCATCTGATGCCTGTAGTTCTGGGGACGGCGCTGATTATCTACGCGGGCGAAGCGACAAACAACCCCTGATTAATCAGCTAGCTGGCGTCGCCCCAGCGCGCTTTATCGGCAAAATTTCGTACTCGCTGTATCTATGGCACTGGCCGGTCATTGTCTTTTCAAAGCATCTTTTTTATATGGAGCTCAGCGCGGTTGATAAAATTGCCATTATCTTAACGCCCTTTATCTTGGCAACGCTGTCATGGAAATTTATCGAACAACCATTCCGCAACCCCAAACGCCCGCTTTATTCCAAAACCAATGCCGCATTAGGAGCCCTGCTCTGCGCTGGGGTTTTAGCCTTTGCCCTGCCGACCATCGTCAACCAAGGCCGTGCCTTCTGGCATGGTGCAGCCATCAATGAAATCACAGATCTGAGCGTAGGTGGATCATATCCTGAACGCACATTCGATAAGACTATCAAAGCCCAAGTCATTGGTAACGGCGCTCCGAGCGTCGCCCTCATTGGGGATTCACACGCACATGCGATCTCTCCGGCCTTTGAGGGTGCAAAACAAACAACCCTTGTGCTGCACAATGAATGCTTTTTATTGCCAGACTTAATTCAAACGCATAATGCTGAGGCATGCATTGCCAATACACAAAAGCAAGCTGAATTTTTAAATAACCATCCTGAAATCACCGACATATTTTTAGCACAGCGCTGGAATTCACGCACCGAAGATTGGCACAGATATTTTGGCCTTAACCGCAGCAATTATTTACAAGCGCGCGAGGATACTTTAACCGCATTTATCCAAGCCATCGCTGCGCCAAACCGCCGCATCCATATCATTGCCGAAGTGCCCGCCATTCAATCCCGTGCACAAAATGTGCCCTCTATTTATGTAAGGCTAAAGCTAAAAGATCAGCTGAATATAGATACATTTGCACCATCGCGCAGTGCCTATGAACGTGATGAAGCCCATATCATCACGATGATGCAACGCATCGCGAACAAAACGCACGCTGATATTATATGGCCGCACAAAGCCCTATGCCCGCAAGAGCGCTGCACCATTACAGATAACAAACGTTTTTACTACTGGGATGACGATCATCTCTCCCGCTATGGCGCGCTAACATTAACGCCACTGGTGAAGGATGCTTTAAATATCAATACGGCCAAACATTAGTGCGGTAAACGGCTTCGATATCGTTAAGCACATCTTGGGATAGCGTTACATCGATAGAATCAATATTGCTTTTAAGCTGCGCCATCGATGTTGCGCCAATGATATTCGCAGTTACAAACGGACGATCATTGACAAAAGCCAGCGCCATTTGGCACACATCCAGCCCATGCTTATCCGCCACATCCATATAAGCCCGCACAGCAGCTTGCGCGGTATCGGTATCACGCGGCACTCCCCCTGATAACAAAGTCCAGCGCGATCCCGCAGGGCGTGCGCCGTCCAGATATTTACCGCTCAGCATGCCCGTTGCCAAAGGCGACCACGCCAACAGACCTATATCCTCAGCCACGGCGACCTCGTGCAGGTCTAAGTCAAATTTACGATCCAGCAAGCTATACTCATTTTGGATAGACACCATCCGCGGCAGGTCATGTTTTTCTGCTAGTTGCAGATATTTCATCGTGCCCCATGCGGTCTCATTCGACAGACCTGCATGACGGATTTTCCCTGCTTTGACGCATTCATCAAGCGCGCGCAGCACTTCGACGAAATTAGCCTCTTCCTGCACCAGATCAAAATCAGGAGAAAATCCCCAATGCGCCTGAAACGCATGCGACCCGCGATTAGGCCAGTGAAGCTGATACAGATCAATATAATCGGTTTGCAAGCGTTTAAGCGAACCCTCAACCGCGGCGGTAACCGCCTTACCCGTAATCGGGCCACCATCGCGAACCCATGGCAGACGCGCGCCAGCAATTTTCGTGGCCAAAATCACCTGATCGCGGTTTTGCCGCGCCGCAAACCAATTGCCGATAATGGTTTCAGTCTTCCCATATGTATCAGGATTAGGTGGAACAGCGTACATTTCCGCTGTGTCGAAAAAATTAACGCCGCGCTCTAGCGCGTAATCCATTTGCTCAAAACCCTCGTCCTGAGTATTTTGACGCCCCCATGTCATTGTACCCAAACATATGACACTCACGTCCAAATCTGTCCGTCCTAATTTACGATATTTCATAAAAATTCCTTTGGTAAAGCCTGATTAATTAATCAACTAACATGGTGCGCGACAACTAACCGCGCATCTTTGAAATCGCTAAGATAGTTTGCGAACATAAACTATCAACGGGCGCGCCGGTTTTTTACAGTCGGCTTCCAGATTCATTAGGCGTTCCAACACTTTTTGAATGCTGGTAAAACGCCATTTTTGCAATTGTGCTTGGAACTGGTTTTTATATTTAAAAAATACGGGCGGCGATAACGCCTTCATCGCTTGGTCGGCTTGTGATCCGTTATCCATCATAGCGCGAGCCTGATGCAGCCGTTTGAAATGATTTTGTAGCGCCCGCAGCGTCGCGATAAAGGCTATGCCTTCCTCGTTCAATTTACCCCAGTAACCCAGCGCTTTATCTGCTTGCCCCAGACCAATCGCATGAATCAAATCATCCATACTGGTTGCGCCACCAGCGCCGCAACTGGCCAGCACATCATCTAAACTAATTTGCGTATTTTCATCACCATGTTTGTAGACTATCAACTTTTCGACTTCGCTACGGGCGCGAGCGCGATCCCCCTGAATACTACTGGCAAGCCATGTCACCGCATCATGGTCAATGCGTAAATTCACCGCGGCTATTTCGTTTTTAATGAAACGCGATAAATCTCGCTCATCCTCTACATAGCAGGGAATAGCTGCCGCGTTATCATCGGCCTCACATGCTTTACGCAAAGATGATCGCGTTGATAAGTCACCGCCCTCTAACAAAACTAAGGCACTATCACTTGGATTTTCCAAATAAGATTTCACTAAAACGGTTAGCTTATCACCGGCATCTTGGATACGGATCAAACGATCGCCGCCCATCATCGACATGGCGTTCGTTTCATCGCTAAGCCGCGCTGGATCGTCTTTGAGCTGATCGCCCGTTAGCGTCACCGCATTAAACGGATCATTCAAATCGGCAACCACTTGCAAACCCAGCGCCTTAATCCGTTCCTTCATCAAGCCACTATCAGGACCATAGACCAAAATCACGCGCGCCTTGGGATTGGGAGAACGAATAAAATTATCAATATCGCGGGGCATAATTTTCATACCGTAATCGTATGAGATCACACCCACTAAAATCAATTCATTCCTTGTCTTTTGGCAAAGTTATGCTACCTGTTAATGCGATAACAAAGGAAACTACCATGAAAATAGCCGTTCAAATGTTTGCCCTAGATAACGCCATTCCAGGATATGATAACTCGCTCCTGCTAATCCAAGAAGGCAATAAACGCGGCTATGACGTCTACCAATATTGCCCCGAAGATATATCCTTGAACGAACGCGGCGACCTAACCGCCCGCGCTCGCAAAGCCTATGTCGATCTAACAAAGCCAAAAGATCAGGCCATTCGCACAGATCAAGACGAGACCATCAATCTAGAGGACATGGACGTTATCTTCTTCCGCCAAGACCCGCCTTTTGACATGGCCTACATTACCAACACATACCTGCTGGAACGGCTAGAAGGCAAAGTCGCACTGGTTAATAATCCGCGCTGGATCCGCGATATGCCCGATAAATTATCGATATTTGACTATCCCGAATTCCTGCCGCCGACCTTGATATCCCGCGACCTTAACCAAATCGAGGCCTTCTTTAGCGCGCAAAATAACGATGTCGTCGCCAAGCCGCTTTACGGGTTCAAAGGCCATGGCATCAAACGCCTATCCAGCGCGACAGAGGCCTCAGACATGCTGGAACAAACCAACGAACCGATCATGTTTCAGCCCTTCTTAAAAGAAATCAAAGACGGCAACATTCGGATCGTGTTATTCGACGGTGACATTATCGGCGCACTAAAATCCATCCCTAGCGAGGATTTCCGCGTCTATCACGACAGTATCGATACCGCGTACGAACCCACAGACCACGACCGCAAACTATGCGAAAAATTAAAACCCGTCTTGCAAGAACGCGGCCTGCGTTTTGTCGGAATCGATTTAATTGGCCCGTATCTAACGGAAATTAATGTCGGATCAGTCGGATCACTTGTACGCCTCAACGAGGTTTATAACGACTGCTACGAAGCCAAGCTTTTCGATGTGATAGAAGCTTCTTTAAACAGTTGATCGGCTGTTTGACTGGCATTAATGAACTGCGGATTATCCTGCGATACCGCAACAAAACGGCGCATATAGCCCAAAGTCTCATCCAGTGATGTGAACGCGCGGCGATACACCAACCAATCCGGATTACCAGAGCGCATAATATGAAGCGCTGGCTGTATCTCTGCTGACAAATCGTGACGCGCCGCTGCAGCCTCAATCAAATCTGCCCAGCGCGAAACGAAATCTTTGACCGTTGCATTGCCGAAATCGACGCTGTGGTAATGATTATCGTGATAACACGCCGAGTCAAAATTAGCTTCAAACACGTCTTTACACGCCGCCATGTTATTCAAATCCATACCAAATTCTAAGAGCAACCCTTGGGTTTGTTCATAAAATTCTTCATCGAACCCAATCAGATAACCCAGCACAATCGCCGTAACGCTTGATGCAACAAACCATTTTGGAACGCCGCAATCTCAGCGCGATGATTGGCCAAATTGCCTTCATCATCCATGATGGTGGCAATATTACACGCACGCCGCCAGCTTTGGCTTTGCACCTGTAGATAATTCGTCAAATCCTGAGGGCCGTGTCCGCGCTCTTCCAGATCAATGAAACGACACCATTTCCCCGGCGGCAACCGTTCAATCACACCATCGTAATTAAAGGCCGTAAACACATGACGATTAGTCATCGAATAATGAATATGTGCGTCAACAAATTCTGCACCGCTTTTCGCGCTATAATAAAAATCAGGAATACCCGTATTGCGCCCCATCTTATTTTTCTGCGCGATATTTTGAATATGATGAATAGGCTTTTGGAAATGATACCCAGCCGAGCTATCAGTCGTTAAAAACAAAATAGGCTCCAGCGCTGTAGCCATGCGCACAATGCGCAGCAAATGTTCGGGACATTTATACCCTAATGATACCTGCACATTCATGCAGCTTGTGAAAAACTCATAAACCTCATCCATGTCAATACGCGGCGGCGCAAAAAAGCTTTGATAGCGATCTGTATGCACAACCTCAATTTGTTCAGGCAACACATGAGGCAAATGTCCAAATGGCGATAACATAACGCCCAATCTATTTGCATGCTGGTGTAGGGCAGTTGTCGCCTGGTTAATATGCGCAATTAAATCTTTGACATGCGTCATCGCAAAAGGCGGAGACGCTAATTCAATCGCACTAGTCGGCGGTTCATGACGTGACCCAAACCCAGCGGCCTCAACATCATCAAACAATTGCTTGGTCTGCGGCCAAGTTGGCACAGATAAATCTTCTTTTTGGTACAAGGAAAATTCAACTTCGACCCCCATTTTAGGCGGCACATCCTGTCCACCCGTATAAAAGGGACGCATCATTTCAATCGTATCAACCCGCGGCGTGGCTTTTAAACCTGTAATCACTGTCATGGATAGGTAATGTAATCTGTTCAAACCAGAAAGAAAGCATTTTTTGTGCGTTTTCTATAATTAGTATTCGGTTTTTCTTGCATTTATTTTACAAAATACCGTAGACTGCCTCCATTCAATGACACAAACGGGGTAATTTCATGGAATTCAAACGCACATCCGATGGGCGCGTCTTTTTCTCTAACCTAGGTAACAATAGCTATGATAACGACACACATAGCAACACAAATTACTCCTCCGAACCTGTGCTCAAAAGCCCCTTAACAGGTAAGATTTTAACCCCCGAACAACGTGATCGCGCCCATGCGCGTGCCTCAGCAATGGATCAAGCACCATCACAATATCAAATTTTATCAGTGCTAAAATCGCTCAATGAAAAATTAAAAATCACCCAAGTTGAGCGAAACTCTATGCGGCAGGAACTAAAAGCCTATCGCCACATGATTTCCTCGCTCGAGAAAAAAGCATCCGAAACCGAACAAGCCCACGCAGAGCTTGAAAATAAGCTGAAAGCCTCAACAAACTCTCAGCCTGAAATCCCGCAAACAATTCTAAACGAGCTCAAAGAAACTAAGAACCTGTACCAAAAGCTGGAAAACAGAACCGAGCGCAACGATCGTCACCTCGCCGACTTAGAAGAAAAAGCCAAAGCGCATAAAGAAGCCAGCTTAACGCTATCGAAAAAACAAGCTGAACTTGACCGCCTTAGCAGTAGCTACACACAGCTAAACGGACGCTTGGAACAGGCAGAGAAAAACTATCAAAATCTTAGCCGTTCAATCGCCACACAAAGCCCGCAAGGCCAAGACAAGTTGATGGAAATCATCTTACAAGACCGCGAAGACCGCGCCCGTTTTATGCGTAAAATGGAGCGCTTGGAAAAAACGGTTCTGATGCTCGCTGACGAACGCAGCGCAGCGCCTCAACTGGAAGCAAAACAAGCTGGTGACATCAAAGCAACACTAACAGACCAAGCTCAGCACGAAGCCAATGCCCCACGCTTTATGCTGAAGAATAAAAACAAAGCCGCAGAAAAAGCTTCTGCCGAATGGGTCAAATCCCTTGCCCAGCAAATCAATAATCCATGGCAAAGCCTAGTCGAAAAGAAAGTGCCTCAGATCACTTTGGGTCTATGTCTTTTGGTTGGCGCCAGTGCACTGGTTATAAATAGTGGCCTGCCCGATAAAATACAAAATTATATCGAACAACGCCGCCTCAACGCCGTAGCTGAGAAAATTGAAAACATATACACACCGCCCGTTACCCATAACGAGCAAAAGCCCTCTACCAGCTTGGAACAACAAAAACCATACGAAGCCGCAAAATCATGGGACGTTTCCAAAGACATCAGTAAGTTTATGATTAAACCAGATGCGCCCAATCCTAATATCCCAACACCTGCACAGCAACAACAGTTAAGCGAAACAATGGATGCAGATGCCGCCGCCGTTGCCGCCGCCCTGAACCAAATTGAACCCGGATCAATCACCGCACCAGCCATTGATATGCCCGATTCCATCAAGGACACGCAAAATGCAAAGCCCTCTAAGAAAAGTGGCGCCATTGGCAAAGCTGATCCGATGCTGCCGCAATCGCTTCAACATTTAGAATCTTTGGCGCTAAACGGTGACCATAATGCACAGCATGATTTAGGCGCTTTATACGTTATTGGTCAAAACGGTGTGACCCAAGATTACAAACGCGCAGCCTATTGGTTCGACAAAGCTGCCCAAGGCGGCGTAGCCAACGCAACTTATAATATGGGCGTTCTATACCACCAAGGCCTAGGCGTAAAACAAAACACCCAACAAGCCGTCGCGTGGTACAAAGCCGCCGCTGACCAAGGCCACCCTGAGGCCGCCTATAATCTAGCATCGCCTATATCGAAGGCGTCGGCGTTGATTACGACCCTTACAAAGCCACACTGCACTTTGAACAAGCCGCATTATCAGGCACAGTTGAAGCCGCTTATAATCTAGGCCTGATCTACGAAAATGGCTTACTAGGCACACCAAAACCAGGTGAAGCGCTAATGTGGTACAAGCTAGCGGCTGATAACAACCTACCCGAAGCGCAAGAAGCCCTCACAAATCTGATTAATTCTCTGGGCATTTCGTACTCTGAGCTTGATAAAATCATAGCCGATGTACGTAAAAATTATCCAGCGTTCCAAGCATCAAATAACGCAACAAAACCAAATACGGCTTCACGTGAATCTATCACGGCGCATCGCAGACAACGCTAGAAACACCTGCACCTAAACAAAGTGTGATGGATGAAAGCTTACGCCAAGAATTACTAAGCAGCGAAAAACAAATCGATTTAACCCGCCGCGCTCAAGAAAAATTAATAGAACTAAAACTCTATCCCGGCCCCGTTGACGGTAGTGCAGGCCCAAATACTCAAGACGCCATCCGCGCCTACCAACGCGCTTACGACATGAATGAAACCGGCACTGTAACAGCAGAGCTAGTTGAGCATATGTATAATTAATTATTTACATAATGATAGTTTCTCTATATAAAATACCTTTCTTTATTAAAACATAAAGGTATTTTAAAATGCATAGCACTATTTCTGACAATTTTGCTTATCACACAAAATTTACAAAAATGAATCCTGCCGTTACAACAAATCGCTTGCAGGAATTTATCACCCTATATGAAAGCAGCTTTCAGTATAAAAGCAGTCCCAAACAAGAACATACTCTCAAATCTGTTGGTGCAAAGCGGGATCTTGAAGGATTTTATATCGAAAAAGACGGAACCATCGCAGGATATATTATCGCCTCGATAAAACAGGACAGCCAATCAGTCTATATAGAACAAGTATGCATTGCTCCAGACTATCAACAACTTGGACTTGGTACTGATTTAGTTAATTTATGCGTTGACACTATGACCAGTCATCACAACATTCACAATTTTACACTCATGGCAACGCCCCAAAAAGCGCATAATATGTATGCAAAAACTGCACTCGGTCCTGTCACCGCAGAAAAAAACGACGTGTATCATTACCACGTCGCATAAAAAAAGCCGCTCAATAAAGGCGGCTTTTGAAATATAAAAATCCAATAAAATCTACTGATTCATACTTTGGAAGAAGTCATCATTATTCTTGGTCTGTTTCATCTTACCAAGCAAGAATTCAACAGCGTCAACCGTGCCCATTGGGTTAAGAATACGGCGTAATACCCACATTTTCTGCAAGGTATCTTTGCTAACCAATAGGTCTTCTTTACGGGTACCAGATTTTTGAATATCAATCGCAGGGAAGACACGTTTATCGGAAATCTTACGATCCAATACGATTTCTGAGTTACCAGTTCCTTTGAATTCCTCAAAGATAACTTCATCCATGCGCGATCCTGTATCAATCAAAGCCGTTGCAATAATGGTTAGCGATCCGCCTTGTTCAACGTTACGCGCCGCACCAAAGAAACGCTTAGGACGCTGTAGAGCATTCGCATCCACACCACCTGTCAAAACCTTACCGGAGCTAGGAACAACCGTGTTATAAGCACGCGCTAAACGCGTAATACTATCCAGCAAGATCACAACATCGCGCTTTTGCTCGACAAGGCGCTTTGCTTTTTCCATGACCATTTCAGCCACTTGAACGTGACGGGATGCAGGCTCATCAAATGTTGAAGAAACCACTTCACCACGAACAGAGCGCGCCATATCAGTCACTTCTTCTGGGCGTTCATCGATCAGTAAAACGATTAAATACGCATCAGGGTGATTAGTCTCAATCGAGTGCGCAATATTTTGCAGCATCACAGTTTTACCAGTACGCGGCGGCGCCACGATCAAAGCACGCTGACCAAAACCAATTGGCGAGGTTAGCTCAATAACGCGCTGTAGATTATCTTTTTTGGTCGGATCATCTAGCTCTAGCTTAACTTTACGCTCAGGGTAAAGAGGCGTGAGGTTATCGAAGTTAATGCGGTGACGAATTTTATCAGGTATTTCACCGTTCACTGTATTCAAACGTGTCAGCGCAAAATAACGCTCACTATCTTTTGGCGCGCGAATATCACCTTCGACGATGTCACCAGTGCGCAAACCAAAACGACGAACCTGTGCGGGGGATACATAAATATCATCCGGACCTGGTAGGTAGTTTTCTTCGGCAGAGCGCAAGAAACCAAATCCATCTTGTAAAACTTCTAAAACGCCAACGCCGGAAATATCAATTTTTTGTGCTGTAAGCTGCTTTAACACCGCAAACATCATGTCTTGCTTACGCATAGAGCCACAATTTTCGATTTCTAATTCTTCTGCAAACGCCAATAACTCAGCAGGGGAACGATTTTTTAATTCTTGTAATTTCATGAAAATCTCATTGAATATGTGAGGAAACACACCATTAAAACGCAAGTGAAGGAACTCACCGGTATAATGCCATTCGGTTATATAATACTAACTATTTTTATCCTTAAAAAATATGATGCTAAAACGATTTTAACTCTACTGTGATCCCCACGAAGGAGACCGAAAAATACCCAATAATTTTTGGATGTAAGCTTTAGACTAGATTTATCTAACCGCATCTGTGGATAGAGTCAAGCTTTATTTGATTCGCGCGCCTAGGCCTATCAAATCAAAAGGGCTGAACAATAACCAAAACAACAATAATAATCATCAAAATGGTTGGGACTTCATTAGCAATGCGAAAGAATTTTTCACTCTTTGTATTCTCGTCTGCAGCGAATTTCTTACGCCACGCCATCATCGCATGATGCGCGCCAGTCATTAAAATGACGCAGGTTAATTTCGCATGAAACCATCCCGCACCCATCAATGCAGGATTTGCATAAATCATCAGGCCACCAAAAATCCACGTCACGATCGAGGCCGGACCCATAATAAACCGCAATAAACGAAGCTCCATAATTTTAAAAAGCTCAGACGTTTCACTGCCCGCTTTAACCTGACAGTGATAAACAAAAATTCGCGGCAAATATAACAGCCCCGCCATCCATGATATCACAGCAATAAGGTGCACAGCTTTAAGCGCTAAATAATGCTGCATCAAAAAATCTTGCATGAACTCTAAGCTTTCTTAAATTTTTTAAAATAAGACTGATCGTAGCGGCGCTGACAACAATTCTCAAACCCTTCGGGGCAAATTAATTTACCGCCTTCGGCTTCGAGTGTTTCTTTCTTTAGCTGCTTATTCACCAAATCTGCCAGCCCCGCGATAAAGGCTGGATGTGTGCTAACTGTTTGCGCGCGATAGTAACCTTGCAGACCCATTTCATCGGCAAGTTCTTTATATTCAACGTCCAGCTCAACCAAGGTTTCAACATGTTCTTGGGTAAAGGCATGCGGATAAATAACGACCGATTTACCGTCAGCCGCAGCCTGTTTCAAAGCGTCTTCTGTGCTAGGGCCAATCCATTTTTTCGGGCCAACACGGCTTTGATAACAAATCTGCCAATCAAGATTTTTCAGCTTATATTTTTTCTGTAGCTCAGCGGCAATTTTTTCGGCTGATTGCTCACATTGCCACTGATATGGATCGCCTTTTTTGATGACATCTTCGGGCAAGCCATGTGCAGAAAATAAAATCCGCGGGTTTTTATAACCATCTTTGTCAGCCTTACGATACTCAGCCATAATATGCTCAGCCGAAGCTTCAATAAAGCCTTTGTTAAACGGATAGCAACACACCATTGTCCGCGGCGCATCGACATAACCAGCTTGGGCAGCATGCTTATCCCAATCCTCTAGCGATGACCAAGTGGTCGTCGTTGAAAACTGCGGATAAAGCGGAACAAAAACAATCTTCGTCGCGCCCCAATCACGCACATCACGCACAACTTGGGCAGCCATTGGATGCCAATATCGCATGCAAACAAAGCTTTTATACTGAACAGATTGATCCGCATTATCATTCAGAATTTTTTGTAATGCTTTGGCCTGTTTTTGTGAGTTAGCTAGCAAAGGCGATGATCCGCCAAGCTCGCCATAGCTTTCGCGAGCTTCGGCTTTGCTACGTTTATTTGCAATCATGCTAGCGATAAAGCAGCGAAACGGAATTGGCAAAGAAATAATGTTTTTGTCCATGAAGAAATTCAACAAGAACGGACGCACAGCCTGCGGCGCATCGGGCCCACCAAGGTTAAATAAAACAACTGCTATTTTTCTTTTTCGCCATAATTATCTACCGTTTAAAATCCCTTATACGCTTGGTTAATTGTTCAATATGCTCAAGTGGTGTATTTAAATTTACGCCATGACCAAGGTTAAAAACAAATGGTTTTTTCGTCATCGTTTTTAAGATCTCGTCAATTTTCCGATCTAAAATTTCACCGCCTGCTAACAAAATCGCAGGATCTAAATTCCCCTGTACCGGACAATGAACTTGGACATTGTCTGCAATCCAATCCAATGGCATCATGCTATCAAACGCACAAGCATCAACACCAGTTGCTTGCACATAGCGCGGATAATTTAATCCAGCCCCGCGCGGAAAACCAATAACCGGAACATCAGGATAGACAGCATGGATTGATTCGATAATTTTTTGAATAGGTTTTATTGCCCATTTTTCAAATTCTTCGGGATCTAAGACACCAGCCCAGCTATCAAAAATTTTCACAGCGTCGGCGCCAGCTTCGATTTGTTTAATCAAATACTGGCTTGTTGCATCCGTTACCAGATCAATCAAATGCTGAAATAAATCAGGCTGGCCATAAGCCATGGCTTTGACATTGATGTAATCCTTGGAGCCTCCGCCTTCGACCATGTAGGTTGCTACTGTCCACGGCGCACCTGCAAAACCAAGCAAAGTCACGTGATCAAAATTTTCGGTTTTCAATTGTGCTTTTGTCAAACGTAAAGCCTCATAAACGGGCGCTAATGTTTTTTCGAATTCATCGTAGCCAAGCTTATCAATCGCAGATTTATCGCGTAAAGGCGGCAAACACGGTCCTTCGCCTTTGACAAATTTCAAATCCTGCCCTAACGCATGGGGAATTGTTAAAATATCTGAAAAGATAATTGCCCCGTCCATTCCATACCGACGAATAGGCTGCATTGTAACTTCACAAGCAGCAATTGGATCATAAGCCATTTCCAAAAACCCGCCTTTTTGCGCTCGTAATTCACGATACTCTGGCAGATAACGTCCAGCCTGACGCATCAGCCAAAAAGGCACTTCATCGGTTAATTCATTTTTAAGATTTTTAAGTAATGCTTTCATAGGATCTTTGTCTTTTCTAACAAACCGTACACGTATTTTTAAATATAATATATATTCTTATTATTTATTTAAGAAGGTTTTAGATAGTATTTGGTCCCGTGGATAACGGGGATTAAATTCTATCCTTTACTTATACACATTTGCCGATGAAGTGAAGGGCTTTGTTTTTCGGGCGAGTCGCATTTTTATTATTAAAAACGCATGTGCATGATTTTTTCACTTATACCCATGCGGATAAATCACCTAATGACATCGGCACGATATGGGTATAAATTAATGCACACAGTTACACACAGATTTCATCCCGATTCGTACAATAGATATTCAAAGCTACTTTTTGGGACACATTAATAAAGAGGTTATTATTTCACATGGTCGTATTCGAGGATTTTATCAAATTAAGCGAAGAAGAAAAACAAGCAATTTTACCGGCTGTCAATAAGCTATTAGACGGCAGAGATTATGATCTGGATACTGTCACGATGATGAGCGTTGATTTGCCTTTTTATCATGGTTATCAATTTATCGAACTGGCCGATCATTCTGTTCACCCTGTCCGTAAAAATTATGCTTTATATAATGATATTGATGGCGAAACGCATTTGTGGAATTTTTCAAATGAATGTGTTTATCAGCTGAACAAGCAAATTCCAATTATGCTGGATTCAGAAAATATTTATGATTACGTGCGTTTTTTCTTTGCTTATGTTGGCGGGTCGCAAGGGCGTTTTACGGTCGTTGATAGCATTGATGATATCGCTTGGCGTGAACCCCCACCACCAAACGCTAAGGAAGTTATCTCTAAAATGATTGCGCCCCTGTCATTGGTTAAAGAAAACCAAGACGGATCTTACGTGTTGCAATCTAATATGATGTTTAAAACAGGCTTGTTTAAATCGCATATTACAATCACGCAAGATGGCTTTGTCAGCATGAATAACGAAGAAATGCTAATCGAAGATATGCCCGTTTTAGACGAAGTCGTTGGCTTTTAATTAATCTTTATTCTTTAACCATAATGCATCTTTGAGTTGACTGCATAGCTCTTTATGGGCGGTGAGTTCTTCGGCGCTGGCGCTGTGGGGGCGGGGTTCACGAATGGGTCGTTCATTCTTGGATAGGGCTTGCGCTTTTTTATAGCCGGATTTTTATCTGTATCTGCTAGTCCCATGCCATGTTGACGGCCACCAATCAGCTCCAGATAAACTTCGGCCAGTAATTCAGAGTCTAGCAAAGCGCCGTGGAAAGTTCGGCTGGTGTTATCAATATCAAAACGCCGACATAGCGCATCCAAATTTGCAGGCGACCCCGGAAATTTTTGTCGCGCCATGCCTAGTGTATCGATAACGCGGCTCCATTTCAGGCCCTTATGCCCGACATTTTTAAGCTCCCAGTTCAGGAATTTCATATCAAATTCTGCGTTATGAATGATTAATTTGCTGTCACCAATGAAATCAACAAAATCCATATAGACTTGCGAGAAAACTGGTTTATCCGCCACAAATTCATTCGTAATGCCGTGAACGGCTGTGGCCTCGGCGGGGATGTCGCGCTCAGGGTTAATATAGATTTGTAATGTCCGCCCCGTTGGTAAGTGGTTTTTCAATTCAACACAGCCAATTTCAACAAGACGATCTCCGTTAAAGGGATCCATGCCTGTGGTTTCGGTATCAAGGACGACTTCTAACATGTGTGTTCCTGTTTTATCTGATTAAGAATTGTATCAATAATAGCTTGTGTTTCAGCTATATCACCTCCGGTTGGGATGATAAAGTCAGCGCGTTTTTGTTTTTCAGCATCGGGCATTTGACGGGCAAGGATGGCTTGGAATTTGTCTTCGCTCATCTGCGGGCGGGCAAGAACGCGGGCTTTTTGAATGTCATAAGGCGCGCTTGCAACGACCGTATAATCACAGCGTTTTTCTGCACCCGTTTCAAATAAAAGCGGAATATCCAGTACAATAATAGCGTGCCCCGCATCCGATTGCTGAGCGATAAAATTGCTTTGTGATTGTTGTACGCGCGGATGTAAGATGGCTTCTAATGTTTTGCGGTTTTTATCATGCCCAAAAATTAGCGCACCTAAAGCCTGACGATCCAAAGGCAATGATAAAGACGGAAACGCATCAATAACGGCGCGCTGGGTATCTAAATCATTAGCAAGTAAATCGTGAACGGCATGATCGGATTCATGAACAGGAATGCCAGCCTTGGTAAAGAGCTTCCCACACGTGGATTTACCCATTCCGATTGATCCTGTCAGCCCGATAACGATCATAAAACCAGATCCTCTAGCTCAGATGTCACAGCAGGCAAAGTGCCGTACCAATGTTCAAACGCAGGACGAGCCTGATGAAGCAACATGCCGATCCCCGTAACAATTGCATTGCCGCGATCTTGTGCATGGGTTAGTAGATCTGTCATCAAAGGCGCATAAACAATGTCAGTAACTAGCGCGGTTGTCGGCAGAGCGCATAAATCCAGATCAAGAGCAGGCTGTTTATCCATCCCCAGCGCGGTTGTGTTAACAAGCAAATGCGCCCCGTCTAAGGCTTGATGACGATCATCCCACGGCACAGCCGTTACACGTGAATCATGGGCGGCTAAATGCTCGGCTTTTTCAAGTGTACGGTTCGTGATAATAACATGAGGAATTCCCGCGTCCAGTAATCCATATAAAACAGCCTTTGCAGCGCCGCCTGCGCCTAAAATTACAGCTGTGCCATGGGCGAAATCGTAATCGGGATAGGCGCTGCGAATGTTTTCCATGAAGCCATAGGCATCGGTATTAGTGCCGAAAATTTGTCCATCAGGTAGCAATTTAACAGTATTAACCGCGCCGATTTTTTGGGCAATTGGATCAATGCTATCACAAATATTCATGGCGATTTCTTTGTGCGGAATCGTCAGGTTAAATCCGCTATAGCCCTCTTCCTTTAGCAATTGTGGCAAGCGACTTTTTAAATCCTTTGGCGGGATATCGATGGCTTCATAAGATCCAGATAGACCATATTTTTCAATCCAGTAATTATGGATCAGCGGTGATTTACTGTGATGGATCGGATGTCCGATAACCCCTATTTTTATAAATGTCATAAGGCCTCACTTACGATATGATGGTGCGAGCGTAGATAGGATAACAAAGGCAAAAGCGGCATGCCAAGGATAGTAAAATAATTGCCTTCGATCGTTTTAAATAACCAGCTGCCAATATCCTCTAGCCAGTAACCGCCAACGGATGCGGTCAAAGCTTTACCAGCGTGCGCAGCATAATGAGCCCAAAATTGATCGTCTAAGTCATTATGCATAGTCAGGGTGGCAGCATCAGTGTCTTGCCACAAGACCTGTCCGCCTTGTGCGACACAAACTCCCGATATCAAACGGTGCGATTGTCCTGCCATATGACGTAAACGTTCAATGGCCTGTATGTCATCCTTGGCTTTGTTCAGCATATAACCGTCAAATTCCAAAATTTGATCCGATCCAATGACTAGGGCATCAGGATGCTGCGCGGAAATCGCCAATGCTTTTTCACTAGCCAGTTGAGCCGCTATCGTTTCAAACGGTGTTTGTTCATCCAGTAAGCGATTTGTCAAAGCGCGCTCATCAATATCAGCGGGCCTGGATTCAAAAGCCAGCTTCGCCCCGCGGAGCATATCGCACCGTCCCTTACTGCGAGAGGCTAAAATCAAAACTGGTTTATTAGTCATGTGTTTTTTTCTTGGTTTTTTGTTCGGCTTTTTCAGCGCGGTTTTGGATGAGCGCCAAAATTTCTGCGGCCGTTTCTTCGATTGACCGTTTGGTCACATCAATCACAGGCCAGTGGTATTTATTAAATAATTTACGGGCGTTGCGTACTTCCTCTTCGATTTTTTCTTCGTCCAGATATTCATTTGCTTCGATCAGATGATTACCTTCCTGATCGGCGTTAAGGCGATTGCGGCGAATGTGAATTAGCCGTTTTGGTGACGTCGTTAACCCAACATATAACGGCTTTTTTAGCTCGAATTTGCTGGCATCCATTTCAACGCCCGGCACCAAGGGAATATTCGCGCATTTGATACCGCGGCGTGCCAGAAAGATACTGGTGGGTGTTTTTGATGTCCGTGATACGCCGACCAAAACAACGTCAGCTTCGCGCAAGCCATCCATGTCACGACCATCGTCAAAACGCATGGCAAAATCTACGGCTTCGACTCGTTTAAAATAATTATCATCCATAGCATGTTGCAGCCCGGGGACGCCTTTGGCTTGCAGGCCTAAATATGATGAAAAACTGCGGATAATCGGATCAAGGATTGGGATGCAGGGCAGACCTAGTTCTTCGCACCGGTCTTGCAGGCGCTGGCGCAAAGTCTTATCAACCATGGTAAAAATAATAGGGCCGGGATATTTTTCAATCTTGCGTAAAACACGATCCAATTGGCGCTGGGTGCGGATAAGCGGCCAAAATTTTTGAACCGGATCAATGCCCTCAAACTGGGCTGTGCAGGCACGCGCTAAGCCTAATAGAGTTGTACCCGTCGCATCCGAAACCAGATGGAGATGAAAAGTTTTCAGCTTATCTTTGCTGATACGTTTACGTCTTCGCCGAACAACCATGTAAATACATCCCTTAAAACCGTTATGCTTATAACAGTTTTAATCGGAATTCAGACACAAGGCAAAGGCAAAAGGACGGGTCTAGGCATGAATAGTGGATGATTGCAGCAAATCAGGAAAGATTTTTGCAGCCAGTTCTGCATCACGAAAATCAACGCCGCCAACATGAACAGAGGATGCATCGTGAATAATCTGTGTGAAATGTGCATGATTGATGCTGTCATTCATACCGCAGTAAAGAGCATTATATAGTAGCTCTGCCCCGCGGCCCTGCAAATAGGCCGTGCGGTTCGGTAAACAAGATAATGCCTCGAGATCGCAGGGCTGAATAGGCATCGCGCCAAATGCATCGCTGCCGTCATGGCTTAGTAAATCGTCCATATAATTCAAAGAACCATGATCGCAGGCATTTATGCGCTCTTCGCTGGCGAACCACTGGTTAAATGCACAGTTCATCGCTGTATAGATATCATTGTCATGGCTGTCCTCGTTGAGGTTATTTTTAAATGCCATAGCAATGTCACCCTCGTCCGAGGCAATGAGATGACGCCATAAAGCCGTTGCGCCCTCTTGCGCGCATTCCCATGCGATAACAGCAGCCAATGTTTCACAATCAGCGCTGCGGATACGGTCAAATGAAATAATGTAATCGGCTTTAAACAGCTCGGCGAAGCTACCATAGCGAGTTTCTTGCCACATATCGCGCAAGGCACGCGCCAAAGACAGGCTCATCTGGCATGTAAAGTAATGAGATTTAAATAAGCTGGCGATGCTAAGACCGCGTGAATTTAATGTCAAAGTTTGTTCGGGAATATCTAAATCAAAATCACGTTCATCCAAATCATCCAGACAGATAAACCATTCGTGATTATAGGCATCATCGAGTAAGGCTTGGCCTGTTTCGCTTTTGCAGAGTGTTTTTAACAAGAACGCCATCAAAATAAAATCCTGATCACAGTCACCATGATCATGCGTTTTGTCAAAAATATCAGGGTCGGCTGAATCTAGAAAATCAACACAATCAGACAGATAAACACCACCATCAAATGTTGTCCCAGACAAAGAAAAATCAAATGTGTTCAAACCAGTATTGGAACGGACTTTATTTGTTTTGCTTGCAATACAGGGTTTCATCGTTGATGTCTCGTCAATCTGGTTCCTAGGCATGTCCGCGTGGTTCGCTGCGCAAGTAGACAATTTGCGCGGTGGCGTGCTGGTCATTGCGTGTTTCTGATCCCAAAGCGGCATGTCCTGGATTTGATTGTGGTTGGTTTGTTTCATTGTAAAGAACGACGATTTTTTCTTCATCGGATTGATCCTGCGTAGTCTGTGGAGCGCCAAAAGAATTTCCAGCGTTTGATGCAGACTGATTTTGCAAGTTACGTTCCGTTTCGCCGAAACTGCGTTCAAACTTAATAAACCAAAGGAAATTAGCGTTCGAGCGATCACGTACATCGGTGAAGATCGGGTCATTCATCAATGTGTTCACATGCGCAACAAGGTAATTTTTGCCCAAAGGTTGCGTGCCAAGGGCGGCAATAATGGACGGCGTGACAGAGGCAAGCTGCGTATCCGCACCAAAAACATAGCCCTGATTGTCATTCAGCATAGAACGGATCAAGGCCTTATCAGTTGCGCGGCAACGCTCTGACAGGAACCAAGCCTCAAACGCTGCTGTGCTGGCAAACCCACTACCGATTGTACGGAAATTCATGTGAGCTTCGCGGGCAAAAGCGCGGGCAATATCACTGTAAGATGAGTTAGACGCCGTTTGCCATGGTGTTTCATAACCAGCTAGTTTCAATTCCCATGCGCCGCGGATCATTGCAGTGATTAAGTCAGCGCGCTGTAAGCGGTTTACCAAAATTGCATTATCGGGGTTAAAGGTAATCGGATTAATCAAAGCCCCGCTTCTGTGCTGCCAGTGACAACGTAATTCACGTAAAGCAACTAAAACTTGTTGGCCTTGATCCAAGGATGGATTAATAGCAATGCGGCCATGTTCGCGATCATAATGACCATGTTCAACTGTCGCATCAAACACGATCTCTATATTATATTGTTCAGCGTGCTCAATATAAGCTTGAATCGAGCGGCTTTGTGATAGAGCCGTTAGCAAATCATCAATATGAGCAAATGAATTGGATTGATAGCGGTCTTGTCCTGTAATGCTGTTTTTCGCTTGTTGGAATTGTTCGATATAGTCATTAACTGATGTTCTGTATTGAGCCGACAAACGATCCAAGGCATCGATTTCTTTGTTAAATGTTTCAAACTCTGCATTAAATTCTGATGAAGCATATTCTTCTTCGGCTGTGATATCTTGATCGAAATAGAACAAAGGTTCCTGACCGATATAGCTGCACACAACGGGCTGTGTATTATTAAGCGTATAAGATACGCGTGCTGCCGGAGCGCTTGAAAAATCAGTAAGTGTAAAGTTGCTTATGTTGCTCATAATGATGACCCGATATTGTAAATTTTTTAAGTGATGCGCTGATCACCCCCTTGGCGATCCTGTGCTCTGTTAGTCCTTATTATGCAGTGCAAAACCTTAACAGAATCTTTCTAAACCAAAGAAAATCGCAAAAAATTTAAAAAATGTGCAAAGCCTTGCTGAATAAGGCGTTCAGGCATAAAAATAGGGGCCTAAAAAGACCCCTATTTTCGATAATACTTTTGTGAGTGTTAAAAGATTAACAATTACCGAAGTAATTTATGCGCTAATCAGCTTTAACGCCTGTGCTGGATAATCCTGCATGAAGGATTCATTAAAATCAGCTGGATGTGCCATTAAACGGAAAAAGATCGGCCCGCATAGCATATCAACGACAGTTTTAACGTCGTAACGTTTTGTAAATTCACCGTCGCTTTGGCCTTGTTCAATGCTGTATTCGATCGCGTCCATTAGCGGCGCTAAGAAATTATTTTCAAAAATGGCATGGGCTTTTTCATCGGATTGAGCCTCTGCAAATAGCTGAGAAATTGTCTCTCCATTTTGCTGTGAAGCAATCGGATCAGTTTTTCAAGTTGCATTTCAACCGCATCAGCGTTGTTTTTGGGGTTGGCATGGGTGATTGCATGCCAGGCTGATTAGATAAAGCCTCCATAATCACGGCTGTTTTATTGGGCCACCAACGGTAAATTGTTGTTTTGCCGACTTTGGCTTTTTTAGCGATCGCTTCGATGCTTAGCTCTTGTACGGACATGTGCAAAAGCAAACTGCTGGTTGCCTTTAGAATGTTTTTCTTGGATTTCTCACTACGAGGACGTCCTTTGCGCGCCGGCATATCGCCCTGTTCACGTGCTGCTGCTTGTGCCATAAGCATTCCTTTCTTATGGAGTACATTGTCTGCACTCATTTATATCGTTTTGGAGTTTGCATAAGGTGCAGGAAAATAGTGGGAAAAGCAAGCGGAAAATCGCAACGCACCGTGTCCTATGCACATCTATGGATTTCTGCGGGATTGCCAAAGAAATCTGCAATCATAGCGCGCACTGTATCGGGGTCTTTTTCTTTGTTAATCGCGCGGCGAAAATCATTAGCGCCCGCCATATCCGCGCAATACCAAGCCAAATGTTTACGGGCAATAGCTACGCCTTGGCGTTGCCCGTAATGCTCTAAAATCGCGGCGAAGTGGTCTAAAATCAACGCCAATAACACAGGTGCGTCAGGCGGATCTGGGATAGAACGACCATTCAGATAGTCAATCGTTTGCTGCAACATCCACGGTTTCCCGCAACAGCCCCGCCCGATCATAACGCCATGCGCCCCAGATTCATCCATGGCGGTTTTGCATCCGCAGGCGATAGGATATCACCATTGACGATCAAGGGGATATCAATAGCATCTTTGACCGCGCGAACTGCATGCCAGTCGGCGGAGCCTTTATACATTTGCATGCGCGTGCGTCCATGCACGGTGACCATTTGAATGCCGACATCTTGGGCTTTGCGGGCTAAACTTGCCGCATTAAGCGAACGCTCATCCCAGCCCAAACGCATCTTAACGGTGACAGGTACATCGACGGCTTTGACAACGGCGTCCATAATTTGCACGGCTAAATCTTCATCTTGCATGAGGCAGATCCAGCTAATTTTTTGACGATCTTCTTAACCGGACAGCCGAAATTAATATCAATAACCGAAGCGCCGCGATCAACGTTCAGCTGCGCAGCCTCGGCCATGATAGCGGGATCACAGCCAGCAAGCTGTACGGCCACAGGGTAATCTTCGTCATAGGTGGCGGTTGAGCGAACGGATTTGTTCTCTTCTTGCAAAACCGCGCGGCTGGCGATCATTTCTGAAAAACTAACCCTGCGCCAAAGTGGTGAATTAAACGACGAAACGGCAAATCACTGATCCCCGACATCGGAGCCAGAAAAACAGGATCATCAATTCTTAGCGCACCAAGCGTAAAAGGGACCATCTAACCGTAAATTCATGTTCATAGCCGACTGCGTTATCTATCATAGCATAGGAACTCTACGCTTGTGCTTCAGATGTTTAGCCGGAAAATCATCCAAAACTGAACGCTTTGTAGAGGGTTTTCGCCAAATAAGTCAAGTTTTAGCCGCAGACCTATGCAGGTTCAATATCTGACTCAGGGATATAAAATAGCGGATTCAGCGCGGGTCGTTCAGGTGCTGAGGCGATATTTTTAGCGTCTGTTTGTAAAGGCAGTAAAGGCATATCAGGTACAGATGTTTTTCCAAAATACGTGGCTGCGCGATTGTATAGATATTTTACTTTAGATCCGTTTTGTTCAACAAATTCAAATGCAGCGCCCCCAGCGAAAATCGCGCCCGCTGCGCCCAAAGCAACGGCACCCGCTATCGACCCATCATGTTGGTAATAATGAACCGCTTCAGCTGCATATGTTGCGCCCTTGCCGGTTAATAGTAGCGGCGGTAACCATTTAAATGTAAAATCTTTGATATAATGTCCTGCGGTGGCATAGCCAACTAGCATATGTGATATTTTACGGTCATATGTTTCATTTTTATTAGCAGAATTATTAAAAATATTTTTCCATTTTTTAGCCTCAACCCATTGATCAACCCCCATCAAAGTATAGGCAGCGGTCGCCATCGAAGCCCCAATAATAATGAGGTTATCAGAAGACATAGCAATTTGTGGAATATGAACGATCGCACCGCTAAATGAGCCAATACTGTTAATTTGCGCATGCAGTTTATCGCGATACATTTGCGATTTTAATTTGTCTTGAATGGGCTTTTTGATTTCACGCGCTTCATCAAGCTTGGTTTTGGCTTTTTTGCGGAACGTTTTTCGCAAATTTTTCGTGCGTGATTTGATGAAATCAACCGTGCAAAGTAGACTTTCAGCTTTTTTGTATGTAGCTGCGCTACTGGTTTGAAATACCGTGCGTATAGCAGGGATATAAGGCACGGCAATGTGCGCGCCAATCCATGCGACATTGCGTGCCATATTGGTGCCACCGGTCAGAAAACTACCCATGTCAGAGGCCAATTCACCATAAGCTGTTAAGCCAGCCGCGGCAGCTTCTTGGGAGCCAATAAAAACGTAGATTCCCTTTTTTCTTCTTTATTTTCAAAGTCTTGAGATGACGCAAACCAAGCAGCCTCATCATTCTTGGGTGTGTATTCTATTTGATAGGATGGTCCGTGCCATGTTTGAAATGGTTTATTATATTGTTTTGAAGTCGGGTTTTGAAACTTGGCTTTAGTCACTGGATTTGTGGATTTTAACACAGGACCAGATCTGGTTTTTCCCAAATATGTTTTATGTGGTTGTCCGTTTCTATTTGCCATGTATCCGTGGTTACCATCGTGAGTTGAATGGCGGATTTTAAGGGCTTTACGGGTAATGTCAAAGAAATTATGGGAATTGACGACATCTTTATCCATAGGTGCATTTTTTGTAAAAAATCAGGCATAAATAAGGTATTTTGCAACGCATAGTCACGAATATCTTAAGGATGAATGCACACATACGAATGAAGGCAAAAATTTTTTGTGATGGTGATGCGCAGCGTTTTCCCGATTCACTGATTTTTATGTTATTCTATGCTAGTAAAATAACTTTAAGGTGATGACCCTATGACTTTATCAGGAAAAACAGCATTTATTACTGGCGGTAGCCGCGGCATTGGTCTGGCGATTGCGAAAAAATTAGCAGCGCAAGGCATGAATGTTGCTATTGCAGCCAAAACGGCGGAGCCTCATCCCAATCTGCCCGGGACGATCTACACCGCCGCTGATGAAATTGAACAGATCGGCGGGCAGGCGTTGCCTTTGGTGTGCGATGTCCGTGATGAGGATCAGGTTGAAGCTGTCATTAACCAGACCGCGCAGCATTTTGGCGGGATCGATATTGTGGTGAATAATGCCAGTGCGATCTCTATTGCGGGGACGGTTGAAACACCGATGAAGCGTTATGATTTGATGCAAAACGTCAATGCACGCGGGTCATATCTTTGCGCGCAAAAGGCTATGCCGCATTTGCTGCAATCCAAACACCCGCATATTTTAAACATGTCCCCGCCACTGGATATGCAGCCTAAATGGTTCAAAAATCACACCGCTTACACGATGGCAAAATACGGCATGTCGATGTGCGTGTTGGGCATGGCAGCAGAATTTGCAGATCGCGGTATCGGCGTGAATGCGCTATGGCCTTTGACCACGATTGATACATCAGCTATTCGCAATAACTTTGGCGGTGAAATGGCCTCGAAAAGCCGTAAAGCCGACATCGTCGCGGATGCGGCCAATGCCATATTAAACCGTGATCCGAAAACATGCAGCGGCAATTTCTTTGTTGATGAGCTTGTCTTGCGTGCCGAGGGCATTACTGATTTTCCGCCTATAGCGTCGATGGCAGTGATGAATTTATCGCTGATTTCTTCCTGCCTGATGAGGTCTTTACGCAGACCTCAACCAAGCTGATTAAATCCTTTTAGGATTTTTTACACGGACAAAATTTCATCAATAAGCTGTCTAACGCGTATTTGCCACCGCCATGAGTGATTAACACGCCTAGCAACAGCATCCAGTAATAATGCTCGGTCGTGCCGGGATAGACGAAAAATTCAATCACAAGCGTCATGCCAAATAGGCCTAGCGCTGCCAGTGGTGTGAATAAGCCAAGCACCAATAAAACGGGAAGGGCTAATTCCGTAGCTGTTGCCATATACGCTGCCAATTCGTAGGGCAAAACAGGCACGTTATACTCATATTCAAACAAGGCTAGCGTTGACGTCCAGCTGTCGATCTTGGTTAGGCCTGACATAAAGAAAACTTTGGCAATATATAGTCGCGCTGCCAATAGTGACAAAGACCTCAATCCATTGATACAAGGATGATGGGTCTCCTGTTTAATAGATTGAATAAATGCTGACATAGGAAGGCTCCTTTATTGAAGTTTTATAAATAATCCGTTGTGAACGAATTGGGCAAACTGAGTCTGTAGTGCGGCCATATCATCTGTGTATTGCGCCGCTTGATCCAACGCCATGGCAAAGGGCTGATTGTGCAAGCAACCCTGTAATAAGGCAAAACCAGCCCCATCAATCAAGCGCATATAAACGTGTCGGTCAGGTGCGCGCCAAACCAGTGTACAATGTGGCGCTGTGATTAAATCGGGCATAGAGCGTGCATCTTCGTCCGTGTCTTGGTGGGCTTGCCAAATTTTCAGCGCGTTATGATGATGCGCAAAAATGTGAACCGATGGATGCAAAAAAAATGTCAGATCAGGATCAGTAAAATCCATTGCTTGTAAATCAGCAGTGTCCAAATGCGGGCTATCCTCAGCGCCAGAGGCCATGAAAAAAGCATGCTCAATATCGGCAACTTCGGCAACGTAGGCCAGTTTTTTCATGCCTGGTTGCTGCGCTAAAAAGGCAGCAAAGTCCTGCGCATAGGTCATGCGGTTGCCGCAGTTTTGCGGATGGGTTTTAATATAGCGTCGCGCGCATTGACGAAAAAATTTCTCCCCAACCAGCGCACAGGTCACTGGATACATATCAACCAATAAATCACTCAGGGTTAGTAGCGTGTTATTGTGATAAACGCTTAGGCGGTTGTGATAACGATCTTCGATATAAGGCAAACTATCCTGCGTGCCTTGGTAAATATCATTGAGCAATGTTTGCTGAATTTTCGCTAAATTATCCATGAGCGCTTTCCGCCTGCTGCTCTTTAATGACAGAGGCCCGAACCGCATCAGCCTTGTGCGCTTCATCGATTAAAACAGATAAGGCAGGAATATCCGTATCCCATTCCATCAAAGTCGGCGTGTCGCCCCATAACTGTAAAGCGTGCGCATATAGATCCCAGACTTCGGGATAGACGGGGTGACCATGTGTGTCCAGATAGATTTTCTCACCATTATCCAGATCATTAACCTGATAGCCTGCTAGATGCATTTGTTTGACAGACTTGCCATCAACCGCGCGAATATAGGCCATCGCATCATAGCCTAAATTATGAGCGCTAACCGCGATATTATTAATATCCATCAGCAAGCCGCATTCCGTGCGATGCGCGATTTCATTCATGAAATCGGGTTCATCAAAATCTAAATCCTTAAACGCTAGATAATTCGATGGATTTTCAATCAAAATTTGCCGTCCCAGCGCATCTTGGAAAGCCTTTGTATGGTCGCAAAACACATCTAAGGCTTCGTGTGTAAAGGGAATGGGTAATAAATCAGGGACATGCGTGTGGCTATAGCCGCTCCATGTTAGATGTTCAGACACAAAAACGGGCTTAATGATATCGGCAAGGGCACGCAATTGGCGTAAGTGGTTTTGATCCAAACCATCGGCGCGGCCTAACGATAACCCAACCCCGTGCAGCGTGATTGGATAACGTGTGGCCAGTTCGATTAAGTCCTGACGGGTTTGTCCGCCGCCGAAAAAATTTTCGGAATGGGCTTCTAAAAAGCCAACAGCGCCCGTGTAGTCGTCAGATAAAAGAGCCTGAATATGCGGCGCCCGTAAACCAATTCCAGAACGTGTCATAGAAAAAGGCAAATCGTCGGTCATCATAGTCAGGCTCCTTTATTATATATGAGCAAAAAGTGGTTTTATCCTTTTACGTGACCGCCAGCGATTTTATCGCAAGTACCTTCTGGCAAGAATACCCATTCGTTAGCGTCGTTATCAGATTTGGCTTGGCCAGCGCAGCTGTGGCCTTTGGCGGCGCAATCATTGTGACCGGCTTTAACAATGCCAGCACATTTTTCAAATCCTGGTTTACCAGCTTCTGCAGGTGATGTCATCGCAACTGCGCCCGCAAGAAATGTACCAACAGCGGCTGTCGCCAAAAGTGTTTTTTTATCAAGTTTCATAGCTCTTTTCTCCTTCGCTATATGTTTTTACGTTTGATAGACAGGCCTCGACCTTATATCCGCGAATGTGGTACAAGGATAAAGCAACCTGCTTCACTAAGGGACATACGTTCCCCCACGCAAAGAGGTTACATCAAAAATTCTTTTTTAAGAAAAAATAAAAACAAGGTAACCAAAACCGTCATGCCATCGTACAAATATCAAAGCGATAAATGGGATGAATGGATGGAACAAGCACTTGCAGGTGATCAGCGCAGCTATCAAAAATTGCTTATGGATTTAAAGCCTTGGCTGAATGCATATTTTGGCAAACGGCTGCAAACCAATGCGGCAGAGGATTTAACGCAGGAAACGTTACTGTCTTTGCACGCTAAGCGTCACACCTATGACCCGGCGCAGCCCTTTGGCCCGTGGATTAGCGCCGTAGCGCGGTACCGGATGATTGATTATTTCCGCAAGATCAAACGCAGCGCCGAAACAGAATTTGATGAAGCATACCAAGGCGTCGCTCCTAGCCATGGCAGCGCCGTGCGCGACAAGCTGGATGTTGAAAATTTACTAAAGCATCTTAGCGCCGAACAAGCCCAAGTCATAGATTTGGTGAAGCTGCAACAATACAGCATTGCAGAGGCCGCACAGCAAACAGGCCGCAGTGAATCCGCGATTAAGGTGATGATTCATCGCGCCATTAAGAAAATGGCTGAACAGTTAAACAAGGGAAAGGATAGCGCATCATGACAGCAACAAATAATGCCGATGATATCATAGCCCAATTGGTTGATGATCTGTCCCCAACCACGACCTTAAAAACACGTACCTTATGGATTAGTGCCATCGTAGCGTTGAGCCTGACCACGGTGGTTATTCTAGGGCCACAAGGCCTGCGTCCGAATTTAGCCGCTGCATGGGATGCTGGAACCGCGGTTTGGAAAAGCGCTCTGTTTGCCGTCTTTGCTATAGCGAGTGTATTTTGGATGAACCGCTATTCGCGTCCGTCTTTGACGTCGGCGCGCTTGGCGGGCGGTTTTAGCATCTTGGCGCTGGGCATTTTAATGGCGGCGTTTATTGTGCAAATTGGTCATAGCGATGCGCATAGCGTTATGATGTATGCCGTAGATCATGTTAAGAACGCTTTGGGGTGTTTTGCCTCGATTATTGTAGGGGGCGTGGTTGGATTCTTGGTGCTATTTAAAGGATGGCTGCAACGTAGTGCATCGCTGTTTCCCCGCACGTTAGGCTTTGTTAGCGGCCTATTGTCAGGATCGTTGGCTGCTTTTGCTTACAGTTTCCACTGTCCGCACGATAATATGATGTATGTCAGCTTATATTATGGCGGATCTGTCGTGATCGTTGCCATAGTCAGCGCAGTGTGGTCGGGGCGCTATTTGAAATGGTAATGGCTTATTGATAAACGCCAACCCCAACAAAATACTGATCATCCAAGGGCAGTATATAACTTGATTTAGCGGCTAATTCTCCTGTTTCAGGATCGGGCCATATATAGTCGACCCAGCCCTTTTGACCGGATTTGGCTAATGCGATCATCTCTTGAACCAGTTTTTTACCATTATGATCGCTCAGCTCCGATATATCCTTGCCAAGGAAATAGGGCTTAAAGCCATGCGCCACATTAATACCATCCATATTATGAATGAATGGGTATAGATCTTTGATAAAAAATCAGGGTTGGTTCTTTGGGTTATTGCTTCAAATGTTTCCTCGCTTCCATGCTTGCGGTAATAGGCTTGAACTTTGTTAGCGATCGCAACGGCTTGATCGCGTGTTCCGCGTTCTTGGGCCGCAACAGGTTGTGCGCATACAATAAAAGCGCACAAGGTCAAAAAGATACGTTTCATGATGAGGGCCTTTTATAAGAACATTTGCGTTAGTTGTGGGAATAATACGACCATCAACAAAGCAAAAATTTGCAATAAAACAAAAGGAATAACGCCCTTGTAAATGGTTGTTGTGCTTATCGAAGGCGGAGCAACGCCTTTTAAATAAAACAGGCTAAATCCAAAGGGAGGCGTCATAAATGAGGTTTGCAAATTCATCGCAATTAAAATGCCAAACCAAATCATGTTTAACCCTAAAAGCTCGGCAATCGGGGCAAGGATCGGCACAACGATAAAGGCAATTTCAACGAAATCGATGAAAAACCCTAAAATGAAAATCGTAAACATAGACAGGAATAGAAATGTCCATTTCTCACCCGGAAGGTTCGTGAGCAATTCTTCGATAAGTGCGTCCCCACCTGAGTAGGTAAAGACCATGGAAAATGATGTCGCACCTATTAAAACGGCAAAGACCATTGAGGTTACTTTAACAGTTTCTTTGGCGGCATCGGCAATATCAATCATTTTAAATTGCTTACCCATATAAAGACGGGCCAGAATTACGGCACCGATTGCCCCAAGCGCAGAGGATTCCGTCGGTGTCGCAATCCCGCTAAGGATTGATCCTAAAACGACGATAATAAGCAAAAGCGGCGGGAAAATATTCCAAAGAGCAACTTTTATCAGCTCCCATCTATTCTCCGCATCCGAGGGCACAGGCGGCGCGGCATCAGCTTTAATATGCGTATAAATCCAAACATAGGCCAGATAGAATCCAACCAGCATCAAGCCGGGCAACATAGCTGCTTTAAATAGATCGCCAACAGGAACGGATAAAACATCACCTAAAATAATTAAGATAATGGATGGCGGGATAATTTGTCCTAATGTGCCTGCCGCACAAATTGTGCCAGTGGCCAGTTGCTTGTCGTAGTTATATTTCATCATAACCGGCAAAGAAATCACGCCCATGGCCACAACACTAGCACCAACAACACCAGTTGAGGCCGCTAAAAAGGCACCAACAATCAGGGTTGAAATCGTTAGGCCTCCGGCTCGATTGCCGAATAATCGTCCCATCGATTCCAGTAGCCGTTCTGCCAGCCCCGATTTTTGCAGGACAACGCCCATGAAAATAAACATAGGGATCGCCATAAATATCGTATTATGCATGATGCTGAACAGGCGATAGGGAATGAACTGAAATAGATGAGCGCCCTCAATCCAGTAGCCAACGAGTAAAGATAGCCCCGCAAACGTAAAGGCAATAGGATAGCCGACAAATAAGAAAACCAAGGCAAATAGGAATAAATAAATACCAATCATGATTTATTGTCCTCCTTGGTTTCGCTCGCTAAGAAGCTTAAATCCTCGCCCCTTAAGCGCAAAGTTTCTTTGAGTACAATTTCAAAGGCACTTAAAATCACGAAAAAGAAAGATACAGGCAAAATTAACTTGGCAGGCCATAAGCGGGGCAAACTGCCTGGATCGCCTGTGCTTTCGCCACTTTGGTAGGAATGTATAAAGAAATCCCAGCAGTAATAAGCAACCAGCCCACAAAATGGAATGGTAAAAAGCAGCGTGCCGACAATATTAATGATTGATTTCGTCTTGTCCGAGAAACGATCATAAAACACATCAACGCGTACATGACCGTCTTCGCGCATGGTATAGCCCAGCCCCAACATGAACATGGCTGAAAACCAGTGCCACTCCAGTTCCTGCATTCCGATGCCGCCAAGCCAGCTTAGATGTGTGTCGTACCACATATACATGTCTAATGTTTTCATCAAATCGACCAGCACATAGCGGACAAAAACATCGATAAAGACATTGGCGATCATAAGCATGAGAGCGGCCACACAAACCCACCCTAAAACATCAATGATGCCGTGCAAAAAACGCAGCGATTGTTTCATGAAATAGCCTTTATCAGTTGCTCAACACAGGAAAGTGAATAACGCCGACAAGCGTTATTCAGAAAGATTATTTAAATAAGCCTTATCAGAAATTTCAGTCCAGGCACGGGCTTTGGTCATGTAATCACGTTGCGATTTAATGATTTCAGCCGTTAGTCCGCCTTTAGCCTCGAATTCGGAAACCAGATCTTTGGTGGCCTTTTTCAGCGCTGTCATGACTTCTGGTGGGAAATTTTTGACTTGCACATTGGGATAATTTGTTTTGATAGAGCTCCAGTCCATTGCATTTTCGTAGTAGGATTGCGCAGCCATTTCAAACGCAGCTTCTTGCATAGCAATCTCCAAAATTCTTTGTAGATCCTCAGGCAAAGCTTCGAAAGCTTTCTCGTTTACAAGGAATTGTAGCTCGGTTGCGGGTTCATGCCAGCCTGTGTAGTAGTAAGGCGCAATTTTGTGAAATCCCATATCCAAATCCATTGACGGGCCAATCCATTCCAAGGCATCAATAGTATTGCGCTCTAACGCAGTGTAAAGCTCACCTGGCGGGATATTTGTTGGCTTTGCGCCAAGCTTGGCTAGGACCTCGCCAGCAAAACCAGGGATACGCATTTTTAAACCTTGTAAGTCTTTTAAGGATTTAATTTCTCTTTTAAACCAGCCGCCCATTTGGTTGCCGGTATTACCGCCCGGATAATAGCGCATGCCGTATTGACCATAGACTTTTTGAGCAAGCTCTTTGCCGCCGCCAAAATAATACCAGCCTGTTTGTTCGGCTTCGATCATGCCTAGCGGCATCGTGGTAAAAAACAGCGTATTGATGTCTTTGCCTTTCCAGTAGTACGAGGCCGAATGCGCCATTTGATACTGACCAGTCTGTACAAAATCAAAAACGCCAAGCGGTGCTTTGTGTTTGTTTTTGGAATCGATTGTAATGATGAAACGGCCATTGGACATTTTCTTAACATTTTCAGCCATACGTTTAGGCACATCACCAAAAATCGGGAAATTTGTTGGCCATGTTTCTGCCAATCGCCAACGAATAACTTTGTCTTTCGCAAAGGAGGTTTCAGGTGACAACGTAGCAAAAAACGCAATAAGCAAAAGGGCGATAATTTTTTTCATGGAATGTCCTTATTTTGGTCAACGACAAAATGTTACCAGCCATTGTATCAAAAAAACAAGACAATATAAGTACAATTTCCAAAAGGATAGGTTAAGACTTTGATGCTTTTTACAACGCTTGAAGTGTGTTAAGATGATTGATACTGACATACTGAAGAGTGTGTTTAGGTGTAAAATTAATAAGATTAAGGACAGTTTATGTTATTCTGTTTTGATGTTGTTAATATTAAGCAATTTATCTGGAGGATTATAATGCGAAAATATCTTATGCTGGCAACCGTTGCCGGAATGGCTTTGTTAGGTTCTGCCCCTGTAATGGCGGGTGACTATGATGAAGCGGCTACAAATTTGGCTCATTCAACAATCAAAGAATGGGTTCAAAATCCAGCTGTGATTGATGCTGTAAAGGCAGCAAACGCAGCCCATGCTTCGTTATCGCAAGATGATATTGATGCATTGGATAAGAAATGGCGTGCTGGTGATGCTGCTGTGATTGATGCTGTACTACATAACGATTTGTCAACATACCTAAGCGGCGTCAAAGATGATGGTGCAGGCCTGTACACAGAAATTTTCGTGATGGATGATAAAGGTCTAAATGTCGGACAAAGCGATAAAACATCTGACTACTGGCAAGGCGATGAAGCCAAATGGAAAGAGACATATCTGATTGGCCCAGATGCTATTCATTTGTCTGACGTTGAAGAAGATGAGTCCTCTCAAACCTTCCAAATGCAAATCAGCTTACCTGTTGTTGATGGTGATCACGTAATTGGCGCCGTAACTGTTGGTGTTGATGCCGATATGTTGGAATAATGTAATCGTTACGCATGTAATGATAATCTAATTCCAACGGGAGGATCCCAAAGTGTTTAAAAAATCTATTGCTCTTCGTATTGTATCTGCAATCGCTGTTTTCTTGGTGATTGGGTTGGCGGTATTGGTTGGTGCTCAAACCAGCGCGACCAGTAATTTTTTCAGTCATGAGTTCTTTAATGCTCATCAGGAAAAAACGCTATTATTGGCCACGCAGATGAATGGCGGCATTAAGTGGAAGAAAACTCAATCCATTGAATCCGTTTACGCAAAGCAAGCAGATCCCAAGGCGAAATCAAACTTGTCTGATGTGCTTGTCACTACAGCCGAGCAAGAGCCTTTGGTGCAGTTTAAGGCAAAAATCTACAAAAATGTAGACCTGCCTGCCTTACTCAAAAAACACGCTAAAGAATTAGAAAAAAAACCATACCTAACCATCGATGACGGAACGCATGTGATTACCTTTGTGTCCGCCATCGATGAAAAGAAAAATAAGCATATCGGCTATGTCGTTATGTCTTGGAGTAAATTAGCCGCTTTGAATCATTTGGCCGAGCTTCGTAATTCATCGATTTTAAAATCAGTAGCGATTGCTGCGGCTATTATGGCTGTTTTGGTTGTGTTGCTAAGGTTATTGGCTATTAAACCAATTGTATCTATCAAAGATACAATGACCAGTCTGGCCGAAGGCAATCTGGAAACAGAAGTACCATTTGCCAATAGCGTCGATGAAATCGGACAAATGGCGGCAGCGGTACAGATTTTCAAAGATAACGCTTTGGCCAAACAAAAATTAGAAGCTGAACAAGAAGAGCGTGAAAAACGCGCGGAGCAAGAAAAGCGTGACGCCATGCATAAAATGGCATCGGATTTTGAACAGCAAATTGGTGGCTTGATTAGTTCGCTGTCTGCGGCGTCCACGCAATTACAATCCACTGCAGAAAATATGACGTTTATCGCCGATGAATCTTCGCGACTAAGCCGCGATGTTGTGACCTCATCAAGTGAAGCCAGCACAAATGTGAATTCGGTTGTTGCCGCTATGGAAGAAATGACCGTCAGTAATTCTGAAATTGCATCGCAGATCAGCAATACACAAACGCAGTCCAGTAACGCAGCGAATAGCGCCGATGATGCCAATCATACAATTAATAATTTGAATGAATTAATGAGCAATATTGGCGAAGTCGTGGGGGCTATTCGTGGCATTGCCGAACAAACGAATTTGCTTGCCCTAAATGCAACGATTGAGGCCGCGCGGGCTGGAGAAGCTGGTAAAGGCTTTGCCGTCGTTGCCGAGGAAGTCAAAAAACTAGCAACAGAAACGGGTCAAAAAACCGATGAAGTCGAAGCGCGTATTGCTGAAATTAGTGGCGCGGTTCAGACATCGGTTGGGGCCATGCAAAAATTATCGGTAACGTATCTGAAATCGATCACGCCATTACGATTGTGTCTGCTGCGGTTGAAGAACAAAACGCAACAGGCAAAGAAATTAACGGCAGCATTAATGAAGCATCCCAAGGCGTTAATAAAGTTTCGGACATTATTACCGATGTCGAGCGCGGCGCGAGCGAATCCAAAAACGCATCCGAAGCCGTTTTGACTGCGGCGAATGAACTGGCTGAGGTCTCTGAACGTTTAAATATGTCGGTTAATGAATTCCTAGATAAAGTCCGCACATAGGCGTATACTAAACCTATCTCGCACGGGCTATACACAGGCTAACAAAGGCGAATAGGCATGTATGATCTGGTTATCATTGGCGGTGGTATCAACGGGGCAGGTATTGCTCGGGATGCGGCAGGACGCGGCCTGTCGGTGCTGCTGATTGAAAAAGACGACATTGCCCAAGCCACATCATCAGCCAGTACAAAACTTATTCACGGCGGTTTACGGTATCTGGAGCAATATGATTTTAAGCTTGTTGCAGAATCTCTGGCCGAGCGTGAAGTGCTTTTGGCCTCTGCCCCGCATATTATTCACCCTTTGAAATTTATCTTGCCACATGAACCACATTTACGGCCGAAATGGATGATCCGCTTGGGGCTGTATTTATACGACAAATTGGCGAAACGATCGACTTTGCCGCGATCACAGGCGCTGAAATTTAATCATGATCATGATGTTTCTGCACCCCTGAAAGACCAGTATAAATACGGATTTTCGTATTCTGATTGTTGGGTTGATGATGCACGGCTAGTCTTGCTGTGCGCCAAAGACGCGCAAGAGAAAGGCGCCGAAATCCGCACGCGTACACTGTGTACGAAGACGCAGGTATCAAATGATAAAGCGCATTGGATCGTTGATTTAAAAGATACGATCACAGGCAAAGAAGATCAGGTTCAGGCTCAATGTGTTGTTAATGCTACAGGGCCGTGGGCGCGTAAATTTTTGGACGCCAATGACCTAGCACGTGATAAAACATTTCATGTTCGTCACTCCAAGGGCAGCCACATTATCGTGCCTAAATTGTATGACGGGCAGCATGCTTACCTGTTGCAGCAGCCTGATGGTCGCATTGTCTTTGCCATTTCTTATGAGAAAGATTACACCGTTATCGGCACAACGGACGCGGAGCTTGATAGCGATTTGGATCACGTTGAAATTAGCGAAGCCGAAATCACCTATCTGTGCGCGGCGGCTTCGCGCAGTTTTAAAACAGCTGTCACGCCTGATATGATTGTCAGCACCTATAGCGGTGTGCGTGGCTTGCTTGATAGCGGCGATGATGATTTATCAGCCGTTACCCGTGATTATAAACTGGATCTGGAAACCGCATGGGGGCCGCCATTATTGAATATATTTGGCGGAAAACTGACAACATTTCGTATATTATCGCAGCATGCCGTTGATTTGGTCGCACCCAAGACGCAGCCATGGACTCAGGATGCGGTGCTACCTGGCGGTGATATTCCGCAGCATGATTTTGCTGGATTTATTGAGCGCCAATGCCAAAAATATCCTTGTATCGACCATGCCTTGATCGTGCGTTACGCGCGCGCTTATGGGCAGCGGATGGATGATATTTTGCAGGGCGTAACATCACTGGGCATGCGTCATGCCGATGGTATCTACGAAGCCGAACTGCGTTATGCCGTGCGCGCTGAATGGGTCAAAACCGCGGATGATTTTTTATGGCGGCGCTCGAAACTGGGCCTGCATATCTCTGACAAAGACCGTAGCGCCATCGAACAAGCCATTGCCACCTATCTGGCAGAGGAAACGCCTGCATGAGTCAAGACGCATTGCTACTGGCCATCGATCAAGGCACAACCAGCAGCCGCGCGATTATCTTTAATGCGCAGGCTGAGCGGCTTTATGTCGCGCAAAAAGAATTTACTCAACATTATCCGCAGCCCTCATGGGTGGAGCATGATGCGAACGATATTTGGCAAGACACGCTAGAGGTCACGCGGCAAGTCGTCGATCATGCGGGCGGTGCGAAAAATATCACTGCGATTGGCATAACCAATCAACGTGAAACGACGATTATCTGGAACCGTGATACAGGCAAGCCGATTTACAATGCGATTGTTTGGCAAGACCGCCGCACGGCTTCTTTGTGTGAAGAGCTAAAACAGCAAGGGCTGGAATCGCAAATTGCCGATAAAACGGGCTTGTTGATTGATCCGTATTTCTCGTGCAGCAAAATCAAATGGATTTTAGATCATGTCGATGGCGCTCGCGATTTGGCGGCGCAGGGGAAGCTGGCTTTCGGCACGGTGGAATGTTTCCTATTGTGGAAGCTAACAAACGGCAAAGTCCATGCCAGTGATTACACAAACGCCGCGCGCACGGGGCTGTATAACATTGTGCAACATGGCTGGGATCAGGATTTGCTGAAGCTTTATGATATTCCGCCGTCGATCCTGCCCGAAGTCCGCGATAACGTATCCGACTTTGGCGAAACCGATCCTGCTCATTTTGGTGCGCCGATTAAAATTATGGGCATGGCGGGCGATCAACAAGCGTCTTTGGTCGGGCAATGTTGCTTTGATACGGGTATGATTAAATCAACATATGGCACAGGGTGTTTTGCGTTGATGAATATTGGCGATACCTTTCGCCGCAGTCAAAACCGCTTGCTCACAACGCCGGCTTATCGCTTGAACGGGCAAACCACTTACGCGGTCGAGGGTTCTATTTTCATGGCGGGCGCTGTTGTGCAGTGGCTACGTGATGCGCTGGGCATTATCCAAAGCGCATCGGAAACAGAAGGCTTAGCGCGGTCGTTAGATGACAATGATGGCGTGTACTTAATTCCTGCGTTCACAGGATTAGGCGCACCGCACTGGAAGCCAGAAGCTAAAGCTGCCATTTTCGGCCTAACGCGCCGCAGTACCAAAGCGCACATAGCCCGCGCCGCGCTAGAGGCTCAAGCCTATCAAACGATGGATTTATTAGACGCAATGGAAAAAGATTCTGGCGTTAAACCTGATTGCCTGCGCGCCGACGGAGGTTTAATCGCCAACCAGTTCGTGTGTCAGTTCTTAGCGGACATGACGCGCTGTACGATCGATGTGCCGACCTATACAGAAACAACGGCGCTAGGCGCTGCCTTCTTAGCGGGGCTAGGCGCAGGCGTATACCAATCGCTGGATGACCTGAGTCAGATCTGGCGGCGATCTCAGCAATTCAGACCTATACAGTCTCAACCTGCTATGGAGGCATTCTATGCGCAATGGCAAAATTACGTGCAAAAACTGTAGCTAATTTTTAACCAAATTGTTGGCGGCAGTAGGCTTCTATATGATCGATAAACAGGCGTAGCCTGCGTGAGTGATAACGGTTCGGTGGAAAGACAGCATAAAGATTGCGGACGGGTTGTGTTTCGTACTGATTTAAGATGCTTACTAAGGTGCCTGCATTTAAATCTTGCTGTACGAAAATGCGCGGCGCCAAAAAAATGCCAACCCCTTGAGCCGCGGCTTCTTTCATCATATCAACACTATCGCAATGAAATCGACTATTCAAAGAGACACTTTGTATGTTGCCGTTTTCGTCTTTATATCGCCATTCATGGTTTTCAGTGTGGAATGTATACTCAAAAACATTGTGATGCCGTAAGTCATCTGGGGATCGGATAGGCGGATTATGTTTTAAATAAGAGGGGCTAGTCGCCAAACACACGGACATCGGCGAAAGCTTTTTCGCGACCAGTGTTGAATCCTTTAAGGCGCCAATGCGCAAGGCTAAATCGTATTTTTCATCGATCAGATTAACTTGCCGATCATCAAAATGCACATCCATAATCACATCAGGGTAGAGTCTGGCAAATTCTGCAATCGGGGTTTTGAGATATTGTAACCCTAACGCCAAAGGTAGCGTCACACGCAGCAATCCTTTGGGGGTGGTTTTTAGATCGTTAAGTTCTTCTGTGGCTTCGGCGATGTCTTCTAAGGCGCGCTGGGCACGTCCGAAAAATAAAGCACCTTCCTCTGTCAACGAGACCTGACGCGTTGTCCGGTTTAGAAGCTTAACCTGTAGCTCTTGTTCTAAATTACGAATTTGTTTAGATACGGCAGAGCTTGTAATGCCTAAATGCTTCGCCGCGCCAATAAAGCTACGATGTTGCACAACCTCAACAAAGATATGAATACGAGATAAATAGTCCATATTTTTATGTGTAGTCTCTTGATTATTGACTAAAAGGAAATATTTAATTTACAAATAAGTATATTATCAACTTTAAAGAAAAACACTATATTAGTAAGACTTAGCTGCTTTTATTTTTTAGGAAGGAAACTTTTTATGTCTTTGTTTAAATCTTTTTCACGTTTGCATCTGGTTGCTGTATCGGCCTTGGCCTTGGCGTCAACGCCCGCTTTGGCTGACAGTCAAATCTATACATTTGATCCAACACATACAGCCATTACATGGCATATTAACCACTTTGATTTTTCGAAACCATCAGGCAAATTCATGGATGTCGAGGGCACAGTTGCAATCGATGAAGCAAACCCGGCTGCATCTAAAGTCGAGGTTACAATCCCGCTTGCCAAAGTTAACACTGGCGTGCCAAAGCTGGACGAACATTTGCAAGGCAAAGATTTCTTTAATACAGCGGCGCATCCAGTTGCAACATTTGTCAGCACACATGTTGATCTGACAGGTAAAGAAACAGCCAAGGTAACTGGTGACTTAACCTTAAATGGTGTAACCAAACCTGTGGTACTGGATGTAAAACTCAATAAATTAGGGCCAAATCTGTTTAAAAAACAAACAGCTGGTTTTTCTGCAACAACAACGCTTAAACGTTCTGATTTCGAAATTACAACCTATTTGCCGGGATTAGGCGATGACATTACCATCGATATCGAAAGTGAAGCGAATCTCTAAGATTTGATGATGTAAGCTTTATGAGCAAAGCCCCTGTGCGTTACTGCATGGGGGCTTTTATTTTTAGCTAGAACGAGAATGCGTGGTAGGCACATCTACAAGATAGGATTTATTTTGTATGTAGGGAGATTTGTTAATGTAATGATCCAGCTTCGCCCGTGAAAACGGTTTCGCGACAAATCCCTGCGCACCCAGACGCAAGGCTTTGAGCATATTGTCCTGATCTTTGCGGCCGCTGAACATGATAATGTAATGATCTGGGTCAATCTGAGATAATGTTTCTAACAGATCGTGTCCGCTGATATCAGGCAGGCCAATATCTAAAAATAAAACATCGGGCGCTGATTCTACATATTTTTCTAAAGCCTCAACCCCGTTGGCGGCAAAGGTTAGATTATATTCGCGGTGTAAAACATTATTGACCAGCGTCCGTGAAATATGATCATCATCGACAATCATAATGGTTGGTTCTTTCCGGTTATCGCGTGAAAAGGCTAATTCTTTGAGCGCTAATGAATCTAAGTTTTCAAGAGCTTTCAGTGTTTTTTCACTGGCTTTTTCTTGACGTTTTTCTTCTTGGATCAGGCGTTGCTCTTGCTCAAAACGTTCTAATTTTTGTTTGCATAAGGCTTCAATATTGTCCTTATCTTTGGCGAGATCAAAAACAGTCGCTACATCTAATAAAGACGGAACATTAAGGGCGGCAGATAATTGACCGATAAGCTTTACAAAGTTATGTTGTAAAAACCCCGGCATCATAAATAGAACGTCTTGATCGTGGAATATATAAATTTGTGCGACATACGAATTTGGAATATCGCCCAGCAATTCCAGTAAGGCTTTATAGGCTGTCACCTTTGGTAAGTCTGATTGAGAAAATTTAAGGTAAAAACACTGCTTAATATCACCTTTTTCGGCATGGGTTATAACGCTTTTCAAAGCGCGTGATTCAGATTGTGTTAAAACAACCATCATGGGCGGGATCTCCTACAGATATATTTCTAGCAACACTTAGCCATTATACCGCGAGAGCGTAGAATCAGGGATAAGATTCTGTTTAATCATACGGGCGTACTTATAGACGTGACTGATGAGAGAAAGATGTTCTTATGGCTGTATTTTTCGCATTAACCAAAAATATAAACCATACGGTAAATGACGAATGAGCTTCATAATCAGGGTAAAGCGTTTTGGAAAGTGAATCTCAAAAGCGCGACTACGCATGCCTTTAGCAATGGCGCGCGCCGCTTGATCTGCGCTGATCATCATCGGCATTGGAAAATCATTTTTATCGGTTAGCGGCGTTTTAACAAAACCAGGGCAAATGATTTTAACGTCAATATTATCGGGTGCGAGCTCAATTTTCAGGCTCTCCCCCAGACTGATGAGGCCAGCTTTGGTCGCACAATAAGGCTGGCCTGTCGGTAAGCCACGATACCCCGCGACGGATGCACATAAAACAATTTGTCCGCCGCGGCAGTTTTTATAGTGTGGTAGAAGCACGTCGACCATATTAAACCCGCCGCCCAGATTGACGCGCAGCATATCATGGACAAAGGCCAAGGATTTGGGTTTTCCATCATGGGCGCTATAAATAGCCGCCATAAAAACCGCACGGTCGATTTTGGGAAAATGATCTAAGATTTTTGCTTAGCATGCCGCATACTGTCCGGATCGCCCGCATCAAGGGGAACTGCAAGATGTTCATCACCAGGCAGCGTGCCAAGGACAGCGTTCAGATTATCTGCTCGGCGTGCAGACACAGCTAAAATAGCGCCTTGTTCTGCCAGCTCAATGGCCAGAGCCTGCCCGATGCCACTGCTGGCGCCGATAATCCAGATATATTCTCCTGTAAATGGCTTAGTCATGCTGGTCGCTGTTTTGTTAGAGATTGCATCAGGGCTTCGCAGCCTTGCGAGACCAAATCAAACACCTGCGTAAAATCATCTTGTCCACCATAATAGGGATCAGGCACATCCTGTCCGACGTAATCAGGTAAGACATTCAAAAATAAATGCAACTTATCCTGAGCCGACGCTGGAGCCATGGTTTGCATAGCGCGCAAATGTCCATTATCCATTGCGATCAGATAATCAAAGCGATCAAAATCATCATGCGATAATTGTCTAGCCGTTAGCATCGACATATCAATGCCGTTCTGTGCGGCTGTCGCTATGGTGCGTTGATCGGGGCTTCGCCAATGTGGTAGCCATGCGTGCCTGCGGAATCAATGTGCATGGATAAGCCTTGCGCTGCAGCCATATGCCGTAAAACCGCATCCGCAGTGGGGGAACGACAAATATTACCAGTACAAACAAAAAGAACAGAGCGCATGCTGAAATCCTGACAAGACAATATAGATCAGGCTATAAGATAGCAGTTTTTGATCGGAGATTAAACAACCCTATGCCTTGGCACAAATACCCTTGAAAAATAAATCAATCACACCAGGAGCTTGCTCTGATAAATTGAAATATTCAGGGTTATATAAATATTCGTATAAAATCCCTTTGAGCATACAATGGATCGACAGCGTTAACAGCTCAGGATCGGCATGCGGCGGTAATGTGCCGTTTTCTTTGGCGAGCTCAAAATAACGGCGACACAGCTGACGGCTTTCATGTTGGCGTTGTTTGTGCTTGTCTTTGTACGGTGCTAAATCACCGCTATAGGTGCATTTGAAAATAAATAAATTTAGCGCCAATTGCTTGTCTTTGTCTTGTTCTAAATCCTGACACAGCTGAATGCATAGCTGTCGCAATTGTTCCAATGGCTCAGGATGGTTTTGCGCGGTATCTGTCATAATCGTTTCGGCCACGGGACAATACAGCCACTGATGCAGCGTATCAAAAATTTCGGCTTTGTTTTGAAAATGCCAATAAATAGCTCCCCTTGTCACGGCCGCGCCGCGCGCTATGTCTTCAAGAGTGGTTCGCTCAATGCCTTTTTCTGAGAAAAGCCTAATAGCCGCATTTAAAATGGCTTTGCGTGTTTTTTCTGAGTCTTCTTTTGTGCGTTTCATAATCGAATTTTACTTATCTTGACAACATACATGCATAAATGTATGTTTATCAACGTTTAATAGAGATGTCTAGTTTTTCACGTTAAATATTTGAAAAACTAACAAAAAGGAAGATAAATCATGGCGGTAAAAAAAGCTTAATTTTTGGTGCAATCGCAATTATTGGTGGCGGTGTTTGGTTTGCTTTGCATCATGGCGACCATCCAGAGCAACAAACTCAAGCAAAGGCAAAAGGCGTGCCTGTAAGCGTGTTGGAAATGACGCCGAAGCCAGTGCATTTTTCACAAAGCTTGCCAGGGCGAATTTCTCCGTTCCGTCAATCGCAAGTCCGCCCACAAGTGGACGGTATCATTACACAGCGTTTGTTCGAAGAAGGCATTGATGTCGAAAAAGGACAGCAGCTTTACCAAATCGACGACGCGCGTTACAAGGCAGCCTTAAACAGCGCTATCGCTGATTTGAAAAGCGCTAAAGCGAATGTGAAAACGGTCCAAGCGCGTGCCAAGCGTTACGAAGATTTGGTGAAAATAAACGCGGTCAGCCAGCAGGAATACGACGATGCAAAGGCTGAATTAGATCAGGCCTCTGCCGCGATTGCTGTGACTCAAGCTGCGGTTGATGTGGCCAAAGTCAATTTGGGCTACACGAAAGTTTACGCACCCATTTCTGGTCGGATCAGTCGCTCTGTTGTAACCGAAGGCGCTTTGGTTACCGCGAACCAGTCACAATATTTAGCAGTGATTACGCAATTAGATCCCGTGTATATTGACATGCAGCAATCTGGCGTTGAGGCAATTAAATTGCGCTCACGCATGGTCGGCAAAGACTCGATCCCTGTGCATTTGACGATGGGGGATCAAGACGGTGTTGATTATCCGTATAAAGGTGAGCTGAAATTTTCCGAAGTGACCGTTGATGAAACAACAGGATCAATTGCGTTGCGGGCTTTGATTGATAATCCTGATGGCGTTTTGTTGTCAGGCTTGTTTGTGCGAGCAAAATTGGATCTAGGCCAAGACAATGTCATCTTATTGCCGCAGCGCGCTGCTATGCGCACACCTGATGGCGGGTTAACAACGTGGATTGTTGATAAAAATAATCAGGCTCAGCCACGCTCAATTAAGGTTGAACGCGCTTATGGCGATAACTGGATCGTATCCGAAGGCCTGCAAGCAGGCGATCGCGTGATTATTGAGGGCTATTTAAAAGTCGGCCCTGGCGCGCCTGTATCTCCAACTCCATGGGTGAATCCGGACGAAAAACAGACTGACAAAGCGGCACAATCAGCCGAACATAAGGAATAAAATTTATGGCACGTTTCTTTATTGATCGCCCTGTTTTCGCATGGGTTATCGCGATTATTATTATGTTGGCGGGGATTTTGTCGATTCGCTCTTTGCCGATCGAGCAGTACCCCAAAATTGCACCGCCAACGGTTGCCATTAACGCATCCTACCCAGGCGCTTCGGCTAAGACGGTCGAAAATGCGGTCACGCAGGTGATCGAGCAACGCCTGACAGGGATCGACCATTTACGTTATTTCACTTCAGATAGTGCCGATGGAACAATGACGATTACTTTGACGTTTGAGCCCGAAGCTGATGCCGATATCGCGCAGGTGCAAACGCAAAATAAAGTGCAAGGCGCCATATCGCAGTTGCCGCAAGAGGTTCAAGAGCTGGGCGTGACGGTGACAAAATCCAATGACAGTTTCTTATTAATTGTCGGTCTGTATTCCGAGGATGGCAGCCTGTCACAAAAAGAGCTTTCCGACACGTTGGTTAGTACCTTCCGTGATCCGGTCTCGCGTGTGAACGGTGTGGGTAGTGTCCGTATTTTTGGTGATCAACATGCTATGCGCATATGGCTAGATCCTGCAAAATTATACAGCTATAACTTAACGCCACTGGATGTCAGTCAGGCTGTCCAAGTCCAAAACACAGATATTTCAGCCGGACAATTAGGCGGTATGCCCGCTGTGAAGGGGCAACAAATTAATGCCACGATCAACGCACAATCACGTTTGCAAACAGTTGATGATTTCGAACGTATCATTTTGCGCGTGAACACAGACGGATCGCAAGTCCGCTTAAAAGACGTCGCAAAAGTGGAGCTTGGGTCAGAAGGATACGGACGGATTACACGCTATAGACGTAAACCTGCATCAGGGATGGCGATCACTTTGGCGACTGGTGCGAATGCTTTGGAAACGGCGGACCTTGTTAAAGAAAAAGTAACCGAGCTATCTGAATTTTTACCTAAAGATATTAAAGTTATTTACCCGCTTGATTCCACGCCGTTCGTCGAATTATCGATTGAATCGGTTGTGCATACTCTATTAGAAGCTGTTGTTTTGGTGTTCTTTGTGATGTTGTTATTCTTGCAAAATCTGCGTGCGACTTTAATTCCGACCATTGCGGTGCCGGTTGTTTTGTTGGGAACCTTTGCTGTTTTGTTAGCGTTTGGTTTTTCGATCAATGTTTTGACAATGTTTGCAATGGTTCTAGCGATCGGCTTGCTGGTGGATGATGCGATCGTTGTGGTGGAAAACGTAGAACGGATCATGAGCGAAGAAGGCTTATCCCCGAAAGAAGCCACAAAAAAATCAATGGATCAGATCACAGGAGCCTTGGTCGGTATTGCGGTTGTTTTGTCGACGGTGTTTATTCCGATGGCATTTTTTAGCGGGTCAGCAGGCGCAATTTACCGTCAATTCTCGATCACGATTGTGTCGGCTATGACCTTGTCTGTGATTGTGGCGCTGGTGCTATCTCCGTCACTTTGTGCGACGATTTTGAAACATGAAAAGGGCGAAAAACGCCGCAGCGACACAGGATTTTTTGGCTGGTTCAATAAGCATTTTAACCGCGGACGCGATATGTATCAAAAAGGCGCCGTTGGTGTTGTACAGCGTGCAGGTCGTTTCTTCTTAATTTACGGCGTGCTAGTCGGCGGTATGGTTGGTATCTTTACGCAGCTTCCTGGATCATTCCTGCCCGACGAAGATCAGGGCTATATGTTCTTGATGGTGAATACGCCGCCAAGTTCAACAGCAGAGCGCACATTGGAATCAGCTAAGAAAGTCGAAGATTATTTCTTGAGCGAACAAGACGATGTGGTTGAGCATTTATTCACGGTTGTTGGTTTTAGTTTTGCCGGGTCGGCGCAAAATGCCGCTTTTGGCTTTGTCGGGCTAAAAGACTGGGCAGAACGCACCGAAGAAGATCAAAGCGTCTTTGCCGTATCTGGTGCGGCGATGGGGGCGCTATCCCAGATTAAGGATGCCTTTGCTTTTGCTTTCTTCCCGCCCCCTATTCGTGAGCTTGGTAACGCCTCTGGTTTTGATTTTCAGCTTGTTGACCGTGCTGGTTTAGGACATGCAACATTGATGAACGCACGTAATACCTTGTTAGGTGCTGCTGGACAAAATCCAAAATTAGTGGGCGTGCGTCCAAACGGCCTAAGCGATGTACCGCAATATAAAATTGATATTGATAGCGAAAAAGCATCGGCTTTGGGTGTGTCTTTGTCGGATATCAATCGCACATTGCAAATTGCGTGGGGATCACAATATGTGAATGACTTTATTGATAAGGGCCGCATTAAGCGTGTTTATCTGCAAGCCGATGCCCCCGACCGCATGATGCCCGATGATTTGTACAAATGGTATGTGCGTAATAAAAATGGCGATATGGTTCCGTTTGATACATTTGCCTCGGCAAAATGGACATATGGCTCTCCGAAGCTAGAGCGTTTTAACGGAAATGCCTCGATCAATATTCAAGGAGCACCTGCGCCGGGGATCAGTACGGGTGAGGCTATGGCCGAAATTGAAAAGATTGTCAAAGCAGACCTGCCCGAAGGCATCGGTTTAGCGTGGTATGGTATTTCTTATGAGGAACGCCAGACTGGATCACAAGCACCAGCTTTGTACGCGCTATCCATCTTGATTGTCTTCCTATGTTTGGCGGCCTTGTATGAAAGCTGGGCTGTGCCTTTGTCAGTGATGATGGTTGTGCCGCTTGGGATTTTAGGCGCGGTTGCCTCGGCTTGGGGATTTGGTCTGTCCAATGACGTTTATTTGCAAGTCGCCTTGTTGACGACTGTTGGATTGGCCTCGAAAAACGCAATTTTGATTGTCGAGTTTGCCAAAGACCTGCGCGAGCAAGGCCATGATCTGATCGAAGCCGTAACTATGGCCGCGCGCCAACGTTTCCGTCCGATTATCATGACGTCAATGGCCTTTATGCTGGGGGTAACGCCGCTGGCTTTGTCAGATGGTGCGGGCGCTGCCAGCCAAAATGCAATCGGTATTACCGTGATGGGCGGTATGGCGGCTGCCACGTTTCTTGCGATCTTCTTTGTGCCGTTATTTTATGTTATCGTTGAAAAAACATTCCACCGTAAAAAATCAGATGCGGTTGATCAGGAAAAGGAATCCTCTCATGAGTCATAAACGCTGGTTGCCGTTATTGTGTGCAACATCGCTGTTATCTGCATGTACGTTGGCCCCTAATTTCATTAGACCTGAATTTTCGGCTGCGCAGCAGTGGGATGATATTCTAGGATACGAAATGCCTGTCGGAGAAAAGACAGCGGATCGCGTTGGCTGGAAAGAATTCTTCACAAGCCCACAAGTGCAAAGCGTTATTGAAATTGCTTTATTAAACAATCGCGATTTAAAAACAGCAGCCCTTAATGTTGATGAAGCGCGCGCGACATACCGCATTAGCCGCGCCGATTTAATCCCGTCGATTGATGCTGATGGTAGTGGAACACTGACGGGCGTGACTGAACGCCGCAGCGAAACAGGACGTGAGTATACGAGTAAGCTTTATGATGCGAATGTTGCATCCACCTCCTACGAAGTCGATTTATTCGGTAAAATCCGTAGCCAAAATAACGCGGCAATTAACACATATCTGGCAACGGACGAAGCCAAAAACGTTGTACGCAATGCGTTAATTTCTGAAACGGCGAATGCGTACTTACAATTGTTGGCAGATCAAAAATTATTGTCGTTAACCGAAAAAACACTAGAGGCCCAACAAAGTACCTATGACATTTTATCCGAAAGCTTGAGCAAGGGTGTTTCAACAGAGCAAGACTTAGCTCGTGCAGCCACGGCCGTTGAAACCGCGCGCGCCAATTTGCATCAATATAAGCGTTTTGTCGCCCAAGATACGAACGCCTTGTTCCTATTGATGGGCTTGCCTCAGGATAAATACACAATGCCTGAAACGACGTTGGATGAAGTCACATTCGCAGATAATCTAGATGCGGGCGTCCCATCCGAAGTCTTGTTGTTGCGCCCCGATATCAAACAAGCTGAATATGAATTGTTATCGCGTAATGCCGATATTGGCGCAGCGCGAGCAGCGTTCTTCCCTAGCATTACGCTAACAGGATCATATGGCTTTGCCAGCCAAGCATTGGATAATCTCTTTACAGGCGGCGCGAGCGGCGCATGGAGCTTCTTACCGCAAATTCGCCTTCCGATTTTCCAAGGTGGCCGTAATAAAGCAAACTTGGATATCGCCAACATCCGCAAAGAAAAAGCCGTGCTGAATTACGAGCACGCGATTCAAACGGCCTTCAGCGAAGTGTCCGATGAATTGGCGGCGCGGGCAACGTTGGACGAGCAGCTCAAAGCGCAACATCGTTTGGTTGAGGCTTCACAAAAAGTGTATGATATTTCACAAGCGCGCTACCAGTCAGGTATTGATAGTTTCCTCAGCGTCTTAGATTCCCAGCGCGAGCTATACACAGCGCAACAAAATGAAATCCAAATTCAGCTGCAAAAGCTATCGAATAACGTAAATTTATATAAAGCCTTAGGTGGTGGAGTTATCGACACACCAGCGGAGTAAAAAGTTTTTCGAATGGCTATCACGACACAAAATAACCAAATCAGCACGCAGCATAAAAGCCATTATGTGAAGGGTTTGTTTAAATTTTTGCTGCTGTTAGGCGTTCTGGTTTGTTACTTTTTTTACCTCAGTTGGAAATATGATTTTGCGACAGGTGGCATCGTTTCTGCCCTGACATGGAGCTTCTTTGTCCTATGCACGCCAGTGGCGGATGCTGGATTTTTAATAGACTTTCCTGTGCGCATTTTGACAGGCATCCGTATGTTTGTGATCGAATTATTTGTTTGGGTTATGGCGATTGCTATTAACGCAGCCGCATTGTCGATGGCGCCAGATGCGTACGATAAAACGGTTTTAACGCATGTTTTTTATAAGATCTTAATTCACCCCTGGCCGTATTGGAGCATCATTGGCTTATGCGCCGCCGGAACATTTGTTTCTATTTATCTGGGTGATGAGATCTTTGACGCCGTATCGCGCCGTAAAAAACAAACAAGATTAGCTTTAAAATACAAAGTTCCGCTTACAATCGGATTTTTGTGTTGGTATTGGCGCTATATTCTCATTTGTTGATGACACTTGGCATTGATCTTCCCGTCAAGTAATATACTGTCTTACGATCCTCCCATATATTCGGAAAAGTTATGAATAAATTATTATGTGTTGGCGCGCTGCTAGGCGTTATTTCAGTGATTATTGGTGCGATGGCGGATCATGCTTTTGTCTTAGATGATCACGCAGCGCAATCTGTACAAACGGCTATTCGCTATAATATGCTTTATGCTGCTTTGATATCAGCTTTATCGGTCAGTCCTGTGTCCAGCCGAGTCAGGCTATCGGCTATTATTTTTGCCGTGGGAACGGCGCTGTTTGCAGGCGGCATTTATGCGGCTTATTTGGCTGAGCTTGCTATGGCTGTTTATGCCACCCCTGTTGGCGGTGTGATCTTGATTCTAGGTTGGCTGAGCTTGCTATGGGCGGGGATAACAAAGTCAAGTCAGTGATTCTCACCATTGTATTTTATTTTTTCATAAAAATATTTGTGTGTATTAGCTTCACCTGTTAGAAAATTAGCATGGTTTCGCAACACTACGATATTATTGGTGATGTTCATGGTCGTGCAGATCAATTGACAACATTGCTGCATAAACTGGGTTATTCACCCGATGAACAAGGGGTATACCAGCACCCCGATCGTAAAGTTATTTTTCTTGGCGATTTTATCGACAAGGGCCCGCAGCAACGCGAAACATTGGACATTGTTAGGCCAATGATGGATAGCGGTCAGGCTTTGTCTGTGATGGGCAATCATGAATTTAATGCGATTTGTTATGCAACACAAACCGAACACGGTTTTGTAAGGTCGCATACGGATCAGAATGCTGAACAGCATCAACATTTCTTAGATGCATATCCATTCAATTCAGAAGAATATCACTCTACGATCGAATGGTTCAAAACACTGCCTGTTTATCTGGACCTAGAAGGGCTTGGCGTTGTCCATGCTTTTTGGCATGAGCAAAGCTTTGCTGAAATACGATCATTCTTAAATAACGATAATACGCTAACGCCCGCCGCTTATCAGGAATTTGCGGATGAGAACTCACGGTTTTATACGGTCATTGAAGATATTATAAAGGGGCCAAAGCATCAGCTGCCCGAAGGCATAACATTTTCCGATCATTATGGTCATGAACGCACTAGGTCTCGTGCCCACTGGTGGGAAGGTCAAAACATTCCTTTATCCGATCGTTTAGATCTTAATAACGCCCCCTTAACGCCCGATCAACGAGAGCGCATCGATCTATCATCAGGATTGACCAATATATTCAATCAACCTGCAAAGCCCGTCTTTATCGGACATTATTGGATAAAGGGAGAATTGCGGGCTTTGTCAAACACAGTGGCCTGTGTTGATTATGACATGGCTGGGGGGCGAGGCATCACTGCCTATCGATGGGATGGCGAGGATCACATTCAGCCTCTCACTTTGTTTGCGGCTAAGCGCTTTATCCCTTTAAGTCCACTTTAACTGTATCGACGACGTGTTTCGCTGTCGCGCGGGCTGCATCGGTTGTTTCACCGCGAGCTAACGCCACACCCAGACGGCGCGTGCCAGCAACGGCGGGCTTGCCAAATAAACGCAAATCTGTTTGCGGCGTTGCCAGAGCTTGACCCAGATTAGAAAAACGTACCTGATCACTATGCCCCGACACCAAAATAACGGCAGACGCCGAAGGGCCGTATAAATCAAGGGTTGGGATAGGCAGTCCTAAAAACGCACGCGCATGCAAGGCAAATTCAGATAAGTTTTGTGAAATCATTGTCACCATGCCTGTGTCATGTGGACGGGGTGAGACCTCGCTGAAATAGACTTGATCGCCTTTGATAAATAGCTCAACCCCGAACAGGCCATACCCACCAAGAGCTGCTGTAATTTTCTCAGCAACGTCTTGTGCGTTGTTAAACGCGGCCTGAGACATCGCTTGTGGTTGCCATGATTCTTGGTAATCGCCGCCTTCTTGACGGTGGCCAATCGGCGCGCAGAAACTGGTGCCGTCTTTGTGACGGACGGTTAGCAGCGTGATCTCGTAATCAAAATCGATGAAGCCCTCGACAATGACTTTGCCAGCGCCAGCACGGCCGCCTTCTTGTGCGTAATCCCATGCTTTTTGTAAATCAGCTTCGGAGCGGATAAGGCTCTGCCCTTTGCCGGATGAGCTCATAATCGGTTTGATCAGGCACGGATAGCCAAGCGCTGATACGGCGGCGGTAAATTCATCATAAGTCTCGCAAAAACGATAGGGCGATGTCGGCAAAGATAATTCTTCGGCGGCGAGACGACGGATGCCTTCGCGGTTCATGGTTAGCTGTGTTGCGCGGGCAGTGGGGACGACGTTAAAGCCCTCTTGCTCTAGCGCAACTAACAAATCAGTCGCAATGGCTTCGACTTCTGGTACGATAAAATCAGGTTTTTCTTTTTCAATGACGGTGCGCAGGGCGTCAGCGTCTAACATGGACAGCACATAAGATCGATCAGCGACCTGCATTGCAGGCGCATTCTCATAGCTATCCAGCGCGATGACCTCAACACCCAATCGTTTAAGCTCAATCGTGACTTCTTTCCCCAATTCACCTGATCCGCATAAAACGACTTTGGTTTGGCTGGCTGAAAATGGCGTTCCGATTGTGCTCATAATGTTACTCTTTGTCTGATGATTAAATAGGTAGCTGCTATGGTTATACAAATTCCCGCGGAGAATTTTCAATACTATTTTGCGAAACTTGTGCTATAACCCCCTCATGGATACTGACAGATTAACAAAAATCGAAGAATATATCGCAGATCAAGAACAGCAAATTCAGGATCTTAGCGATATGGTGACAAAGCAATGGGATGAAATTGAAATCCTAAAACGCCGCCTAAGCCGTACCCAAGAAAAGCTTAAAACAGTCGAAGACACTGCAAACGCCGCGACAAAATCAGGCGACGCGACCAGCGTTAGCGAATTTGCTGCGATGGAAAAACCGCCGCATTACTAGGCTCTATTCTCAGTTTTAAAACGCGTGTATACTGGTTGTTATGAGTGATGAAACAACAGGCATTATACATGCATGCTCTATTGCGGGCGACCAAACGGGTGCGCCGCTACAGGGCGATGCCATTGCAAAAATGATTCAAGATGACGCATTGGCTTGGGTGCATTTGGATGCTAATAACCCCGCCAGCCGCACATGGCTGCACACGCATGTGATACACCATTTGGATCATATTATTTTTGATGCTTTGCTAGAAGACGAAACGCGCCCGCGTATTATAGAATTCGATAGCGGGGCGCTAGTGATTTTACGGGGAGTAAATTTGAATGAAGGCGCCGACCCTGAGGATATGATTTCCATTCGTTTATGGATTGATGAAAACCGTATTATTAGCGTTCAGCGCCGTCCGTTAAAAGCCGTTCGTGATTTGTATGATAGTTTAATAGCAGGCACAGGGCCAAAAAATGCGGGTGATTTTTTAGCTCATTTAACGGCGCGTTTATGTATGCGGATGGAACCTATTTTCTTGGATTTAAATGACGCATTAGATGATATCGAAGAAACGGTGATGGAAAACCCCAAGACCGAGGAACGTCAAGATATCACAAATATCCGTAAGCAATCGATTATTTACCGTCGTTATATGTTGCCTCAGCGTGATGTTGTGATGCATCTGCGTAATAGTGATTTTACATGGATTGATCTGACGCATAAACGCAGCCTTCAAGAAACGCTTGATCGTTTGATCCGTTATCTAGAGGATTTAGACGCCGTGCGTGAACGTGCCCAGATTATCAAGGATGAGCTTAATACCGCACTGTCAGATGGAATGAACCGTAATTTATATATGCTGTCGATTATATCTGCGATCTTCCTGCCGCTTGGGTTTTTAACGGGCTTGTTAGGCATTAATGTCGGCGGTATTCCCGGGGCAGATGACGGTAGTGCCTTTTGGATTTTTTGCGCGATGCTAACGGGCATTATTGCTGTGCAAATGTTACTCTTCAAAAAGATGAAATGGTTCTAAGAACATGACAGCGCCTGCTATGAACGCACCATCTTTGTGGTTAAAGGATCTGCCTGATAAAACGGGGCAGGCGCATAAATATAAGTATGGTCATGCGATTATCCATGCCGCGCCACAGTTAACGGGCGCAACGAATTTATCAGCGCAGGCCTGTGCGCGTATGGGGGCGGGTTGGTAACTGTTTTGTCTCCTGCTGATAAGGCCGATTTATATCGGATGATTTTGCCGCCTCATATGTTAGTGCGTACAGATATCGATAAAAATGACCCACGCATAACAGCTCAGGCGTACGGATCGGGGGGCCTATCCGAAAAGCCGGATTATCAGGCGAAGATTCCAACAGTTTTGGATGCGGATGCTTTACAGGATTTGCCTGATAAATTATCCGAAAATTACGTACTTACCCCGCATCAGGGCGAATTTGATAGGGCTTTCCCCGCGTTAAAGGGCGATCGCCAAACCCAAGCACAACAAGCCGCCAAGCAGAGAGGCTGCACAATTGTGCTAAAAGGCGCTGAAACGATTATTGCCGCGTCAAGCGGGCGCGTGGTTATCAATACACATGCTAGCCCATATCTGGCCACCGCAGGTAGCGGCGATGTGCTGGCGGGCATGATAACGGGATTGCTTGCCCAAAATATGCCGGTGTTTGAGGCCTGTTGCGCGGCTGTATGGATTCATGGCGATATTGCGCTGTCTTATGGCGCTGGGTTGGTCGCATCAGATTTACCTGATCGCATCCCTGAAACATTACAAAATCTATTTGATAAGAAAATTTAGTCAAAATACATATTTTTAGCACTTGCTAAATTATTACGATCGCACTAAATATAGTGAATGTGTTCACTAACAAATCATGTGCGTATGAAAAAAAATTGAAATCAATAGTCTTTGTGATCGCAGCATTGGCAATTCTTGTGCCGACGCATGACGCATGGGCCGCGAAAAAGCTAAAGGCCGTGACAACCTTTACCGTGATTGCCGATATTGCCCGTAATGTGGCTGGCGATGCTGCGATCGTCGAGTCTATTACCAAACCAGGCGCGGAAATTCATAACTATCAACCTACACCTAAAGATATCGTACGCGCCAAGAATGCGGATGTAATTTTTTGGAATGGCCTGAATCTTGAGCGCTGGTTTAAGCGGTTCTTACAAGACGTCGATAACGTGCCCAGTGTTGTGGTTTCTGACGGTATAACCCCGCTATCGATTTATGAAGGCCCCTATAGCGGCAAGCCCAATCCGCATGCATGGATGTCAACGGATAATGCCCTGATTTATGTTGAAAATATCCGCAAAACCTTTGCTGAATTAGATCCCGATAATGCGGAGATTTATAACGAAAACGCGGCGCGCTATAGCCAAAAAATCAAAGATTTAAAAAACCAGCTAAAGAATGCTTTGTCGGGTATTCCAGATAATCAACGCTACTTGGTAACAAGCGAAGGGGCGTTTGCTTATCTGGCCAAAGATTTGGATATGAACGAAGTCTATCTATGGCCGATCAACGCCGACCAGCAAGGGACGCCTCAACAAGTGCGCGCTGTCATCGACACTGTGCGGGATCACCACATCCCCGTAGTGTTTAGCGAAAGCACGATTTCTGATAAACCTGCGCGGCAGGTGGCTGCTGAAACCGGTGCGCTATATGGCGGTGTGCTGTACGTAGATTCACTTAGCAAACCAAAAGGCAAAGTCCCGACGTATCTGGATTTATTACAAGTCACAATTGGCACGATCGCTGATGGATTTAACCGCGCTATGGAGCAAAAATAATGGGTAACAAGGTATCAATCAATTTAGACACTGTCGGTGTCACATACCCCAACGGGCACACCGCGCTAGAGGGCGTAACCGCAACGCTAAGCGCAGGTAAGATATGCGGCCTTGTCGGTGTGAACGGGGCTGGAAAATCAACCTTGTTCAAATCGATCATGGGTTTTGTTACCCCAACAATCGGCCACGTAAAAATTAACGGCCAGCCCGTGCGTCAAGCCCTAAAAGCCAACAGCGTATCTTACGTCCCGCAAACAGAAGAGGTCGATTGGAACTTTCCCGTGCTGGTCGAAGACGTCGTGATGATGGGGCGTTATGGGCATATGGGATTTTTCCGTCGTCCTTCTGCCGCCGATCATAAAGCCGTCGATGACGCGTTAGCGCGCGTTGATTTACAAGCCTATCGCAAACGACAAATTGGCGAGCTTAGCGGCGGGCAGAAAAAGCGCGTGTTTGTGGCGCGCGCATTAGCGCAGGGCGGGCACATTATTTTATTGGACGAACCGTTCACGGGCGTTGATATTAAAACAGAAGATTCATTGATTGCTTTGTTCCGCACGCTAGCTGCCGAAGGACATTTGATTTTAGTCTCAACCCATAATCTGGGCAGCGTGCCAAGTTTTTGTGATGAGGTCATGCTGATTAATAAAACGCTGCTGGCTTACGGATCGGTGGAGACAACCTTTACCCAAGAAAACTTGAGCAAAGCCTTTGGCGGGATGCTGCGACATCACCAATTACTGGGCGAGGATATCCATGATGACGAAGACCAGCGCCACGTCACGGTTTTAACCGATGATGAACGTCCACTTGTTTTTTATGGCGAGCGCGGCGGGCAAAAATTAACAAAGCACGGTGATAAAAATGATCGATCATTTGCTTGACCCATTTGCGTATCAATACATGACCAAGGCAATTTGGGTGTGCGCTTTGGTGGGCGGCATGTGCGCGTTTTTATCATCGTATTTGATGCTAAAGGGCTGGTCACTGATCGGTGATGCGCTGGGGCATTCGATTGTGCCGGGCGTGGCAATTGCGTATATAATGGGGCTTCCCTATGCGGTGGGGGCCTTCTTTGCGGGGATGATGGCTGCGCTGGGGATGAGTGTCATCAAACACGAAACCAAACTGCGCGAGGACACAATTATCGGATTGGTTTTCACCACGTTTTTTGCGATCGGGTTATTAGTTGTCTCGCTAAGGCCGACTGCAGTCAATATTCAGGGCATTATCTTGGGTAATATTTTGGCGATTTCTGATTATGATATTATGCAAGTCGTGATTATATCAGCCGTGTGTTTGCTTATCCTGCTATTGAAATGGAAAGATTTCTTAGCGGTGTTTTTCGATGAAAGCCACGCCCGCAGTATCGGCATGCCAGTCCGCGCGCTGCAGATTATTTTCTTTACGTTATTAAGCGCCGCAACCGTTGCGGCCTTGCAAACGGTGGGGGCTTGCTTGGTGATAGCAATGGTCGTAACCCCCGGGGCAACGGCGTATTTATTAACGGATCGATTTGGAAAATTAATTATCATCGCTGTAGCCTTGGGCAGTATCACCAGCGCGCTGGGGGCTTATATCAGTTTCTTTTTGAACGCGAACCCCGGCGGCTTAATCGTTACACTGCAAACGGCAATCTTTTTAGCGGCTTTTTTAGGGGCGCCAAAACATGGCTTACTGCCGCCCGCCGTGCGATTAAACGCATCAAAAAAGGGGCTGTGCATGGATAATCTGCTGACATGGATAACCGAACCTTTGGCTTATGATTTTATGCAGCGCGCATTGATGATGGCGTTATTGATTGCCGTTGTGTGCTCGGTCTTTTCTTGCTTTTTGGTGCTGAAGGGCTGGTCACTGATGGGCGATGCGGTATCACACGCAGTGTTACCAGGCTTGGCGATTGCTTTTGTGATTGGATTGCCTCTGGGGGTTGGGGCTTTCGCTGCTGGGTTGTTATGCGCGCTGACAACCGGATATTTAAAAGAGCATAGCCGCGTCAAAGAAGATGCCGTTATGGGCATTGTTTTTTCGGGTATGTTTGCCTTTGGATTGGTGCTGCTGACGAAAATTAAAACGGATGTGCATTTGCTGCATGTTTTGTTCGGCAATGTGCTGGGCATTTCATCATATGACTTATTAACCGCGGGCGGCATTGCGGCCTTATGTACGGTGATTATGGTGATTAAACGAAAAGACTTTGCCCTATATTGTTTTGATCCTGCGTACGCAAATGTGATTGGCTTGCCGGTCAAGGTTTTGCACTTTTCGTTATTGATTTTATTAGCCTTAACGATCGTGGCTTCGATCAAGGCGGCGGGCATTATTTTGGTGATCGCGATGTTGATTGCACCGGGCGCCATTGGCTTTATGCTCAGCCGGTCATTCGATAAAATGCTGATGATCGCCCTAAGCGCATCAGTTTTTTCCTGTATCAGCGGCACGATCGTCAGCTATCATATTGATGCGGCAACAGCGCCTTTGATCGTGGTGATACAGGCTTGTTTATTTGTGGTATCCTTGGTAATAAGCAAAGTTAAGACTGCGCGCCAAGGAAAAATATATGCCAGATCAAATCAATCAATCGCCTAAACATGCTCTTGCCGATCCCGAAGTACAAGCAAGCTGGTTCGCCCGCGTCCGTGAGGCACACCAAATGGAAACAATCGAAGATTATGTTGAACTGATCGCGGATTTAATCAACGCGCATAAAGAGGCACGCGCCAGTGATTTAGCCATGCGATTAGGCGTAGCCAATCCAACGGTCAGTAAAATGCTAACCCGTCTACAGGATGAGGCTATATCGACACGCAGCCCTATCGTTCAATATTCCTGACGCAAAAAGGGCAGGAATTAGCGCAGCGCTGCAAACAGCGTCATCAAATTGTTTTAGATTTCCTAATTCGTTTGGGCGTGGATCCAGATATCGCTGAATTCGATGCCGAGGGCGTCGAGCATCATATCAGTCAACAAACGTTAGATGTGATGCAGGCGTTTAAATCCAAATAAAATTAGGCTTTAATTTTGTCGAAGAACGCTTTCATTTCTTGATAAAGCTGATCTGTCTTTGTAAGCAGCTCACCAGAAACTTCGGTTAGGATTTCAGCTGATTTTTCAGTTTTTTCAGCGCTACTATAAACATGATCTGACGTTTGTAAAACTTCTTTGGATGCGGTGACAGCATCTTGCGCGTTACCAGCGATTGTCTGGCTGGTGTTATTTTGCTGATCCATAGAACTGGAAACCAAGCCAAGCATATCGTTCATATTGGCAATGACGGCGCCAATTTCATTAATCAAATCAACAGTGCCGCCGATCGATTCCTGTACGGATTCGACTTGCTGGCGGATTTCATCAGTTGCATCGGATGTTTGTGTGGCCAGTGTCTTGACTTCATTAGCGACCACGGCAAAGCCTTTGCCCGCTTCGCCAGCGCGCGCGGCCTCAATCGTGGCATTGAGCGCCAGCATATTTGTTTCCTTGGCAATATCATCAATCAGCGTAATAATATCACCGATCTTTAGCGCGGCGTCTTGTAGTTCGGCAATCGATTGCGAGGCTTGCTGAGCCTTGTCCGTGGCCTCGTGCGATACGCGTGTGGACTGAGAAATCTGCTGCGAAACCTGAGCAATGGATTGCAGCATTTCTTGTGCGGATTGGTAAACCATTCCCGTATTCTCCGAGGCCTGCCCCGAAATAGATTGCAGCCCTTGTGCGCTTTGCAATCCAGTTGTTGCGACCTCTCCTAGCTCTTGCGAAGTGCGCGTTAAATTACCCATAGAGCTTTGTAAGCCGCCAATAAATGATTGTGCGTGACGGTCAAAATCACTCACGGATTGCTCAACCAATTGAGCGCGCTCTAGTTTTTGTTGGTCTTCCCGAAGCTGCTCTTCGATCAAACGCTGGTTTTCAATCAACTTATCGCGGAACATCGCCAATGTTCTAGCCATATCGCCAAACTCGTTATTCTTATTTTGATATGGAATTTGAATGCTCAGATCTTGATTGGATAGTTTTATCATTAAATCGGTGAGAATTTTTAGCGGCTTGCTAAAGCTATTAATGACTAGCAAAATAGCGGCGATCACAATTAATGTTGAAATGCCCGCCAGTGCTAATGAACCAATTAATTTGTACAGCGCCGCATCAGAAGATGCGCTTTGATATTGCTCCCAAACCGTCAGCAGCAATAACCCATTAGCTATTGTTCCAGTTAGAACCAAAAGCCCCATAATGACAAAAAGAAGATCACGAATTTTCAATGTTGGGATAATCATCATGGCACCATTTTTATTTATGAACGCCTGTCACCATAACATGATTTGCACGAAAAGTAGATACTATTAAACGGAGAAAATCAGGGGAGATACTGTTTTTGTAATAGATCATACAGGCGTTGATATTCTATAAGAATCTTAGCGTGTATATCATGAATAGCATCTGAATCAGTTACGGACAGTTCTTGTCCCTTATCACAGATGTGTTGCAGCCTTGGGGCACCTAAATTAATCGCCATCCCGTGAAGCTTATGCGCGATATCGTTCCATTTTTGGTAATTACGCTGGTCAAAATAGCGCTTTAAATTATTGATGTCTTTGGCTGTGTGTTCAAAAAATAGTTGAATAATATCCCGTTCGACTTCAGGGTCGCCTTCCGTGAATTGAGAAAACTGTTGCCTGTCAAAGATTTCGCTATCAGAAAATTGAGACATCGATTCACCAGTTGGTTGATAATTAGGGGGGTATTGTCTCATTTTAGCGTGGCAAAGGCTTGCTAAAACGGCAATTACACACGCCTGTAATGATTTATCCGTTTGCCCTGTTTGTGGTTTATAATGGTTACAAGAACATACAATTTTTAACAAATCTGTGCCCTGCTGCCCGTTTAACAATATGGAGACCATAATTATGGCTACGGTTTTACTAATTGAAGACGATAAATTGCTGCGCTACGCCTTAAAACGAAGCCTAGCGAAACGAGATTTCGTCGTGTTCGAAGCCGCAAATCGTCAGGACGCGCTGGTAAAAACCCAAGAACAAGATATCGATATCTTCTTATTAGATTTAGGACTGCCAGATGGTAACGGTCTGGATGTTGTCACGGATCTGCGCGGGATTAGTAAAGCGCCGATTATCATCCTTAGCGGTGACGGGGAACAAGATAAACGAGATCAAAGCGCCCAAGCCGGCGCGAATGGTTACCTTATCAAACCCGTTGAAATCGAACAGCTATTAACTACAATCAAAAAAGCGCTTTAGCGGTTTTCTTCCAATTTCTGAGACAAAAAATTAGCTACCATAGATAGAATAAATATTTAAAATAATACTTTAACTTGCTTTTTTTCAATTTATGTATTATGCTATTTACCTAATATAGTTGAGTTTTTTGCGTGGATTTTTTATATTATGCATAATTTAGGTGGCTACATTGAATTAATCAATGGATCAAAAACCCAAGAAGAAGCCTTTGAACATTATTGCGCGATTGTAAAAAAATTTGGCTATGATCGTGTGGTTTATAGCTTAATGACTGATCACCCTTCTTTAGAGCTTCCCCGTCAGCATGGCCTTGTCAGTAGTTACCCTGAACACTGGCTCGAGCATTATAATAACAAAGGCTACATGGATCAGGACCCTGTCGCTAATGAGCTTATGACGACATTAAAGCCGTTTTTTGGGATGATCTCCTGCAACGGCCAGATATATCTGTTCCATCACGTCAGCTTATGAATGAAGCAAAAGAATCGGGGATTTGTGATGGTTTGGCTTTTTCGATGCCTGGAAAGTTCGGGGAAATCACTGCCTTTGGTCTGGCACGTACACATGATGATCCCAGTACTGCAAAAGATTATAATGCGATGGCTTCTTTGTATTTGCTGAGTGTGTATTTCCACGAGACCTATAGAAAAATGTGTGGTGAGGAAAATCTTGTTAAGTTGACGAAACGTGAAGCAGAAATTCTTCAGTGGGCGTCCGAAGGAAAAACAGATGATCTGATTTCAGATGTGCTTAACATCAGTATGAATACGGTGCGATTCCACTGGAAAATATTTTCAAAAGCTTGAAGCGTACGGGCGTGTCTATGCCGTGACGAAGGCATTACGTCTTGGGATCATTGAGCCCGTTATTGTGCGGTCTCCCTACCAGAAGCAGTAGTGACATTTTTTATAGATTTTCTGTCTAATCTTCCTAGCCATGTTTTGAATGAGTAAGAAGAGTTTATATAATGATAGAATGCGTTACGTTTGACACTGAAAGTCGATTTCCAGGTCGGCCACTTTCCCAGCAATTTGAACTGCGTTACGATGTTTGTATCGTAGAATATGAATGGACAGGCATCACTGTACGTAAAAATATGGAGACAGGAGCATTCCAAGAGCATGACCAGTATGACACTCTTGATACAGAGTATCTCATCAAACGTGATGACCATGGACGTATTTTAGGGTCAATAAGAATTGGCCCAACAACAACGCCTTATATGCTGAAAGATCATTTCGCAGCAACAGTGGCTGATCCATATCAATTGCCAGAATCTAATCAGCACTATGAACTAAGCCGCATGGCTGTAAATAAAGACTTACTTGATTCTCAGCAGAAAAAGCAAGTCGCCAGAGAGCTATTAATGGCGGCTCAAGAGCGTGGCTTACAAAGAGGGATCAAGGCGTATTGGGGGATTATCTTAGACAAAGTGGTTCCCGTATTTGAAAACGCAGGCTACGAAGTTGAAAGAACGGGCATGCCTGTTGTGTATCCAAACACAGGGGAGAGCATTTATGGTGTAAAGCTGCCAATTCGTGAAGACATACATCGTCAATGCCAGCAGATTACGCAAATATTTGATCCAGTTCTTACATTTGGCCATGATAAAAATGGTCATCCTTATCCCCCCTTAACGCATGATGCGCCGATGTCGTCGGATGATTTCTTTTTGTCTGGTGCATTTCAAAAAGCGACGGGACGCCCCTCTATACATAGCGCGGCTAATGACTTGCAGTCAGCGCCTGACGATAATAATGACCATAGTCTAGATATCGGAGTGCATCATGACAAATAAGCAAGAAACGGATCAGAATTTATCCATTCTATCGGCTCTACTGTATTTGCGAAGTGAATTAAGAGAGGGCGGCTTTGATCAAGTTGAATCTTTGATTAGCTATGCTAGCTATGTATTTTTGAAGAGCTTAAAGCGCAAATGATGTTAGAAGGTGATTTAGCTCATGTCCGTAGTATTTTAGAGGCGCTGGATCAAATGAATCCGGAAACATTAAAAAAAGCATTATATTGGATAGAAACTTATGAGCCTCAAAACGATAACAATTGTTTGAAAACAAGAACAAAGTAGAAGCTAAATATAAAAAATCTACTTTAGTGTGTCTTGTTTTTTATGATAAAGCGCCTATGTCCTAGCATCAGCAGTAATTAATGATATGGATAGCGAATGAGCGTTTTAGAAAAACAAGACCATTTAGATGTAGCGCGTGATATGAATCGGCACGTCGGAGAACGCATGAAATTGCGTCGCCGTCTATTGGGATTAAAACAACGTGAAATTGCTGATGCGCTGAATATGAGCTTTCAACAAGTCCAAAAATATGAAAGCGGCGCGAACCGCATTAGCGCTGGGCGCTTATATGCGCTGGCTTTGTTTTTAGACGTACCAGTTAGTTATTTTTTCGAAAGCTATGACGAACCTGTCAGTGGGTATGAGGAAGATTTTCCTTCAAGCGATTCCGTTGATGTTGGTGTATTAGATAACGACGAGACGATAAAATTATTCAGCGCTTACTATGCTATCAAAGACCAAGATTTGCGTAAGAACTTATTGGCTTTGATAAAGACAATGGGTTGATTTTCGAAACGCTCTTATAACTCTTTTGAAGATATAAATATTTGCGAACCCGTATTGGGTTTGTTAAGGGGCGCTTTATGCATTTTAAGAAAACCATAACCGTATAAATCATCAACGCCCATCGTTATGACGGGCGTTTTTTGCGTTTAGCAGTGTTACGGTTTTTTACGTTTGACCGCATGTTTTTCGATATGTTCAAACATTAGCCCTGCGATGTCTTTGGCGGTGGTGCCTTCGACCCCTTCCAGACCAGGGCTGGAGTTCACTTCAATCACTTTGGGGCCATCATGGGCGCGGATGATATCAACGCCGCTGACTTTCAAGCCGACGACTTTGGCGGCAGCCACGGCAAGTTTACGCTCTTGCGGTGTGATTTTTACGTTATGACCTGTACCGCCTAAATGAATATTGGCGCGAAATTCGCCTTTGGCAGCGCGGCGCTCAATCGCGGCAACGACTTTATCGCCTACGACAAAACAGCGTAAATCCACACCAGCCGATTCTTTGATAAATTCCTGAACCAAGATATCGGCTTTTAAGCTTTTGAACGCGTTAATAACCGATTCTGCGGCCTTGGCTGTTTCGGCTAAGACAACGCCTTTGCCTTGGGTGCCTTCCAGCAATTTAATCACCACGGGCGCGCCGCCGACGGTTTTAATTAGATCCTTAGTGTCTAGCGGAGAATTCGCATAGCCTGTGCGCGGGATGTTGACATCCTTGCTGCATAATAGCTGCAGCGTGCGTAATTTATCTTGGGCGCGGGCAATCGAGACTGGGCCATTTAAACAGTATGATCCCTGCATTTCAAATTGACGCAAAACAGCCGTCCCGTAAAAGGTCAAAGCAGGACGAATACGCGGAATAACGGCATCAAATTTTTGTAAAACTTCACCGCCGCGATAATGGATTTCAGGCTTGCTGGCGGTGACATCCATATAACAGTTTTTGATGGCAACAAAATGCATATCATGCCCGCGCGCGGCGCCAGCCTCCATCAAGCGTTTGTTAGAGTATAAATTGGGATCAGTGGCTAAAACGGCAATTCTCATCGTTTGTATTCCTTATGATGAATGGTTAAGAGTTTTGCTTGTATAATGTGGGTACGGCTTTGCGCTTTCCCAATAAGAAAGACTTCGCGGGATCAACGATCAGGCCGCCTTTACGCAGAGCCTCACGCCCCAGCAACATGCGAAAGCTCATATGATGGCGCGAGGTCAAAGTCAGCTCGACCTGCAATATTTTATCAGCGATATGCAAAGCCGTTTGAATAACGTAGCGTTTTTCGCGCTCCCCGTTTGAGCTTGTCACATAGCGATAATCAACTAGCGGCGCGGTGCATGTGCGTTCTAGCGCGTTGTTTTTTGCAGCGGGTGGATTTTAAAGCGAACGAAATCTTGCCCGTCTTTGGTGAAGAGCTCGACATCATAGGCGTGCAAAGCCGATGTTTTTGCACCAGTATCAATTTTTGCTTTGATAGCGGGAAGCTCCAGATCAGGTAGATCGCACCATTCTTCCCAACCGATCACTGTTTGATTTTGTTTGGGCATCGTGTTTAGTCCTTGTTGCTTGCCAATACCGGCATGGGGGAGTCAATTAATATATGTTTCAAAAACGTAAAAAAGGTATTCAGCGCGCGCTCAGTCGTGGTTTCATTGCTTGTGTGATACATCAAGGTCGGAATCTGAATGGTCGCGCCGCTCCAGCGCCCGTTTGTGCCTTCGATCAAGCGGCCTAATTCTGTTGAGCCTAGCTGGTCTTGTGTTTTTCCCATCGCCAGCAAAGCTTCGTCTTTGATTTCGAAAGGCAAGTTTAGGCGCTGTGCGTGTGCGATGAGGGCTGCAACCAAGTCGGTATTAAAGTGTCCGCTCATATCCGATTTTCTGAACACAATACTGCCTTTATCAACGATGGTTTGATCGCTGTAAGGGCTGGTATCTAAGATCAGAATATTCTGATTTTCAACGGCGAAATCAGTCAGATAATCACGAATATGTAGCCAGCTTTTGCCGATTTCTTCCTCTGCCGCGAATAAGGCTGTGCCTTGGAACCCGTTTTTAAACAGATGGTAAATCGCCCCCAAAGATACGGCATTATCGATTTGCCCTTTTAGCTGCCCATGCGCATAGGTTGCGCGGCGAGCATAGGCAACGGGCATATCGACATCAATGGTCGGCATCGTGTCGATGAAAAATAAGGCATCGCCATTGAGCATGCGAGGGTTACAAGCCTCGATCACGCCGTTGCCTAAATTTGCACCTGTTGCGGGATCGTATGCGAAGACAGATTCGCCCTCGAATCGGCGGGCGATATTTTCCAGCTGCTGCTGGGCAAGCTGGTTATTGTCACCGTATTTAATTTCCTTGATATACTGCGCGGCATAGACATATTCATCATCGCCCAAGCTAATCAGGCCATGGCGATCCAGATGCGCGCAGATCAGCGCCGCATTTGGCTGAGAGCCAGAAACAGCGACATAAGAATCGCTGATTTGGACATGTAAACCCAAATCTGTGAAATCCTGTGCGATTGCATCCATGAACAAGCGCTCATGCCCTACGACAGAGGGCACGGACAAATATTCAATGGTTTTAGAAGCAATCTGCGCGGCCATGTTTGCTGGCTGTGGTTGCAACGGTACGTTCATCACGCAAACCCTTTCAAAACTAGGCGGATGGGACTTCGCGTTTTATAAGCGACAAAGTCCGCCCCGGTTCAAAAAAATTCACGCCGTTGCATAACCAGTATTTGATGTGATCTCATTCATCGGGTCAGAGACACGTGCGTAGGCTCTAAATACACTATTTTTTCAAAAAGGAAATAGAAAAAATGATGTGGCGCTAAATTTCTGTCAAAAGCTCGCTTAGGGGCAGGCGTGACTTGGGCAAGTCAGCGTTAAAGTCATCATCACCTTTGTAACCGACAGATACGATAACGGTGCTGGTTAGGTCTTTATCACTTAGGCCAAGCTCAGCGTCTAAAGCTTGCGCGTCAAAGCCTTCCATCGGAACTGTGTCCAGCCCCAGCGATGCCGCGCCCAGCAAAAACCAACCAATGTTCAAATAGGTTTGTTTCGCCGTCCAAGCAGGAATATCATCCAGCGTATCACGGTGCAGACCAATGTAGTGCTGCTTAACGTCCAAAGCACCTTGTTTGTCTTCAGCATGTCTAAAACGACCATCGGAATCTTCTTGATCGTTGATATGGTCGATATAATCATCATCAATGCTGGTCTTGTTACAAAAGACAATGACATGGCTGGCATCGGTAATTTTTGGCTGATTATAGTCAGGCGTTGTTTTAGCAATGCGCTCTTTGGCTTCTGGGCTGGAGGCTATGACAAAATGCCATGGCTGGGCATTGACGCTAGATGGGCTGGTTTGTAGAAGCTCTTTTAAGGCCTCAACCGTGTCGGCAGGAATGGTTTTGCTCTTATCAAAAGCTTTAGTCGCGTGGCGCGTTTGGGCCGCAGTCAAAATAGTCATTATGTTCTCTCCATCAATAAAAAAGCCGACCGCTATTGGGGCCGGCTTATTGTAACAGTTAGTGCAAAAATTTAGAAATCCCAGTCTTCATCTTCGGTTTCTTCAGCTTTACCCATCACATATGACGAACCAGAGCCTGAGAAGAAGTCATGGTTTTCATCCGCGTTCGGCGATAATGACGACATGATCGCTGGGTTTGGCGTGGCAATATCAGCCGGGAACATTGGATCAAAGCCTAAATTCATCAGCGCTTTGTTCGCATTATAGTGCAAGAATGTCTTAACCTCGTCTGTCAGACCAACACCGTCATACAGGCTTTCTGTATATTTGATTTCGTTATCATACAGATCCATCAGCAAGGAAATTGCGTAATCTTTGACTTCCAATTGCTCCATTGGTGTGGCTTCTTGGTATGCTTTTTGGAATTTGTAACCGATATAATAACCATGGACAGCTTCGTCCTTGATAATCAAACGAATCAAATCGGCTGTGTTGGTTAGCTTCCCGCGGCTAGACCAGTGCATCGGCAGATAGAAACCAGAATAGAATAAGAAGCTTTCCAAGAACACACTGCCAACCTTGCGGCGCATAGGCTCGTCCGAGCGATATTCTTTCATAATCAAATCAGATTTACGTTGAAGATGTTCGTTTTCCTCGCTCCATAGATACGCATCATCAACATCACGCATAGAACATAGCGTTGAGAAAATCGATGAATAAGAGCGCGCATGAACAGCCTCCATAAAGGCAATGTTACTCAGCACGGCTTCTTCGTGTGGAGTGACCGCATCATGCATCAATGTCGGGCCGCCAACAAAGTTCTGGATTGTATCCAGCAAGGTCAGCCCCGTGAACACACGAATAGTCAGGCGTTGTTCTTCGCCGTTCAAAGTATTCCATGACGGAATATCATTGGATAGCGGCACTTTTTCCGGTAGCCAGAAATTTCCCGTCAGTCGGTTCCAGACCTCAAGATCTTTTTCATCTTCCAGACGGTTCCAGTTAATCGCTTTTACGCGGCTAATGCGTCCTTCGAAATCATGTTGAAGGGGGGCTTTTAATTTAGCATCTGCACTCATGGCATGATCCTTTCTTACGGTTTGGTCTTATAAACTACACGATACGCAGCCCTGAACTTCTGTTCCCTCCAAGGCCATCTGACGTAAACGAATATAGTAAATTGTTTTAATACCTTTCTTCCAAGCATAGATTTGCGCTCTGTTAATGTCGCGCGTTGTCGCTGTATCAGGGAAGAACAATGTCAAAGATAAGCCTTGGTCAACGTGTTGCGTGGCTGCGGCATAAGTATCGATGATTTTCTCGTAACCGATTTCGTAGGAATCTTGGTAATATTCCAAGTTATCATTGGTCATATAAGGCGCTGGATAATATACGCGGCCAATTTTACCTTCTTTACGGATTTCAATTTTCGATGCAATCGGGTGGATTGATGATGTCGAATTATTGATATAAGAAATCGATCCTGTTGGTGGAACGGCTTGTAAGTACGCGTTATACATACCTGTTTCCATGACGCGTTTTTTCAGTGCTTTCCAATCAGCTTGCGTTGGGATTTCGATGCCTGCATCTTTGAACAAAGCGCGGACTTTATCTGTTTTAGGTTCCCAAACCTGGTCAGTGTATTTGTCAAAGAATTCACCACTGGCATATTTGGATTTTTCAAAATCAGCAAAAGTCTCGCCGCGCTCGGTCGCAATCATGTTAGATGCTTTGATCGCATGGTACGTCACGGTATAGAAATACATATTCGTGAAATCAATGCCGTCTTCTGAGCCATAGAAAATACGCTCTTTGGCGAGGTAACCGTGCAAGTTCATCTGCCCTAGACCAATCGCATGAGAGCGGCTGTTGCCTTTCGCAATAGAAGGCACACATTCCAGATTGCTCATGTCCGATACGGCAGTGAGGGAGCGAATAGCTGTTTCAACGGTTTTACCAAAATCCGGAGATTCCATTGCCTTGGCAATGTTCATCGAACCAAGGTTACAAGAAATATCAGATCCCATATGTTCGTAACCCAGATCAGGTTTAAATGTCGAAGCATCACTAACCTGCAAAATTTCAGAGCATAAGTTACTCATCGTAATGCGGCCATCAATCGGGTTTGAACGGTTAACAGTATCTTCGAACATGATGTACGGATAGCCAGATTCAAACTGAATTTCCGCTAGCGTTTTAAAGAATTCACGCGCTTTCATTTTCTTCTTACGAATGCGTTTATTTTCAACCATTTCGTCGTATTTCTCAGTCACTGAGATTTCAGAAAACGGCTTGCCGTATACGCGCTCAACATCATAAGGAGAGAACAAATACATATCTTCGTTATTCTTGGCTAGCTCAAACGTGATGTCAGGAATAACAACGCCCAAAGATAGCGTTTTAATACGGATTTTCTCATCAGCGTTTTCGCGTTTTGTATCTAGGAAGCGCATGATATCAGGGTGGTGCGCATTCAAATACACAGCGCCAGCGCCTTGACGAGAGCCAAGCTGGTTCGCGTAAGAAAATGAATCTTCCAATAGCTTCATAACCGGAATCACGCCTGATGATTGGCCTTCGACCTTTTTAATTGGCGCGCCGATTTCACGAATGTTCGATAGCAACAATGCTACACCGCCGCCGCGTTTAGATAGCTGAAGGGCAGAGTTAATACTGCGACCGATCGATTCCATATTGTCTTCGATGCGAAGCAAGAAACAAGAGACAAGCTCACCACGCTGTTTTTTACCAGCGTTCAAGAATGTTGGCGTTGCAGGCTGGAAACGGCCAGAGATAATTTCCTCGACCAAGTGACGCGCCATAGCTTCGTTCCCGCGCGCTAATGTCAAAGCCACCATCACAGTGCGGTCTTCGTAGCGTTCTAAATAGCGCTTGCCGTCAAATGTTTTGAGCGTATAGCCAGTGTAGTATTTATAAGCCCCTAAGAAAGTTGGGAAGCGGAATTTCATGCCATACGCCATGTCATATAGATCGCGGATGAAAGAAAATTCATATTGTTCCAGCACATTGCTTTCGTAATAACCCTGCATCACAAGGTGACCTAGCTTTTCCTCTAGATTGTGGAAGAACACAGTGTTTTGATTCACATGCTGAAGGAAATATTGGCGCGCAGCTTTGCGGTCCATGTCGAATTGGATGTTACCTTCTTCGTCATACAGGTTCAGCATGGCATTAAGCGCATGGAAATCCAGACCTTCTGGGTTATCGATTTCAGCCGCTTCAATAGCAGCCGCTTCGCGCTTTAGCACTTCGCTTGTGCTAGAAGACACAGGCTTTTGCGTTAGCGGGGTCATGTCAGATTCTACGTTTAAGGCGTCGCTCATGTTGTCTCCTACTAGGCTGGAATCATTGTTTTTTGTTTGTTTTTCAGTTTTAGCGACTCCCATAGTCTCTCCATTCCATTTCTTACTGTTTGTGCTTCTTGAGGTGTTCCGCTGAGTTCAAATTTGTACAAGAACGGAACGTTACATTTTTTGAAATAACCGTGCCAGCATAGGCAAAAAGCTCACCAAAGTTACGGTTGCCAGAGGCAATAACCCCTTGCATCATATTTCTATTTTGTTCGTGATTTAGAAAACGAATGACCTGTTTAGGAACAGCCTTTGACCCGTCATCATCCGCATAAGTTGGGCAGACAAGAACAAAAGGCTCTTCCAAAATTGGGCAGTCTTTTTTCATCGACATCGGAATCCGCACCGTCCTTAGTCCGACCTCTTGCATAAAGCGGTAAGTATTACCTGAGGTACTGGAGTAATAAACAAGAAGCGGTTCCATTTTTCATTGTCCTATAATTTAAGCAGATTGAGCCAATGAGCCAATTTTATCCGGACGGAAACCAGACCAGTGGTCGCTTTCGTCAGCAGACATAACAATAGGGGCTTGCATATAACCAAGCTTGCGAACTTTATCATAAGCTTGCTCATCTTTTGTGATGTCAATCAAGCTATAAGGAATGCCACGGCGTTCCATTTCACGTGTTGTTGCCGTGCATTGAATACAAGCTGGTTTTGTATAAACAGTAATCATTTTTATATCCCTTTTTCTGTCATGTTACTCAATCTGCTCCCCCGCATGAAATGCGTCCATACAAAAGAGACGAAACCTACCCCCAAGTCCAGACTTAAGGTGATTCAGATTGATATTTTTTGTGAACATCTCCCCCCGGATGGGACGGAGCTTGTATACAAGATATAGTATACGCATCGTGATTCGCTGTCAATATATGCGATTATCCATCCACACGCATGAAATGAAAAATAGAGGGTAAAATTTTGCTAAACGCATGTCTTACAACAGTTTTACATGGGGGTAATTCTGTGCAAAAAAATATAAAATAAATAGAATAACCTTTAGGCAATTTCAGGCGGGCTCATATATTTTGTGGCCCGGTTTTTTGTTTTTTTAATTGAGCGGAAAAACCATAAAAAAGTCTTTGCAGGTTTACGAATCGATTCGGTTGTGTGCAGGCACCGATTCGTTTTGTTTTTATTTGTTCTGTTGGGGCGGAAATACATCTTTTTATTTTATATTTATATGATATAATAAATAAATGAATTGTAATTCTCCTTACTATATATAAGGAGTCTTTTGTAATAAGGAGATATAGCCATGTTAAAAGGACAGCTCCCGTGGCATTGGGCCGGTGTGTTGCTAGCTATTGCTTTTCTAATGGCGATAGTTTTTGTCAAACCAATCGGGGTGTCGACGCAGTTTGTTATCGCCGATGGCATCGTGTGGGATATGGTGCAACCTGATCTTGTGACGCAAAGCGTAGAAAGCAAGAGCGGGTATCAATCTTCTAATGCCTACTTGAACAAAAGCGGCGGTAAATACGCAAAACATATTGCTCAGCCATTGAATTATAGCTTTGTTTTTGTTTTGGCGATGATGGGGGGCGCGTGGCTGTCAACCGTATTGGGTGGCGATAAACCGCAATCGACCCAACATCAAAATATGCCTGATGTTTGGCGCATGCGTTTTGGTGATGATCCAAAAACGCGGTTTATAGCTACATTTATTGCAGGCTTTTTGGTCTTGTTTGGCGCGCGACTCGCCGGAGGCTGTACCAGTGGACATATGATGAGCGGCATTATGCAGACAGCTTTGAGCGGATATGTATTCGCGTTGGGTGTTTTTGTTGTGGCTGTGCCGCTTGCAATTTTTATTTTTAAAGCAGCAAAGGATTAAGGATATGGAACTCTTTTTTGCAATAGCTTTGGGTCTGTTATTTGGGTTTGCTTTAAATCGGGCCGGTGCGACAAATCCTGAAAACATTATTAATATGGTGCGCTTGACCGATCTACGTTTAATGAAAGCAATTTTTCTGGCGATTGGTCTGTCTTCGGTCTGTCTATTCTCCGGTTTGAGCCTTGGGCTCATTGACCCTGCTCATGTCTCAATTAAAAGCGCATATATAGGTGTCATTGTTGGTGGCGCTATTTTGGGAGCAGGTTTTGCGATTGCAGGATACTGCCCAGGGACGGGGCTAGCAGCCGTTGCCACAGGACGCAAAGACGCTGTGTTCTTTGTTCTGGGGGGCTTGCTCGGCGCCTTTGTGTATACGATAGCATATGAATGGTTGAAAGGGCACACTGAGCTTTTTGATGCTATAGCAGGTGGAGCTGTGTCCATCGCTCAGACAGGAAATAGCAAGTATGGAGCTCTTTTGCCGGATGTGAGTGGCACCTTGCTTGGTTCTCTGTTGGGAATAATGTTAATGGGTGTTGCTTATGCACTGCCTTTATCTTTCAGAAGAAACGGCGTATGATTCAGCTTCTGCAGGGCAATTACAGGCTTTGTCGCTAAAATTTGATTCTGCGTGGAAGGAAATTGACTATCATCAAGGTTAAGTCGAATATATCTCTGGTAATACAATTGTATATGAATAGTCCTATTGGCTTGAAAGGATAAAAAGCTATGGTTGATGATCTCTTTGTTGATTTATCTCGTTTACAATTTGCGCTAACCGCGTTGTACCATTTCTTGTTTGTGCCGCTAACGTTAGGCATGGTTTGGATTTTGGTCATCATGGAGGCTGTCTATGTCATGACCGGCAAAGAAATCTATAAGGATATGTCCAGATTCTGGGGTAAGCTTTTTGCCATTAATTTTGCCTTGGGCGTAACAACAGGGCTAACGATGGAGTTTCAGTTTGGTACGAACTGGTCGTATTATTCACATTATGTCGGGGACGTATTCGGCGCGCCATTAGCTATCGAAGGGTTAATGGCATTTTTCATGGAATCGACATTTGTTGGTTTGTATATTTTGGGCTGGGATCGCTTAAATAAAGTCCAGCATTTAGGCGTTACATTCTTTATGGCGATAGGGTCGAACCTGTCTGCGCTTTGGATTTTGGTTGCTAATGGCTGGATGCAATTCCCTATAGGGGCAGAGTTCTCTGCCGAGACAATGCGTATGGAGATGGTGAATTTCTGGGAGGTGGTTTTAAACCCCGTTGCGCAGGCAAAATTCATTCATACTGTTGCCGCTGGCTATGTGACGGCGTCGATGTTTGTGCTGGGTATTAGCAGTTTTTACCTGTTAAAAAATCGTGATTCCGGTTTTGCTAAACGATCATTTTCTGTTGCCATCGGTTTTGGGGTCGCCGCGATTTTATCTGTGATCGTTCTAGGCGATGAAAGTGGTTACACGTTGGGACATGCGCAGGAAACAAAACTAGCCGCAATTGAGGGCGAATATCATACTGAAAAAGCTCCAGCTGCGTTTAACCTGATTGGTTTTCCTAATGATGAGAAAATGGAAACTGAACACGCCGTTAAAATTCCCTATGCACTTGGTTTGATCGCCACGCGCTCCCTTGATAAACCTGTTAAAGGGATCGTTGATATTGTCGAGGAAAACGAACAGCGCGTTAGAAATGGGATTGTTGCTCATGATTATTTGCTACGTCTAAGAGGTGGTGACACATCAGACGCCACTAAGGAAGCGTTTAATGCTGTCAAAAAAGATTTAGGTTTCGGCTTACTCTTGAAGCGCTATGTTGAAAATCCAGCAGATGCAACCGAAGCCCAAATTAAGCAAGCCGCACGTGATGCTGTTCCATCATCTGCCCCTCTATTTTGGAGCTTCCGCATTATGGTTGGACTGGGCATTTATATGTTGATCTTAATGTGTGTCGGTTTCTATGTGAACGCGAAACGGTCGCTGGTTGAAAATCCATGGCTATTGCGTTTGTTCCTGTATAGCATTCCCGTGCCGTGGATATCGGTTGAATTAGGCTGGTTCGTAGCAGAATACGGGCGTCAACCTTGGGCCATTGCAGAGGTTCTTCCACGTTTTTGGCGACCTCCAGCTTAACGTCGGCTGAATTGATCTTCTCAATTTCAGGGTTTGTATTGTTCTATACATTCTTGTTGATCATAGAGCTATACCTGATGTTCAAGTTCGCACGACTAGGGCCAAGCTCGCTGCATACGGGTAGATATTATTTCGAGAACAAAAACACTGCGCCAAGTGCTGCTGAATAAGGAGATAGTAAAATGATATTGGATTATGAAATTCTGAAATTCATCTGGTGGGGTTTGGTCGGAACGCTTTTAATTGGTTTTGCTATAACCGATGGTATGGATATGGGCGCAGGAAACTTGCTTCCCTTTATCGGGAAAAAAGACGAAGAGCGCCGCGTTATTATCAATGTCGTCGGCCCGCATTGGGATGGGAACCAAGTTTGGTTTATCACTGCAGGCGGTGCAATTTTTGCGGCATGGCCTGCTGTCTATGCGGCGGCTTTTTCGGGCTTTTATATGGCAATGCTGCTTGTTTTATTTGCTCTGTTTTTCCGTCCGGTTGGCTTTGATTATCGTTCAAAGATTGGCGATATGCGTTGGCGTAATGCATGGGATTGGGGCCTGTTTGCAGGTGGTGCGATTCCATCTTTGATTTTTGGTGTGGCGTTTGGGAACTTGTTATTGGGTGTTCCTTTTCACCTAGACGAGCTTTTAAGAGCGCATTACGAAGGATCTTTGTTAACAGCGTTATTACCGCTTTTAAACCCGTTCGCTTTATTATCTGGTGTCATTAGTTTTGCTATGTTGACTATGCACGGGGGTGTATGGCTGCAATTGAGAACAGACGACCCAATTTCATCACGCGCACAAAAATCAGTGACTATTATGGGGCTTATTACGATTGTGGGCTTTGCCTTAGCAGGGCTATGGGTTGCATTTGGTATGGATGGATATCGTATTGTTTCGCAGCCAGCTTTGGACGCGATGCCTAACCCGCTTGCTAAACAAGTCGAAATCGTCCCTGGTGCATGGATGGATATCTATCATAATTATCCGATTGCGATTTTAGCGCCTGTTTTGGGATTTGTTGGCGTAGCTTTGACGATGATTTTGTCTAAAGCTGGGCGTCCCGGATTTGGATTTGTGACAAGCTCTTTGGGGATGGCGGGGATTATTGCAACAGCAGGTTTATCAATGTTTCCGTTTGTTATGCCATCTAGCACGCATCCAAATTCCAGCCTGACATTGTGGGATGCGCCCTCTAGTCATTTAACATTGACGGTTATGTTCTGGGCGGTTGTTATTTTCTTGCCGATTGTTTTGTTGTACACATGGTGGTGCTATGCGCGTATGTGGGGCAAGGTAACTGTACAGGAAATTGAACGCCGTGCGCATTCGGCTTATTAATAAGAGAGGGGATACAATATGTGGTATTTTACTTGGATTTTAGGACTGACAGCGGCATTGGCTATTGGTATCATCAACGTTATGTGGTACGAAGCCGAAGATAATTTTAAAAACGCCGATAGTCGGGATGAAAACGCACACGACGGATCATAAACCTGAAAGCTTTCTAAAAAGCCGGACATTATTATCAAAAGCGCAATTGCGATTCGCGATTGCGCTTTCTTACGTCAGCGGTGCTTTTGTGATTGCACAGGCATGGTGTATGGCCATGATTGTTAACGGACTGGTTTTTGAACGTGCTGCGATATCGGACATGGGACTTTATTTTGGCGGTTTAGGGGTTGTCTTCGTCCTGCGTTTTGCGACGTCAACATTGGCTGGCTATAAAACTATCCAAGCAACAACGCATATAAAAGAAACGCTCAGACACGATCTGTATCAGGTAATCCAAACTAAAGGACCATCCTTAGTTTCCGAGCATGGAAGTGGCGCGTTGATGACGAGCTTGAGTGATGGTGTCGATACAATTGGGAAATACTACCAAGATTACCTGCCGGCTAAGGCTCTTATGGCGGCGCTACCGTTATCTATTCTGGTTTTTGTTGCGCCCTTAGATTGGGTGTCTGGCGTTATTCTGGTCTTTACCGCGCCTTTAATTCCCGTGTTTATGATCATAATTGGTCGCGGCACGGAAAGCAAAAATCAAAAACAATGGAAAAATCTGGCGCGGATGAGCAATCATTTTTTAGATGCTATCCAAGGCCTAACAACATTAAAATTATTTGGCGCCGCGAAGAGGGAGATTTCCACGATTGCACAAATTTCCGATGACTATCGTCGTCATACAATGGATGTCTTACGTCTTGCCTTTTTATCATCGGTGACGCTGGAATTTTTCTCAACAATTAGCATTGCTTTAATTGCTGTATTCATTGGCTTTCGATTGATGTGGGGCGAAATGAATTTCTTCCCTGGCTTTTTCATTTTGTTGTTGGTTCCTGAATTTTATATGCCTTTGCGTAAGATGGGCGCGGCCTATCACGCCCGCATGGAGGCCATCGGCGCAGCAGAAAAAATCGCTGATATTATGCAGTTGCCTAAGGCAGAAGATCACCCTCAGCCAGTGCCTTTTTCATCGTCATCAATGCTAGAGTTTCAAAATGTGCATTGCTCCTATGATGGGGAGCGTCCTGCTTTGAATGGTGTTAGTTTCACACTTGCGCCAGGAACAAAAACAGCGTTAATCGGGCCTTCCGGGGCGGGTAAAAGTACAATTTTTAATCTGTTGTTGGGCTTTGTGCAGGCGAACAAAGGCGCAATAACGGTCGGAGGCGATGTCGTTTCTGATTTCAATCGGCATGATTGGCGGACACAAATGTCGTGGGTGCCGCAAAACCCGACTTTATTCTACGGCACGGTTGCAGACAATATCCGTATGGGCCAGCAAGAGGCCTCGGATGCAGATATTAAAGCGCTTTGCCAAAAGTTAGATTTGGATGATTTTATTATGAACTTGCCACAAGGCTATGAGACCTTTGTCGGTGAAAAAGGGTATGGCCTATCTGGGGGGCAAATTCAACGTCTTGCCATTGCGCGTGCGTTTCTGCGGGATGCGCCTTTGGTTTTAATGGATGAACCAACGGCATCTTTGGATCAATCGACGGAAGATCTTCTTCAACGAACAATGCGTAATCTATGCGTAGGAAAACAGTGATCACGATTGCCCATCGTTTGCGCACGATCAGACAAATGGATCAGATTTTGTTTCTGCAAGATGGAAAGGTTGCAGATAGCGGCACACATGATGAGCTTCTTAACAAGAATAAGCAGTACGTAAATCTTATAGAGTGTGAAGTGCTGCAAAGCCTGAACGGAGACGCCGCATGAGACTTTTTCTACGATTATGCGCGTTATTTAAGCCTTATATGGGCTGGATGGTTTTAGGTGTTTTCTTGTCCTGCGTTAGCACGGTATCAAGCATAACTTTGATGGGGGTGTCCGGATGGTTTATTACGGCTATGGGGTTAGCGGGTGTAACGGGCGTTGCTTTGAATTATTTCACCCCCGCAGCCATTATCCGTGCCTGTGCAATCTTGCGAACCGGCGGACGCTATGCCGAGCGCTTGGTCACGCATGAAGCAACATTTCGTTTAATTGCCGCACTGCGCGTTTGGTTTTACAAACAGTTGGAACCGTTGGCGCCTGCAGCATTATCTCATAAACGAAGCGGTGACTTATTAAGCCATTTGCGCGGTGATATTGATCGGTTAGAACGCTTTTATCTGGCTTTTGGTGCCAGTGCTAACGGCGCTGTTGGTCAGTGCTGTTGTGATAATTATCTTTGGGATCTATACCCCGATTCTAGCGATCTTGATCGGAGCGGGTTTAAGTGTGGCAGGTTTGGTGATTCCGCTCATGACGTTCAAAGCCACGCAATCTTGTGAACAAAGTTTGGTTGAACAGCACGCGCATTTACAGGCACATCTATCCGAGACCCTGCAAGGGCTAGGTGAAGTGCTGGTTTACGATTCACAAAGCCACCATCAAAAAATTTACCATGAACAATGCGCGGCATTGACGCATATGCAAAATAAGCTTGGATTTATTGCATCATTGTCTCAAAGCTTGGTTGCCTGCATGGCGAGTGTAACGGTTGTCGGCGTTATGCTTGTGTCCGCATTATTGTTTAAAAATGCGCAAATTGAACCACCTGACTTTGCTTTGCTGGTGTTATTGTCTTTGGCATCTTTTGATGCTGTGTCACCCATGTCCGCCGCGCTGCAAGGGCTAGGCGCTGTGCAGCGGGCCGCGCAAAGATTGTTTGATATTGCGGACCAAAAGCCAACATGTGTAACGCGGCATAATCCCGCGCCTATATCACAGAATTTTTCGTTAAATTTTGATAATGTTTCATTCGCGTACCAAAAAGAACAGCAACCTGTGCTGTCTCATCTGTCTTTTTCTATGAAGGCAGGTGAAAAAATCGCGATCATAGGCCCAACGGGCGCTGGGAAAAGCAGTCTTGTTAATGTGTTGATGCGTTTTTGGGATGTCGATGATGGACATATTTTTATCGGCGACAAAGATATTAAAGACGTTGATTTACAAGCGCTCAGAGCACAATTTTCTGTGATGCCGCAAAAACCTTACCTGTTTGCAGGAACAATCAGGGATAATTTGCATCTAGCAAATCCACAGGCCTCGCAGGCCGATATAGAAGAGGCCTGTTACATTGCAGGAATCCATGATTTTATTACAGCCTTGCCCGACGGGTACGATACGTTTGTTGGTGAAAATGGTCACGCCCTATCCGGAGGGCAGGTCAAAAGAATAGCATTAGCGCAAGCTCTTTTGAAAAAAGCGCCATGCCTGATTTTGGATGAACCAGCAGAAGGATTGGATTACGCCATGGAGGCCGATATCCTAAGCCGTGTTATCAAGCATTTAGACGAAACAGCGCTGATTTTAATCACCCACCGTCATGTGGGCATAGACCGCATGAATCAAGTCATCACTTTGAAGGCTTAAACTTTCTAAGGGTATAACAAACACGTTATCAAGCAACGTGTGCATTTATTGTTGTAAAATATTCGCATGATGCTGGATGTGGTCGGCGATGAAGCTTTGGATGAAGTAATAGCTATGATCGTAACCAGCGTGCATCCGTAAATTGAGCTTCTGCCCCGTTTCAGCGCAGGCTTGGGCGAATAGCTGAGGTTTAAGCTGCTCTTCTAAGAATGTATCACCAGCGCCTTGATCGATTAGGATCTCAGGATAGGCGCTGCGATCGGCGGCTTGTTGCAGTAACGCGCACGCATCATGCTTGGCCCATTCGCTTTTATCCGTGCCTAGATATCCAGTAAAAGCTTTCTCACCCCATGGCACTTGCGAGGGCGCAACAATCGGCGCAAAGGCCGATATGGATTGATAAAGATCAGGATATTTTAGCCCCAATGTCAGCGCGCCATGCCCACCCATTGAATGCCCGCAAATACCTTGCTTATCTTGGGCGATAGGGAAGTGTTCACAAATCAGAGTATTAAGCTCTTCGGCGATATAGCGTTCCATTTGAAAATGCTGCGCCCAAGGCTGCTGCGTGGCGTTGATATAAAATCCTGCGCCTTTGCCGAAATCATACGCCTCATCATCAGGCACATCATCCCCGCGCGGAGACGTATCCGGCGCGACAATCGCAATCCCGTGCTGGGCTGCAAACCCATAAGCACCGGCCTTGGTCGTGAAATTATCATGCGTGCAGGTTAGCCCTGATAAATAGGTCAAAACAGGTACGTTGCCCTCTTGCGCTTGGGGCGGCAGGAAGAGCGAAAATTTCATCATGCAGCCCAAGGTCGCGCTGTCATGTTCGTAAACGCTTAACGTGCCGCCAAAACAAATATGGGTTTCGATCTGTTCCATTAGTAAATAACCACGCTGCGAATGGATTTACCCTCATGCATCAGGTCAAAGGCTTTGTTAATATCCTCTAGCGGCATGGTGTGCGTAATCAAATCATCAATATTGATCTTGCCATCCATATACCAATCAACGATTTTCGGAACATCCGTCCGTCCGCGCGCCCCACCAAAAGCGGATCCGCGCCAAACGCGCCCTGTTACCAACTGGAACGGACGGGTTGAGATTTCTTGGCCAGCGCCAGCAACGCCGATAATGATGCTTTCGCCCCAGCCTTTGTGACAGCATTCCAGCGCATCGCGCATGACTTTGACATTGCCGATACATTCAAAGGAATAATCAACGCCGCCATTGGTCAGATCAGCAATAGCCTCGACCAGATTATCAACCTCGCTTGGGTTAATGAAATCAGTCATGCCGAATTTTTAGCAAGCTCAACCTTGGACGGGTTCAGGTCAATGCCGATAATTTTGGAGGCCCCAACCATGCGCGCCCCTTGGATCACGTTCAAGCCAATCCCACCCAAACCAAACACGGCAACGGTTGAACCAGGTTCAACCTTCGCATCGAAAACAACAGCGCCAATGCCCGTTGTAACGCCGCAACCGATATAGCAGACTTTATCAAACGGCGCATCTTTACGGATTTTAGCCACCGCAATTTCGGGCAGAACGGTAAAGTTTGAAAAGGTCGATGTGCCCATATAATGCAAAATAGGCTTGCCGTTAATCGAAAAACGGCTACTGCCATCCGGCATCAGGCCTTGCCCCTGAGTGTCGCGGATTGATTGGCATAGATTGGTTTTCGGGTGCAAGCAATAATCACACTCGCGGCATTCAGGCGTGTAAAGCGGGATGACATGATCGCCCGGCTTGACCGAGGTCACACCAGCGCCAACTTCGCGCACAATGCCCGCGCCCTCATGCCCTAAAATAGCAGGAAAAGCACCTTCTGGATCGTCACCTGATAGCGTAAAAGCATCGGTATGACACACGCCGGTTGCCATATTCTCAACCAGCACTTCGCCAGCCTTTGGCCCTTCTAAATCAACGGTTTCAATGACCAGAGGTTCTCCGGCTTTGTAAGCAACAGCTGCGCGTGTTTTCATGGGATCGTGACCTTTCATCAGGAGGGCATGTGCGTACGCCCCTCGTTATTGTGCGTAACAAGATAAGTCACTTTGATGTATTTTTCTAGAGGCCGAAGTCTATTAATTCTTTAATCAAGAGAAGGGCTGTAGTCTTGATTAGCAGCGCGCTGGCTATCTAACGTTTCATCGATCTCGTAACTGAAGTTTAGATATGTTGTGTCGACCTCATTAATGATCAAGCCTAGCTTATCGCCGATATGGTATTCCCGCCCTGTTTTCTCGCTATAGATACAATGACCATCATCAGCACGTTCATAGGATCGTCCTTGCTGTAAGTCTTCGAACGGGATCGTTGTACGAATACCGCCGGGGAGTTTAATACCTAATCCTGTTGGGGAAATGGTGTAAATTTCGGCCTCGAGCAGTTCGCCCTGCTTTGTCGCTAGTTTTGTGAATAGTAATTGTTGGCTTTCAACACGTTCAATCATGGCAGAGCGAATCTCTGTGTCGGATGTGTGGGCTGCCATCTTTTCCAAAGTTTCAACTTCATCCGGGTGCAAGCCATCATCGCCCAATCCACAGGCATCAATAAGCGCGCGATGTACTAAAACATCGGGATAGCGGCGAATGGGGGATGTGAAATGTGCATACGCAGCTAACGCGAGGCCAAAATGTCCAGTGTTATCTGTGCTATATTTGGCTTTTGATTGCATTCTGACCAAAATGTCACTAATGGCTTTGGGGTCAAGTTGATCACGTAAATTGCCAATTAAATTATTGAAATCTTCTTGTGTCCGCAAATCTTCAGCTTCGGGTAGGTTTTGTACACCGCTTTCTCGTAGCATCTGCAGGCCATTAATAACGTTTTTCAATGGTGGTTTTTCATGAACCCGAAAGACATTCTGTGAGACGATTTGCGCCGCACAGACATTGGCTGCGATCATCATTTCTTCGATCAGTTTTTGTGAATCAAGGCGATCGCCTTTGACGATGACGGTTGCATTATCCTCAAAGCTTTTTTGAATATGAAGCTGTTCTGCTTCCAGATTTAACGCTCTACGTTTTACGCGAGCCTTATCCAGGATTTCGTAAGCCTTGAATAGATTGTCGATATGCTGTTTAACAGGCTCAGTTGTTGCATCATAACTGCCTTCTTTGGCGTCTTGGGCTTGTCTATATGTCAGGCGCGCACGTGAGCGCATAATTCCGCGTTTTAGCTCTTTGTCAATGATCTCACCATTTGCATCGATGGTGATATGCATAAGCATCGACGCGCGATTTTCTTCAGGCTTTAACGAACAAAGTTCGTTTGATAAAGCCTCGGGTAGCATGGGAATAACGCCGTTTGGTGGGTAAGTAGAATTTCCAATTTCCAAAGCTTCCATGTTTAATACAGATTGTTCACCATTGTCTTTGAGGTAGCGAACGTAATGGGCAACGTCAGCAATACCAACGACCAGTTTCATGCCGCCTGGGTTGGTTTTATGTCCGTGTTCATCGACAGTTTCATCGGGTTCCGCGTAAACAGCATCATCAAAATCGCGCGCTGTTTCTGGATCAATGGTGATAAGGGGGATATGCGTATAATCCTTATGTTTACCATTCGCATCAGCTTCAGGAACGCTAAGGCCTGAGACTTCTTGTTGCGCTGCTACGGAAAAGGCTGTTCGTAGGGGAACTTTTTTTAGCAGATCACGTAATTCGGGGTGTGCAGAGTTATAATAGCCAGTGTCCTGTTCGCCATTGCCATTCATTTGGTTGACAAGCTTTTGTGCTGAGGGAGCCCCGGGTGCTTGGGCGATAGCTTTTACTTTTTTTGTTCTGCCTTTTCGGTTTCTACTGCAGCCTTTTTTGCAGCTTTTTCTGCGTCTTTGCGTTCATGGTACGCTTGCCGTAAAATAGCGCCAATTTCCCCTCTACGCTGGCGAGCTTCCTCTTTGCGTTGTTTTTTATATGATAAAACACGAGGTTCTCTGATAATTTCAGGACGGAAAGGCGCTGATAAATCTGTGCTGGTTTTGATGTTATACGCATTCAAAATAGAGGCTTGATACGTTCCATCATCTTGGCGTGTTACACGGGCATCAACGTAGATATCTTTATTGTCGGCAAAAGATTGTAATTTATGGACATCTTCCGACACGACAACTTGCGGGTATGGTTGATTGTAGCGGGGTTTCCAAATGGGATCGATCAAAACATAATCATCACCGCGCTTATGGACTTGTAAATGCATAGAATGTTTTTCTAAAGCAGGCTGATAAGAATACCGCTTGCTAGAGGATCGATACAGATCACCTTCTAGCACCATATTATTGAGTGTTTCCCGTATAAAGGCGCGGTTTTCTTTGTAACCTGCATCATCTAATCCCAAAGCAGTAGCGATAGCGCGAATATGAAGCGGGCCGTCATTTTTTGTAGGATAGGTAATAAGTCATCAGCCCCATAAGGGTTGTCGTCATTATAATCTGGTTTTTCTAGCTGTCGTTTACGGATCAGAGCCGCTTTTTTGATAACTTTGGCGCTGAGTGTTTCTCGCGCTTTCTTTTCGATATATTGGTTAATATCAATTTCGCCATGCTCATGATTATAAGCTTGATCGACATAGGCGACATACTCACCATTGCCATCGTAGTGAATGCGCGCTGCAAAAAAGACATTGTTATGTTCAGAAATAAGCTGGGCTAATGCTTCAGATTTTGCGCCAATACGTACTACGGGATAAGGTTGTTCGGACTCGTCGCTCCATTGTGGGTCGATGAAAACATACTCACCGTCAGAGTCTTGTGCGCTTTCAACTAATTGTAAGCCATAAGCATGCCTTGGTAAACGTGGCCCGGTATTGAGCTGATAGCTACTATTTGCACTGTTTTTATTAATGTAGCCTAAGTCTTGGCTTTTTTCTAAAAAGGCTCGTAAAACAATCGAGGCCTGCCTGTTAGATTTATAGCTAAAGCCAAAGCCTTTGGCGATGTCTTTGATATGCGTGAAATCATGCATGTCATCGAAGTATCTGGGTAGCAGCAATCGATCATATACGTTTTCAATTTCCTGAGAGAAGCGCTCATCGTTGCGTTCTTGCTCAAACCCGCTGACTTGTAGTAAGGCGTCAGTAACCGCATCATAATGTCGTTGCACAAGGCGGTTATCTGTTTGATTTTCTGTAACAGTGTCAAAACTGTTAAATCCTGAGTAAAATCATTGAGGATATTGGAAAATTCGGTATCGTCCTCTAAGTCACCAAGTTTGTTCAAATGCGCGATAATCTGGTCGAAAGAATCCTGAACGTCATAATTACCATCAGAAACTGACGTCTTGATAGAGCGAAGCTGCTGATAAATTTCGGAGGTTATGTCTTGGATAACATTTTCGTCACTATCTGCTTTTAGATTTTGTAGATAAAGAATGTCTGAATGCAGCGCGGTTTCATGCGGTGACGACTTCTTGTTTGATGCCTTAGGTGACGATAATGATGTTATGAACTGTTGGGCTGTTGTCGTTTTGTCCGTCAAATTATCGTGGACTTGTAACAGTCGAGCGGTATAAGTTCCGTCTCTTTTCGAATCTAATTTTGCCTCTACGCTAAAGCGATCAGAATTATTTAAAAGACGCTTTAGAGCGCGTGAATCGCCATGTAAAACAATACGTGGATATGGAGTGTTATCGGTCTGGTTGGGGTCAGCTAATAAATACTGCCCATTTTCAAATTGAACGGTTAGACCAGATTCTTGCGGGCTTAAACGTGGCACCGTCGAATAAATTTGGTTAGCTCTGACAACGTGGACTTGTCCGCTTTTGATCAACTCTTCCAAAATATCCTGAACGTTTTGGACATCCTTTGGCTTGTTATCATTTGTGATTTTTGAGTGATCGTACCTGCATGTAATGTACGTTCATCAGCATTATTCAGCGCAGACAAAATTGCCTGCTCATTTATTGTATTATGTGGCATTGTTACTCAGCCTTTTCCCTGTTTGCAGGCATAGTTGCATAATTTACCCAGATATTGCAATCAAAAAATAATATGGAAAAAATTTTGAGAAATATTATGATGATTGAATGCTTTTTTGTAAGATACTTGCCGTCAATTTTTTTGGGGATGTATTGAATGGGTGAGCGCAAATTTTAAGAGAATTCGGCAAATTAAAAAAAGAAAATGGGCTAGCTTTACCCGAGGGCTATTCTATATCCTTATGGATACAAGTTCGATTTTAAATGCAGGAGATAAACATGAAAACGATTGGATACGCAGCGCACTCATCAGATGCTCATATGGTGCCTTATCATTTTGAACGCCGTGATTTACGCGCAAACGATGTTGCGATTGAAATCTTATATAGCGGTGTTTGTCACTCTGACCTGCATACTGTGAACGGAGATTGGGGGCCGCAGCCATATCCATTGGTTCCAGGACATGAAATTGTCGGGCGTGTGTTAGAAGTCGGCGCCGATGTTAAACATTATAAAACAGGCGATACCGTCGCTGTTGGCTGTATGGTTGATAGCTGTCATGATTGTGACCAATGCCACAATCATGAAGAACAATATTGCCGTAATGGTTTGACCCCGACATACGGCGCGCCTGATCGTATTGATGGGACAACGACCCAAGGCGGTTATTCAAAACATATTATCGTACGCGAAGAATTTGTGCTGAGTGTCTCTGATAAATTGGATCTGTCAAAAACGGCGCCGATTTTATGCGCTGGGATTACTACATATTCACCGCTGCGGACATGGAACGTTGGCAAAGGCAGTCGCGTTGGCGTGATTGGCTTAGGCGGTTTAGGGCATATGGCGGTGAAATTGGCCGTTGCTATGGGCGCTGAGGTCACAGTTATTAGTCGCTCGACCAGTAAAGAAAACGCAGCCAAGGCAATCGGCGCGACAGGCATTTTGGCCTCCACTGATGAAAAAGCCATGGAACAGGCAATCGCATCCTTCGATTTTATTTTGGATACCGTGCCAGTGAAACACGATGTTACGCCGTATTTGCCGTTGCTAGACGTGGATGGGTCATTGGTGATCGTCGGTCAGATCGGCCCGTTAGAAGAGCCGATGACAATGCCGTTAGTCTTTGGCCGTCGCCGCGTGGCAGGCTCACTGATCGGCGGCATCAAAGAAACCCAAGAGGTTCTGGATTTCTGCGCCGAGCATAACGTCCACCCCGAATGCAAAATGATCCGTCCTGACGAAATCAACGATGCCTTTGCGCATCTTGAAAAAGGCGATATTGCTTATCGTTTTGTCATGGATATGTCTGAGCTGAGCGTCAGTGAATAAAGGAAGATCATATAAGGCCATTATAAGGTACTGAATATTTAACTCTATTGATCGGAGGTATGACTATGTCAGACACACCAGCTAAAACACGTCGTAAGTGATAAAATCGGCAAGGTGTGTAAATATTTCAAGCATGCTTTATCTGTATGTTTGAATGTGTAGTTTATCTAAACAGAAACCCCGAATAGGTACCCGATCAAAGCCGTCGCCGCCATAGCAATTATTCCCCAAAAAGTTACGCGCGCCATAGCTTTGGCTATATTTGCGCCGCCAGCTATCGCGCCTAATGCTCCTAGCAACATAAGACACAAGATGGTTGATAAAACGACACTGTGGATTAGAAAATGTGTCGGTATAAATAAAACAGAGGCTAATGGTAAGGCCGCGCCGATTGCGAATGTTATCGCAGAGGTTATCGCTGCTTGCAAAGGCCGTGCTATTGTAATTTCAGAAATACCCAATTCTTCCCGGGCATGTGCAGCCAAAGCATCATGGGCTGTTAATTGCTTCGCAACGTCTAAGGCCGTATCTTCTTCTAATCCGCGCTCCATAAAAATATGTTGAAGCTCTTGAAGTTCGCATTCTGGTTGCTCGATGAGTTCGCGTCTTTCTCGTTCCAGATCAGCATTTTCACTATCAGCTTGTGAGCTAACGGAAACATATTCACCTGCCGCCATCGACATCGCGCCAGCAACCAGACCCGCAATCCCTGCGATTAAAATGGCGTGCATATCCGCGGCAGACGCGGCAACCCCGACAATTAAACTGGCCGTTGAAATAAGACCGTCATTAGCGCCTAAAACAGCGGCTCGCAGCCAGCCAGTACGGTGGACATTATGATGTTCTGTATGACAGTCTTCCATCTTTCATAGTTTATCCGATAAAATGAAACGGTACAAAAGTATTTTTTATAGGCTTTAATATGTCTTAGAAAGGGCATCTAAAAAGAGACGTCCGTATTTTTCCAGTTTCGACTGGCCAATGCCGGGGATGTCGCTCATTTGATCTATGGATTGGGGTTGGCGTTTCACCATTTCGATAAGTGTTTTATCATGGAATACCACATAAGGCGGAATGTTATGGTCTTTGGCGATGCTAAGCCGAAGGGATTTGAGTGCGGCGAATAGAGCTTGATCCGTTTCGCTGTCCAAGCTAATAGCGTCCTTTCCTTTTGATGATTTGGCGCTGTTTTTGCTGGTTGTTTTGGGCTCTAGCCGAAGCTGTAACTCTGGTTTTTCACGTAAAAAATTACGGCCCTCTGCGTGATTTTTAAGGCACTATATGCATCCATATCGACAAACAACAGGCCGCGTGCGACCAGTTGGCGGATTAAGCCTTGCCATTCTTTGGCGGTATGTTCAGTGCCTATGCCAAACGTAGACAGCTCACGATGGCCAAAATTTTCAATGCGTTCATTTGTTTTGCCAAGCAAGACATCAATCACATAACCCCCACCAAATCTTTGCTCCGTGCGTAAGATACAAGACAGTAATTTCTGTGCAGCAATCGAGCCATCAAATGTTTGGGGAGGCGTCATGCAGACATCGCAATTGCCACAAGGCTCACTGCTGTCATCAAAATAGCGTAACAAGACCTGACGACGGCATGTTGCACTTTCGCAATAGCCTAAAAATGCCGTTAGTTTTTGTCGTTCGATGCGTTTTTGTTGATCTGGCGCATCTGACTGTTCGATCATCTGACGTTGGAGCGCCAAATCCTGCAGGCCGTAAACCATCCACGCGACAGACGGCAAACCATCGCGCCCTGCTCGCCCCGTTTCCTGATAATAGGCTTCGATATTTTTCGGTAAGTCCATATGCGCAACAAAGCGAACATCGGGCTTATTAATGCCCATGCCAAAGGCAATAGTCGCAACCATAATAATGCCTTCTTCTTTTAAAAAGCGATTTTGATTATGGGCGCGTATATCTTTGTCGAGGCCAGCATGATAAGGCAGCGCATGATAGCCTTGTTCGGTAAGCCATTGCGCGGTGTCTTCGACTTTTTTGCGGGACAGGCAATAGATAATGCCGCTTTCTCCCTCGTCGCGGGTTTTTAGAAAATGTAATAACTGCGCCCGCGGATTATTTTTAATCGCAACTTCATAAGCAATATTCGGACGGTCAAATCCTGCGACATAAAGCTGAGGCAAGGCCAGCTGTTCGGTAATGTCTTTGCGCGTCGGAGCATCAGCCGTCGCGGTGACCGCAATGCAAGGAATATGAGGATATCGTTGGCGCAACAAAGAAACCTGACGGTAGTCAGGACGAAAATCATGCCCCCATTGCGATATACAGTGCGCTTCATCAATGGCAAATAGGGCGATGTCTATATGATCGAGAATATTCCAAAACGCATCATTAACCAAACGTTCGGGCGCCACATAAACCAGATCAAGAACGCCATTGCGCAGGTCATGTAAAGTGGCTTGTAAATCTTGGTATTCTAACCCTGAATGCAGCGCGGCTGCCTTGACCCCTGCCTCGCGCAAGGCAGTGACTTGATCTTGCATCAATGCAATGAGCGGCGATACGACAATGCCCGTACCAGCCCTGCAAATAGCAGGGATTTGATAGCACAGCGATTTACCACTGCCCGTTGGCATTAAAACGCCGCAGCTTTTCCCTGCCATTACGTCATTGATAATATGCTCCTGTTGCCCGCGAAAATCGTCATACCCAAAAACCGAAGATAAAATCTCGTGCGGGGAAGGGACGTGTTCGGATATGGTGGCGGAGCTATGCATAAACAAAGTATAAAGGCGCGCCACATAGAAGTCAGCTAAAATACTACCGGCGCTGTTTAGATGTCGGCTTATGGAAGTGGATTGGTCTGAAACAGCGTCACACGTAAACCGCCATGTTGAATGGGGGCCTCTGTTCGTAAAAAGGGTAAAGCGGTTGCCTTCGCTAAGCTTTTATCCGTGGTGATGATGCCAACGCGCCACCCAGAAAAACGCTCACGTAACACCGTACCTAACGTTTTGTACAAAGGCATCAGCTTCTTTTGATCCCCTATGCGCCCTCCGTATGGCGGGTTAACAATCACAAGGCCCGGTGTGCTGGTGGGCGGGGTTATGTCGCTGATGGGGCTTTGCTTAAATTCTGTCAGCGTATTAACGCCAGCGCGCGCAGCGTTGTCAGAGCTCATTTTGATGGCGCCTTGATCGCGATCACTGCCGTAAAAATGATGCTCGGTTTGGGCTTGTCGTTTCACGCTGCGCATGGTGTCCCAAGCTTGCGGGTCAAAGGTCATAAGCTTTTCAAAGGCAAAAGACCGCAGCCGCCCCGGGTTTAAACGGGCAGCTATTTCGGCGGCCTCAATCACGAACGTCCCCGATCCGCACATCGGATCAAAAACAGGCTCAGCCCCCCGATAGCCACATTGTTGCAGGAAAAGCGCCGCCATATTTTCGCGCATTGGTGCCTTGTTGACGGAGGCCTTGTAACCGCGCTTGTGCAGCAGCGCGCCTGATGTATCGACACTGAGCGTACAAATATCGCGATCAATCCGCCCCATGATTGTGATGTCGGCATCTGGTGAAGGCTGCATGTTTAAGGCCGCGCCGATCGCCCGTTCAAGGCGCTCTGCCGCCGCCCCTGAATGATATATACGGGATTTAGCGCAGCTAACTTCCACACGAAACGGATAGTCAGGGCTAAGCACATCAGCCCACGGCACGTCTTTGGCCAGCGTTTCTAAATGTGAAAGATTGGTCGCCTTAAAAGACGCAATCCGCGCCAAAATACGTGAGGCCCCACGCACCCATAAGTTCGCTCGCCAGACCTCAGGCCAGCCGCCTTGGATCGTCACGCCACCTTTGATGGCTTTGGCGTTTTTAAATCCTTTACCACGCACCTCATCGTAAAGCGCACCTTCCAAGCCGGGCGCCGTCGCAAGAAAAATTTCAAAGCTCATATTATGTATTACTTTCTATTTGGAAAGCCTGTTTGTTTATATCCATGATATGTGCATAGCTTTAGCATGGTTAATCGGTAGATCATACAGCAATAGAAAAGAAAATGGCAGGGGCTGCAGGAGGGTGCTAAGTTTTCGCTTAATTCTTATGGCGCAAGCTTGGCATCTTTCAAACGGTAGAAGACGTTATACTCATCATCTTTGGGAACCAGTTCCAGCGTCCCTTTGATGTTCACAGGATCGTAGGAAAAGGCCACAGGCGTTTTAGCATGAACTTCAATGATTAAATTGGGTGGAGAGTGATAATGAAACGGGCAACTGACCGGGAACGGCCCTAGCAGAAAGAGCGGTTGCTTTTCCTCTTGCCCCAAAGGAAACATATAGCCTTGTACCAAGATGTCAGAGCCATCCATCTGTTTAAGCGTATCGGAAAATTCCGGGCGCACGCCGCTCCACTCCATCCCTTCTTCATCTGTATAGGAATATTCATGCTGCGCGGTTTCACCGAAAACCTTCCATGGCGTGCCGTCTTTGGGTGTATCGACAAAGTTTTTGATATTGCCCATAAGATCATCAAGGCTATAGCTTTGCGTGGTGTCCACGGCTTCAGTCGAGAAAACTTTCGTCACCATCGAATCAAACTGCGTCACTTCTTTACACGAAAGCGGGTTGCCCGTCATAAACGGCAAGCCAATACTCCCAACCGCCATAAGTGCTAACATTGATTTCAAAACGATCTTTCCAATTCTCTTTAACTTTGCTGCGTCCCTGCATCAGCCTTTATGCACTCCGCGAAAGCTGCCGCGCCACATCAACCCGTGATGCGCGGTAAGCCGGTAAGAGTGCGGCAATCAGTCCGGCCAGTAACACAGCCACGATAACCAGAATGAAGTCCGGTGTTATACTTACACCCGCACCGCTTGCATGCAAAGGCGTTATAATATGTGCCGCCGCGATAAAACCGCCAAGCCCCATGATAAGGCCGAGAGCCAAACCGCAGATTACAATCATTATGCCCTCACATGTAATAATTTTAAATACCCTGCGTTTGGAATACCCAACCGCCCGTAAGACAGCCAAATCACCCATGCGATTTTCAAGGCTTCCCGCCAGTCCAGCAAAAATGCTGAGCGCTGCGATTGCAATCAAAATGGTGGATAGAGCAGCGAAGCTCTGCGATCCCAGCCCCAGCATAGAGGTCAACCGTGCCATTTCCATAGCAGGATTGGCCGCTTGCAAGGCACTTTCCCGGTTGATGCTGCGCGGCAGGTTCATATTGGCAATCGGCGATTTTGTGGTCAGCAACAAAGCTGTGATTTCAGGCTCTCCGCTTTCACTGTGATGATGGTGATGCTCTTCTTCATGCTCGTGCTCGTGCTCGTGCTCATGATCGTGGTGGTGATGTTCATGACCTTCCACATCTTCTAGCCCATGAATTTCCAGCACCGAGTTCAGCGATGTTAAAATCAAACGATCAAGCACCGTTCCGGTTGGCTTCATCACGCCTGTGATTTTGTAATGCTCATCCTCATGGACATGGCCGCCCTGCATTAATCCATGCGCCCCGTTAAATTCATCGCCGATTTTTAAACCAACAGACGATCCGGCAACCGCCTCAAAAGCCTCGTCCCAAACATGCCCGTTAACAAGCTCTGCGCCGTAATGTGTCATGTAATCCGGTGTGGTGCCAACAATACGGTATCCCTTCCAGTTGTCACCAAGTGCCAATGGAATAGCCGTTTTTACTTTCGGGTTTTTCATCCATTTCTGCGCTTCGTCATAAGGGATATTCCCGGTTGGAATATCAATGTGGTAGACGGAAGATAAAATGAGCTGCAACGGGCTGCCCTTCGCCCCTATGACAATATCAATGCCTTGTCCGTCTGCACTGAGGCGATTTTGGATGTGGTGACCAAATTGGATAATGAGCAAAGCGAGCATAACCCCAAAGGCAGTCAGAAAGACCGAGAGTAACGAGTTCAACCAGCGTGATTTTAGGGACGATCCTATAAGCGTTAAATCATTCATGATGCCATCTCCAATATAGTTTCAAAATAATTTTTGATGCGCGCATCATGTGTAGCAGCAATCACAGTGGCACCTGATGTCTCGGCCTGATCAAAAAGTAAATTCATAACTTTTTGCGTATTCCGATCATCCAGCGCAGAGGTCGGCTCATCGGCAAAAATGACTTTGGGATTGTTGGCTACTGCGCGTGCAATCGCTACGCGCTGCGCTTCACCAACACTGAGATCACGCGCTTTTTGTTTTTCTTTTCCTGATAGGCCCAGATCATTGATCAAAGATTGAACACGCCCCGGATCAGCTTTGCTCTGCGCCACAGCAATATTTTGCGCGACACTCAAATGCCCGATTAAATGTAGCTTTTGAAAGACAAAGCCAAAATTCTCGGCGCGGAGCTGATCAAGCTGCGGCTCTGATAGGGACGCATAGCTCTTACCTTCAAAAGCCACATCACCGGAAGATGCCCTAAGCAATCCCGCCATGACATTCATAAGCGTTGTCTTGCCGCACCCCGAAGAGCCAAGCAATAACACATGCTTACCCGCTTCAATACTCAAACTTCTTTTACCAAGAATAGAGCGACCGTCCGCTTCATATTCCAAATTTTCTATTTCAAAAAGTATGCTCACTATTCTTTCCTAACGCCACTAGTTTAAACTATTTTCTTGTTGCTGCTTCAAGATATTATCCCAGAACGAAGAATGATCTAAACGTAAAAGGATCGAGGGACTATTTAATGCAGCATCGGGTGTTCTATGTAATAGCCCCTTTGCGCCGCCCCTAAAAACAGAAACATCCCATGTCCTCATAAACTGGATCGCAGACGGGTCTTTGACAATCTTTTCATTCGGTTCTCCGTTTGCAAAGGCAGAGCGATCTGCCGCTTCGTCGGGCAACCACTCCGTTCCCTGTCCTGCATAGGTGACAAGTGCACGCAAGGGAACATTGTCGGTATGATAACGGCGGCATCCGCGTTCCGTGCTCAAGCAAAAACCTACGGCCTCACTATTTTGTACATTACAAAAACTTTTGCTTACTTCGGCCATATCTTCAACCCACCTGCCATAGAAAACATCATCTTGCAGCTCTTGCGGTATCTCTTGCCCAAGAATGTTTCTTATATCGTTTTCTGCGTGGTCTTTTCTAACCTGCCCAGTAATACGCAAGGGTGTCTCCATTAATTTTTGAAAGAAGGGGGAAGCCTCTTCTGGTGCTTGTCGCTCGACAATAGCCAATTGATCTTGGCGCTGTGAAAACTGCGGTAATGCTTCTAAATCTGCTGCCACAAAAACACCCATCAACTCCGTCATGTCTTTCGCCTCTTGCAATTTCAAAATTATCCGATATAAAACTGTTATATTATAACATTGAAAAAATCAAGAAGGCTTATACATGCTCCGATCTGTTAAGAAAAAACTTCCCGTCACTGTTCTCTCTGGCTTCCTGGGAGCTGGGAAAACGACACTGCTCAACCATGTCCTTAACAACCGTGAAGGCAAGAAAGTGGCTGTGATCGTCAATGATATGAGCGAGGTTAATATTGATGCGGCTCTTGTTGAAAAGGGCGGTGCAGACCTATCACGCACAGAAGAACAGCTGGTAGAGATGAGCAATGGTTGCATTTGCTGCACACTTCGTGAAGACCTTTTGGAGCAAGTACGTGCACTCGCCGCAGAAGGGAAGTTTGACTATTTGCTAATCGAAAGCACAGGCATATCCGAACCTTTACCTGTGGCCACGACGTTTGATTTCCGTGATGAAGACGGGCACAGCCTCTCGGATGTATCACGACTGGATACAATGGTCACAGTTGTTGATGCCGCAAACCTGATTAAAAATTACAGCTCAACTGATTTCCTCAAAGATCAAGGTGAAAGCCTCGGCGAAGAGGATGAACGCACACTCGTTGACTTGCTGGTCGAACAAATTGAATTTGCCAATGTCATCATCCTTAATAAGATTGACCTCATTTCAAAAGATGATCTTGCAACAGTCAAAGCCATCATTCGCGGCTTAAATGCTAAGGCAGAGATCATCGAAACCACACTTGGACAAGTCGAACTTGATCAAGTCATGGATACAGGACTATTCCACCTAGAAGAGGCGCAAGAGCATCCGCTTTGGGCGCAGGAGCTTTATAATTTCAAAGATCACGTCCCAGAGACCGAGGAATACGGTATTGTCAGCTTTGTTTATCGTGCCCGTGAGCCCTTCGATCCGGCAAAAATCCATGCGTTTTTTAATGAGGAATGGCCGGGCGTTGTCCGTGCCAAAGGCTTTTTCTGGATTTCCACCCGCCCTGATTTCGTGGGTGAGGTTGCACAAGCCGGAGCCTTTGTCCGTCACCAGGGCATAGGCCGCTGGTGGGCAGCTATTCCACAAAACCGTTGGCCAGACGGAGATGAGTTTGAAGAGGTCATGCGTCAATACTGGACAAAAGAATTCGGCGATCGCAGACAGGAAATCGTTTTCATCGGCCTCAAAGATCAAATGGATGAAACGGCCATACGCAAACGGTTGGATGAATGTCTCGTGAAAAACTATCTCACCGCACCAGAGATTTACCAAAAACTCAAAGACCCATTCCCGCAGTGTTCCAAGAAGTAGCATAAATTGGCAGGGATTGTAGGCTGACGATAATTTTTCTCTGGCTTAAAACACCTTGATACTTTTTAATTTTCGCGCCTTTTGCTTCAATATTGGCTACAGATCTGTTAAAAAGCAGAATGCTTCAAATTTTAATAGAAACCGCAAAACCATGGGTGGCCAACAGGCCAATGAGCCATAGCGCCGCGGCAGCTTATTTCGCCGTGTTTTCCCTGCCCGGCTTACTGATTATTGTTATTTCGATCACAACCTTCTTTTTGGATGAAGAGCTTGTGCGGGCGCAAATCCAAACCTATATCGGTAATTTTATCGGTGAAAATGTAGCCGACAGCGTTCAGAACATTATCGACAATGCCCGCTTAAAGAACTCCGGTCTATTAACCCTTCTACTCGGTGGAGGTATTCTACTTTTCGGTGCAACGGGGCTGTTTAACCAGTTAAAAACCTCTTTTAACGCTGTATGGAATATCAAAACAAAGCCGGAAACCACGATTCTACACGCTTTGTTCAATAGAGCTGTGTCTTTAGGCGTGGCCGTGATGGTTGGGTTTTTGTTGCTGATGTCGATGTATTTATCAGCAGCGCTCAAAGTCTTTGGCAATTGGCTGGTTAGTGAGTTTCCTGATCTCGGTTTTATGAAAGTCTTAGAGTTCGGGGTTTCCTTTTTTACAATTTCACTGTTCTTCACCATGATATTCAAAGTTTTACCCGATATTTATATTAAGCTTAAATACGCCTTCGCAGGCGGTGTTTTATCCTCACTTCTCTTCCTGCTTGGTGAATGGGGCTTTGCCCGCGCGTTGGATAGCTTTTTCCCACAAAGCGTTTTTGGCGCAGCCGGGTCTATAGTGCTGATTATGATGTGGGTTAGCTATGGCTGCATGATTTTACAGTTCGGTGCGGAGTTTATTCGCGAGCTCATGAAATGTAGCAACAGCGAAATTAAAACGACACGATTTGTTAAAAGTTACGATGCCTGATACGCTTTTGCGGCCTCGTTCAACGCGGAAAACATACCCCGAAAAATCTTCCGGTGTATCAAAGCTTCGGGGTGGAATTGCACGCCAATAAAGAACGGTTTATCAGGATCCTCAATCGTCTGTACCACCCCGTTATCTTCCTTTGCGCTCACAGAGAGGTTTTTGCCAACTTTGTCTACGGCCTGAGTATGCATAGAGTTCACAGCAATTCTCTGGGTCTTTAACATTTTCTCAAGCAAGCTACCGCATTCGATATTAATGTCCTTACGAAAGAGCATCTGGGACAAGGTGTTAGTCGGATATTTTGCATTCTCATAGACTTTTGAAACATCAACATGAAGCGTCCCGCCACGCACAACATTAATCAACTGCGCACCGCGGCAAATGCCCAATACCGGCATATTGTTTTTTCGGCTTTCTTCAGCCATTTTATTTCCAACTCATCGCGCTGTTGGTCATATTTGTACCCAGGCTTAGGATCGAGTTTGTAAAGCATCGGATATAAGTCAAGCCCACCGCCAATCACCAGCCCATGAATTTCTTCTTCATAACGTGGCTTTTTGGGATAAAGCCTGACCGGCTGACCGCCTGTTATCCAAATCGAAAAGGCAGTCAGCCACTTTAACGCATCAAAAGAATAATTCTGTGACGTGTAACCAATTCTCGGTTTTGCATGTTTTTTGTCATTACCGCGTAATCTCCGGCGGTAGTTTGCCGTGTCTTATAAGTGACCCGAGAATAAACAAAGCGCCGAGACCGATAAAAGGATCATCCTCTCCATACGATATGTTTTGTGCTTCTTTGACTTGCGTGTGCATTGATTGAAAGGTTTTGAGCGCTTTATCAAAACTAAAGCTCTCACTTATTGCATTTTTAAAAATCTCTCCGGCTTTTTTCAGTTCATTATCTTTCAAATGTTTTTGAATTTCTGGCCATTGCTCTTCAAGCTCTTCAAAATGAATGGCTTCAGAAAACAAACTTTCAATGCTCGCAAGAGTTGAGAGCCCGGGTAATTTTGTCTTATGGCCGATTTTTGGATTGCTATCGTTTTGCACCCTTCCTTCAGTTATCAGCTTATAAAGCAACCATGGAAAATCGACATTCGATTTGATGGAATGGTCTAGGCCCGCCCAAAATCGTGGATTGACCTCAATCATTGTCGGTGTTGAATCTTCATTTTCATCCCACATAAAATCAATACCGGCAACGCCATGCCATTTAAGAGGTCCCATAAGCTTCTGTGCAATGTCATCAAAGCGCTTACTTTCAACCGTTTCACGCACAACACCTGAACCCGTTTCCTTAGGGAATTTTTGGAGATTGTGATAGACCATGCTAGCCACCAGTGTTCCTTGATCGAACAACCCGCAAAAGCAATAATCAACACCTTTGGCAAAGCTTTGAATCAAAATTTGTTCATCTGGATAGCGTTTTTGCAAATCTTTGAAGGCTGTCTTTAAAGCGTCGGCGTTATCAATTTTTGAAATTCCCCGCCCCCCGACATCATCCGGCGGTTTAATAAACACAGGAAACTCTATTTCTTTTAGCGCTTCATCAACATCGCCTTCGCTCTGCGGTAACCACGTTTTAGGGCTTTCAACCTCTAACTCTTGCGTTGTTTTTGCAAAAGCGTCTTTGTGATCAACTTTATCGATCATCTCAAAGTCTGGACACGCAACAATGATATAGCCTTCGAAACGATCCTTATGTTTGGCAATAATCTTGGCGTCCCTAAACGCAGGCATCAAAACATACGGTCGATCATCATCAGGTTTATTGTCTTTTGCGATCAGCAAAAGGTCTTCAATAAACTGCTCTTCATCTTGGTCCGGCGATGCGTAAACGCAATTCTTTGATACAAATTGTGAAAACGACAAAACGGTTAAATCCACATCGTCACAGCCGATCACCTCAACCCCGCGCGCTCCCAAGGATTGCGCAATCATAAGCGCATGATGCTGCGCCCATAAGTAACAATGACTTTTCCGTTTTTATTGCTCATATGTAATAATGATAGCGTTTTTAAGAGAAAAAGCGAAGGCAAAATAACTCTCCAATATATTCTATACTAGAGGCTATCACATAATTTTATGGAATCATCAGAGACGTAGCCCGTTATTTCTTACGACTTTGGCCTTCTGGTGGTGATTGTGGTTTTGGTTTTTCTGTTTTGCTATTTCTAACCATGCGCGTTGGCGGTGGTGGAGGTGGTGGTTTATCTGTCATTTCTTTGCTCTGCACGTGTCGATAGCGTTCTAATCACGAAGGCGCGCGGAACGCTGGGCTTCACAGGTAAAATTCTCTACATCGGATGGATTGGAAAACTGAATGGCAGGGGCAGTAGGACTCGAACCCACGACCTACGGATTTGGAATCCGTTGCTCTACCAACTGAGCTATACCCCTTTATGGCTTATCCTTGGAATAAGTCAGGCATGTTTTACACCAAATAATGGGACTTTGTAAAGCGCTTAGAATCGGGCCTTAGCTGTTATTGACGTTTTTACAAAATTCCTGGACTTCGCGGTTCATGGTTTGGGATGGATCCGACATCTTTGTCGATCGCGCTGATACGTCATTGGCAACGAGTTTTACGTCGGAAATGGCAGAAACAACTTTGGCGATGTTATTGGAAATGCCGTTGACCTCGGCCGCGGCGTTTTCCATGCTATTTGAAATCTCGCTGGTGACCGAGGATTGCTGCTCAATCGCGGAGGCAACAGAGGAACAATAGTCATTGGCTTCGTTAATTGAATTTTTAATAGCATCAATCGCATGCGTAACAGATCCAGACATGGATTGTACCTGAGAAATTGTTTCTGAGATTTGCTCGGTGGCTTTCGAGGTCTGGCTGGCGAGTTGCTTAACCTCAGAGGCAACAACGGCAAACCCTTTGCCAGCCTCGCCCGCGCGGGCGGCCTCAATGGTTGCATTCAGTGCCAGTAGATTGGTTTGTTCGGCAATGTCTTGGATAATGGTGACAACTTCCCCGATTTGATCGACAGCTTGGGCTAGTTTATCGGTCTCGCCACTGGCGGAATCTGCTTGGCTGACGGAGTCCGATACAACGCGCATTGTGCGACCAATCTGGTCGGAAATTTCGTTGATGGAACTATTCATCTCCCGCACGGCGGATGCGACAGATTGTACGTTGGCCATGGTCGTATTAGCGCCTGTTTCAACAACACCTGTAACGCTTTCAGACGTATCAACCGAGCTTTCTAGGCTGGCTGCAGATTGCAACATGGTTTCAGAGGCATCAATGAATTGTTCAATAAGCTGTTTAATGTTTTTATCAAAATCAGCGACCATATTGGACAGATTTTCTGCGCGCTGCATGTCGCGTTTTTGTTGTTCATGCTGATCTTTTTGTAAGGCTTCGTTTTTAATCAGGCTGTCTTTAAAAAATTGGACGGCTTTGGCCATGTGACCCAGTTCATCTTTACGGTCAATTCCACCAACATCGGCATCTAGTTTACCAGACGCCAGTTTTGTCATTGTATCGGTTAAGGCGCGCACTGGATTTTTGATGGCATTGCCTATCAATACGCCAATGGCGAGCAAGATAATTGTCAGTATAATAATGACGGCGATGACACTGTAAAATCCGGTATGCAAAGAATCTTGCAGGGTTTCAACAGTTTGCTTGTTGTATTGTGCTGAAATTTTAATCAGATCCTTGATGTGGTTCTCAAGTGCATTGAATTTTTCGAAGGTATCATTAAGCGTTAAAATCGCGGTTTCAGCGTCAATCAGCACCATATCGGCCGTGCTTTTTAATGAACTCTGATAGTCTTGTTCTTGTTCGACAAGGGTTTGATAATCGTCTTTAGTGACGCCTTCTTTGAATAAATGTTCTTTGACTTTGTCTATTTCGTGGCTGGCTTGTTCGGCAAGTTGAGCGGAATTTTCTAGAATGGCTTGGACTTTTTTATCTTCAACATATCCCATTTTCCACGAGAGCCCCTGCAACAAATCAGTCTTGGATTTGACTAAATGTGCATCAGCTTGTCGTAGCATCGTCAAAGTTTCAGTGGCGGCAGTGGCTTGCTCAAGGCTGCGGAATGTAACTTGGTTGTAATAACCGAAAAAGAGCCCCAAAGCGATAAATGAAATAACTGTTAAGACTGAAATTAACAGAACTTTATGACCAATATTTAGATTGTTAAATACGTGTTTCATGCCGAAGATCCTTATACGCGTAAACCTGATAAAGCGGATCGTCCTGTGATGGGCGATCCCGCATGTTTAATGAATAGATAAATGGGCTTAGTAATACGCGCCAACGCCTACAATAAAGCCATCAACATTGATGATGTAGCTTTTCTTTGGGCGGATTTGTTTGGTCACGGGATGTGGCCATTTATAAGGAACCCAACCTTCGCTGGTGATCTCGGTGAAATTCTTAATCAAAGGCGTGCCTTCCACGTCTTTGAGCTCAATCATGTTCTTACCGACAAGGGCCGGTTTAATCGGGTGAGCCAAAAATACACCGTCTTGGTCAACAACAAAAACATAGAGGTCACCTTGAACAAAATCAGATTGAGCTTTGTTAAATTCAGCCGCCGCGGCCTTTGGGCCGTGTTCACGAACATAGTCAGCCGCTTTTTCAGCTAAAGCTTTGGCTTGTTCCGGCGTGGAATCTGCGGCCATTGATGTCAGTGAAAATGACATCATAGCGGTCAATAATACGGCAAAAATTGCCATGAATTTCATGTGTCTTAGTTTGAGCATCTGTGATGTTCCTCCTGTTTGATAAAGACGAATAATCCCCTGTGCGAAAATCGCATAGTCACAAGAACTTAGTGTACACGAAAAGTACATCACAATAAAGAAATACAAGTGTATACAAAAGTATGTATCTCTTTGTAAATGTTTATATAATAGGATCTTTGTAAGGAAAATATATAAAAATGGCACGCCCCGCAGGCATGCCATTGTAATTAAATGCGTATATATTGATGATGCTTAGATCATCGCCATGCCGCCATTCACATGGACGGTTTGGCCTGTGACATACGCTGCTTCGTTCGATGCTAAATACAAAACAGCCGCCGCAATATCATCCGCTGATCCCATGCGTCCGGCTGGGATGCCGCTATTGATGCGCTCTTTTTGATCGTCGGTTAACACGTCTGTCATAGCTGTCGCGATAAAGCCTGGCGCGACGCAGTTCACAGTAATGCCGCGGCTGGCTACTTCGGCGGCCATGGCTTTGCTCCAGCCGATCATGCCCGCTTTGGATGCCACATAGTTACATTGACCAGGATTACCTGTTGTTGCAACAACGCTGGCAATATTGACGATACGTCCTGTGCGGCGTTTCATCATACCGCGCTGTACGGCCTTGGCCATTTTGAAGGTTGTTGTCATGTTTACATCAATGACATTTTGCCATTCGTCATCTTTCATACGCATGGATAAGTTATCGCGCGTTAGGCCCGCATTGTTGACCAAAATATCGAGTTGACCCATGGTCTCTTCGGCTTGTTTGATGAGCGTAACGCCAGCTTCGCTATCAGATAAATCTGCAGGGATCACATGAACGCGATCACCCAGTTCAGCTTGCAAAGCGGCTAGCTTTTCTTCATTACGGCCTGAAATGGCGATCGTTGCGCCCGCACCGTGTAAAGCTTTGGCAATTGCGCCGCCAATGCCGCCTGTTGCACCTGTTACCAAAGCTGTTTTGCCAGTAAGATCAAACATATTTAATTCCTTGTTTTCCTTTATGAATTCTTTGCAGATAATAAAGACTGAATATCATCCGGAGTCAATGCTCCGACGATTTTACGCACAATTTCTCCGCTGGGGTTAATGATATATGTCTCAGGATAACGCACGCTTTGGAACAGGTCTTGCGAAATGGCTTTGCCCTTATCATGGGCGATGTAAACATTATCCAGCTTTAAACGGGTTTGCGCTTGCGCATCAAAACGTTTGAAAAACGGCGTAATAACATTGGCATTCGCATCAACCGATATGCCGACAAAAACTAAATCAGCGCGGCGTGTGTCGGCAATGCGCAGCAGATCAGGGAATTCTACAATGCACGGTGCGCACCATGTTGCCCAGAAATTAACGATAACCGTTTTTCCGCGCAAATCAGCCAAAGAAACAGCGCGTCCATCCAGCGTTTGAAACGTAAAATCAGGCGCAGCCATCAAAGGCTGCTTCGGCGCTATAGCCATTGGCTGTGTCTCTGCCTCTACCGTATGGGATGGCATCGGACGGCGCGTATCCCATAGAGCATAAGCTCCACATAAGCCGACAATCAAAACGGTAAGCCAAATCTTCATGCGTTGCCCTGCCGTTTTTGACCCAGTGGTCGTAATGTATAATAAGCCCAGCCAATAAGCAGCGTTTCTACACTGATGAAGGCAACTAGCATCTGCACCATGCCCGTTGTAAACCCATAAGAATGCAAACCAATGCTAAGCAAGTTTACACCAAACCAGGATAGCGCCGTAATCACGCCCAGATAAGCCAGCCCCGCCGTATAGGCCGCAGGGCGCATCTGTCCGCTGATCCGTCCATGCAGTACCCAAACCAGCCACATGACAATTAATAAAGCGCCGTTTTCTTTTGGGTCCCACCCCCAAAAGCGGCCCCATGACTGGTCAGCCCAAATGCCACCTAAAATAGTGCCAACGGCGGCAAATAACAAAGCAAACAGCGATAAATGATGCAGTAATTTTTGAACGTCGTCTTGGATAATGGGCGATCGTGCACGATAAGATCGCCATAAACTGTAATGCGCCAAACAGCTCGTCATTACGCAAAAACATAGCCCATCATAATGCACATCACATGGGTAGCCAGCCAGAAATTGGTATTCAAAACGGCGCTGAGCATCATCATGCTATCCCCGTCCTGCGCATGAGACTGCGCTAGCACCATCATGACAAAGCCAAGCGCCGCCGCGCTAATCAGCCAAAAATCGCCAGACCGAGTCCGCGCAAACCACAAGGCCAGCCCAACACTGACCACGCCAACAAACAGGATCGATTCGAATAATGTGCTCACTGGCGGGCGCTGTAGAATATAAATGCGCGCAATTACAAATGCTGTTTGCACCAGCAAAGCCAGTCCCGTTGCTGCAAAAGCAACCATCCGCGCCGAAGTTGATGGTGATATCTGCCGTAAGCGCGCGACCGCCACGCGTCCACCTAATATGAACAGAGCCAGCGCATATAGCGCCGTGCCTAGCTTTAAGGGGTTAAGATGAGCAATCACATTTTCGATGCTCAGGGCGTGTATTCGAATGGCCGCTGGGCCTGTAATCGTTTTCCCTAAACGCAGCGTATCATCATAAATGCTGCTGGCTGCCTGATCCCATAATGTAGGCTGCCCTGTATGATACGCCATGGCCAGATTGCGCCAAGCTTGCAGCAATTTCGCATGCTCGGGCGATCCTGCACCTTGTTCAAGGACTTGCCACGGGGTTAACCATGGATCGGTTGAGCCATTTTGCGGAATGGGAATAACGCGAAAGCTTTGGCTAAGCTGTCCGTTAATTTGCAAATTATCCAGCGAGAAAGCCAAATGCACCAACATTTGCTCAAGCGGATCATATTGTGCAATATCGCTGCCTTTATTGTGTGCCAAGGCCGCAACAGATTTTTTAAGAGGCACTTGGAATTTAACGCCTTGCCAGTATGTTAAGCTTTGCCCTGCATAGGGAGCTAAAAAATCCGGTAAAACCATATCATCGTTTAAATCATCGATATCAGGAATATGTGCCGCAAGCGGCAAAAACAGGCTTAATGACGCCATCATATCAGCCAAATCAATCGTTTTCTTGCGGATATCCATGACATCAGCCTGAGCATTCGTCCATTGCTTTTGGTCTAGATTTTCAATGGTTTCTAACGTTTGGCGATTACGTTGTAAGGCCGCCGTTAAATCGCGATAGGCGTAAAGCTTGTTTGGGCTGCGCGTTAGCCCCAGTAAATTCAAGGCATCAGGATTTGTGATTTTGATTGTCGGTAATGTCTCGCTCAGGGCTGGGTTCAAAATCAAATCCCGTAGCCAGATCAGCGCATTATGGTCAGTGCCTGCAAAATATTTACGCTGGGATTTCGCGAAAGTCGTCAGAGGCTTCACGCGCCCTTTGTCCAAAATAGGAAGAGTCTCCAGCGCCCGCATTGAAAAACTATCCTGCGCAGCATAGCTGTGACTAGGTGCCCAAGCCGAGGCAAAAATAAACAGAGAAATCAGACAAAATAAGCAGCGCTTTATCATGTCTTTTGTGATGGCATATTATGCAGACAAAGGCAAAGTAATAATGACATCTGTGCCGACATCAATTTGTGATTTTATTTTCAACGTTCCGCCATGGAGCTCTACCAGCTCCTTAGTAATAGCCAGTCCTAAACCTGATCCTTCATGATCGCGGGTATAGTGCGATGACACCTGCTCAAACGGATTGGTGATCGAGGCCAGCTTCATGGCTGGAATGCCGATACCATTATCGCTGATCGTCACAGTAACAGAGTGTTTATTTTCTTTCGCTGTAATAGAAATCTGCCCTTGATCTGGCGTAAATTTCACGGCGTTCGATAAAACATTTAACATCACCTGCAAGCAAGCGCGGCGGTCTAGCTTCATCATCAAATCATCACGTAAATCGATGTCTTGGGCTAGGGTTAAGTTTTTCTCATCAGCGCGTGGACGCACCATGGTCAAGGCGCTGTTTAGGATATCGTTAAAGGCAACATCTTCTAAATCCAGATCATATTTGCCAGCTTCAATTTTCGCCATATCCAAAATATCACCGATCAAATCAAGCAAATGCGCACCGCTTTCACGGATGTTTGTACCGTATTCGATATATTTCTGATTATTGATCTCGCCCAGATATTGGCCCTCGATCATTTCGGAAAAACCGATGATCGCATTTAATGGCGTACGAAGCTCGTGGCTCATGTTAGCAAGGAATTTTGTCCGTGCGGCGCAGGCTTTTTCAGCGGATTCTTTGGCGGCGCGGAGGTCGCGTTCATACATGATACGCTCGCTCATATCCTGCATGATCCCGTAAAGTGCAACGACATCGCCATCTTCGTCGGTGGCACAGCGGCCTTCGCAGCGGATAAAGCGCTGTTCACCATCGGGGCGGGTCATGCAAAAATCAACGTCAAACGCGTTTTGGTTAATCACTGCGCGCTGCAAAGTCTGATCCATGCGGTCTTTGTCATCATCGTGCAGCATCGCATAAATGCTATCCATATCGGGTGTGAAACTGTCAGGATCTTGCCCGAAAATGCGGTAAATTTCACTAGACAGATCAAAGGCACTTTCCCCAATTGTCCACTGCCAACGACCAAAACGACCAATGGATTCGGCTTGGATGAGTTGCTCTTTACGTAGTGTAATTTCGGCTTGTATTGCTTTTTCCTGCGTGATGTTACGGCCCATGCAATATGTCTGATCGCCAGCGCCACGCACGGTCCAGTGCGCCCAGATGTCATTGCCCTCTGCGCTGGCAAGGCGTGCTTCGAAATCTAAAGCAGGCTGATCCATATCCGCCGGAGCACCCGACAGCATCATCTGCTGAACCGTGCTGCGAATATGTGGACGGTCATCAGCGTGAAACAGGTCAAGGAAGCTCATGCCCTCAGACGATTGTATGTTCAGCCCATCCATGACAGAGGCACTCATGTGCAAAATCTGTCCGCTTGCATCACTGATAATCATAAAATCCTGAGACATCTCTAGAAATGGTGTCAGATCAGGCTGCGCCATAATTGGCTTTTGTGAAATGCTGCCAGATAAAGCACTGCTATAGCTAGGTTGAGCATTTTTCATGCCCATTGATCTGGACGCTGCACGCGCCAAAGGGTTATGCAATTTGGGCAGTTCTACATCACGAAGAGGATTCAAAGAGAGTGCGAAATTAAACATATGGGCCTTCGATTAATTTAATGAAGCGGCAGCTAGAATAAGTAGCCTGTGGAAAACTGTGACGCAGTATGAAAACGATAAAAGCGGCGAATCACCTTAGATACAGGTCTGAGTGTCTCATTTTTCCACAGGTTTTCAACGGGATTGCAGGTAAAATGAGAAAAATTCCATTTAGGAAATTGGGTCAAGCGCTGTATTTTTGATGCAAGTCTGTGGCAACAGCTTCATAAAAGCGTACAAGATCTGCGCCGTATAAATCCGCATTGGGGATAGGTACGCCAGCCAAAATTTTCTTGGTTACGACCTCGGCCAGCTTACCGTTTTTGGTGCGCAACACATCGGGGGCGGCGATGATCTCGGTCGGGACGGAATACGGGCCGACATTATTTTTAATCGCGCTGCGGATCGATTTCTGCAAATCATCAGGGACGGCTTCGCTGCCATCGCGTAAGGCCAGAAATAAAATAGTGATGCTTTGTTTGGTATCTGGACGAATAAAATCAACGGCGGTCGAGGCCGCAATCTGATCTGCAAAAGGATCAAGCTGATTATAAATCGTAATGCTGCCAATGCGCACACCATTTTGATTGAGCGTCCCATCCGATCGCCCGATAATTACAATTTGATTTTGCGCCGTGCGCTCAATGGTATCGCCATGCCGCCAAACCGTCTTGCCGTGGGGCGCGTAAAAATCATAATAGGCATCACGGTAACGCGAGCCATCATCACCTAAGAAATGCAGTGGCATAGATGGAAATTCGCCAGAGATAACCAGCTCTCCGGTGGCTTCGCCGTCCAGCGGGTTCGCATCATCATCCCAGATTTCCAGATCAATGCCCAAAACCGCGCCCGCCATTTGTCCCGCATAAACGGGCGTAATCGGATTGCCGGTAATAAAGCAGCCAACAATATCTGTGCCACCAGAAATGCCCGATATCTGCAAATCGGATTTAATAGATTTTGCAACATAGTCAAAGCCTTGCTCTGGCAAAACGGCGCCCGTATACATTAGGCAGCGTAAATCCGATAAATCCAGCCCGTCTGCGGTTAAGCCTTGATCGCGCCAGCCCATAATGACAGGCGCCGCCGTGCCGTGATGCGTACAATGATGTTGACTGGTAAACCGAAGCTGTACACCTGCATCAGGATAAAACGGATTGCCCGAATATTTAAGCTGCGTTGCCCCAACTGCCAGTGCGCTAACCGCCCAATTCCACATCATCCAGCTAGGTGTCGCATGGAAAAACAGGCTATCACCGGGCTGAATATCACTTTGCAGTGTATATTCGCACAAATGTTTCATCAGCACGCCGCCTGCGCTATGGACGAAACATTTCGGTACGCCAGTTGATCCTGATGAAAACAAAATATAAAGCGGATGATTGAAATCATGCCGTTCAAAGCGCAAAGGCTGCGGGCGTAGCCCATCTAAGAAATCGCCCTCTAAATGCACAATGTGCTGTAGTGAAGGAATAGCCGCTTGAGCTTTATTTAATGTCTCCATACGGTCAATGACCTTGTCGCCGTAACGATAAGAGGGGGCCGTTATCAAAATTTTTGGTTTAGCCGTGCCAAAACGTCCGATCAGATCATCAGTGCCCATTTCCATCCCGGCAGTGCATAGAATGGCGCCGATATTGGCGGCCGCTAGCAAGATAATATCGGTTTCAGGCACATTAGGCAGATAAACGCCGACGACATCATTTTTACCAATACCAGCGCGGCGCAGAGCTTGTTCCCACAAACTGACCTGATCGCATAAATCTTGACCTGTTAGAATGTGCGGAGATTCGTCTTGATGTTGATAAATAATGGCATTTTTGTCAGGGTGTTCTAACCAGTAACGCAAGGCATTTTCTGTATAATTTAGCTGTCCATTGGGGAAGAACCGCGCAAACGGAGGTTGATCCTGCGACGCGATAACGCGATCGCCTTTATCCCCGATCACGCCCGAAAAATCCCACAATAATGACCAAAATTTATCTTTATGTGTAACCGACCACGTGTGTAGCGCGTAGTAATCCATATTGTCCAAATCCATGTGACAATGGAGATTAACAAAGTGAATAAAGTCACAAATTAAAGGACGATGTTTTGCAAGGTCAGGCTGCCAAAGGGGTTTTATCATGATGCGTTCTGGCTTATACTTTTAGGGGTGGTCATTTTCTTATTATGCCACCGTAGTATATCGCAAATTGAGTGGGTTTTAAATTTTAATTCATAAACAAAAAGGCACGCGTGTGTATCATTCTTTCAAACTTAGCCAAATAATCGGTGTTTTCCTTCTTATTATGACTGTTACCATACAGGGGCATGCGCAAGACTATGATCGTCATACCAAGCTAGCCATCTATCCTGAAAGCTACGCTGTGCAGGCGGGGCAAGATTTAGATGTCGTGGTCGAGCAACGCATAGCGCCGCATTGGCATACCTATTGGAAAAACCCGGGCGACAGCGGCGCCGCGCCTGTCTTTACATGGCACCTGCCGCATGGCTGGAGCGTAAGCGATATCCAATATCCTGCGCCCGATAAAATTGAATATGGCCCTTTGCTGAATTACGGCTATTCGGATCGTGCCTTGCTGATGCAAACCCTAAACGCGCCCGAAGATTACGATGGCAGCCCTGTTGAGGTCACAGCCGATCTAGAGGTTTTGGTGTGTAAAGACATCTGCGTGCCAGAATATGATAGCTTTACGTTCACGCTTAATGACGGCAACGCGCAGACTTATACGGATTTGGTGGCCGAGGCAAAAACGCATATGCCGCAACTGTCAGATCTTGCCGCCAGCTATTACGAGCATGAACATAATCTGCATGTCAAAGCCATCTTGCCGCAGGATATCGCGCAGCAAAATATTACCAAGGCCTATATCATCCCCAAAGAATGGGGCGCCGTCACGAATGCTGCGCCTGTAACGTTCATGCAAAACGGTGATGAACTAACGATCACGCAGCCACGCGGTGAGCAGGGGCTGGACGAATTTACGCAGCTTGAAACCTTGCTGTATGTAGAAACCGATGATCATAAACATGTTTTTGGCTTGCTGGCTAGTCCGCATGATACACTGACGGTTGACCACAATGCGTTAGGCCTGATTTAACGCAAACGGACGCAATGGGCCAAGGCTTTGGCGCATCAGTGGTGTTGACGTTGGTCTTTGCATTTATTGGCGGGTTGATCTTGAACTTGATGCCGTGCGTATTTCCGATTTTATCCATGAAAAGCTTGGCACTGGTTAAAATGGCACAGCACGAACCTAAAGCGGTCAAACAGCACGGTCTGGCTTATACTGCGGGCGTAGTGCTGAGCTTTGTTGCGATTGCTGGTGCTTTAATTATTTTGCAGCAGGGGGGTATGGAAACAGGCTGGGGATTCCAGTTGCAAAATCCGATTATCGTCGCAATTTTAATTTATACGCTGTTTATCGTGGGCTTGAATTTGGCTGGCTTATTCGAAGTCGGTCACGGGCTGGGTAATGTCGGTAGCCACTTGACTGAAAAAAGCGGCTTGATTGGGGCGTTCTTTACAGGGGCATTGGCAACTGTGGTGGCTACGCCATGTACGGCGCCGTTTATGGCGACAGCCGTTGGGGTCGCTTTAACGCAGCCGCCCGCTGTTAATTTGTTGATTTTTGCAACGCTGGGCTTGGGGCTGGCTTTCCCGTATTTGATTTTGTCCTTTGTGCCGTCTTTGCGTCAGTCGTTGCCAAAGCCTGGCGCGTGGATGAAAACATTCCAACAATTTTTGGCCTTTCCAATGTTTTTAGCAACCGCATGGTTGTTGTGGGTACTGGCCCAGCAAGTCGGCAACGTACAATTATTTAGCGTATTTGTCGGTATGATTGCGATTGTGTTTGCGTTTTGGGTTTGGCCCAAGGCCGGAAAGCTTGGTCGGTTTGTTGCGATCATGAGCTTCTTGGTGGCGCTTTACGGTATGCCTAGTCTGGCTCATAAGGTTGATGCAGGAGATTGCTATTACGAGCAAGCCAGGCATTTAAAAATGGGCGAAGAGTTTTCTATGTCGACGCTTGATTATTATTTAAATAAAACGGACAACCCCGTCATGGTTGAAATGACAGCGGCGTGGTGCATTACCTGTAAACTAAACCACGCATCTTCGATTGATATCAATGCAACGCGGACTTTGTTTGGGACAAATAATGTTGCGTTTTTAGTCGGAGATTGGACAAACCAAAATGACGAGATCACAAAATATCTGCATAGCTTCGGGCGTAACGGAGTGCCGCTCTATGTGTTCTATCCTGCGCCGTTTGAGGATGGCGTGCGTCCTGATCCTGTGATTTTGCCCCAATTATTAACACCATCTATTGTTGCAGACACGGTCGAAGCAGACTATATGGTAGAAGAATAAAAGACATATATTTCAGGATATCGATATGCCCATTACAAATACAGACGATCAATATGGTTTACTTGCACGGTTTTTCATTGGAGCATCGCCTTCATTATTTTAGGGCTTATTCCGATGGGCTTGTACTTGGATGAAATGGCAACCGGGCCAGGGAAAATTCAGCTGATTTTGATGCATAAATCCTTTGGTTTACTAGCCCTGTTTTTAGTAATCGGGTGTATCATCTGGCGCGTAATTACGCCGCGTCCTGATGATTTGGCAACTCATGCAAAATGGGAAACAACACTGGCTCATGCGGCGCATATGTTTTTATATGTGGCGATGATTGGGATGCCTTTGTCAGGGTGGATCATGTCATCAGCGGGGGAATATCCTGTGATGTTCTTTGGCATTGATATGCCGGCGTTGGTCGGCAAAGATCAAGTGCTGGCGAAATTAGGGCACGCGGTGCATGGCTATTTGGCTTATGGCCTGATCGTTGCGCTGGGGCTGCATATTGCAGGCGCGTTTAAGCATGTCATTATCGATCGTGATGAAACGCTAGAGCGCATGACCTTTTTAAAAGGTGCCTTCGGTGCGGTTGTGATTGCCTTAATGACTATGGCTTCATTCGCATTCACTGGCTATGTTTTGATCCAGCCCGAAGGGAGGAGCATGAACACCATCAGGAAAAAACGGTTACGCCTCCTGCCGCCCAAGCTGTATCTGATGAGGTAAGCAAGACGGCATCGCCAGCCATAAAAAATAGCTGGAATATTGTGGCACAAGAGAGCGAAATCGTGTTCCATAGTAGCCTAACAGGAACGGCGTTCACGGGTCAGTTTGAAAAATTTTCTGGTACAATTGTCTTCGACCCCGAAGATTTATCAACGGCGCAGGCGGATATAACAATTGATATCACCAGTGCCAGCACAGATACCGAAGGCCGCGACGAAGAAATGGCCAGCCCAGATTGGTTCGATACACAAAATTACCCGAATGCGTATTTTAAATCGACGGATTTTGAGCATATTGCGGGCGATGATTATCGTGCGAAAGGACAGTTAACGGTGCGCGATGTGACACTGCCTGTGACTTTGCCGTTCACACTGAAAATCACACAGGGCGCAGATGGGCAACAGGTCGCAGACATGACATCGAAACTGACATTAAATCGTTTGGATTATGGCGTGGGCCAAAATGAATGGGCGGATGACAGTATGATTGATGCAAAAGTTCAGCTGAATATCAAGGTCAAAGCTATTTCAGCACCTAACACAAACACGAACTAAATCCCAACTAGCAAGGAGAAAACCTATGAAATTCAAACAATTTTTTAGCTTGACAGCCGCAGCATTGTTACTGGCAATGCCGGCCTTCGCGGCCCCCGAAGTGGGCAAAGCAGCACCTGAATTTTCTGCACAAGACGTGCATGGAAAAACAATAGACCTAAAAGATTTCCAAGGCAAAACCGTCGTATTAGAATGGACAAATCACCAATGCCCGTTTGTTCGTAAACATTACGACAGCGGCAACATGCAGGCCCTACAACAAGAGGCTCGCGCTGATGGCGTGGAATGGATCAGCATTATTTCCTCTGCCCCTGGTCGTCAGGGTGATGTCACCGATGCGGAAGCTATCCAAATTGCAAAAGACAAAGGCGCAAGCCCCAGCACAATTATCCGTGACCCCAGTGGTAAAATCGGTCACTTATATGATGCAAAAACAACGCCGCATATGTTCGTGATTAATGACAAAGGCACGCTTGTTTACGCAGGCGCGATTGATGACAATTCCAGCCCGCGAATCAGCACAATAGAAGGCGCAAAAAATTATGTGCGCGCGGCATTAGCGGATATTAAAGCAGGTAAAGCCGTCGCAACGTCCTCAACGCAACCTTACGGTTGCGGAATTAAGTACGGCCATTAATCGGGACGCGTCACTTTGCCGCAGAAGCAGCTGTATTTTTGCTTCCTAAATCAGCAAAGTGACGTGGGCTTGACATGTTTTTATAAACGCGTAGTATTTACACATAAACATGCCTTTGTTTCCAAGGGCTTCGCTCACTAACTATCACATCAATAGGTTCGCAAATGGTATCTCGCGCTCTTCCTTTCTTATCGGCTTTATTGGTTGCAGGCTTTTTCTGTAGCCCAGCGTCGCAGCTCAGCCTCGTTTTCTTCAGTCTTATGGCGACTGGGACACATACGTGTACATGGAAAACGGTTCCAAAGTTTGCTATATGGCCAGCTTGCCACAAAAAGCGAAGGGGCTTATTCCCGTCGCGGCGAAATTTATGCATATGTAACGCACCGCCCAGGTGATAACTCACGCGATGTATTTGGCTATGTGACTGGTTATGATTACAAAGGCGGTAGCGAGGTCAAAGTATCCTTTAGCCCTGGTGGTGATGCGGTGTCTTTGTTCACGCAAGATGATAAAGCATGGGCGCTGGATAATTCAGACGACAAAAAGCTAGCTGATCTTGTGCAAAAGAAGAATAAAATGATCGTGCGCGGCGTGTCATCTCGTGGTACGAAAACTAAGGACACCTTTAGCTTGCGTGGATCAACAAGCGCTTATAAACGCATTAGCAAAGAATGTAATATGAAGTAGATTTTTCTCTGATCTTTGAGTTTTAAAAACGGCCTTTTATGGGGCCGTTTTTTTGTATTCGTTAGGGATAAATAAGACTTCGTCAGGTCATACTCTTGGCTGCAGTTTTGGGGTGTGTTAGGAATAAAAAGATCGTAATTGTCGGGTTGTGCTGCGCTTGCGTTGATTTTTTAATGAAACTGATGTAAAATCTAAGAATATTCAGGGGCTTAGAGATGTTTAACATCAAACGTCGATACATTTTCACCAAACATAACCGCCTTCGCTTGCGGTATATGACCTCTGCGCTTGCGTTAATGCTAACCACTGGCTTTGCATCTTACGCTCATACCGATCGATTGAATGCCAATACGAAAACGCAGCCAAAGATTGCTGCGATTGCCTCATTAGAGCCAACTGACGAAATGCCAAAAACAGATGCACATGTGTTTGTGCGGGCTTTGGGGGCGGTGTCTCATAAAATTGATGCGCTGATGGGTGCGCATGGTGCGGCAGGATCTATGCGGCATCCTAGCCAGCTCAGCCTTGCGAATGTTCCTGTTCCTGTGGCTTTGGACGGTACTGAAACTGCCGAACCTGCCCAAGATGCCCAAGATGCAGCCATAGCTGAAGCCGCGCAAAATGCCGAAGCTCAGCCTGGTGCGTTTGAAGAAGTTCTTAATAAAAACGATGAAAAATTGGACTTATATCAGGTGGCTTACGCCATTAAAAAGCCCGAACCTCCGCCGTATAAGAATTTAGAAATCGGTAACGGTGATACGCTTAGCGGTACTTTGGAGCAAGCCGGCGTAGGCGTTCGTGATGCAGTACTGGCCATTCGTGCGATGAATAAATATTTTAATCCGCGCCATGTCAAAGCAGGACAAAAATTACAAATTGAAACATCAACCGATGATCAGGATCAGCTTGTCTTGGATAAAATGATTTTGCCTATTAACGTCGCAAAAAGCATTACCGTGCAGCGTGATGGTGATGGCTATAGTGCAAGTGTCGAAACAAAAGACATCATTGAAAATGAATTTGCAAAATCGGTTAAAATTGATTCGTCTCTTTACGCGTCAGCGGCGCGCGTCGGTATTCCTGCGCAAGTCATTGCCGAATTGATCCGTGTTTATTCATGGGATGTGGATTTTCAGCGCGATATTCGTAGCGGCGATAAGGTCGAAGTTTTGTACACCGTCAAGGAAACCGAAGACGGAGAATTCGCAGGCTATGGTAATGTCAGCTACGCCAGCTTGAGTATCGGTGGGCATGACCGTCCGATTTATCGTTTTAAAACCCAGGGCGGCGATGTTGATTATTTTGAGCCCAATGGTCGCAGCATTCGTAAAACGCTGATGAAAACACCCGTTGATGGTGCACGTTTATCATCTGGGTTTGGTATGCGTCATCACCCTGTTTTGGGCTATAATAGAATGCACAAAGGTGTCGATTTTGCTGCGCCAACTGGCACACCTATTTATGCGGCGGGTGATGGAACAATTGAATATGCATCGCGCTATGGATCATTCGGAAATTATGTGCGAATTCGCCATAACGGATCGTTGAAAACAGCCTATGCGCATATGTTGAAATTCGGTAAATCCATTCGTAAGGGCGCGCACGTAAAACAAGGTCAGGTCATTGGCTATATCGGGACAACAGGGCGCTCAACAGGGCCGCACCTGCACTACGAAGTCCTGAAAACAATGTGCAAGTGAATCCAAACCGTGTTGATCTGCCTGTTGGTGATACGCTCAAAGGCGAAGAATTGGCCCGTTTTAAAAGCGTTATGGGGGCCACTAAGCAAGAATTCGCATCCTTGCTAAAAGGCGTCAAAGTTGCCAGCTTTGGTGGCGCGGCTTCTGACACGTTACAATAAGTCTACTGAGCGTATGAAGTTTCTGTGTGTTTCCGACGGAAAAAGAGTGCAAGTTGCGTTTGAATTTGCTGCGCTAAATCGTTGATCGCATTTTCACGAGCAGCCTGTTCGGATACACGCGTTGAAAACTCACTATCCAAAACGTTGTAGCTTGTCACCGATGAAATTGGACGGGATAAAACGATTTCGTCAAGTTTGTGATCAATCAGAGTCAGTTTCGTTGCTAACCGCAATTGTGACCGCGTAGCATTGTCATTTTTTGAAATCGCCAAATTTCTTTCGGATTCGCTAAGTCTGCTAATCTGCAATGTATAAGCAGGATCCGATGGATAGCCACGCCGATTGATTAAGTCAACTAAGCGGTTATATAAAATCTGGCCATCACGATCGGGAATAGCATCAATATAGATGGAAGATAAATCATCTTGAACATAGTGTCGCGCATCATGCTGGCCTGTGCTGTCGACATTGCCATACATCGGGCGAAACCCGCATCCAGATAGGGATAACAAACCTAAAGACAGTAAAAAGCATGATCGTGAAATTTGACGCATGCTTTTTATCTACCCTGTTTCATCGATGATGCCAAGGTTTTTCGTGAAGGCTTATAAGCTCAGAACCGAAAAAGAAAGCTGTTGCTCGCCTGTGATGGCTGTGATCTTTTCTTCAATCGCGTTTTTGACGATATCACCTTGACCATAGGCTTCAAGCAATGCGCCAGTGATGGCTTTAAATTGTTGTTTGGCGTCGAAGACAGCGGCTCTTTGATGGTATTGCTCAGGGGTGTCGAGTTCATTAATCTGAATCGCTAGTTCAGCGGCACGCGTCAGAAGTCTGTCTTCTCTTTGTTCAAGAGTTGGTAATTTATTGTCGTGAGCTTCTTGAAAAGCCGTAATAAGTGGGTAGTCCATAATCAGAAATCCTTTGTCCACACTGTTATATTAGCAACGGTGTAACAAAGATCTTATTGTTATGTCAATTAAAAAATACTCACGTATTGAGCAGGAGCATCATAAGGTAATCTGTGTGAAGATTCAGGTGACTTGCTTGATATAGACAAGGCTCCGAACATGTCTGTAAGGAGCCTTGTGCCAAATAGAGGAAATAGGTTTGTGTTATCCGGCAACAACGTTAACGATTCGGCCTGGAACGTATATGAATTTACGAACCTGTTTGCCATCCATCGCACGCTGTACGTTAGGCTCAGATAAAGCAATTTCTTTAACCGCATCTTCACCCGCATCAGGCTGCAGCGTAATGGTTGCACGGACTTTGCCGTTGACCTGAACGGCCATGGTGACAGTCTCCGCCGCTAGTAAGCTTTCATCGGCGACGGGCCAAGGCGTGTTGACCAATAATGTATCGTGCCCTAACAGCGCCCATAATTCCTCAGCAATATGAGGGGTCATCGGATTAATAATGCGAACAAAGATTTCCAAAACCTCACGTAACGCCCATGCATCGGCGTCATTGCTGATCTTAAAGCCGCTAATTGCGTTTGATAGCTCGCGTAGTTTTGCAACGGCTTTATTCATCTGGAAGCTTTCGATGTCATCCGCAATGCCGATCACAGCTTTATGAGCCTGAGAGCGTAATTTACCAGCCGCGTCAGTAAACGCTGATGGTTTAGCCGTATCAGCAGCAGGCAGGCTGCCGATGACATCATGAACTAAACGGTGCAAGCGGTTAATGTATTTCCATGCGCCTTCGATGCCGCTTTCTGTCCATTCCAGATCACGCTCAGGCGGTGAGTCTGATAGAATAAACAAACGCGCTGCGTCCGCGCCATATCCGTCGATAATTTCCTCTGGATCAATCACGTTACGCTTGGATTTTGACATTTTAATGATTGGCCCGATCAGTACGTCGCTACCATCATCTGTTTTGATTGCGCTTCGCTCATCACCATTGCCTGACAGAGTGATCTCGGTCGGGAAAAGCCATTTGCCGTTTTGATCTTTATAGGTCTCATGCGTGACCATGCCTTGCGTGAACAAGCCCGTAAAGGGTTCAGAGCAATCAACATACCCACAATCGCGCATGGCTTTGGTGAAAAAGCGTGCATAAAGCAGGTGAAGCACCGCATGCTCAACCCCGCCGATATATTGGTCAACACCACCACCAGCAGGTAGCCAGTATCCAGCCTTGTCTTTATCAACTGGCGCGCTGTCATTGTGCGCATCGGCGTAACGGAATTGATACCAGCTACTTTCGAAAAACGTATCAAACGTATCGGTCTCACGCTGAGCAGCTTTGCCGCATGATGGGCAAGAGCAATTTTTCCATGTCGGGTGGTGCATCAGCGGGTTGCCGGGTTTGTCAAAGCTAACATCCTCAGGCAGTGTAACGGGAAGCTGATCTTCGGGTACGGGAACCGCGCCGCAATCATCACAATATATAATCGGAATCGGTGCTCCCCAATAACGCTGACGGGAAATCCCCCAGTCGCGTAAGCGGTATTGTGTCGTGCCTTTGCCGTTACCGCTGGCTTCGACTTTGGCGATGACGGTCGCTTTGGCGTCTTCGATGGTCATGCCATCCAACCATTGTGAATTGATAAGCTTACCAGGGCCGGTATAGGCTTCTTCGGCGATATTGGCGTCTTCGCCGTCGATGACTTGCGTGATCGGCAGGCCGTATTTGGTTGCGAAATCATAGTCACGCTGGTCATGTGCAGGCACGCCAAAGATTGCGCCTGTGCCGTAATCCATCAAAATAAAGTTTGCAATATAAACGGGAACTTCGTGCCCTAGCAAAGGATGCGTTGCGGTGTAACCTGTATCAAAGCCCAATTTTTCTGCTTTTTCAATCGCGGCTTCGGACGTGCCAAGCGCTTGGCAATCTTTGATAAATTGATCGAACCCGTCTTTGCCACCAGCAAGCTCCGCCGCCAAAGGATGATCCGGCGATAAACCAATAAAGCTAGCCCCAAACAGAGTATCAGGGCGGGTTGTGTAAACGGTGATGTCTTTGTCAAAGCCATTAACGCTCCACGTGAATTCCAGCCCCTGAGATTTTCCAATCCAGTTTTTCTGCATCGTACGGACTTTTTCAGGCCAGTTCGGTAGGTTATCAAGCTCATCAATCAGCTCATCTGCGTAATCTGTAATTTTTAAAAACCACTGGTTTAGCTTGCGGCGTTCAACTTCTGCGCCTGTGCGCCAGCCTTTGCCGTCGATGACTTGTTCATTGGCTAGAACTGTATTGTCAACGGGATCCCAGTTGACCATAGATTCTTTGCGGTAAGCGATGCCGTTTTCAAGGAACTTTAGGAACATGGCCTGTTCGTGACGGTAATAATCGGCATCACAGGTGGCGAATTCACGGCTCCAGTCGATGGATAGACCCATGGTCTTTAGCTGCGCACGCATGCTATCGATGTTTTCATGAGTCCATTTTGCTGGATGCGCGCCGCGCTCAATCGCTGCATTTTCAGCAGGTAAGCCAAACGCATCCCACCCCATCGGGTGCAGCACGTTAAAGCCTTTGGCCGTTTTATAACGTGCAACGACATCACCAAGCGTATAATTGCGAACATGCCCGACATGAATGCGCCCCGATGGATACGGAAACATTTCCAGCACATAATATTTAGGCTTGCTGGCGTCGTCAGTCGATGCAAACACATCCTGATCGTTCCAAATTTTTGCCATTTGGTTTCAGTCGTTTTGATATTGTATTTTTCGCTCATGGTTGTGATCTTTATTTACGCTTACTTATAAAGTGCCAAGTTTCTTCGCGCGCATTTGGCGGGCTCGGGTTAAAATAGAATCCTCTAACTGGATCTTCATATCATCAGATGTTTTAACGTCTTTCCACTCAACGCCGCGACGCTGCTGTTTAAAGACACTGACGCGCACGCCATCAGCTTTAAGCTCACGGTCTAAAATAAAGACATTCAGTTTAAAACGCTCACCCGGTGTTGCGGGATCTTCGTACCAGTCGGTAAAGATCGTGCCGCCAAACGGATCGGCGCTGGTGATCGGCATGAAGGATATAGTGTCTAAGGACGCGCGCCATAAATATGTGTTCACGCCGATATTGCCGCCTTCGTCATTGCTTTTCTTTTTCTTGCTAGAAAAAATACTGCTGTCGCCAAAGACCCCGTCACCGCCGCCATCGTAAATTGCGTTATCACCGCTGACTTTACGGTTATAGCTGGTTGGGAATTTTTCTTCGACTTTGGCGCCAGCACAGGCGGCCAGCCCTAAAACAGAGATTAAAGATAAGCCAAGAAGGATATTATTTTTCAGCATCATATAAAAACGCCCTTATTCTAGTTCAGATGATTATTACGTAATCCGCAAGGGATCATAAGGCTTTGCCTTATATGTGCAAGAGGGCGCATGCCCTGCCGTTCGTTTTTTGCGGCAAAACCACGTGTTGCAAAAAAATCACAGTTTTCAAAAAATGTAACATTTTTGCAAAAAACAGCTTGAACTGATCGCATCACTGGGGTTTTAATACACATATTCTTTGGAATGGTTCTAAAGAATATTAGGTGTTTGTTTCGGGGTGTCTATCTAGACAAGTCAAAATAAATACCAAAACTTCTAAATTAATCCTAACGGGTAAATACTCATTTTATTTGGAGAGAAAAGAATGAAAAAATTACTTTTGACAACTGCTGTTGCTGGTTTGGCATTCGCTGCTGCTCCTGCTCACGCAGAAGTAAAACTTGAAGTAGGCGGATATTTCTCAGCTTACGGTGCTTTCGTTGATCAAGACGAAAACAATGGTCAAGCAAACTCTACTGACATCGTTAAAAACACTGAGCTTCACTTCACTGGTGAAACTACTTTGGATAACGGTTTGACTGTTGGTGCTCACATCGAATTTGATGTTGACGGTAACGAAGATGGCGTTAACGGTACTTCTTCTGAAGAAAACTACGCTTACTTCTCTGGCTCTTGGGGTCGCGTAAACGTTGGTGAAGAAGACGGTGCTGCTTACTTGCTACAGGTTGCTGCTCCTTCAGCGCTTAGCGGTTATGACGGTGTTCGTAACTTAATCGACGGTGTTAACGAAACAGTTTTGACTGACACTGGCTTCTCTGGAACAGTTCCTACAAACGTTGACTACGATCACTCAGTTTCTGGCTACAACACAAAAGTGACTTACTTGTCACCTGTCGTTAACGGCTTCCAAGCTGGTGTATCTTACACTCCTGATTCTTCTGATGCTGGCGACCGCTCAGTTCGTGGTTCTGACACTGCAGGTAACTTCGGCGAAACATACGAAATCGGTGCTCGCTACGAAGGCGAATACGAAGGCGTAGGCGTAACATTGGGTGCTGGTTACTCTTTGACTGACCTAGCTGCTGTTAAAGGTACAACAGCTGGCTCTTTGACTGACGAACGTGCAGCTTGGAACGTTGGTCTAGATCTAGACTTCGGTCCATTCGGCGTTGGTGTTGCTTACCAAGAAGATGACCATGGTGAAGAAGTTAATGCATTGGCTAATGGCAAAATTGATGATGAAGAAATCTTCGTTGCTGGTGTTGACTACACAACTGGCCCATTCAAATTGGGTGCTTCTTACTACGATGCTGAAAACGTAGAAGGCGAAGAAGACCTAGATGCTAAGCGTTACGCTGGTGGTGTTGTATACACATACGGCCCAGGCATGACTCTAAGCGGTACAGTTTCTTACATCGAATATGATGCACAAAACATCGCTGGTACAAACCAAAACGATGCTGATGCTACTCAATTCCTAGTAGGTACAAAATTCAAATTCTAATCATTTGATTAGATCATAAAGAATTCGAAGGGGCGCTTTTTTAGCGCCTCTTTTTTTATGGGCGCGTTTGGGCTATAGTCTGATGCATGAGCATTCTTGATAATTTACAGCATATTCAATCCGTACTAAACGCCGCACCGCAAGATGTGAATTTGGTCGCTGTCAGCAAATATCAGCCTGACCAAAAAATTCAAACGGCACTAGATGCGGGGCACAGAATTTTCGGTGAAAACCGCGTACAAGAAGCGTATAAGCATTGGCAATCTCGCCGCGATCAATACTCTGATTTACAGCTCCATCTGATTGGCCCGCTGCAAAGCAATAAAACGGCCGAGGCTGTTGCGCTGTTTGATGTGATCGAATCGGTCGACCGTGAGAAAATCGCCCGCGCTCTCGCCAAAGAAATGGATAAACAAGATCGCCATCTGCCCTGTTATATTCAGGTCAATACTGGTGAGGAACCGCAAAAGGCAGGAATTCTCCCTGCCGATTTACCTGCATTTTTGACTTTATGTCGTGATGAATGCGGATTAAATATTGTTGGTTTGATGTGCATCCCACCCGTGGATGAACCCGCAGCTGTACATTTTGCATTCCTGCATAAGTTAGCGAGTGAAAATGGACTGCCTAAACTCAGCATGGGGATGAGCAACGATTACGACCAAGCCGTAGATTTAGGCGCAACCTCTGTTCGGGTGGGCAGTGCTTTATTCGGCGATCGGGATAGTTAAATAAAACAGGATAAAATAACCATGAAAAATATATATACAGCTTTGGCTATGATTATGATGGCGGCATGCTTACTGCCTTCAGTCCCCGCAAGCGCCGCAGAAGACAAAGCGCCGAAATCTAAAGACGATGCAAAAGAACAGCCTCAAAAAACCATGCCTAGCCCGGATGCTAAACTGGACAGCAAAAAGCTGAACGATATGATCGATGCGTTGCTAGAACATGCCGAGGATAGCCAAAAAACCCACTTTATGGCGCTGTATCATACGCATAATCTGATCGGCGTTGTGAAAACCGTTCGCCATGATATGAGTAACGCCGTCGAAGCCTGTGCTAATAAAAATCCTGATCTGGCGAAGAAAATGACATCGCGGTTTAAGCAATGGAACGAAGGCGTTGATCCTATTCTGGAGGAAGCCACAGGCCAGATCAATAATATGATTATCGTGCAAAATTATGCGCCGCCTCAGGCGATTACCGCGCTGTTAAATGAATCCAACAAATTGCGCGCCAAGGGTGAGGCCTCATTCAATAAAGTCCCCGTCAGCACGCCAGAAGCCTGCAATAAGCTGCATGATACAATGATTAAAACGCAGAAAAATCTGATTGCGATGCTGCGTGAAACTTTGATCGTGATCCCGCAATTGCTGCAAAAACAAGCACCAAGCCCAGCGGAAAAACCTGACGAACCAAACGACGAAAGCTAACGCCATGCGTATTTTACAGGTGATGGCCGGTAATCAGCATGGCGGCGCTGAAACGGCGTATGTTGATATGTGTATCGCCATGCATGAACGGGGCAGCTATAATGGCCAGCCCTTAGACATTCAGGCCGTAACCCGCCCTAATGATATCCGTGTAAAGCGGCTAAGGGATGCTGGTATTACCGTTCACGAATTGCCCTTTGGCGGGAAGCTGGATATTTATACCCGCTGGCGCATCGGCGGCATTATCAAAAAATTCAAACCTGATATCATCCAAAGCTGGATGTCACGCGCCCCGTGGAAAGTCCCAGGATGGTCGCAAAAAATGGGCGTGCCGCGTTACTATCATTTCGGACGGTTGGGCAACCAGTATAAGGCCAAATATTTCACCAGCTGCGATGCTTTCGCCGCCATTACGCCAGAGCTTGTCACCTATATCCAAACCAGCTTCGCCAATGGGCAGCACGCCCGTCATATCAATAACTTCGCCGAGGTCGAACAGCCCTTTAGCGATATAAAACGCGCCGATTACGGTATCCCCGATGATGCGACGCTGGTGTTGGGGTTAGGGCGCTTGCACGATGACAAAGCGTTCGATGTGCTTATCAAAGCCATCGCGCGCTTGCCCGATCACGTCCATGCATGGATCGCGGGCGAAGGGCCACTGCGAGCAGAGCTAGAATCCCTAATCACCGCGCTAGGCGTGCAAGATCGCGTGAAGCTGCTTGGCTGGCAAAGCGACCGCGCCGCCCTGTTCCAGCAGAGCGATATTTGCGCTTTTATCTCCCGCGATGAGCCTTTTGGCACGGTCTTTGTGCAAAGCTGGGCGTTAAAAACACCTGTCATCGTGAGCTTAGCAGACGGGCCGCGCCAGTTTGTTACGGACGAGATCGACGGCTTAAAAATCCAGATTGATGACGTTGATGCACTGATTGAGGCTATCCAGCGTTTTGAGCAAGACAAAAACCTAGCCAGCGCATGTGTCAAGAACGGGTTCGACCACTACCAACGCGCCTTCACCAAAGACGCCAGCGTGAATGCTTATTTGGATTTTTATCAGACGATAAATAAGCAAACGTAACCCCCCCACGCCAGACAATAAAAAGCGTCCTTTACCCATATGATAAAGAACGCTTTTGGAGGGATTTATATGATTACATGTCTAAAGTTTGTGTATTTAAAATTGCACGTTCTGCTTTTACGAATTTGTCAAATCCGTTGTTGTTTTCGGTAGAATCGACTGCCCATGTGTCGACTAAGAGTGATGGTGCTGTCGTGCACATTTGGTGCTCTGAGTGTTTTGGAGAAACCTGGGTGTTTGAGTGTACCGCAGCGGATAATTCCTTTGATAGTGACATAATAAAATTCCCTCTATGTTGTTTCTTTGTTGAGGGAATTATACCGTCTATTTAGAATAAAGTAAAGAATTATGTTAAATAAAAATAATACCTACCTGCCCATGTTGTATTAACGACGTAGTAAAAAGCGGACTAATAAGCCCGCTTTTCTTAAATTTTTGTGTTAACGTATTTATTAAGCAAATAGCTTTTCAACGGCGGCGCGTTCGGCGCGTAGCTCTTCGTCGGTGGCAGTGATTTTGGCCTGAGCAAAATCATTCAGCGCCAGGCCTTGGACGATTTTGTATTGGCCGCCTTCGCATACGCATGGATAGCCAAAGATCACACCAGGCTCAATGCCGTATGATCCGTCTGAGGGCACAGCCATGGATACGATTTTACCGTTCGTGCCAAGTGCCCAATCACGCATATGATCAACCGCAGATGACGCCGCTGATGCCGCTGAAGAGGCTCCGCGGGCTTTGATGATTGCTGCGCCGCGTTGCTGCACATCAGGGATAAAGGTGCCTTCGTACCAGGCTTGGTCAACTTGATCCAGCGCCGCTGTGCCCTTAACCTTGGCATGGTTCAGATCAGGATACTGGGTCGAGCTATGGTTCCCCCAGATAATGATGCCTTCCACATCGGTGGAGTGCGCTCCTGTTTTATCAGCTAATTGTGACATCGCGCGGTTATGATCCAAACGAACCATCGCGGTAAAGCATGATGGATCCAGATCAGGTGCATTTTGCTGCGCGATCAATGCATTTGTATTCGCAGGATTACCCACGACTAAAACCTTAACATCGCGGCTGGCATGATCGTTTAATGCCTTACCCTGAGGGCCAAAAATGCTGCCGTTGGCTTCTAATAAGTCACTGCGTTCCATGCCGTCTTTACGCGGCATCGCGCCAACCAAAAACGCGAAATCAACGTCTTTGAAGGCAACGCTTAGATCATCGGTGGCAACCACGTCATGCAATAATGGGAACGCACAATCATTCAGTTCCATCACAACGCCGTTCAGCGCACCAAGCGCAGGCGTAATTTCCAGCAGATGCAGGATCACAGGTTGATCGGGGCCTAACATCGCACCGGATGCTAAACGGAATAACAATGCATAACCAATTTGACCAGCCGCACCGGTCACAGCAATTCTTACAGGAGCTTTCATAGCAGAAAACCTTTCGTCTGAGTGAGTTTATTTTCGCCGTTTATACTACGCCTGATTATACGCAAAGTCGAGGGGGACATACAGCGAAAAGTCTATATATCGATGACCGCAATTTGTGTCTGTAATTCATCCTCGGTAAAGGGATATTCACTGCCTTCGCGTGGGTAGATTAGGTCTTTGTGCGGGACATGAGCGATTTCTTTTTGCAATTGCAAGGCCAGACGCATCGATAGGCCCGCTTTCCATGTCAGGGCGACAATAGATTTCGCAGCGCGGCTATCGAAAATGGCCTCAACTTTGGTCAGGGACATTTTTGATAAATGGGCGATGGCTCCGCGCGCCAGATCATAATCGCGCATGCCGACCGCGTCATGGATTAGGTCTTCGTTGAGTGTGCCGTTTTTCAAAGCCTGTGTTAAGCGATCTTCGACGGATAAATCAGCATTCGTCGTTTCATCAACCAAATCAACACGGCGACGAAAAACAGAGGCTATTTCCTCCGCCGTTTCAGGATCAAAATCCCCGCGTCCTAATAACAAATCCCGAACCGAGGCATCAACAAATTCTGCCAAGGCCGTAAGGATAGAGCGCGGCAGGCCTTGGCGCAGGGCAACAGGCTTTTGCCATTCGGGGAATTTTTTGGCTTTTTCAACGATATATTGCAAAATGCTTTCGGTCAGATTGGCGCCTTCGTTTTTAATCAAGGCCACACCGCCCGGGCGATTTTCGGTTGAGATCACAGCCTCGGAGACATCTTCGCTGACATGTTCACGCTTGGCGATGGCCTCAACCACCCAGCTATCGGGGTGATTTTTTAGGATATCCAGTAAATCTTCGTCCGACAGCGCCGCACAAAACCGCAAAATAGGCTCTGATACTTCGCGCTCAACATCGCGCGCTAATTGGCCTGCGATCTTGGGCGGGGTAAAGGCATGGTCTGTGAGCGTACTGGATAGCGCTTTGCGGATTTTTAAAACCTCATCCAGCGCCAATGTGCCAAGCGCTTGCACGACAAAGGCATAAAGCTGGCTTTGCTTATCACGCGAGACATCAGGTAATAAATCAGCTAAACGCCCCGCTAATAATAAGCGGACATCTTGGGACGGGTCTAAGGCTAAAACGGGGGTGACTTGTGGTGGGATGGATTTGTTTTTTGTAACCGCCAAACGCACGGCCTCATCTGGGTCATTTTCAGCCAGATAATATAAAATTTCTTTGTTGGTTTCACTGTCTTTTGCCAGACTTAATCGATCTTTTACGTGATCGGACTGTGAAGCCGCTTTTTGCGCTTCATAGCTTTTGGGGCGTCCAGCAAGACGTCTCAAAAATTTCATTTCCCATCCTATTTAGTAGGATACACACAATTATATATAAGTAGATATGCAATTTACTTGCCATTTTTGCATGCCAAAGACAAGAGGATTCACAAAATTATGATTTTATTTTTATTGATGATTGTCGGTGCGGCGATATTCGGCGATGAACATAATGAACAAAGCGCTTATAGCCAAGCCTGCAAAGCCTAGTGTAATCGGCAGTAACGTGTCATTGAATAATTGTCCAATCGCCCCGCCAATCGATGCCGAAATAATCAAAGATAAACAACCAATCAAGGCTGAGGCAATCCCCGCAACATGGCCCATAGGCTCCATCGCCAGTGCGTTGGTATTACCAAAAAGCATCCCAAGACAAAATGAGGTACTCATAATAAAAGCCATAAACGCGGGCAAAGGCACCATATCACTGCGCAGAACAAATAACGCTAAAAAGCCAAGGGCCAGCGTTAACATCGCAATCAACGCATAACGGACAGTTTTGCGGATGCCGAATGTTTCAACCAAGGATGCATTGGTAAAAAAGGCAACGCCAAGGGAGGCCGCCATCACGCCAAAATAATACGGGAAGTGATCGCCGACATCGTAGTAGTCAGTAAAAATCTGAGCTGATGAATTTAAAAATCCAACAAAAGCCCCAAATACCAGACCAGCAATAATCAGATAACAAACGCATTGCTTGTTTGTGAGAACGATTTTCGCGCCTTCCCACAAGATAGACAAACGAAAATCGCGTTTATATTCAGGATGCAGTGTTTCAGGCAGGCGCAAAGCAATCCATGCCAGAACCACGCATGCATGCAGCAAGAACAGGACAATAATCATATGCCAGTTGCTGGCCATCATAACCCATTGCCCAATCGTCGGGGCAAAGGTTGGCACCATGATAAAAATTCCCATGACATAGGATGAAATCCGCGCCATTTCCCGTCCGTGGAAACAATCCCGCACGATGGCGATGCTCATGATACGGGGGGCGGCAGCGCCCATACCTTGAATCACGCGCCCAATCAATAGCCCGTGGAACGAGGTCGAAAACAAGCACAGCAAACAGCCAATGATAAATAGCCCTAACCCGATATAAATGGTTGGTTTGCGGCCAATTGTATCAGATAAAGGCCCAACAAAAAGCTGCCCGATCGCCAGCCCGGCAAACAGCAAGGAAATAATCAGCTGCTGGTGATTAGGATTGGTAATCGCAAAATCCGCAGCGATTGTTGGCATCGCAGGCAACATCGCATCAATGCTGATGGCAACGGCAGCCATTGTAACCGCCATTAATAAAATGAATTCTTTGGATTCAGGGATAAGTTTAGGGATAGGAAGACGCATGCAGGCTAATATAAATCAGTTGCGTAATTTATCCATCTAAATATTCTTCCGACTGCATTTCATTGAGGCGCGAAATCGTGCGCTCAAATTCATAGGCATGATCATCGCCTGTATATAATTTTTCAGGCGCGGCCGCAGCGGTAAAAATGACTTTGGAATGTGCCTCATACAGGGCATCAATTAAGGTCATAAAACGCTTGGCTTCATTGCGGCGGTCATAGCCTAAACGCGGGATTTGTTCGATAAATAGCCACTCATAGCGCTCTGCCAGGGCGATATAATCCTCCGCGCCGTGAGGTTGCTCACAAAGCTGGGCAAAGGTCAGACGCGCCGCCCTTTTGGTGGATTGGGCAATGGTTATTTTACGCCCTTTGATCGATAAGGTTTCTTCCTGCACGGAGGCGTGTTCAGTTATCTCGGCAAAGATATCGTCGGCTTTATGGCGGGTTTGCGCATTGAGCGGCGTTAGATACGATCCCTCAGTTGCGTCAAAACCTGTGCGATAATCATTAGGGCTGTCCAGATGGACGACCTCGACCTTGGTTTTAAGAAGATCAATAAAGGGCAGGAATAAATCACGTTGTAGCCCCTTGTCATACAGCTTATCAGGTGCCCAGTTACTGGTGGCGACAACGATGGTGCCTTGCGCAAAAAGCGCCGTAAATAAGCGGCCTAAAATCATCGCGTCAGCAATATCGGTGACATGAAACTCGTCAAAACATAAAATGCGATTAGCCTTGGCAATCAATTTTGCAAAACGGGGCAGGGCATTATTCACGTCTTGGCCTTGTTTGCGTTGCTCGTGCAAAAATTCATGCGTTTCGATCAGAAATTCGTGAAAATGCACGCGCCGCGCCGTGATATCAAGTGGCAGACTGCCCATAAATAAGTCCATTAACATCGACTTACCACGCCCAACGCCGCCATACATATAAACGCCTGTAATTGGCGCAGGCTTTTTCCAAAACGCTAAGCCTGTGCTTTGGTTGGCGCAAACATCATCATGTAAACGGCCTAGCGCGGTGACGGCTTTGCGTTGTTCGGGGTCGGCTTTTAAGGCGCCTGCGTTTAGGCGGGATTCATAGATGGATAACGGATTATGATTTTGCGACATAGCGAACCAATATAATTGAAATTTCGTACAAAGCCAGCAGCGGCACAGCCAGTAAAAGCTGACTGATGATATCAGGCGGCGTTAAGCAAGCCGCAGCAATAAACACCAAAATGATTGCGTATTTGCGCCCCTTGCTCAGGAAATCGGCAGAGATCACGCCCGCTCGCCCCAGCAATCCCAAAATAACAGGCAATTGAAAACACAAACCAAAAGCAAAAATCAGGGTCATAATCAGATCCAGATATTCACTAATGCGGGTTTCCAGCTCAACTGGTAAAACGGTTTGCTCAGCGGTGCTTTGGAAGCTTAAAAAGAACGGCCAGACCTGTGGCAATACAACATAGTAAACACACGCCCCGCCTGCAAAAAACAAAACAGGAGTTGCTAATAAAAATCCGCCAAAGACCAGCTTTTCATTGTGGTATAAAGCCGGCGCAATAAAGCGCCATACCTGAAATAGTAAAATTGGAAAGGTCAGAAAAATACCGGCAAAGATAGCAACGCGGATATAAGTAAAAAACGCTTCGCCTAGGCCCGTGTAAATCAGCCGTTCACTGCCGCCCGTTTCCGCCATAACCGTTGCCAAAGGGCGCACTAAAAATCCGTAAATCGGCTGGACAAAAACATAGCTAAGCGCGCTGGCGACAATCATCGCAGACAGCGCCCACAAGACGCGTTTACGAAGTTCAACCCAGTGCAAGGATAAAGGCTGTGCTTGATCGATGTCGCTCATGCTTTATCCTTTTTGACGGTGGTTTTTGTAGCAGATTTTTTAGCTTTTGCCGCTGTTTTTCGTGGCGTTTTCTTAGCGGCAGCCTTGGATGATTGTGTCTTGGTTGCCTTCTTGGGCTTTGTTGCCTTTGTGGCTGGTTTCTTTTTAGTCTTAGCTTTCGGTTCGGCCTTGGCTGCATCGTCTTCAGGGATCAAATCCCATTCGTCTTTTGCGGCTTGTGCAATGGCGATGGCTTCTTGATGAGCATCTTGCGGAGAGGATATCGACGTGGATGAACGAGACGAGGTTTCGAAATTGACATCATCGCGGATATCACCTAATCCAGAGTCATCTAAAAAACGGTTCATTTGCTGGGTTACGGCAAAACGTAGATACGACAGGCGTTTCACAACGCGCCCGATCTGCGCCATCACAACGGGCAATTCCTTTGGCCCGATGACCAGCACGGCAACAACAGCGATTAAGGCAAATTCACTAAGGCCTAAATTGAACACCTGATGAAATCTCCGAAATTGGGATTAGTTATCGTCTTTTTTCTCGGACGCGGAAACGGAGCTATCGTCTTCACCCTCATCCTTCAGGCCTTGTTTAAAGCCTTTGATCCCCTTGGCAACATTTTCCATGATGCCGGGAACTTTGTTTGCGCCAAATAGCAGCAACACAAGAACAATAACCAATAAAATTTGTAGCGGACCCGGTGCCATAGCTTTTCCTTATTTTAATTAATAATCTGTGATGATTGCCCTGTTATTCATGCGCTTCTTCGGCTTGTTTTTCAAGAGATTCTTGCCGCACTTGGGTTAAATCTTTTTCCAGCTCGTCTGCTTCGATCTGATCGCCGAATAAATCCCCATGCCCAAGTGCATCAATCGCAGGACGTGAATCCAATAGGCCAGAGGCCTTAAGGTCATCAAGCCCAGGCAAATCAACCAGATTTTCCAGTGCGAAATGATCCAAAAAGGCCGTTGTTGTAATCCATGTCAGCGGACGCCCTGGTGTTTCGCGGCGGCGACCCGGCTTAACCCAGCCCGCATCAATCAGTAAATCCAGCGTGCCGCGGCTGGTCGATACGCCGCGAATATTTTCAATTTCAGCGCGGGTAACGGGTTGGTGATACGCAATAATAGCTAATGTTTCCAGCGCGGCAGAGGACATTTTCTTTTCGACCGTGCGTTCAGCGGTTAAGGCTTCGGACAGGTCGGGCGCCGTACGGAACGCCCAGCAACGATCGATCTGAACCAGTTCAATGCCGCGCCCCTTATAGGTGGCTTGTAACTGTGATAGCGCGTCGCCCAAATCCGCCCCATCAGGCAAGCGCGCGTATAAATCCTCAACGCTGAGGGGATCGGCGGAGGCAAATAAAATAGCCTCAATCACGCGGGTGATATCATGCGCTGGATCGGGTAAGTGATTGTCTGATGCGCTGTGTGATGCGTTGTCGTCGGTAGCGGCGTTCATATTCATGCGGCGCGGTCTCCTTCTAGGCCAAGGCCGCGCATGTAAATCGGGCGGAATAAGCCATCTTGTTTAATTTCAACTTGCCCCTGTTTGGCAAGCTCTAACATCGCGGTCAGGGTCGAGGCTAGACTAGAACGGCTGTAAAGCGGGCTTTTCTTCTTGTCAGGTAAGAAGCTTTCTAGCGTTGTCCAAACGGTGCCGTGGTCGCTTTTGGGCAGTTGCCCTAGCATTTTTTGCAAACGCTCCATCGCGCGTTCGGTTGACATTAATTCGAACACGGGCAGGTCATAGCCTGTTTCCTCGCGGCGGCGTTGTTTGATATCGCCATAGGCGCGCAATAACGTAATCAGATCGGCGTCCCAAATGGTGCGGGTGCGAATGCTTAAGCCCTCGGGCGCGCCACGGGCGAATAGATCATGCCCTAATTGAGGCTGCTTCGATAAATCAGCGGCGGCTTTTTGGACGGCCTCCAGACGGCGGAGCTGGAATTGCAAGGCTTCGGCCATGTCTTCGGCGCTGTGTTCGGTGGGGCTTTCTTCGCGTGGTAAGAGTAAGCGCGATTTCAAATAGGTCAGCCACGCCGCCATCACCAGATATTCTGCGGCGAGCTCTAAATTCAAATCCTTAGCGCGATCAATAAACGACAAATATTGCTGCACAAGCTGTAAAATTGAAATTTTGGTCAGGTCTACTTTTTGATTGCGGGCAAGATCCAGCAGAACATCCAGCGGCCCTTCGTAGCCGTCAATATTCAGCAGCAGAGCATCATGCTCATACGCAGATTGCGCCATGCGCTCAGCCAGTGGCGCATCTTCCTCGAAGAGGACAGAATCAGAATCAATGTTTAATGACATAAGGTAATTTAAGCGTCTTGCGCCGCAGATTGCAAGCGTTTGCGCGTGGTTTCACTGATTTTAGGCACAGCTTTTGCGATTTGCTGCATTTCATCGAAATCACCCGCGCAGTACAGCGCTAAATCACAGCCCGCTTGCAAACTATTGACGCAGCGCTCGGCTAAATCACCATAAGGGGCTAAGGCTTTCATGCTGACGTCATCGCTAATCAAAATCCCGTCAAAGCCGATTTCACCGCGAATAATCTTGGTAATCGCATCGGCGGATAAGGTCAAAGGCACGTTTTTATCCAGCGCGGTATACAAAATATGCGCGCTCATCGCCCAGACTTTTGCGCCCACAGCGCTGCGAGCAATATGAGCAAATGGCACGAAATCCAGCGCTGATAAATCCGTGTGCGAGGCCTCTACCACCGGAAGCTCAAGATGCGAATCAGCGCGGGCGCGGCCATGACCGGGGATGTGTTTGATAATCGGAGTAATACCGCTTTTTAGGTAATCTTCACAGACGCGCAGGCCTAATTCCCCGACCAGCTGCGGATCATCGCTATAGGCACGATCGCCAATGACGTCGTGCGTTTCATCGCGCAGAACATCCAGCACAGGATCACAGTTCACATTTACCCCTGCCGCGCGTAATTCCGAAGCAATGGTCTTGGTGCGCATGGTAAGCTCATCTTGTGCGTGATCCATATCATTGGCAGCCATCGCGCCAAATGTTCGCGCCGCAGGGTAGCCATTCCATAGCGGCGGTTTCAAACGCGCAACGCGTCCGCCCTCTTGGTCGATCAGAATCGGGCAATCCCGCCCAAGGGTGGCTTTTAAATCATCGGTCAGGGCGCGCACCTGTTCAGGATGTTCGATATTGCGCGCAAATAAAATAAAGCCCAGCGGATTGGCTTCTTTGAAAAAGGCCCGTTCACGATCCGTCAAAGACGCCCCTTCCAGAGCATAAATAACAGCCGTTGCGTGCGGATCAGTAGAAAAATTATTTAGCGACAAGGTAACATCCTGATGGCGTGATGGATTTGATTTTTGTACAAACGCTGCTGGCGGTATCCTTGGTGTATGGCCCCGCCTGAATGCGGTAATAGATGCCTTTTGCGCCTAAATCTTTGCGCTCAACGCGGTGAGATGCCCCTGATAAAATACCGCTATATTTCTTTTGTAAATTGGCCCATTGCGCTTCGGCGCGGCTTTGTTCGCGGATACTGGCGAGCTGTACATAGTGGGTTAGATTTCCGCTTTGTGCGGCGGGCGCGGTCGGTGCGGGTTTAGCGGACGCTTTTGTGTTAGCGGCTTCTTTATTTAAAACCGAACGCACAAAGGCTAGCGTTTCCGGCGAAGATCCTGCTGGATGCAGGCGTTCAGGTTTTTGCGGGATGTCTTTCGGCTTGTTGGTTGGTGCGGGCGTAACGCGCGCTAATTTAGCAGAATCTGGTTCAGCAACCTCTTGCACAATTTTCGCTGCCATGGCTGCGGCCTTCGGTTGTTCTGCTGGCGCTGGGCGTGAGGGTACTGGCTGGTTTGGCTCTGGCGTGGTTGCGGCCAATAGATTTTCAACATGTTTGTTACTGCGGCGCTGCTCGGTCGGAATATTTTCCGCGGCCTCTGGCTGAGGTGTTAAATCTGATTCCTGATCTGTCATTTGTGAAAACACTGTGCTGTCACTGTTCGGGATAGCCATACCGCCTGGATTTTCTGGCGTGTGTTTGAAAGCTTCGGTGTCGGCTTTGATAACGGGTAGGATTTCATCGTTTTTATCTGGCGTTGCCAATAAAATAATGCCGGCTAAAATGCTAGCTCCAACCAGCAAGGCAATGGTTGCCAGCACGGGATTGCGCAAAAAGCTGCCCGTTTGCGCGGGGTAGCCCATTTCATCGGCACTATAGCTGCGGCGTGTGGCTTGATAATTGGCATAGCCTTGATAAGGATTATTTGGATCAGTCATAACAATGTGTCCTGCGTTAGGAATCGTACGGGGTTAATATCTGTGCTGAGGTTAACGTAAATCCCAGTACAGGTCAAAGAGCCTCTCATGCTCGCGAATAGCGTAGCGGTCGGTCATGCCTGCGATATAGTCACAGACAATGCGGGCGCGAAGCGTTGGATCATCGGTGGCTTTGGCCTCAGTAATGCGGCGTTGCCAGTTGTCAGGCATCAACTGATATTGATCGTGAAAAGCTGTGAATAAATCCCCGACGATGCGCTCGACCTTTAGCCAGATGCGGTTGATCGTGAAATGGCGGTACATGCGCGTATATAAAAATTTGCGCAATTCATCGACCTTGGTGCGCATATCATCGGAAAAGGCTACAATTTGTTCACCCGCATTGCGGACATCATTGACGCTTTGCGGGTTAATGCGTTTTAGGTTCGCACGGCTAACGGCCAGTACATCGCTAACCATCGCGCCAATCATTTCGCGGATCATTTCATAGACCATATAGCGTTCATCTAGCCCCTCAGGATATTGTTCGCGGACGGCGGCGATGGCCTCACGCAGGATGGTTAGCCCTTCTAATTCCTCGAGTGTGAATAACCCAGCGCGTAAGCCGTCTTCGACGTCGTGGTTGTTATAGGCAATGTCATCGGCGATGGCGGCGGTTTGTGCCTCGATTGATGCGTAATTATCCAAAGGCAAATCAATTTTTTGGCGCAGTTCCTCTAGCGCGATATTGATCGTGCCATCAACAGGGCCGTTATGCTTGACCACGCCCTCTAGCGTTTCGTAGGTCAGGTTTAACCCGTTAAAGGCTGGATATTTGCGCTCCAGCGTGGTTAGGACACGGAGCGACTGATCGTTATGATCGAACCCGCCATAGGCCTCCATCGCCTTTTGCAAATAAACCTCGCCAATATGGGCAAAAGGCGTATGTCCTAAATCATGGGCAAGGGCAATCGTTTCGGCTAGATCTTCATTCACCATCAAAGAGCGCGCTAATGTGCGGGCGACTTGGGCGACCTCCAGCGTATGAGATAAACGCGTGCGGTAATGATCGCCCTCGTGGTAGACGAAAACTTGGGTTTTGTATTTCAATCGGCGAAAGGCACTGGCGTGAATGATGCGGTCGTGATCGCGCTGAAATGCTGTGCGGTTTTTGCTTTCGGGTTCATTGAAAATGCGTCCCTGACTTTGGTCGGGGCGGCAGGCGAAAACAGCTAGCGGCATAGCACAATAATTATAAGCAGGGTGGGAGTTGTCTTGATCTGACACGTGAATGCTCCTATGTTAATACGATGACCAGTGTAATCGTAGATGACAGCGCCGTAAAGCGCATTGAAGAATTAAGATCCCAGCAGGATAAACCCGCGCTAAAATTGCGGATAACCGTCGATAGCGGCGGATGCTCGGGCTTTCAGTATTTATTAAAACTGGATGAAACCGTCAATGATGATGATCATGTTTTTGCTGATAGCGTCGTTTGCGATGACATATCGCTGCCGTTTCTAAATGGATCGACGGTGTCTTTTGCCAAAGGGCTTGTCGGGTCAGAATTTCAAATTAATAACCCTAACGCGGTTTCAGGTTGTGGCTGCGGCACATCTTTTTCAATTGGATAAACTATGAAGCTTGTTTCCTGGAATGTGAATTCTATCAAAGCACGGCATGACCATGTCGTGCGTTTTTTAACTGAAAGCGCCCCTGACGTTTTGATGGTGCAGGAGCTCAAAGGCCTTGAATTCCCCAAAGTCGATTTCCAAGCGCTGGGCTATAACGTGGTTGAGGCCACACAAAAAAGCTATAACGGCGTAGCGATCTTTGCCAAACATGACATTGACCTGATCCACGATCACTTGCCCGGTGATGAGACGGATGAACAAGCCCGCTATCTGGAGGCCGATATCAACGGCGTTCGCGTGATTGATATTTATCTGCCAAACGGAAATCCCGTCGCCGTAGACAGTGAAAAATTCCCCTATAAATGCGGCTGGATGGATCGTTTATTAACCCGCGTGAAACAGCTACGCGCCGATAAAATCCCGTTTGTGATTGGCGGAGATTTCAATATCATCCCGACAGGTAAAGACTGCTACGATCCCAAAGCATGGGAAGGCGATGCATTGTTCCACCCCGACAGCTTAAAGCGTTTTCGCGCTTTGCTTAATCAAGGGCTAACTGATGCGTTTCGTGTGTTTAATCAGCAAGCCGAGCAATATACATTTTGGGATTATCAGCGCGGTGCATGGCAACGCAATCACGGGATTCGTATCGATCATTTCCTAACCAGCCCGCAAATCACTGATTGCATGCTCAATTGCTGGGTTGATAAAGAGCCCCGTGGATGGGAGCGCCCCTCTGACCATACACCAATTGTGCTAGAGCTCAAATCAGCATAAACTGTTCCTGTTTTATATTCGCATACAGTACATTCAGCGATCTAAAATGATAAGAGTTCAGATAACAAAACAAAGGGGCACTATGAAGCGTTCATTGAATTTTATTACGGTCCTAGGTCTGTGCGCGGCGTTAGCTGCGTGTGCGCAAGTCGTTGGTAAAGAGGCCTCGCGACGGATTTCTGGTCCTGCCTTTATGACGGATCGTCAAATGAAAGCCGGAGATTTTGTCCTGACTGTTTACGAGCGTATCCATGATCGCGGCGGAAATGCTGACTTGTATATCGAGGGTGATAATGAAAAAGCAGAATATGATCCATTCCCTGAGGATCTTGTCGCTTTGAACTTAGCTTCGCGCGATAAGGCCAAAAATCTGATTTATTTAACGCGGCCTTGCCAATTCAGAAAGCATAAACCAAAATGGGGCACGCCGTGGAGCGAGGATATTGATCCAGAAGAGATTTGTGATAAAAAATATCTGACAACACACCGTTTCGCCCCCGAAGTCATCCAAAGCTACCATATCGCACTTGATGAGCTTAAAAAGCGATGGGGCATTAAAAAGTTTCGATTATATGGGCACTCTGGTGGTGGCGCGATTGCAGCTTTGCTCGCGCATGATCGTGATGATATTCTAAGCCTAGTAACCGTTTCCGGCCTAATGGATAGTCGTGCATTCGAAGATGCCAAGCCCAAAACCAAGTATCAGAAATATTTTTTATCGCCGTTAACAGGATCTGTTAACGCCGCTGATATTGCATATTCGCTTCGCAAACTGCCTCAGCATCACTATTTAGGCGGCGTCGATGAAACGATGCCTGCTGCAGCCTTGCTGGGTTATTTAGAAAATATAGGCCCGACCAATTGTGTGTATTACACGATGATCCAAGAAAATGGCTATGCATCAGGCTGGGTAGAAAAATGGCCGGAAATTTTAAAAGACCATCCAACATGTCAGGGGCCTAGAAAAAGTGTTTTAATTGATCACGATGTTTTAATTGATCGTGAAGTTGCTCCTATGTCGCATCCTAGCCCGATGCATGCGCCAAGCCATTATAACCCTGATCCGTGGTAAGACGTTTTTTGCGGGGGTTTTGTAAGGGTTATAGCGTCACAATAAAGCGCGCACCAGAGGCGTTGGGCTTGTTTTCTGCATATATAGTGCCGCCCATGGCCTCGACAATCTGCTTGCAAATGGCAAGGCCCAACCCCGAATGTTGTCCGAAATTATCTGTTTTACGGCGCTGAGAATAAAAGCGATCAAAGATTGTCGTTAGCTTGCCCTGAGCGATACCCGGCCCTTGGTCATCAACGATGATTTTAACACTATTGCCATGGTTAAACCCGCTAATGGTGACACGCTGTCCGTGTTCAGAAAACGAGAGCGCGTTGTCAATGATGTTATCCAGAACTTGATTAATGCGTCCTTCTGTGCCGCTAACATATAAATTTTTGTCGTCTGGAATAATTAAATCAATATGATAACGATCTTGATACATAGATTGATAACGCGCCGTGATGTCGCGCAAAATTTGGCTAAGATTAATATGATCTTGTTGCTCGCGCGATAGCTCGGCATCCAGGCGCGAGGCCTGAGAAATATCGGTAATCAAACGATCCATGCGCTCGATATCATGCTGCAAAATTTTCAGTAATTTTTCTTGATCAGATTTTTTCTTCGTGATCGATAAGGTTTCAACAGCGCTTTTGAGCGAGGTCAATGGGTTCTTTAATTCATGGGCCACGTCGGCTGCAAATTGCTCAATCGAATCAATACGCTGCCATAAGCTTTCGGTCATATCGCGCATCACTAGCGACAATTCACCGATTTCATCATGGCGATCGCTAAAATCAGGAATTTCAATCGCGCGGGTTTTATGGCGACGGATTTGTTCTGCAGTGCGCGATAAGCGGCGCAAAGGGCGCGCGATTAGACCTGACAAGTAAATAGATAATAAAGTTGTAAGAGCTAACGTCATTAAAAACAGACTAAAAATTTGATGCCAAAAATAGCTAACTTCGTTCAACACATGCTGACCGGATCGTAGAATAAAAACCGACAAATGCCGATCGGAGCTTAAAATAGGAAAGGATGCAGAGAGCAATAAATCGTTTTCATTAAGCCTCCACGCCATTAAAGCAGAACTAACCTTAGCGGCTTTGAAAATATTGGCGTCGCCTGATGGTAACGTCGGGAATTGCGGCAAAGGGTCGCGATTGGGAATAAGACGTATAAACCAGTGGGCAATATCATCAAACGTAATAATGTTTGTCTCATGCGGCGGAGAATAAAAGCGCGGCAGTAATTTATCCAAAGATAGCGTAGAGGCAATAATCTGATCGCCTTCAATAACAAGAATTTCATCGTCAGTCGTGCCACGCATATTTAGCAACGCGTAATTCAAAGCATTAGGCTGCTCGGTTATGGCGACGCTGATGGTACTGTTAATCAGCTGAGCTTGCGTATGAAAATTTTCCAAGGCGTTTTTAATGATCTTGGTTTCATATTGCCCAAAATTCAGTGCGCCCAACATCAAGATCAAAACCGCTAACGAATTAATCCCGATAATGCGCAGCGTTAGGCCCGTGATGCGGCGTTCGCTGCCGCCCCAATAAACGTCCATCAGCTTGTCAAAACTGGATCGGGGCGGACGACCTGCTAACAGTCTAGTTTTCTTTGTAACGGTATCCGATGCCATATAAGGTCTCTATGTTGTCAAAGCTATCATCGATTTTTTTAAACTTTTTGCGGATGCGTTTGATGTGGGAATCAATTGTGCGTTCATCCACGTAGATCTGATTGCCATATGCGGCGTCAATAAGCTGATCGCGGTTTTTAACGTGACCGGGGCGCGCTGCCAAAGCATGCAAGAGCAAAAATTCTGTCACCGTAAAATCCAGAGGCTGCCCTTGCCAGATGCAAAGATAACGGTCTTTGTCCAGCGTTAGTTCTCCGTGGGTGACGGTTTCGGCTTGTGCTTGGTTATTCGGACTGCGCTGTGCTTGGCGGCGCAGTAATGCTTGAATACGGGTGATAAGCAGACGCTGTGAAAACGGTTTGGTGATGTAATCATCCGCGCCCATTTTTAGTCCGACAATCTCGTCCACTTCATCATCTTTAGAGGTTAAGAAAATAACGGGAACATCGCTGACTTCGCGCAGTTTTTTTAAAACTTCGATCCCATCCATTAATGGCATTTTGATATCCAAAACGACCAAATCGGGCTGCATATCTATAATGCCCGCCAGCCCTGCTTGCCCGTCGTGAAAGCTAGAGACTTGCCAGTCTTCATTTTCCAGTGCAATCGTAACCGAGGTCACGATATTCTCATCGTCATCAACCAGAACAATATGGGATTTAGAATTATTGGCGCTCATACATATGATTATGCCTGAGCCGCGATAGTTTGTAAAACCTCTCCAGCTAAATAAAGCGATCCACAAATCAGGATTTGCCCGCCAGTATGCGCGCTGGTCAGTGCATGCATGGCTGTTGTCACATCGGTTGCGATTGTGCTGGGCGTATCGGGCAATAGCTTTTGCAAATCTTTGGGGGCGTTCGCAGCTGGTTCATGGGCTAAGGGCACGAATGTAATACTGGCGGCAAGCTGACTAAGCGGCGTTAAAAAGGCTTTTGCATCTTTGTGCCCCATCATGGCGCAGATGACGTGGACTTGCGTGTCGGGCGTTGTGTGTTGCCAGTTTTGGATTTGATCGCACAGCATGGCCGCCGCATCGGCGTTATGGCCTCCATCTAGCCAAAGAGACCAATTTTGTAGCGCTAAATCAGGAAAAGCGGATGTGATATTTTGTAGGCGCGCCGGCCATGTGACGGAGCGCATTGCTGTATTTAAAACGTCCGTATCAATGGGCGCGAAATGATCCTGTAAACGATGCAGTGTCGCCAAAGCCAGTCCAGCATTATCGATTTGATGCGTTCCGATTAAAGATGGACGAGGCAACGTGATCGCAGGTTGATCCTGCCATGTGAAACGAATCGTGTTGGAATCGATGGCTTCGCACGTCCAGTCCTGTGCATGGGTGGTGATCGGACAGTCCAGATCATGGGCGTGGCGAACCAGCGTAGATAAAGCCTGATCGTTTGTTTGTTTGCCGATAAGGGTCGGGCAACCGCGTTTCATAATGCCAGCTTTTTCAGCTGCGATATCGGTGATGGTCTCGCCCAAATAATCTTGATGATCCATACCAATGGGGGTGATGATCGTTGCCAGCGGTTGTTCAATAACATTTGTACAATCCAGCCGCCCGCCAAGCCCCGTTTCCAGCAAAACAATATCAGCAGGTGTGCGGGCAAAGGCGGCAAAGGCGATGGCGGTTGTGATTTCAAAAAAACTGATATCTGTATCGCCGTTATAGGCCAGCGCTTCATCGACCAAAGCCTCAAGCGCGGTATCAGTAATCATCTGCCCCGCCAGCACAATGCGCTCATTAAATTGCACCAGATGCGGCGAAGTATAAACATGAACGCGCAGGCCCTTGGCCTCTAGCGCGCTACGTAAGATCGCAAGGGTAGAGCCTTTGCCATTTGTGCCCGCAATGTGAATGGTTGGCGGCAAATGTAAGTGCGGATTGCTAAAAGCCTGTAGCAGGTTCAAATAAGCAGGGCGAAAGGATAAGTCCAAACCGTGATTGCGGTTTAGATGATACAGGCTTTGCAGCTTGTCGGCTAAGGTTGGATTATCGTGACGAAGATCACTGACATACATGGGGTGTTAAGCCGCTTGTGCCGTGCGGTTTTTGTCCATTAGCAAGTTTAAAATCGTACCGATTTCTTTGTGTAGATCTTGGCGAGAAACAACGCGGTCAACCATACCATGCTCCAGCAAATATTCAGCTGTTTGGAAATCTTCGGGCAGTTTTTCACGCACTGTTTCTTCGATCACGCGGCGACCCGCAAACCCGATCATCGAACCAGGTTCGGCGATATGAATATCACCCACCATCGCAAAAGAGGCGCTAACCCCGCCCGTTGTTGGGTCCGTTAGCAAAACGATATAAGGCAAATTCTTTTCCTTGACCATTTCAACGGCAATAATGGTGCGCGGCATTTGCATCAGTGAAATGACACTTTCTTGCATGCGTGCCCCGCCAGAGGCTGGAATAACGATCAGCGCGGAGTTGGTTTTAATAGCTTCTTCGGCGGCTTTGACGATGCCTTCGCCCACGGCGGCGCCCATCGATCCACCCATAAAGCTGAAATTAAAGGCTGCAATCACAGCGTTTTGTCCTTGGATAGCGCCTTTGGCGATGGTAATGGCGTCTTTTAAGCCAGTTTTTGCACGGCTTTCTTTCATACGGTCGCTATATTTTTTGCGATCCTTGAATTTTAGGGGGTCAAACGGCACATCAGGTGTTTCCAGTTTCTCATACTGGCCGTTATCGAATAACAGGGCTAAACGCTCTTTGACGGTAATGCGCAAGTGGTGACCGCAGTGATAGCAGACATTGGCGTTATTTTGCAGGTCACGGTGGAAAAGCATGCCTTCGCAAGAGGGACATTTCTGCCATAAGTTATCAGGCACTTCCTTGGGCTCGACAAGGGAACGAATGCGGGGGCGAATAATATTGCTTAACCAGTTCATATCTTCAGTTACTTTCTTTGGTTTTGCGGGGCGTTTTAGCGCTCCTCAAATATCAATATGACTTAACCGCGCACTATCATGGGTAAAGCCCTGCTTGTCAAGTAAAAGACAATAATGCGTGCCTATAGCGCGCTGGATAAGGCTCTGACTTGTTGACCGATTTGGCTGCTAAGATCCGCTGAATCCTTGTTCTCAAACAGATTCTGGACAATTGCAGATCCCACGACAACGGCATCACCAATCTTGGCAAATTTTGCGACGTCGTCAGGTGTTTTGATCCCGAACCCAATCGCAATCGGCAGATCAGTCATGCTTTTGACCTGTGCGATATGTTTGGCAACGGCGGCTTCATCAGCCTGCGCTGTTCCTGTAACGCCCGTGATCGATACGTAATAAAGAAATCCGCTCGCATCACGTAGCAAAGTCGGCAGGCGGCTTTCATCGCTGGTTGGGGTAATCAGACGGATTAAATCCAAACCATGCGGGTGAATCGCATCAGTTAAATCTTTGGATTCTTCTGGCGGTACATCGACGATAATCAGCCCATCCACACCGGCGTCGCTGGCGTCTTTGGCAAAATCGGTTAGCCCATATTGCAAAACAGGATTGTAATACCCCATTAGAACGATGGGTGTATCTGTATTATTAGCACGGAAATCACGTACCATTTGCAGCGTTGTCTTCATTGAAGCGCCCGCCGCCAAAGCGCGCTGGCTGGCAAGCTGAATGGCAGGGCCGTCTGCCATCGGATCGGTAAAGGGCATGCCAAGTTCAATAATATCCGCGCCGTTATCCGCCAAAGATTTCATCGCGCTAAGGCTGCGGTCATAGTCAGGATCTCCCGCTGTGATAAAGGTCACAAGGGCAGGACGATCCAAAGATTTAAACGTATTTTCAATGCGGCTCATAAGTGTGTTGTCCTTGTCTGTGTTAAGAAGAATACCGTGTCACGTAAATCGGATAATCTGTTGCGGGCGGTTTATGGCCCATTTGATAGAGCATATCCGCAGCATGACCACGATGATAGGTCGCATGGTTAACCACATGCAATAAAATATCTTGGCGGGTCATCGTGCCATCACCACCACCAATAAAGGTAAAAGACACAGGCGCTTGCAAATCGTTATCCGGTAACGTCGCAGCATAATCAATAAACCATTGATCGATGTCGGCTTGTTGCGCGGCTAAGGCGGACAGATCAGGCAAATCCGATGGATTACGGCTATCCAGCCCGTGATCTTGTCCCAGTAAATGAGACTTCCAAACAAAATCCATCAGATAAACATGCTGTAATGTCCCGATGACGCTGCCGAAAATAATAGGCTGATCTTGCGTTAAAAGGCTGGTCGGTAAAGTGCTGATATGATCGGCAAAGACCTTATCAGCCCAAGATTTATAAGCAAGAAAACGACCTAGATCCTGCATGATTTAGCTTTCAGCCTCGGTATTATTAACGCCGATGCAAATTAAAATTTCGTTGACGCCTTCTTCGAAAAAGCGCGGGCCATAGACTTCGAAATCGGTTTGGAAACGGCGATCCAGATCACCTTGCCAAATGGCAGTCCATGCCTCGACCAAGGCTTTGGGTTGTTCGCCCGCCGCGCTTAGCATTGCGTAATCGGTTGTCTCGGTTGTGACGCTGTGAAAGCGATCATCCAGCGCCGATATATCCGCGCCGTCCTTGAGCTTATAGCCCAGCGTAAAGCGATAAGGTTTTGTGTGGTCACCTTCGTAATCAGAATAGACAGCGTAAATAAAGTCATTTTCGCGTACGTCCTCTAATGTTTGGCCGATCTGCTTTTCAAAGAAATCTTGCCAGATTTGGTTAATCATCTCTGCGCCGCGTTCATTGTCCGTGATCATGGATAACCCGATCACCGTAAACCCGTCCAGCGTTTCAAATCCGGCTTTGACCTCGTAATTTTGTGACTGTGTGCTCATAATTTATCCTTCGATCGTGACGCCAAGTTTTTCGGCGACGGTAAAAATGTCTTTATCGCCGCGACCGCACATATTCATAATGATGATGTGATCTTTTGGCAAAGTCGGAGCTAGCTTAATCACATGACCAAGCGCATGCGAAGGCTCCAGCGCGGGGATAATCCCCTCCATGCGTGAACATAACTGGAAAGCGTCCAGCGCTTCGTTATCAGTGATGGATACGTAATTCACGCGCTTTTGATCGAACAGCCATGCATGCTCCGGCCCAATGCCGGGATAATCCAAACCTGCGGAGATTGAGTGCCCTTCGACGATTTGACCATCACTATCTTGCAGGAAGTAACTGCTCATCCCGTGGAGGACACCTAAGTGTCCGCCGTTTAAGCTGGCAGCATGTCCATTTTCAACCTCAACGCCGTGCCCTGCGGCCTCAACCCCGATCATATTGACATCACCGTCATCCAAAAACGGATGGAATAGCCCCATCGCATTCGATCCGCCGCCAATCGCTGCGATCAATGTATCAGGGAGGCGATCTTCGCGTTCTAGCATTTGCTCGCGCGCTTCACGGCCGATCACCGATTGGAATGTGCGAACCATTTCAGGAAACGGATGCGGCCCTGCGACCGTGCCGATCAGGTAATAAGTGTCATGAACATTGGCCACCCAATCGCGCATGGCTTCGTTCATAGCGTCTTTTAGCGTGCCTGATCCCGATGTGACGGGTTTGACTTCGGCGCCCAGTAGCTTCATGCGAAAGACATTCGGCGATTGGCGCTCAACATCCGTGGCGCCCATATAAACGGTGCATGGCAAATCAAACAAAGCGCATACGGTCGCTGTCGCAACGCCATGCTGCCCCGCGCCGGTTTCCGCGATGATGCGCGTTTTGCCCATACGTTTTGCCAGCAAAATTTGCCCGATACAGTGGTTAATCTTGTGCGCGCCTGTGTGGTTAAGCTCATCACGCTTGAAGTAAATCTTCGCCCCGCCCAGATGATCTGTTAAACGCTGTGCCAGATACAAAGGCGACGGACGACCAATGTAATCTTTGGCCAGCGCATCAAATTCAGCCCAAAAGTCATCATCAACCTTGGCTTCGTTCCATGCGGCCTCAACCGCCAGAATAAGAGGCATCAAAGTTTCCGCGACATAGCGCCCTCCATAAGGGCCGAAATGTCCACGCTCGTCAGGCATATTTTTATAAGAATTCAAAGTCATCATAGTCCTTTTGGCGTCTTGCCGAGATTACCGATCATTTTGTATAGAATCTTTTCCCGCCCAAGCCAAGGGTAGACGTGATGATGAGCGTAATTATTTTATTGATTATGTAAATATAAATATGTTACAACGGACCCAACTAATGACAGGGAAAAGCAATGGGCGCTTTACAAGAGCTTTGGCAAAGAAAAGATTGGGCATGGTTTATCAATCATCTTCAGTCGAAGAAACTCAGAACTTCGCTGAAACGCTCTCAAACTTGGCCAAAGATTTATTTGACCATGGTCGTTATACTACATTTCCTTATAAAACGAGTCATTTGCACATCTTACCTATTGGATTAAAAGCTACATCAGGTACGGGGAAATCTGTTTTATCCCGAGCATTCGTGCAAACGTTGTCAGGAGAGGATGGGATTAGTATTAAAAATGAAGAGGATGCGGTTGATAAAAACCGCAAACTCCAAGTCTGGAATGTTGCAAGTGATTTGTCCCACTTTTTCCAAATCAGAGCATATGACGCGGCTTTTGCGAACAATCGACCGAATTTTATGGAGAAAATCCCAGAGCGATATTGTGATGGAATCGAAATGATTGAACATCCACATCGGTCATTATTATATAAAAAATCACCACGATCATCTCGTATAGTTATTGAGCTGGATACTATAACGGCTACACAACGACAAATTAACGTGATTGTTCCGCGTGCAACGCCTGCAGAACGGGAAATTTGTGACCATTATTTAAATGGGCTTATGCATTCTTAACTGCATGAATAAAGGCTGTGATTTTATCGGGGTCTTTGACACCGCGGGAGGCCTCTACGCCTGATGACACATCAACGGCAGGGGGGTGCAGCTGCGTTATCGCGCTGGGGACATTATCAATGCTCAGACCGCCGGACAGCATCCATGGCTTTATAAACGTTTCGCCCTCTAATAAGAACCAGTCAAAGCTGTGCCCCATACCGCCGGGCAGGTCAGATTGCTCGGGCTTGGCATCAAAAAGCAACCAGTCAACATGGCCTTCGTAAGCGCGCGCTGCCTGAATATCGGTCTTTTCCCGCACGGGGAATGCTTTGATAAGCGGCATCAAGGTTGTGGCTTTGATTGTTTTTACGCGATCCACCGTTTCTGATCCATGTAGCTGAATGACATCAATCGGCGCTGCGCCCATGGCGGCGGTAAGCTCTTCATCGGTGGGATCAACAAATAACCCCACAGCTTTGACCGTGCTGGGGAGCTGGCGGATCAGATGTGCGGCTTGCTGCGGATGGATATAGCGCGGCGAGGGCGGATAAAACACAAACCCGATATAATGCGCCCCAGCCTGAACCGCAGCATTTAACGCCGTAGGTTCGGTAATGCCGCAGATTTTTATTTTCGTAAGCTTATTCATGGGGCGGGATTTCTCCGACATAGTTGGTGCGCATAAAATCAGCCAGCGCGGTTAAATCATCGCCATATAAATGTAGCGCAATTTCAATTTTGGTGAGCGCAGCGGGTAAAGTCATATGTAATGCGACTATGCCCTGATCCAAGGCTTCTTGTGCGGATTTGTACATAACTTTATATGAAGTATCAACGGGGCTTACCACAAAAATGGGGCAGTTTTTTGTGCGCGCTGCCTGTGTGACGGCCTCAATCAACGGGGTGTAAAGGGTGCCTGCCCCATAGGAATACATCAGCACGGCCTGCACGCTATCCGCAGCAATTCGTTGAGCAACCGTCGCAGGGTTCAGCCCCATATGAGAGCGCACAATCAGCGTATGCCCATAAGGCTGCGTCCAGATGTGCGGCTGAAAATCAACATGCGCCCGGCGAGGGTTCAACCAAGCTGCCAGCTTAATCGGGTAATCCAGCATCGTAAATGTTGCAATCGGGCCATGCAAAGGCGCAGCAAGCGCATTCATGCTTTGGTCGTGGATCTTCACGGCGCTGCTGCTTAGATACGCGTAATCGCCCATAACGCTAACGACTTCGGCCATATCGCCATCACGCAGAGCCTCTAGCGTGAACAGGGCATGACGGATATTTTGTGGGGCATCGCTGATCGCATCACGAATGGGTTTTTGTGCAGCCGTATAGACAACGGAAAAAGGCAAACCTTGCCCGAGCATCAAAGACAAAGTCGCCCCGCTATCGGATAAAGTATCCGTGCCGTGCAGCACTAAAAAGCCATCAATATGATCGGCGCAATGCCGCCATAAATAGCACATTGTAATCGCTAAATCTGCAACATGCGTATAATTCATTTGCGCGCTATCCAGCTTAAACGCATCCAGCCCCAATATATGAAAATGTTGCAATACATCAGGATCAGCGCGCTGCACAATCGCAGTAAAATCCATGTCAGGTACGCGCAGGCCAGCCTCATCAGTGCGCATAGACAGCGTGCCACCCGTGCCAATGACAATAAAGGATTTACGTCCGTTTAAGATTTCGGGAGACAGGCTTTGTAAGTGTTGAGCTAAAGCGATAACTGTGCCTGAACTCATGTGGCTAAGCTGTGATAAATCGGCAGGATCGGTTAAGAATCCGTTCATGCCGTCAGGCTTTCGACAATTTTTTGTGCAGCCGCTGCTGGGTCGTCGGCTTGCGTAATGGGGCGTCCAACAACGATATGGCTGGCCCCTGCAGTGATCGCATCGATCGGCGTCATAATGCGTTTTTGGTCACCCGCAGCAGAGCCTGCGGGGCGAATACCCGGAACCATCAGATCAAAATCATCACCGCAGGCCGCGCGCAAACGGGCAATATCATGGGCAGAGCATACCACGCCGTCCAGACCAGATTGCTGCGTTAATAAGGCCATTTTTTCAACTTGATCGGCAGTGCCATTGGCATAGCCAACAGCGGCTAAATCCGCATCATTTAAGCTGGTTAAAATGGTGACGGCCAGCAACCGTGTTGTGCCAGCGCACGCCGCTTTGGCGGCCTCCATCATGGTTTGTCCACCCGCAGCATGAACGTTTAAATAAGCGGGCGCTAAATTTTCGGATACGGTGCGCACGGCGGCGGCAACGGTGTTGGGAATATCGTGGAATTTCAGATCGATAAATAGATCGGCTTCGGGGCAGGCTTCACGTACTTGCTCAACACCTTGTGGGCCAAACCGGTTATAAAACTCCATACCCAATTTTAAAGCCCCTGTTACGGGGCCAATGGTTTTCGCCCATTGCTGCGCTATGCTCAGATCATCTGTATCCAGTGCGCAGTAAACTAATGCTTTATTCGTTGTATTCGTAGCCGTCATGGGTCTGTTTTAAATCCTCTAATTCGTTCTCCAGATCTTGGATGTGTTTTTCCAAGGCCCGTTTTTCCTTGTGATGTTTGATATGACCAGATAGTGATCCGACCCAGTAATAGAGTAATCCGATCACATAGCCTAATATAAAGGTAATTAAGATAATGATATAAAGCGGCACATCCAGCGCATCAGCAGCACGCGCCCAATGGAAAACCGTTGATTGAGAATTCATGGCGATAAAGTAAAGCAAAACAATAAAAGTCAGCGCACTTAATAACCATTGTAAAACCGCATCGGTTTATGCTTTCTGATGTGATAGGGAGGATGGACTTATGAATCCTTGTCGTTTAAACGATCACGCAGAGCTTTCCCTGTTTTGAAAAAAGGAAGGCGCTTGGCTTCGACATTGACTGATTCGCCAGTGCGAGGATTACGACCAACGCGGGCTTCGCGGTGTTTAATCGAAAATGCCCCAAATCCGCGGAGTTCAACACGATCACCATCAACCAAAGCCTGCGAAATACGCTCAAAAATACAATCAACAATGCGTTCAATATCACGCAAATATAAATGCGGGTTTTGCTCAGCCAGCTTTTGAACAAGTTCTGATTTTGTCATATCTTTACTTTATCCTTTGTATAAAGCCATTATACCAGACTTTCGATCATCTTCGTAACATTTTTAACCTGCCCAATTGTGCAAGACGCGTCAAGTTAAATCGCTGAAAAAATTCATAAAATACTTGTTTCATATAAACAAGATAGGAAATTCTTGACAAACTCAAGATATGGGAATGTATTCATATCTATAAAGGCAATACGTGTATCCTTAACATATAAACAAAGCGCGCCTCCTGTAATGGGTGGCGCGTTTTTGTATGGATGCGCGCCGAACCTTTATGATCTTAGGCTTTGTGATCCGTATGCTAACGGGCGCGAAGCCTTTTTTGTAACGTAAATAAACAAAGGAAAAAACATGACACAAATTATAAAAGGTCAGCTTCCCGTTGATACCAATATCAACAATATTATCGAATCGCTTGCGACATGTAACAAAGGTGAAACAACGCCGCAATATGCTCAGCCGGGCATGTTATGGCTGGATGACAGCAATGCACCATTCATTTTAAAAATGTATGACGGTCAAGATTGGATTGTGATCGGTGAATTGGATACAACAGCAAAGACATTTACTACAATAAGCGGCACTTCTTATGAAATTGCGACAACCGATGAAGCCACCGCAGGCACAGATGATACAAAAATCATGACCCCACTCAAGGTTAAGCAAGCCATGAAAGCAAGTGTCACATCGAATTTGATTAATGTAGTAGCATTTGATGCATCGGGTACATATACCAAAAGCTCTGATGCTACGCGTATTGCCGTTTACTTGTATGGTGCCGGCGGCGCTGGCGGTAGTCAAGTTGAAGACGGTCTAGATGGTGAAGACACTTTATTTGGGGTGTCCATGTCAGCATTAGGTGGCCCGGGTGGCATCCGCGGTGGCGTGAGCTATGATGGTGTTAGCCATGGCGACGCGACAGGGGGTGATGTTAACTTGACGGGTGGTGGATCCTCCGGAGGGAAGGGTGCCCTTTGGTATCAGGGGAACGGCCTTAATACGGTTGCTAGCGATGGTGCAAATGGCGGGTTTGCTTTTAAATTATTTGATGCGGCAGATCTTCCCGCTACTGTGGAGATTACAATCGGGCAAGGTGGAGAACCTGTAACAAGTGGATCTTCATGGGTTGGCTCTAAGGGCGTCGATGGTTTGTGCATGATCTATGAATATGCATAAATTTTAAAAACCAAAATACGGCTCAGAAATGGGCCGTATTTTATTTATTCATTGGCCTTATAAAAACGCTTCATGTCGTTCGGCAGACCGCGTGGTAGGGTTAAGTCTGGTGGGTTGGCTAAAATCGCAGGAACGGAGCGATTGAATTTTTGAATGTCGCGTGGATCAATTTGACCGCGGTTCATTTCCGCCTTTTGCAGGAAAATTTGACCATTTTGATCGTAATTAAAGAAACAATCCAGTTTTTCAATCTGACGCTGACCAAAAGAATCATGACGAACATACCACACACGTAGCTTATTATTCGGAAAACGGCGGACATAGGTAAAGTCTAACTCCGGTGGGTATTCGACCCGCATCTCGATAAAGGTTCGGCACAGCGCGTAATCCATGCCGCCTTTGCGGGGGGCGAAAATCAGATAAGCAATAATACCAATCGCAATAACGCCGATGAAACCCAATAAAATTTGACGGTTTTCTTTGGCGCGTTGTTGTTTTGTACGCATATAACGGGTTTTGGATAACGATTTTTTGATCTCATCATCTAGCGTCGCAATTTTTTTCTTGAGCGCAAGCCGCGCTTTCTTGCGGCGCTTTTTGTCTTCAGCGCTTAGCCCTGCTGGCCCACGATTCGAACTGGGATTGTTATCCTCATCCGTCATGGCGCTCGTCATCCTTATCCGTCGGGGTTTGCGCGTCTTGGTGATCGGCGGTATCTGATGGTGAACGCGCTGTGTCTTCAGCGTGCAAAGGCTTAATCGGGCGCTTGGTTACGCCTGCAAAATCCTGATCGGCGAAGCTATCGTCAACGCCATTGTTATCATCATCAGTGTCTATGTCGTCATTAATATCATCATTTGCGTTTTGTATCGCTTGCATAGCGCTTTGCTGTTCGTCCAATTGGATTTTACGGCTGGCTTCGATCAGCTCGGTCACGATTTCCTCAATCACGACGCTAATGGCCGCAGATCGGGCTTCGCCACGTTCGCTATGAGCCAGTACACGGCGGCGAATATCATTACGAGCACTACCGCCCGGATAGAATGACGCCAAAATTAAACGCGCGCGCCCAGCGCCCAGCGCTTCATAAAGGCGGGAGCGAATCGCTACATCCTCAGTCGATGTCGATAGCGCCCATAATTCAATCGGGCCAAGCGTGTTGTAGATATGTTGTTCATAGCGCCCTTTGGTCGTCCCCAGAACAAACAGCGCAGGCGCACCCTTGGCAGAGGGGCCCGTCAGTTTATTGCGGATAACGCTGCGCGCTGTTTCCGATAGGCCAAAACGCTGCTGGATATCATCAACGGCTTTGTCCGAAATGGCTGTACCTAAAATCCAAACGCCTGTTGCCAAATCAACCATATCCTTGGAAAAGTCATCCAACAGTTGCGAGGTTAAAACAATTTGTACGCCGCGTTTTCGTCCCTCACGCACGTCACGAATAACCTGTGATCGTACGGATGGTGAATTACTGGTGCGGTGGAATTCATCAAAACAAAGGCGCTTGGGTGATTCGCCGATTTTTTGTAATTGCATCTCGTGATAGGTGCGATATTTCTCATCAATATATTGCAGCGCTTCTTTACCCATCCACCAATTACGAACCAAGGCATGACGCGCGAGCATGTACATAATCGCGGTTTGGCGATCAGCCATTTCATCACCTTGCGGTGCGACATCCATCAAATCGAGTGAACAAATTTTTGTGTCAGTAATTTCAAATTGCGTGACCGAAGACAAAATAGGAAATTCGCGAATAGCGGACGTAATCATCCGTTCAAAGGCAGCAATGACAGTTTCACTGCTGGCCCCGATTGAGGTTTCTTCTAACAGGGTACGAATTTGTGGGCGACGGGATGCGGTGATCGCATCGCTAAGTGTCGGTACGGCGTGGCGCTGGGCGATGTTGGCTTCGTGATATTGCTCTAGATCAAACAGCTTATCAACCACATCCCACCAATACGGATCAGAAGGCAAATGGACATTGTGACGTTGTAAGGCCTCATCCACTGCAGGCTCTAGGCGCGGCAAATACGGGCGCGCTTCGGCGTCAGCTTCGCCGTCATTGCGCCAGCGATACATTTCATCCACGACGAGACCAGCAAGCTGCTGCATCCCGTCATACGGACGATCATAGCCCGCAGGCGTACATAGCAAAGTAATAAGCTCAACCAGATAGCTGCGCTCATCAATGAGTGGCTTGCGACACCCAAGCTGCGTGTCAAACGGATTAATCGCGTATTGGTGCGCCATTTGCAGACGGTAATAGGCAACTTCGTGTTGGCGGTTGATCGGCAAAGCCTCACGGATCATAGAAATCAATCCTGACGAAGACGGACCAATATCAATAATGGCAATATAAGGCAGGTTATCTAAACCAGGCGCTAAGCATGTACATAAATTCAGTGTATTCAATAAAACGGATTTACCAGCGCCAGGCTGAGCAAAAATCAAGTCAAACCATGTTGTGGTCAAATTCGTACCGGTTTGATACGGCCACATTTTTCCATCCGGCGTGCGAAGGACCAAAGACCCGGAATCAAATGGGCTACTAGGGCGGTGCCAAGGCACTAATTTCATAACTTCATGCAAAGGCGCAACCCCGGGCGTTGCCGTGCCCGCACAATGAATTCCCATCGCAGAGCTCATGACGCAGTCCAGCGCATCGCCAGAGAAGTCGCTAACTTGCGTATAACCCCAACTTTCAATCGACTGCATTAAAATCGCAATTTGATCTAGGATTTTGTCTTTTTCACTGACAGGACACCACGTCGCAAAAGATACACGCAGCCGAACAACGGGTTCGCTTTGAGCTAGCTTTTGTAAGCCCTCTAGCGAGAATTTAATCGGCTTGTTGCCTTTATTGGTAACACTTAACAAACTCGCTAGCGTTGTGCGCAGTGTTTCTGCATAAATACCGCCGCCTTCGACCATGTAGGAAATCCGAAACGGAACATTGGAATCGACTAAGCGTGTCATCAGCAAGGAAAAGGGTAAGGCTTCCATCGGGCCCAGAGTCATATCGCCACCCGCCCACAACAGATCACCAATACGAACAACATTTTTTCCTAAAGTCTTAGCATCTGCTGCAACAATCTGGGAGGCAAGGTTAGGCCATAACACATCCGACATATCAATGGCGCTCATAGGTGCGCGCACCGGAATAGGGTCGCCCGGTAAGCAGGCTCTCCATTTATCGTTATCACGGTCTGGGAATAAATTATTACGCACCGCGCGCAAAGCATCGTGGGTTTCTAAAATATCATTGCGTAATCCCAATTCATCTAGCATGGTTTTTACTGCAGTGACGTAGCTTTTATGACGAGTCCGCAACGGCCCCAAGGCTTGATCTGGGAATTGTGCATCTGGTGCATTGACCCAGTCTTTGGCTTTTTGGCTAGCTTCTTCAGCTGATTTTTTGGCTTCAGCTGGGCTAAGCGCGGACGGGCGTGTCCATAGCACAAAATAACATTCTTCATGCGCCAAAAATTTACTTAAATGCGAGACGCGTTCATTAAAAACATCATCTAAGTTTAGCCCCATATTGCGAACACTAACCCGGCTGGGATGCATAAAACGGGATAGTTCTTGGGTGATGCGATTGGGGTCACGGACAAAATAAATTTGCATAGCATGCCCTTGGCGGTCAAATCGCGCGCCAATTTTCACAGCGGATTCTGTGACCATGCGCTTATATTCTTCATCACCAACAATTTGGCGGCTGCCCTCAATTTTAATATAGGAAATCAGTGATCCGTCATTGGCAACAATTGTCGTGCTGTTATCGGCAGTTGCCAGTTGTATGAACGAAGACAACGATTGCTTAAAAGCTTTTTGGAAAGGGGCAATAAAACGGTCTAGAAAATTCATCGATTTGTTAAGTCTTCGAAAGCCAAGGTTATGATTATAAAGGCATGGCTATAACCGCAAGGGATAAGCACTAATTATAAGGTATCAGTATATGGGATTTCAGCGTGTATACAAGATAAATTAATAGGTTATCACGTATACGCCCTAGGCGGCGCTGGATATATCGGCCATTGCATTTTGATATAAGCCGATCCAATCTTGCGGAGGCTTTCCACCGAATGGGCCGTTTTTTGATCGCCAATAAGCTAGAATTTGTGGAAATTGGTTAAATTCCAGATCGGCTTCTTTGATGCGGCGCCGATCCAACGGGAATAAACGAATGCCCTCTAATTTCTTAGGCGCCTGTGCATAGGTTTTCAAAGGCAAATAGTCATTTAAAACAGTTGATAAAATAAACGGATTGTCGGTTTTAATGCGGTTGATGGCTTCCGCGCGTCGTTCCATCAGCATATCTAATGTTTGGCGTGCAAAATCAGCCAGAGGCCCTTTAGACACGCGCGCCACATAGAGCGCTTTGGCTATGTTATTGAGATCAGCTTGAGAAATTTCAGGTAACCAGACAAGCGTTCCTGAATCCATATGAGCCGCATGGGATAAATCAAAACATTGATGGCAGAAAATACACGTGGTTAGTAAATTATCAGGCTTTAGATTATTAGGGTTAAAATCTTTGAATAAAATCTGCTGATACTTTTCAGATTTAAACCCGCAACACTGGCATGTTTTGTTATCGCGTTCCAAAATTTCATTTTTCAGATCATTTGGAATAGGCGCTCGCGCCGCCGGCAAATCAGTTTTTTGCCATCAGATGCAGAAGAGGGCGCCACCGGTTTAAGAGCGCGCCCCGTCCCTAATGTAATGGGATAAAAATCCACCGCTAAGCAATCCTTAGAATGATAGAGAATTCAAGTTTGTTTGCGTTGGAGCCGTACCAGTACCCACACTTGATGTCATCGCTTCGAAGATAATTGGCAAGCTTAACAAAGCACCACCAGTTGCTAGACGAATAGCACCTTCTTTCAATGGTGTCTGTGATGGGTTTTCAACGTGGTCTTTGATTTTAAGAACACCCAGTGTCCCGATCGTAATACCACCAAGATATGATAACGCGGATAATAAAGACGGCAATTTTTCAATCGAGGTCACAACGTTGCCGGCAATAGTGCTAGCATCGTTACCACCACCACCGCCACCACCAGCGAAGGCTTCGGGGGCAATCCCCATTAGGCCCATAGTCATCGATACGCCCATGGCGTAATATAGTTTTTTAAGTTTTCTCATAGTTTTCTCCTCTGTATACATTTAAATATTTGCCCATACTTATGCAAAAATAACGATCATACTTTGTTATTATATCATAATTTTTTTAAGATTGCGAAGTTTTCTTGCTCTTTAATTTATTGTTTTTAAAATGTTTTTCGTTTTTTTATGTGGTTTGAAGAAAGCTACGATAATTTTAACCCATAATCGCTGATTCCCAACGTTTCTTGAACCAAATGAATAAACGGACCGATATTGACTGCTAACGTGCCTCCAATGATATGGGTTACCCCCGCCATCAAAGAAGCTTGTCCGTTGCCTTCAGCGACGTTGCGGATAATAAAGACGCCGCGGGCAAAGCTGATCAGGCCAATAATAATCATAAATTTAACGATGGCAGATAAAACAGCATAAAATTCGCCGAGTTCAGCCGCAGTCATGCCTGCAGTATCTGCCAATTCTAAATATGTTGATGTCGTCCCCTGGGTGAAAATGTTCATGGTAATGACGCGAACAAAATCATTGAAAGAAATCAAAATGCCCGCCGTGACAAAGGTAAAGAATGTTCCCAACCCGGCGGGGCCACGTGCGCCGTCTTGTTCACTTTTCAGTAGACGAGAAATTCCAATCATTAAGAAAATCAAACCAGCACAGAAAGTAAAGAATGTTAAGGCCGAATGTAAGGGAGACATAATATCACTGACCGCACAATAGACGGTTTTACCCATCGCCGTTCCAGTTGCTGTGGCGTCTTCAGCGGCGCCACCGCCAAAGCCAAGGTTTTGAGCAGCGTTTTGAATGACTTGACCGACGCTCCAGTCCGCAGCTTGGCTGCAACTACCGACCTCGGCGTTATAGCCACTTACTGTATTGCCAAAACTATCTGCTGCGCCAAAATTGGATGCTAAGTTATCAACCTGAGATGCGGCGGGTGTTACCGTTGAGCGCACAACACTGATAATTGAATTCATGGATAAAAAGGCACCGCCAGCGGCAAAGCGGGATAAAGCTTGTGAAACAGGCGTTTGTGCAGGATTCATTAAATGATCTCGCAGTTTTATGACAGCCATAAAACCAAAATATAGACCAATTAATTTACTGATGGCAGTTAAAAAGGCAGGGAAAGCAACGGCATGACCGTATAGCTGGCAAATTGATGTGCCTAAACTGGCTGTTCCTGTTTGACCAGCTAAACCAAATGTCATCGAATCGATCATGCCTGATAAAATATCCTGGGTGCAGCCAAATTCGCCGCTATCGTACGCGGACTCAAGGAAGCCATTAGAATCGACTAAACTGGCTAGGGCGCCTAAAACATCTGTGCCTTCACCGGATATTGTATTTGCCATGACGGTGTAAACCGTTGGAAGGCCTAGTAACAGAGCGCCGATGAAAAAGCGGATTAGGGCTTCTTTTAATGGGTTGCGATCAGGGTCTTCGATATGATTTTTAAGGTGAAGAAGGCCAACAAACCCAAGATATAAACCAATCATATAAGCGAGCGTTGTTAGGAAGCTCGGTAAGTTACTAAATGACTCTAACATCATGCCAAAGACAGCATTCAGGTCACGCGTGACCCCAATATCGCCCATAATATTAGAGAGCTTGCCGAAAATAGACGACATGAAGTCAGAAGCTGAGAATGCATCGTCGTAACTAAATGCATTTTCATTGCCACCTGTAATCAGGCCAAGCATGACCTCGTATACAATCGGTAACGAGAATAAAGCCCCACCAATCGCAAAGCGGGCCAAGGCGGCGCTTAAAGGCGTTTGTGCTGGGTTTTCAACGTGGTTGCGTAACTTGAGCAACCCTGTCGCGCCAAAGAACATGGCGATTATGTAGGCAAAGGCAGTAATAGCACTAGGAAGCTTTTCTGTGCTTTTAACGATATTTTCTGCAACATCATCAACGCCAGCGGCGACATCAATGCCCAAGGCAAAAGCGGATGAATCAGGAATTAAGAGTAAGCCGGTTAAAAATAGAAACATAAATCCATACAGACGGGACAGATTTATCCCATCGATAGGGGCGGATTTTTTATGTTTTTCTAAATTAAAATACATATTTATCTCAAATTTTATACAATAAGCTCACACAAATAATGTTTTGACGTAATTTATACGCCTTTACACTACGAGTATAAGTATAAAAGATTAAGATAAAATTAAAAAGCCATAGATACGAAAAACTGCAACCGCGTATGCATGAAAAAGCATGGATTCTTGTGTTTTTTCAAGGCATAGCGCGCAATTTGGTGCTGTAAAAAATACAATTTATCCGTGAAATTAATAGACTATAGATTGCTCTTCTAGCCATTTAATTGAGTAATTACCGGATAAAAAGTCACCCTGTTGCAAAATCCAATCATGTAATGGTAGCGTTGTTTTAACGCCATCGATGACTGTTTCTACAATAGCGCGGCGTAAGCGACGGATACATTCACTGCGATCTTTACCGTAAACAATCAGCTTGCCGATCATAGAATCGTAATAAGGCGGAATAGTATAGCCGCCATAAATTGCCGAATCAAAACGAACGCCTAAACCGCCTGGCGCATGGAATTGCTGAATAGCCCCAGGTGATGGGCGGAAATCATGTTCAGGGTCTTCGGCGTTAATGCGGATTTCAATCGCATGGCCGCGTAGTTTGACCTCATCTTGGGTAAAGCTAAGCTTTGCTCCGCCTGCGACAAGAATTTGTTCTGCAATCAAATCAGTTCCGGTGACCATTTCGGTAACAGGGTGTTCAACCTGAATACGGGTATTCATTTCCATGAAGTAAAACCCGCCATTTTCGTACAAAAATTCAATCGTTCCTGCACCAACATAACCCATTTGTTGAATAGTCGTCGCAGCCAGCTCACCAATTTCATTGCGCTGTTTTTCATTTAAAACAGGGGATGGCGCTTCCTCGACCAGTTTTTGGTGGCGACGCTGGATCGAGCAATCGCGCTCGCCCAAGTGAACGGCATTACCATGCTTATCACCGAAAATTTGAATTTCAATATGGCGCGGATTCGCTAGGAATTTTTCAATATAAACCGTATCATCGCCAAAGTTTGCCTTGGCTTCGGTGCGGGCGCGTGTGAATAGCTCCGGCAGTTCAGACAGGTCGTTGACAACCTGCATACCCTTACCGCCACCGCCAGAGGCAGCTTTGATAATCACAGGTAGACCACATTCTTTGGCGACTTCTAAAGCTTCATCCACGGTGTCAACACCGCCTTTAGATCCTGGAACAACCGGCAGGCCAAGGGCTTGTACGGTTTTCTTGGCCATGACCTTATCGCCCATCTTTTCGATATGCTCAGGCGTGGGGCCAACAAAGGTAAAGCCATGTTCTTCGACCATGCGGGCGAATTCTGCATTTTCAGATAAGAAACCATAGCCCGGGTGAATGGCATCTGCATTCGTCAGAGTCGCCGCGCTAAGAATGGCATGAATGTTAAGATAGCTATCTTTGCTAGAGGGCGGGCCGATGCAAACCGATTCATCAGCCAAGCGAACAGCCATGGAATTCGTATCGGCTGTGGAATGAACAGCAACACTTTGTATACCAAGCTCTTTACAAGCGCGGACAATGCGCAAAGCAATTTCACCGCGGTTGGCAATCAGAAGTTTCTTAATCATGCGAAAACCCGCCTATATCTATATTATTCGACTACAACCAACACATCACCAAATTCAACAGGCTGTGCATCATCGACTAAAATTTGTGTAACTGTCCCTGATTTATCGGCCTTGATTGGGTTCATGACTTTCATAGCTTCGATAATCATCAATGTATCACCCGCTTTGACGCTAGTGCCTTTGGACACGAACGAAGGCGCACCTGGTTCAGGCTGCAAGTAAACAGTACCCACCATAGGTGATTTAATTGCACCCGCATGGTTTTGAACATTGGTATCAGGCCCAGCCGTATTAGCAAGCATTGGCAATGCAGGATCTGCTGCCATTGCGGCAGGCGCAGGCGCCGCAGCGACAAGACCGCCACCTTTGCTTACGCGAACGGCTTGGTCACCGTCTGCAACTTCAATCTCGTTCAGACCTGTATCTTCTAACAGATCAGCCAGTTTTTTAATTGCGTCATAATCAATTTTCATAGCAGCCTTTATTATCCTTTATATGGATTTATTTTATATGTGCAAAAATCGCACTTGAAAACTATCAAACTGGATAAACAAGACCAAGTAAAAAGTCAAAGGGCTTTTTAACGGGTGTGGATCAATTCACAGACATGATCGATGGCTTTGATATAGCTTTGCGCGCCTAACCCCTTGAAAACTGCGGCTGCGACAGGCTGGATGTAGGAGAAATGACGAAAATCTTCGCGCGTGTCGGGATCAGATAAATGTACTTCAATAACTGGAATCGATAGCAATTTTAGCGCATCATGGATCGCAACGGATGTATGCGTATAGGCCGCCGCGTTAATCAAAACCCCTGCATAAGGGCCAGAGGAACAAGCGGCTTCTTGGATCCATGTGACAAGTTCACCCTCATGGTTGGACTGGCGGAAATGGATGCGGACATTGAGCTCTGTTGCGCGCTGTTCGCACAGGGCTTGAATGTCGGCCAGCGTATCAGACCCGTAAATTTCGGGTTCACGCTGGCCGAGCATATTTAAATTAGGGCCGTTTAAAATCAAAACTGTTTGCATGAAAGCAGTTTCTTTCGTCTTGATTATTGATTAGGACAATTTTTTCCAGTTCCCATGCCTTGACCATTGCAGGCGCCAGAACCTTTTTTATTCATGCCTTTGCCCATTCCTCGGCCTTGTTTCATCCCTTGACCTTGTTTCGTGCCCATGCCTTGACCTGGGGCAACGACCATAACATTAGTTTCTAGATGTTCATCATCATCGAATTGTAATGTCAGATCAAAATTATCGCCTTGTGATAAAGCATTATGCAAGCCAATAAGCATAATATGGTTGCCCATAGGGTTCAGAGTTACCGCCGTGTGTGCCGGAATGTCCAAAGCATCCAAGCGGCGCATTTCCATGACATCACCATCCATTTTCATTTCATGGATTTCCAGCGTATCTGCAATATCTGACGATGCTGCGATTAGCTTATGATCTTTGTCGCCATTATTATACAGCGTGACAAAAGCCGCACCATTTTTTGTTGGGCCGCAGTTGCAAAAGCACGTGCTTGTCCGCGGATTTCAATGTCACCAGCATGAGCGCCTATCGTTGGCAGTGTCATGCATAAGGCTAAAGCTAAAAAAGAATGTCTGAATTTCATGATCGAAAGTCTTTATGTTGGGTTATTTTCGGGCTGCGGCAATCGCTTGCTTTAATCCCGCATGACCAATATACCCCCCATAGAACTGATCGTCAACAATAAATGCAGGTGTGCCTGTAATGCCAATTTCACGGGCAATTTGGTAATTTTTATCAAGCTGCTTGGCGATGGCTTTGGATTCGGCATCTTTTTGTAATTTGACTTCATCAAGGCCAATTTCACGGGCGATTTTCAGCAGATTAGCTTCATTTTTAGGGCCGCGATGCTTCATAATGGCTTGATGGAATTCGAAATATTTCCCTTGCTTATGCGCTGCCAAAGCCCATAAAGCCGCAGTTTTGGAATCCTCGCTTAGGATGGGGAAGTCTTGAAAAACAACGCGCACATTTTTATCGGATTTGACCAAGTTCACTAAATCAGGAAAGGCTTTCTTGCAGTATCCGCAATTATAATCGAAAAATTCAACCACGGTGACATCAGCATCAGGATTCCCGATAGAGGGTAGGCTTTTCGCTGTTAAGCTTTTTAGATTATCTTTGACGGCCTGCGCTGTTTTATCTTGTTGGCGCTGAGCTTCGTTGCTTTTATATTTGTCGACGGCCTGAATAATAACCTCAGGGTTGTCCATAATATAATCATGAACCAACTGTTCAAAGGCCTTTTGATCTTTGATTTCAAAGCTTGATGCCATTGTTGTCGATGAAAAAGCTAATGTGAAAAACGCAAGAAAAGAAAAAATAATTTTAGTCATAGTGATCTTTCATTTTAAAAGGGACTGTTATTAATTATAGGGCAATAGTAGGAAAAAGTTACAATTTTATTTAAATAATTTATCTATGTCAGACTATACCACACACCGCGTCCGGCGCCATGGCGTATGATTAGATTTTCTGAAACTAATTCTTGTAAACGCAATTTGATGGTCGATCGGCGGCCTTTGGTGGCAAAGATTAAGTCCTTCATCGTGGCGCGCTTGTTGTCTTGCAAAAATTCTAACAGCTGAATAGACAGCGCAGGCATATCCGCCAGGCGTTCGGGATCAATGGTGTTGTTAATCTGCTGATCCAGTATTTTATAATGCTGCGTTAGAAGATTAAAAAAGCAATTGAGCCAGTTTTGCCAGTCAGGACGCCCTTCGGCGATGGCGGTTTGAGCCTCTTGCAGTGTTGTGAAAATATCGTGCACATGAGCGTTAAATGGCTCATCCAAGGATGCGAACGGTGCATAGCGATAGCCTGCTTTTAGCAGCAATAAAATAATCACAAAGCGCGCTAATTTCAAATTGCCGCCTTTAAAGGGTGAGATTTGTAAAAACACCGCTGTAAAAACGGCAATAATCAAAAGCGGATGATAAGCTTCGTCATCCAAGGCCGTATTCACCCAATCCAGTAATTTCGTGGTTAAGGCTTCGCAATCTTCGGCATCGGCTGTATCCAGTGTGCCAATAAGGACTTCATCCTGATAGAAATGTAGACCCTCTGCCGTGTCTTTGAACGCGCCGCCATCATCACCGGGGTTAAAGGTCGCATGCAACGCGCGCAGGACATACATATCCAGTGTCTTATTATGCAGCGGCGCTAACATGGCTTTCAGCTTTTCCCCATGCGTAGCGACGTCACTAAGTAAGTTTAATCCTGTCGTGTGGTCATCCAGCGCATTCCAATAGCCTTGGAAGCGATCAATCGCGCAAATGCGGCGTAATAACGGCGGTGAAACCTGAAGAGTTTGAAGACCAATCATGCGCCCATTAAACCATATTGCTAGAATCAGCCAAGAGTCTAAATGTCCTATTCAGGATACAGGCGCGATGATATACTCACCAAATGGAAACTTATGATCCCTTATATATATTAAAACAGGTTGATACGGATATATGGATTGCTGATGGTGATTTAATACACTTTAGCGGCATACCTTTTCCGACCCGCATGACGGTTATTCGCTTGCAAAATGGAGATTTGTTTATTCATTCTCCGATTGATTTGACGGACGCGTTGAAGGCTGAAATTGATGCGCTGGGTAGCGTGAAATATTTGATCTCTCCGAACCGCATTCATTATTGGTGGATTGAAACATGGGCGCAAGCTATCCTGATGCAACTAAATGGGCCTCCCCGGGGGCGCGAAAGGCATCACGTAAACAGGGGTGGGATTTTGATGTCGATTTAACAGGTGATGGTACTTATGACTGGAGTGATGAAATCAAACACATCCTTGTAAAAGGAAGCCGTTTTTTAGAAGAATATGTGTTCTTTCATGCCTCCTCGCGCACATTAATCTTTGCTGACTTAATCGAAAATTTTGAGTGCCATAAAATAGAGTCTCCGTTTTTGCGCTGGGTTATGAAGCTGACAGGCATTATTCACCCTGATGGTAAATTACCTGCAGATCTGCGCCTGAGCTACTGGGGGCATCATAAGCAACTGCGTCAGGCATTAGAGACAATGCTGGTCTGGCAACCGGAAAAAATTATTGTTGCGCATGGACATTGGTATGACCATGACGGCGTTGCGGAGCTTAAACGCGCCTTCCGATGGGTCAAAGGATTCGGCGATAAATAATATCGGTGACGTCTTACATGCGCTCGGGCACGTCGATGCCCAGTAAATCCAAAATTATCACCAACTGACGGGCGGTTAAAGCACACAGCCCCAAACGCGATGCGCGCAAAGCTTCGTCGGTTTCGGATAAGATATGGCAATTACCGTAAAAGCTGCTAAAGGCTTGCGCTAGCTTATGCGCATAATCACATAAAACATGCGGCGTATGGTTGGCTAGTGCATTATCAAAGTGATCGGCAAATTCACCCAATAACAGCGATAAAGTACGATCCTCATCATGGACGCTTAATGTGTCTGCAGGGGTTAGGCTTTGCTTGTCAGCTTTGGCGAGCAAGGATTTAATCCGCACAACCTGATACAGCAAATACGGGCCTGTTTTGCCCTCGAAACTGGTCATGCGATCCAGATCGAATATGTAATCGGAGATACGGTTATTTTGTAGATCGGCAAATTTCAGCGCCGCTAAACCGACTTTCTTGGCAATGTCTGCGCGTTCGTCGGCGTCCATATCGGTGGCAAGATCAGCCTCGTTCAGGCGCTGGGTTGCTTTATCAATAGCCATTGCGATTAAATCTTCTAAATTCATAACGCCGCCCGCGCGGGTTTTAAATGGCTTGCCGTCTGTGCCGTTCATCGTGCCAAAGCCCGAGAAGATTAAATCGGTCTCATCAGGGACTAAACCGCCCTTGCGCGCCGCGCGAAAGAGTTGCTCAAAATGCAAAGATTGACGCTTGTCGGTTAAATAGATGACTTTGACCGGATGATAATCGCGCATCCGATCGACCAAGGTCGCCATGTCGGTTGTGCTGTACATCACCGCGCCATTGCTTTTGTACAGGATCAATGGCGGCATGTCTTTCTTGTCGGTGTCTTGTTCAACGGTGACGACAACCGCGCCTTCGCTGTCTTCGGCAATGCCGCGTTTTTGTAAGTCCTCGACCATGGGTGCGATCGTATCATGGGCATCGCTTTCGCCTAGCCATAGATCAAAATGTACGCCAAGCGCATCGAAATTGGCTTTCATCCCGTCAATGGATACGCGAATGAAATGCTGCCATAAAGCGCGATATCCTGCGTGTCCGTCTTGTAATTTTGCGGTGATTGCGCGCGCGAATTCCAAACGCTCGGCATCTTCTTTACACGCGGCAGAGGCCACAGGGTAAAGCTTGGCTAGATCCTCGATCGTGACGGGGGATTCGGATGGATAATCACCTGTAAAGCTTTCATCAAAATAAACCCAATCAGGGTGCTGTAATTGTAGCTCAGATAAAACCTGTCCCATCGGCAGACCCCAGTCGCCATATGGACATCACCATAGGTTTTATACCCCGCAAAGCTATAGAGGCGGCGCAAGCAATCCCCAATGATAGAGCTACGCAAATGCCCAACATGCATGGCCTTGGCAATGTTGGGGCCGCCGTAATCCAGCATGACAGTCGGGGCATCGGCAACCGTTGGCACCAAGCCGCGTTCATCAGCGGCATAACGGTTCAAGTAATCGGTAATGGCCTCATCATTCAGGGATATATTAATAAAACCAGGTCCAGCGATCTCGAGCTGAGAAAAATCGTATGGCCTTCAAGCTTGGTTAGGATTTCTTCGGCTACAGCGCGCGGATTTTTCTTGGCTTGTTTGGCGGCAGCCATCGCACCATTGCACTGGAATTGTGCCAAATCAGGGCGGTCAGATACGCGCACTAACCCAAGCTCAGCGGGTAAATCTAGCGTGGCAAAGGCTTCACCAACAATGTTCGATAAATAGGCGGCTATACTGCTCATAAATATTCTCTCATTCGTATCATGACTGCGTTGATTGAGTGATACGTGTTTCAAGCCGTGAAATCAAGAACCAAGCCGTGAATTAAAGAGAACGGGCCTGCATGGTAGCGACGGCTAGAACAGGTTGTTCTAATTGTTGCAAAACAGAATCTCTAGGCTTGAGACCATCAAATCCCCATATACCTGTTTTGGGATCGGCATGTGTAATGGTTGCTTGCAGTGTTGTATCTTCTGGTAAAGAAACCATGCCTTTATAAATAAGCTCACGTTCGTTATCAGCAACGCGCCAATCATCGGGAAGGTCGTTGATATGAATGTGTTTACGCAACATACCAACAGGCGATAAATCAATATCAAAGGTTACAAAATCCTGACGGATATTACGGAACGTAATGCGGCGCGAGGCACCAATGGTTTCCGCCAGAACGCTGACATTGTGGAACGTGTCTAAATCTTTGGACATGTTGCGGCTGATATTGCCAACATGATTTAAATTCTGTGCAATTTCGTCCAAATCTTCGCCAGAATAAATGTGGCCTACGCTGTGATTACCTAATAAAGCATGCACAATCCTCAGGTTAACAACATCGCTACCACGCCGGATAGGCGACGTGCAATGGGCGTACAGGTTCTCACCAATCGAGTAATGACAACCTTGCTTGTGAGTGTAATAAGCAGGCTTTAGCATGGTTTGCTGGATAAAACGAATGGGCCGTCCGTCATGATTGTCTTGGGCTGTATTGAACAAATTCCGAATATAAGGCATGTCAAAATCATACAGGCTTTTGGGGCTTTCATAGCCCATTTCATATAAGGCCGCGCGGTCTTGCTTATAGGCAACTTCATTATCACCAACGGAAAAGACTCGGCGTAAAAAGGGAACATTATGGCGTTCAATAAAGGTCGCAAAATCAATATTGGCATTGAGCATGCAGCTTTGCACCAGCATCGGAGCCAAATTATACTGAAGATCGTCATAATAAAGCTGATGGCGTAGCCCTGCTAATTTGCGGTGGCGATTAACCGCTAGCACGGTGAAATCACGATAGGCTTGCAAATCAGGGTCGTCGCTTTGTGTGCGCTGGGTAAATTCAGGATAAGGGACAACCTGATGCGCGCCGATGATGCCCAAACCGACCTCTGCATCCGCAATAGGTTCACCTGACGCATCCCAGAATTTCTCAACATAAATGACGGGACGATGTTTCCCCTCTTTCAAAGAAATATGCTCTCTGGGTAAAATAGTAGGTAGCATATGTAAGGTTTCTGTATTTGTATAATGTGTTTGACCGCGTTGCAGGGCTTCTTTATCCATGTGCGAGCCATACGGTACAAAAGCAGGCACATCGGCAATAACGGTTAAAGTGCGATAGGCTGCCTGCTTTCCGTTAATAATGCGATCGCTATATTCAATTTTAACGCCATCATCATGATCTTTCGCATCTTCTGGATCGATAATCATAATATCTTCTTGAGTTAAATCACGGCGCTGAATAACGTCTTTGTTCTCCCACGTGGCAGAGGCGGCTTCATTTGTTGCCTCGGAAGAGTGGGTTTGAGGGATGTTATATTTGTCTAAAAGCTGCTCAGTGATGGATGTATCCGTTTTGGGGATTTTGCTTTTGGGCAATAAACGCACCGCAGGTTCATGCGGATTAATGATGGCATTCGGGAGCTGAACAGGAAAAATTGAACTTTTTGTTTTTTCTTCTTAGGTGGGTTGATCGGCGTAAAGTTGGTTTGTATAGACGATTCAAAACTGCCGATTTGTAAAGCACCTTTGGCCTGCGGGTTAAAGTAAGCGGATAAAGAAATATGTTGATACTCATCAGCGGGCGCAATGAGCTTATGGATCATTAATTGTCCATGATCGTGATGGCTATGGCCTGATTTTCCACTACGGCGCAATATGGCGATATAATCATTGCTTTCTAATTTTGCGTGGGCAAGCTTATCTTGTATTTTATTTGATAAAATAATCGGTAGCGCGTGAGTATCATCATCTAACCCAAGAATCTGCGCGTTGAATTCGTTTTTTGTGTTGCGAGTAATACGAACAGTGACCAAATCCGACAAAGGCTTTGTCGCTGCATAACGCCCTTTTGCAAGTGGCTTAATAATGTCGTCTTTTTGTAAATCTTTCAAAAGCGTTTGTAACGTTTCACGTTTTTGTTCCTCCGAAAGCGATAAGCCCGCAGAGACCATCGCTTTTGCAAACACGTTTTGTAAGGACGGTAAAACGCCGTCCTTTTTTACGCTTTTATGAAGACCAAAAATTTTTTCTAAATCTGTGATGGACACTGGCTCTGGATTAGCGGTAATAACCGCTTTCAAAGCCGCCCGATCAAGTCGAAGCTGCCGCATATATTCTAACCGTTCCCGTGTTCAAATTATTTTATTTTTATTATTAATAACAGCTTTAGCAGGTGGGAATATGAAAATCAAGAGAAGGAGAGACATCGAAGCGTAAAAGTAATGGACGGTTCCTGTTGCGAGGCACCGCCCGAGCCCCACCTTACTGTGTTACGAGCAAGGAATTAATGTAGCTGAATAAGCGTCCAATTAGGCAGCTTTTTTCACATCACCAGCAACAACAGAGTTGTCGTTAGCGGCTACGAACTGATTGTTGTCATTTGCAACTATCAAAATTGATCCGATAACGGCGGAAATCCAACCGAACGCCGCATAACATCTTTACTACGCATGTCGATCCTGTTTCGGCCCCGTCTTATCGTTTTATTTCATATTTCGGCGGTGTGCGTGGTGCATACCAAAACCGAAACATGTCTAAAACGGTAAGCATCCATCCCCCGTCTAGCGGGATCTTGGTGGAGCCGCCGGGTACTGCCCCCGGGTCCATAGCGCTTATTCCATATCAGCGTGTAGCGTCATAGTCAGCCGAAGCTAACACTACCATTATAGTGTGGGGAAAATAGAAAATCCAGATTTATTAAATAATCTTACGGGCGCTGGCGATAAAATCGGTGACAGATCCATTAAGAATCGATGCTTGCAAGGCCAGATCCTTGGTCGCCGTTTCTACGTCTTGCGTATCGGCAAACGTATTTTGTGTCAAAGCCGTGACTTTAGTAATGCTATCTGTGACGGTCGTGGTCATGCTGGAGGCTTGTTCCATATTATGAGAGATCGACTGAGTCGTAGATAATTGTTCCTGAACGGAGGATGATACATGGGTATTAGCCTCAGTTAACGTGGCGATTTGCTGTGCGATGTCTTCCATGCCGCGTACAACCGTATTGAGCGCGCCCTCGATATTATTGACGCAATTGGTGATTTCTTGGGTGACGTTGGCCGTTTCTTGGGATAGCGCTTTGACTTCACCAGCCACGACGGCGAATCCTTTGCCGGCTTCACCCGCGCGGGCGGCCTCGATCGTAGCGTTTAACGCAAGCAAGTTGGTTTGCTCTGCAATGTCGCTAATACGTGTAACCGATTCGGCGATATTGTCGCCTTCTTGTTTGAGATTAAGAACATTTTGAGAGACATCATTGGTTTTAACCGAAGCCTCCTGCGCGGTTCTGCATGCTTGGCTGACTTCGTCATTAATTTTGGTCAAAGCAGCGAATAAATCTTGCGTGGCTTGAGCAACATTTTTTACATTGCCAGCGGCGTCTTTGGCGGCTTGGTCAACGGTTTGGGCATTAGTTTGTGTGTTTTCTGCCATATCTTTCATGTTTTTAGACGACGCTTCTAGCTCCGTTGCGGCGCTGGACACGGTCTCTGAAATTTTACCGACCTGATCTTCGAACTCATTTGTGACGTTTGTAAAATCATCGACTTTGTTTTTCATCGTATCTAAAGCCGCATTCACAGTTTTTGTAGCATGTAAAAAAGATCCCTCCATACTGGTTTCGATGATGCTACGAAAATATTTGTTTTTGCTAATGTGGTCGGTACAAGCTTGTGATTCACGTATATAGCATCGCATCGATCAATCATATCGTTGATGGCGTGCATTAGCTCGCCCATGTCACCAGTTTCTGTGATGTTTAAAATGCGTTTTTCAAAGTCACCGTGAGAAACCGCTTGTACGACTTCCAAAGTGCGACGGATAGATTTTTTAGACGAAGGAAACATGATTGTACTCCTGATTTTTAGGTGCCAAGGGCAAACATAAGCTCATTAAAGCTCATGTTCTTTTGATCTAATAATTTGACGATTTCGGCGTTAGACGCCGCTAAGGCTTGCTTAGGGCTATCAATCGATAATTCTAGTTTTAGCAACTGATCATATAACGGGATAATATGTGTGTTTAAGGCTTCGCGATTGGGCGCACGGCGGTTGGAATGGTAGCCAATGACTTGCCCATTGTCACCGTAGCTTGGCGTGACATGGGCAAAGACCCAATAATTATCACCATTAGCCGAACGGTTATTGACGTATGCAAAAATTTCACGCTCAGCTTTCAGCTCCGCCCATAATAAATCAAATATGCAGCGCGGCATGTGTGGATGACGAATAACATTATGTTGTTTGCCTAAAAATTCTTTTTCTGTAAGGTCTGCAAACTTTGCAAATGTACGGTTACCATAGACTAACCGTCCGTCTAGGTCGGTTTTGCTAACGATAATTTCGTTCGCATCCATGTGACGTTCTTGACCTGATAATTGAGTATTTCCATACAAAGCCATTGTGAGTATGAACCTTAAAAGTAAGTGTGAAAGTATAACAGCAATTAAGTGTATCACAGAGTAAGGCGAGACTAAATAGTTTTAGTATAGTCCGCCTGTCCCTGTATGCGCTGCTTGACCAGGGCTACCGGTAATGGCGTTCACGGATGGCAGATTACTAATGCCGCGACCATCTAGCATATAAATTTCATCCGTAGGCTCTGTTCCCTCAACAAAAGCTTCCCAGATGACTTGTTCATCGGTTGGTTTTGCGCGTGTGCCTGTTTTGGCGTTAATGCGAACATTACGAATACCAGGCGGCGTTCTAAATGGAATAACAGGTTCTCCGGCTAAGGCTTGTTCCATAAAGTTTTTAAAGATTGGCACGGCGACAGACGATCCAGTTTCACGCTTGCCAAGGGATCGTGGTTCATCAAAGCCGACAAAAACACCGACCACCATATCGGGTGAAAAGCCCATAAACCATGTATCTTTGGATTCGTTGGTCGTGCCGGTTTTCCCCGCCAAAGGCAGGCCAAGGGCACGAATACGAATGCCGGTTCCGCGCTGGACAACGCCTTCCAAAATTGAGGTCATCTGATAAGCAATGCGGGGATCCAGAATTTGTTGGCGTGTATCAGGCGGCGTAGGCGTATCTTGTTCTTCCCAACGCACCAAGGGGCCGCAATATTGACAAGGTCGTTTATCATGACGGGAAATAGTATTGCCTCGTCGATCTTGAATACGGTCAACAAAGCTAGGTGTAATGGCTTTGCCTCCATTAACGATAACCGCATAGGCCGATACCATATCAATCAAGTGTGTTTCGCCAGCGCCCAGAGAATATGAAAGAAGCTGAGGCATATCATCAAAAATGCCAAAACGTTTGGCCGTCTCGGCAATGAGCTCCATCCCCAAATAGTCAGCCAAGCGAACCGTCATCAGGTTTTAGAGCGCTCAACACCGACGCGTAGTGGCGTAGGGCCGTAATATTTATCACCATAGTTTGTCGGGCTCCAGAAATGGCCGGGGCGATCTTCGATCACAAAGGGTGCATCCAACACCAAAGTCGCTGGCGTAAAACCATTTTCCAAGGCTGTGATATACACAAAGGGCTTAAAGGCTGATCCAGGCTGACGTTTGGCTTGGGTCGCGCGGTTGAATTCGGATGAACCGTAACGATATTTCCAGCCGCCTTGCATGGCTAAAATACGCCCTGTATGGGCATCCATCGCCATGATCGCACCCTGAACATCAGGGATTTGTTTAAGGTTATAAACATTATCGCCGCGGCTAGAATCCCGAACTAACACCAGATCACCCACGCTCACGACTTGATCTACGCCCGTAATGGCGGGGCCGCGTTCATAGCCTTCGTCACGATATTCTCTGGCCCACTGTACGGATTGTAAATCCAGCGTGCCATTTGGAATGGCTTCATCAGAAAACCCAAGGGTCGCTTGGCGGGCATTGGCATCCAAAACCAGACCAATCGACCAGTGATCTAACATTTCTAGCGGACGTTTAACTTCAGATAGTTGGGCACGCCAATCGTCTAATGTATCAAAATGGGCAAAAGGCCCGCGATAGCCGTGGCGCTTATCATAGGCCTCTAAGCCTGCGCGCAGCGTTTGTTGAGCAATCTCTTGCAGATGAGCATCCAAGGTCGAGCGAACAACAAGCCCACCTGTATAAAGCTGCTCTTCACCAAAGTGACCTAGCAATGTTCTACGGACTTCTTCAGAAAAATAAGGTGCTTTAACGGTGCGTTTAGCATCGTGTTCAACCATTTCCAAAGGCTCCATTTTGGCCATATCAGCTTCACGTAGTTCGATGAAGCCTTCTTCGGCCATGCGGTCAATGACCCAATTACGACGGGCGAGCGCGGCATCATGTTTGCGCACGGGGTGGTAGTTATTGGGTGCTTTTGGGAGGGCTGCTAAATAAGCAATTTGCGCAATGCTGAGATCAGGAAGGGCTTTGCCGAAATATTGTAAAGCCGCTGCCGCCACCCCATAAGAACGCTGACCTAAGTAAATCTCATTTAAATAGAGCTCGAGCAAGCGATCCTTGCTCATGACTTTTTCCATGCGTGAGGCCAAAATAGCTTCTTTAATCTTACGGACATAAGAGACTTCGCTGCTTAACAGAAAGTTTTTAGCGACCTGTTGTGTGATGGTTGACGCGCCCTCAGGACGACGGCCATGTCCTAGATTTTTCAAGTTCCGCAACATAGCGCGGGTGATGGCGATATAATCAACGCCGCCATGATGGTAGAAATTTTGATCTTCTGCCGCGATAAAGGCATTTTTAAGCAAATTAGGAATATTCTCGATCGGAACGAACACACGTTTTTCTTGGGCAAACTCAGCCATTAAACGCCCATCGGCTGCGTAAATACGCGTCACAATGGGTGGCTCATATTTCTGGAGGGCTTTGTAATCTGGCAGATCATGACCGTAATAAGTAAAAATGGCAAACAGCAGGATAATGCCAGCCATAAGCCCCATAATGCCAACGGAAAACAAAGCCAAAAATGTTTGCCAGATAAATTTCATTTTATCATTACTTTCTTTGCAGATAAATTGCCTAAGGCATGCTCTTCATTAAGCTTTTCGCCGTTGGATGGGGCCGTGCGCTAAACCGTTGATGAATTGGTCAACATACGGATTGCCGGAATGGTCAAGCTCTTCAACGGGGCCTGTCCAAATGATTTTACCTTCGTAGATCATAGCGACATAATCAGCAATTTTACGAACAGATCCCATATCATGCGTAATTGATAGCGCTGTTGCACCTAATTTTTGACGTTATCGATAATGAGATTATTAATAACGTCAGCCATAATAGGGTCTAGCCCTGTTGTTGGTTCATCAAAGAATAAAATATCTGGTTTCGTCGCGATCGCGCGGGCTAAGCCAACACGTTTTTGCATCCCGCCCGACAGCTCCGCAGGATAAAGATCTGCAACCTCGGCCTTAAGCCCGACAGAGCGAATATTTTCAATAGCGATGTCTTTGGCTTCTTTGCGGTTGATGCGTTGGTTATAGAGGAGACTAAATGCCACGTTCTCCCAGACTTTGAGGGAGTCAAATAAAGCCGCGCCTTGGAACAGCATGCCAAACTGATTCATCAGCTTATCATGTTCAGCAGGGTGTAAATTTGTTACGGGTTTGCCATCGACTAAAATATCGCCTTCGTCTGGCTTTAGTAATCCCAATACGCATTTTAACATCACAGATTTTCCTGTGCCTGATCCACCGATCACGACCATGGATTTGCCTTTGGGGATGGATAAATTTACGCCGTTTAACACATGTTTCGTGCCAAAGCCTTTGTAAACGTTGCGAAGTTCTAATTTAGGAGAAGTCGACATTATAAATATAAATCCTGCGCCGTGCTTTTAAGAAAAGAAAATTTGCGTAATGATATAGTTGAAAATCAAAATTAAAATGGATGAGGATACAACCGCGTTTGTTGTCGCCGTACCAACCCTTGCGCGCCGCGCTGCGAGTTATAACCATGATAACATCCCATCACTGCGACGATAAAGCCGAAAACACCAGCTTTCACCAAGCCTGAAATAACATCAATCGATTCCAAAATATCCCAGCTTTGGCTAAGATAACTGTTTGGCGAGAAATCTAAATTATAAACGGCGACAATGTAACCGCCATAAACCCCGATTAAATCACCGATTAAAACCAAAATTGGCAAGGTCAAAGCACCTGCAACGATGCGCGGTCCGATTAAATATTTGAACGGATTAACGGATAAGGTCGTCAGCGCGTCAATTTGCTCCGTGACTCGCATAGTACCAATCTCTGCCGCGATCGAGGCTCCAACGCGCCCTGCAACCATCAAACCCGCTAAAACAGGAGCCAGCTCTCGGGTAATGGATAAAACAACAACGCTGGCAACAGCGCCCTCAGCGTTAAAACGGGAAAATCCTGTATGGCTTTGCAGGGCAAGCACCATCCCAGTAAACAAAGCGGTCATACCTACAACGGGCAAAGAATAGTAACCGATATCCATAAGCTGACGTAAAAACTGATTCGGAAAATAAGGCGGCGTAATTGCATGCCATACTCCACGTCCAGCAAAGACCATGATTTCGCCAATTTTTTGTAAAATCAATAAAAAAGAGCGTCCTGCCACATGGCATAGCCCCAAAGGATTTAACGGATGGTAAGGTGATTTCATTATTTTCAATTCTTAATCTATATAACCAATTCGGTATTTAAGTACCCGAAAATGAATGCTTAACAAATTAAAGGAAAGCATCCTAAGCGTCCAGCCACAAATCACATAAAATATAAAATTACGGAGATTTTATACGGCCAAGGATAGTTTTATTCAACTCAATGTAGTTAATTTGGGAAAATTCGTGTAGTTTGGAGATCAGGATCATAACGTATCCCCGTTCTTTATCCTTGTATACTCAGGGAATCTTTAATGCTTTGTTAAGGTGTACGGGTTTATTATATAAATTGAGTAAAATTTTATACAAATTAAATTAAAGGTTGTCTTATGGCTAGAGGAATTATAAA